>OGLZ01000005.1_pt1 | contig 327000 bp, 282 predicted proteins | sample 1572991 | NCBI WGS metagenome assembly OGLZ01 (sample SAMEA2581893, study PRJEB24529) | metagenome | biome: Human gut stool | place: China | collected 2011 | reverse complement strand
AAGCAATGCCAGATGCACTGCGGCAGTACCGGCAGACAGAGCCACCACATGTTTATCTTCACCCACGAATTCCTCCAGATCCTTCTCGAATCCATTCACGTTCGGGCCTAGAGGCACGACCCAGTTCGTATCAAAGGCCTCTTTGATATACATTTGTTCCTTGCCGCTCATGTGAGCGAGACAAAGATAGATTCGTTTGTTCATATTTGATTCCTAATATTATTCTCCGTTAGCTATTTTCTTGATTATCTTACATCTGTTTCCCACAGCAAGAACTCCATCTGGGATATCTTTCGTTACCACCGATCCAGCTCCTATCACACACCAACGACCAATCCGCAGTCCAGGGATAACAATCGAACCTGCACCTATCCAAGAGCCCTCACCCACATACACATTTCCACAAAGTGTGGAATGGGGCGAAATATGTACATAATCAGCAATTACTGATTCATGATCTATAGAGGCACCCGTGTTAATAATACAATGTTTACCTATTTGAGCATCAGCTTGCACGATCGCTCCCTGCATAATGACAGTGCCCTCACCAATCGTAGCCGAAGGCGATACGATAGCCGATGGATGAATGGCTCTACCAAATACCCCCTGCATATGTTGGCTAATCATGCGACGAATACGGTTGTCTCCTATACTGATAATTAGAGGAAATAGATCAGACCTCCCGTGAAAGACTGGGTATCCATGAAGTTCCCTTATCTCAGAGTTGTCATCAATCAATCCCTCCACTTGCGAACCTTGCGCACACAAAATATCGATGATCACTTTAGCGTGACCACTTGCGCCATACAAATACATATCTTGATTTAATTATTTCCTGTAAAAAACTCCATCGTCGCCTGTCCCTCTTGTGAGATACCTTCACGCACAAAGACCTTTTTCAAGGTGATGAATAAGATTCTCAGATCCAACAGGAACGAACAATGATCCACATACCAAACATCCAACTCGAACTTCCTCGTCCAGCTGATCGCATTGCGGCCGTTACACTGTGCCCAACCCGTTATTCCCGGCCGCACCTCATGCCGACGAGCCTGTTCTTTACTATATAAAGGAAGATATTGTACCAATAACGGTCTCGGGCCTATCAAGGCCATATCTCCTTTCAACACATTAAACAATTGCGGTAATTCGTCGATCGAGGTGGAACGGACAAACTTACCTACTTTCGTCAAACGGTTCTCGTCTGGTAAAAAATTTCCATCAGTATCACGTTCGTCCGTCATTGTCTTGAATTTGATTACTTTGAATATTTTACCTTTTTTACCTGGACGGTCTTGTAAGAAGAATGCACCGGCTCCCTTATTGGCAAAATGAAGCCATACGGTAATCAGTAACAGTATTGGCCAGATAATAGTCAACACTACAAACACGAGAATGAAGTCAATCATCCTCTTAAAAAAGGATTTATACATATTTATTGATTATGTAAACACTCTATTTAGGACATAACCTCTTGAAAGATGTTATAGGGTACCTTACTCCTTTTACAAAATGACTGGACGAACTCTTCTTAGAGCAATGACTCCGTCTGATACTGAAAATAAAACCGTTCTAAATCTTCGTGGCTATACATAATTACTAAATTTTATTCGCTTCGAAGGTAGCTCGTTTAATTATAAGCCCTTTTTTGAGTACTTACCTAAATCATGGAAAAATTCCGTATCATAGCAGCCATTTCTTCTCCTGTATACCCTAAGGCTTTTGAAGTTTCTTCAATTGTCGCTTCAGGATGAGCATCACGATATCGCATCATTTTGTCAATGGCGGCAGGTATTACGAGACGGTATTTACCTTTGTTTTGAATATCAAATCGACTTTGATATATCTGACCTGTTTCTTCGAGCCTTTTCTCATCTACATTTTCATACCTTATGAACTGAGAGATTCCAGTGGAAAATTCTCCTTCTGGATTGTAATCGTAATCCCGCTTGAAGTTTTCATCCAATATCTTTCTTTTCATCTGCCAGAATTCAATAAATGTCGCTTCAGAAATCTGTTCCAGTGATTTTCCGTCATTGACAGGCAATGGATTCGTTCGTACTTTCTGACATTTTCTTGCTTTATCGAGGGAATGGTAAAAGTTCACCATTAAATCACCGATCATGTAATGTGCTGGAATTGTCGGTACAGGGATACCCAATATACCCGTCTGCTTCCCTTTGGTTTGATTAACCCTCTGAATAGTATAAGCACAATGCCCCATTTTATTACTGTTACTTTTTATTTCTCCAATTGTCAAAGCCAATGTTTTATCGAGAATCGAACGGTATTTTTCAGCATGATTGTCAGGAAGAGAAATTCCCATCTTTGATATTGACATACGCCAAGTAACAGACATCCAGAAAAGATATGGCACAGCATAATGATATTGCTTTACACCCCTCATGACATTAGCGTATTCTCTCTCTATCACGCTCAGACGTTCTTCACAATGCTTACAAAAGTAATGATCGAATGTCAGTGGATTATGTACGCTCGTCTCACCCTGTTCATCATCACGAAGATTACGGTTTATCAAACTTACGATTTTCTTTTCATCTGTAATATTGCGTCCAAGATATAACTGTCGTTCCCCTTTTCCAAGAGTAAACCGCTCTACAACCTCTCGGTCACGTCCTTTTTTGCCATCGTAGGAAAACAATTTTTCTATAAGGCAATGGGGTACCATGTGCGAACCTACAGCATCAGCCGTCCTTGATTTGCATAAAAGACATTTTGATTTCTCAGATCTTACATTGATTTCATCAACAGGAGGATAGACTATTTCATGAACTTTCGTCATGTCTTCACCATCCGCTTCCAAACGATCGGCATAATCATCTACATAACTCTGAAGATCTTTCTCCTTTTTTAAATAGTCCAAAATAATTGTATTTAACCGCAGATACTCTTTCTGTAACTGAAGCCTTTCGTCTTCCGTCAAATCAGCATTCGAAATTATATCTTCGTAGGCCAGCCTCCATTCCACAGCTCTGATCATCAGAGTCAAATTATCGTTCTTTCTGATGAAGTTTTTTGCTAAGAGACGGTTCGTCACAAAAAACAGCTGAAAATCGTTAAATGTACGATACTCATTATTCGTATATGATGCGACTTCATCAAGCAATTCATGAAATGCAGCATCAATAGTCTCCTCGTCACCAACAGGCAAGAGGATCTCAATCTTTTCAATGAGTTTCTCAAACTTTTCAAGCACTTTTATATCTATTTTAAACGTCTAATTCGCCTGTTTTCATTTATGGGTATGAGCCACCCATAAACAAAGAAAAACATTTTCTTCCGGATTCACAAAAATGGAATAAATATTATTCTATATGCTTCATGATCGTCTCATAGGTATGTTCGGTGGTATAGTTATCTAAAAAGAACTGATACCCATTTTCACCCATTTGTCGTATATCCGAGACCAACATTTTATCTATGGATTTCACGAATGTCTCTATTGAGTTACTTGGGCAGTAGAAACCATATCCATTCTCCTCCGCCAATGTACCCATATCACAAATAGGGTCTGTCACCGCTATAATAGGTTTACGCTCCATCAAGTAGGGCAATAACCGGCTGGGATAATTGGGAATGGTAAAACGATAATCCAAGAAAATCAACCCCACATCGCAAGCTTTGGCAAGCCGGTCGTAATCCTCCTTGGGTAAATGCTTAAAAAGAGAGACTGATTTAGGCTTACGCTCCAGCATAAAAGTTTCCAGCCGTGGATATTCCGTGCCATTACCCACAATTGCGAAATGACAATCCTCTCTCTCACACACCGCTTCCATGCATTCTATGAGGAAAGGTATTCCTTGCGGTTTCCCCATATTGCCGCCATAGATAAATATTGGCTTATTTGCTGGCAATCCATATTTTTGACGAATATGGGCAGTGTCCTCATACTCAACGGGAATCTCGGAAGGTACATCGCATGAGTTCGGGGCTATCTCCACTATAGCTGGATCAATCTCCGGATTATGTCCTATCACATACCTCACATTCGCCGGGCTCATGCAGCCGATGTAATCAGAGATCCGATATAAATCTTTTTCCTTTTCCCGAAATGACCGATAGAGGAATCCTTTCAAGCCATCCTTGGTTAACATCCCCAAATCCACAGCATTTTGAGGAAAGATATCCTTCAATAAAAGATAACTCATTGCCTTAGGATTCTGCCTTTTGACATACCGAATCACTTTTGTAAAAGTAATGGGCGGAGTGGAATAGAGAATAACATCAAACTTAACCTTCCCAAAATGTTTTTCTAACGCCGACTTGAATTGACGCTCCAACATCACCTGCCCCAATCCTTTCTCGATCAGATTCGTTTTAGTAAGATTCAAGGTCTTAACTCCCAATAAATGTACCTTGCCTTTATGACTAACCTCTGTTGGTAAACCTAATCTACGTTCCCTAGGATAAATGATATATACTTCATTCCCTTTGTCTCGAAATTTCCGCATCAAGTCCGTATAAATACCGCTCGTCTCTATATTTTTCAGGCCTGACACCATTGTCAGAAACAGGATATTCATCATTAATAGTATTTATAAAAACAGAATACGTATTTATTCTTTCCTCCAAACCATCTTATTCACCACACCGGCGTAACTTTGGATCAGTTTCACCACTTTGGTGGATACAATTTCATCGGTATAGTTCGGTACAGGTAAACCGTGATCACCGTTCAAGTTCATCTCGACTGCCAGATCTACGGCTTGTAACAGATCCTGCGTGTTGATACTCGCCAATACGAAGCAACCCTTGTCCAATGCCTCCGGACGTTCTGTAGAGGTACGGATACAAACAGCGGGAAAAGAATGACCCACGCTAGTAAAGAAACTGCTCTCTTCCGGTAACGTTCCGCTATCTGAAACAACACAGAAAGCATTCATCTGAAGACAATTGTAGTCATGAAAGCCCAACGGTTCCTGGCGGATCACACGATGATCGAGCTTAAAGCCACTCTTCTCCAAACGATTTCGACTTCTTGGATGACAACTGTACAAGATTGGCATATCATATTTCTCTGCCAGAGCATTAATACCAGTGAAGAGCGAGTTAAAGTTCTTCTCTGTATCGATATTCTCCTCCCGGTGGGCACTTAGCAAGATATACTTACCCTTCTTCAAGCCCAATCGTTCATGCACATCACTTGTTTCTATCTCGGTAAGATTCTCATGTAACACTTCCGCCATGGGTGAACCGCTCACGTAGGTGCGTTGCGGAGCCACACTACTGGCATTCAAATAACGGCGGGCGTGCTCACTATAGCAAATATTCACGTCACTGATGATATCCACGATGCGGCGGTTGGTCTCCTCCGGCAGGCACTCATCGAAACAGCGGTTTCCAGCCTCCATGTGAAAGATAGGGATATGTAGACGTTTGGCACCAATCACGCTCAAACAGGAGTTGGTATCTCCTAACACCAATACAGCGTCCGGCTTGATCTCCACCATCAATTTGTAACTCTTATCAATGATATTCCCCATTGTCGCACCCAAGTCATCGCCTACGGCATCCAGATAGACCTCGGGATCAGCCAGCTTCAGATCCTTGAAAAAAATCCCATTCAAGTTGTAATCATAGTTCTGCCCTGTATGAGCCAGAACCACATCAAAATATTTCCTACATTTATTGATAACCGCCGCCAGACGGATAATCTCCGGACGCGTCCCTACAATAATGAGCAACTTGAGCTTGCCGTTATTCTTAAATGTCGTCATGATTATTTTTATTTTACAGTTTCAAAATAGGTATCCGGACGACGGGGATCAAAACTCTCGTTCGCCCACATCACCGTTACCAAGTCCTCCGTATCAGAGAGATTGATGATATTATGCGTATAGCCCGGCAGCATGTGTACCGCCTCTATTTTTTCTCCACTCACCTCAAACTCAATCACCTCGTCTGTACCGATCTTACGCTCTTGTATCAAGCCATGCCCGGAAACTACTATGAAAAACTCCCATTTGGAATGATGCCAATGCTGTCCTTTGATGATACCCGGCTTGGAGATATTGACACTCACCTGCCCGCAATTCCTCGAACGAAACAACTCCGTGAAACTACCACGCTGATCCACATTCATCTTTAGAGGAAACGAAACCTTCTCTTTAGGTAGGTAACTCAAAAAGGTACTATACAGCTTCTTGGCAAAGCTACCCTGCGGAATCTCCGGAACCACCAAGGTAGCGGGTTGACTCTTGAATTCCTCCAGCAAACGGACGATCTCACCCAATGTTACTTTATGTGTGACCGGAGCTGCACAATAACGACCCTCTGGTTCCAAGATCGTATCCACCCCGTCAAACATACAACGATGCTCCTCTCCTTTCAAGGCGGATATCATCTCCTCTAGCAAATCATCAATGTAAAGCAACTCCAATTCCACCGCCGGATCGTTCACCATAATAGGCAGGTCGTGTGCCCTATTATGGCAAAAGGTAGCCACTGCGCTGTTGTAGTTCGGACGACACCATTTCCCGAAAAGATTCGGAAAACGATACACCAGCACCTTGGCACCGGTTTCCTCGCCGTATTTAAACATCAGTTCCTCTCCCGCCTTCTTACTCTTTCCATACTCAGAAGTACCAAAACGGCCGGCCAAGGTTGCCTGTATCGAACTGGAAATCATCACCGGACAGTTATTATGATGTTTCTTCAAGGTATCGAGCAGAGTAGAGGCAAAACCAAAGTTACCTTGCATAAACTCTTCTTGTTTTTGCGGACGGTTCACCCCAGCCAAGTTGAACACGAAATCACAATCCTTACAATACCGATCCAACTCCTCGGGAGTAGAATCTATATCATACGCATATACGGCATCCACCACTAGATCGCCATAACACCCTGCCTTTCCCGATTGGATATTACGCAATTGGGACACAAGATTCCGACCGACGAACCCTCGGGCGCCGGTTACTAAAATTTTCATTACAACTATTTATATCAGAGATTGCAGAAAAAGATCCAGTCCGATAACCTCAATCCTTGGGAATGGGCATTCTTTCAATACATCAAAATGACGATCCTCCGTCACAATGAACTTTGCGTTTGCGATAACCGCACAATCCACGAATTTATTGTCATCAGGATCTGATTTTATCAAATTAAACTTATAATAAGGAGTAAGGAAGCTAGTATATGGATTGTTCAAAATAACATCTAAGGTAAGTTTAGCCACCTCTTTTCCCGCCAGACGTTCCAAAATTTCTTCATATTCGTTAAGGATCTCTCCGGATACACATAACTCGTTAGTACCATCCAAGAACGATTACCATATTCGATGATACCGGCTTCTACTCGGAAGACTTTGAATCAAGCTATTGGTATCCAATACGATTCTACTCATCTTTCAAGTCTGTACGAAGGTGCATAGTCCTTAACTCGTCAAGCCTCTCCTGATTGAGAACTCCCGAATCCCATAACTCATCCAAGCGTTTGTCCAATTTTTGTGAGAAATAGTTCGTCAAGACTGTTTTCACCTCTAATAGCTTTTCCTCTGAGCCATCAAAAGCAAAAAACTTCAACAAATGTTGTTGCACAGGATTCAAAACTGTCGCTTCCATATTTTTTGTTTATTCATTCACAATGATACCTATACAAAGGTATACATTATTTGCAAACAAACAACACATATACGCCATCAATCTATTCGCTCCGGATCTCCTTAGCCTTAGCCCGCTCAATTAGCCCCAAATCCTCCTGGATAAAACGCAAGCACAGCAACAGTTTCTTCATGCCCCCCACATCCAATCGAGCGGTATTGTGGCTGTGATAATCCTCAACAACAGAGATCTCCTTGTTACCTTCGGTAAAGAACTTGTCATAATTCAAGTCCCGGTTATCACAAGGGATCCGGTAATAATCTCCCATATCAATCGCCTTTGCCATCTCTTCTCGGGTAACCAATGTTTCATACAATTTCTCACCGTGACGTGTACCGATGGTCTTCACTTCTGTTTCACCATATTTCGGATTAATCTGCGCATATGTTTCTTTCAAGGCCTGAGCCAATACCTCCAATGTAGCAGCAGGAGCCTTCTGCACAAACAAATCCCCATTCTCACCATGCGTGAAGGCATACACCACCAAATCCACGGCATCATCCAAAGTCATCATAAAACGAGTCATATTTGGATCCGTGATAGTGATCGGCTTACCATCCATCATCTGCTCTACCCACAAAGGGATCACCGAGCCACGGCTCGCCATAACGTTACCATAACGGGTACAGCAAATAGTAGTCTTTGCGTTCTGTCCCAAAGCACGACCTTGAGCAATAGCAACCTTCTCCATCATAGATTTAGAGATCCCCATGGCGTTGATAGGATAGGCAGCCTTATCGGTAGAAAGCACCACCACATTTTTCACACCATGAGCGATAGCGGAAAGCAACACGTTATTTGTACCCTCCACGTTCGTACGCACAGCCTCCATAGGGAAGAATTCACAACTAGGAACCTGCTTAAGGGCAGCGGCAGAGAACACATAATCCACACCAGTCATAGCGAAATCCACCGCTTCACGCTGGCGAACATTACCAATATAAAATTTCACCTTATGAGCTACCTCCGGACGTTGTGCCTGCAAGAAATGACGCATATCATCCTGTTTCTTCTCATCTCGCGAGAAAATACGGATCTCCTTTATGTCGCTATCAAGGAAGCGACGAAGCACAGCATTCCCGAAGGATCCCGTACCACCTGTTATCAACAGGACTTTATCCTTAAAAATTGACATGATATATAATTAGAATTATTACTTTTCGTAAGTATTCTATTTAGGGCATAACCCGTTGAAAGGAGGGAGAGGAATCCGTCAGCCTCACGGCTGGCAGGTCGTATCACATTAGAGCTCTCATATCTTTCCTGTATTTACGGAATCAACGGCCAGCAGACAATATTCTCTCTTTTATCCTCCTGCTATATTCTCCCACAAATATAGTCGAGAAATAAGCGACCGCCCAAGTTACGACAATAACAATCCCAAAAGCCATCCAGCTCCTTGTATATCCCAACGCTATCGCTATGTTTACAAAAATCATATGGTAAATATACACCCCATAAGAAACATCCTTACCAACATGAATCATTGGATACCGATAGGCAAATCCAATCATAAACAACGTTAAGAGTAGACATCTGATCATAGGGTATTTCATAACATATATATCCATACCCACAGACACATTTATCACATATAACGTAAAATATACCCACCAGAACTTTATTAAATGTCCTAACATCCGTTCCTTATATCTCTGGATAAAGACACCCGCAAAAAACAACCAAGAATAGGGTAAAAGCGTCTGCATAAACAGTTTTCCCACAAGAACCGGCATCAGTCTTGGCAGAATCGGGCAGATTCCCCCTACAACAAGCGTCAGTAACAAAAGAAAAATCCAAGTCTTTACCCCTTGTTTATTCAACCAATTCCGAAGCCAATAAATGAAAACATAGAATTGTACGATGACATTGATTGTCCACAATGCTCCATTAGGTGTGTCGCATCCATATCCTCTCAAACTATCCGGTGTCCAAAATTGAAGAACCGTTCCCTGCGTAAAGGTAAACAGTACATAATCGGACACAGGAACAGGCTTCTCATAAAACAAAACAATACTCAATATCTCTACGATCAAACAAACCCATAACTCGGGATACAAACGAAGAATCCTCTTTGAAAAAAATTGTTTAAAATCAAGAGTATTCTCCAACGAGTTCCAAATCAAGAATCCACTCAATATAAAAAAGATAGGTACACCTATGAACAAATCCAACGGCCAATTAATAATTTTAGAGACCGGCAAACACAAATGTTCAGACATATGCCCTATCATCACTTACAAACAGGCTAAAAGACGAAATAGGTTTAAGGAGTTTTTACCCCTAAAACAATCTAAATATCTCATAATAAACAACTTAAAAATACAATCTATCATTTAAATTCATATATAGATTTCCGTTCTATAAAGAAATGATTATATCACAGATTTTCCAATCTATAGTTAGACTTTCCCTCTACTATAATCAATCTAAAATCATCTTTTCTCCTTTTAATATCATAGCAGTTTATATCAGTATCATTGTTTTTCCGATTCATGGGAAAAGATAGTCTATCACACAATTTTAAATATTCATCCTCAAACTCTTTATCAATATCAAATAAAATCTGATTTGCGTAAATTGAATTCGCCAATCCTCCTTTACCCGAATGAATAAGAATATTATCCGCACATAATGCCTCTAATGCAGCCAAACCAAATCCTTCATACAGAGAAAGTTGGAAATAATATTTAGAGCGCTTCAATAGATTTATCTTATCTTCTTCTGAGACTTCACCTTTCAACTCCACAGAATCGTTCAAATCATATTTATTGATTATTGACTGAACAAAGGTTGTACCCTCACCTTTCCTACCCATAATAATAAATTTAAAGTCAGCGAAAGCAGGCATTTTTTTTAACTCGGCAAAAATCCGCAAAGCCTTATCCACTCCTTTTCTCTTCACATTACCCTCACCTCCCATCCATGCGACCGTGGTAAATAACTTTTCCTTTTGCGTGTCTGGAAAAAACAGTTTAGTATTAATCGCATGCTCACTATAGCTCAATTTCTTCTTTAAAGAAGATATTTTAGCAATATTCTTCAAATCCGATTGCGATACGATTATACAAGAATTAGCGACCCAATAACATAGTTTAAAAAACAGCACTTGAATTCTATAACTAAAAGGAGAAGCATAATTTGCGTCCAACGGATCAATGCCTCCGGTAAAATAAGTTTTTTTCCCAAAGCATTTTGCGAACAAAGCCGTAAAAAAAGAGTATCTATAAAAATAAGAAAATAGAATATCATACTTCCAAAATAAGAGGCTATCAAATATTCGATTAGACAGCCAAACATCATATCCTAAATCTTCCAATAAAGCAATATCGATCTGATAAAATTTTTGAGTTTTAAATAATTCAAGAGATTTCACACTTGAATAAAATAGCAACCTTTTCTTCATAACTTAATGTGTAAGTACTCAATAGAGAATAACCCTTTTTGAAAGAGCACATTACTACTTCCAAATCGAGTTTTATTAAAAGTAAATTCTGATTTCAACATTAACCACTGACCAATGAGATATTATAGGAGACCCGACTTCCTTTACAAAAAGACCGAAAAGAGCCGCCATGGGCAATGAATCCTTTTGATACTAGAAATAGAATCATGCTAAATCTTCACTGCTACAAATTGCAAAATCTCGTTCGTCACGAAGGTTGATCGTTTAGCTATGAGTTTTTTGAGTGCTTGCAAATAATCAAATCAGCACAATTTATATTATTACATCATTATTAATGTATAAAACTTGGAAATCTAAGCCTTCATTTTTAATATACATTTTCAATTATTTCAAATATTTTTTCAGCCCAGTTAAATTCTAACTCTTTACAGCGTCTACGTTCATTTTCTAACAATGCACATAATTTACTTTTATCAAGATAAAGATCTCTCAACCTATTAGCTATGTTTTCAGCCGTCAACTCAAACAATGCATCATTATTTAGAATTTCAGGTATTCCACCAGCCTTACTACCAATTACAGGAATACCATTATAAAGCGCTTCTAAAACTGTATTGGGACAAGAATCAGCACGGGATGGAACCACTAATATGGAACTCTTAGCTAACTCCTCATTGACAGTCGTCAATCTCCCCATAAAACAAATTTTTTCAGATTGATACTTACTTTTATATTGATCAAGTTCCTCCCCGTCACCAATCACAACAAACTCCATGTTATGGCCCTCATCCAGTAACTGTTTAGCCGCACCAAGCAAGAGATCGTGTCCTTTTCTTATATCCGAAAAATTACCTATAAAACAAACACGAAATACATTCTTTGGCAAAAAAGCAAGTTCACTTTTATATACCCATGATGGATTCACATTATTTATTTGAATAACTATTTTTCGACAAATTAATTTACTCAAAATAGGATGTCTCAAAATAAGCTTGTCACGATCATAATAACACTGCACAACGATACGCTTACTCCGAATTAAACATATCATTTCACACAGCCATTGCACTACAACCTTTGTATAGTACTTTAAATTCGTATGACTAATAATCGCACTCTCATAGCCTATCAAATCTCTCCTAATCATCAAATTAACATTACTCAACCCCATCAAGATTAAACCGATAGCCGGAGGGACATCAAAAACTACAATATTATCAAATCCCAGTTTTTTTTATTCGTTTTATAGTGTGGTAATTCGCCCTAAGCAAAGCCAACTCTGGGAAAAGAAATTTATCTAAATAATCTCCTCTTGCTTCTACTATTTTTATGTGTTTTTTCACACCTAATTCTTGCAATTTAGAAGTATTTGTCCTAGAAGAAAGTACCACATCCCTATTCGTTGAAAATCCATAACGCACCAATTCCATAAAGCGTTTAATTCCACCTGTTAAATGCTTAGTTGCCAAATCACCAGTCGTATAAAATAAAATCTTAGACATACTATTTTTACAGTTTATCGAATCCATATACATACTCTCTACTTTTTTGTGATAAATAGAGACATATGATGACAAATAACAAATAATTATCCTTATAGGAATAAGTTACAGCCCCATAATCTTTCACCAACATGACAACCACCAATGCTAAAAGAACAATGGCTATACTATCCTCTTTCAAATAAAAACGCAACTTGGAAAAATGAAAATATATAGAATAAAACACTATTAAGCCCAATATACCACCACCTGCAGCTATTTCTGCATAGTTACAATGAAGATAAAAATCATAACCTGTCTTTTGTAATGCTAATATATGAGGGCATCCTATTCCTATCCCAAATGGATGTTCCAACATTGTAGAAAAACCGATCTCTTGTAGTTCACTTCTAACATTAGATGAGCTATCAATCACACCCTCTCCTGTAAATAAGGCAATCAATCCCTCCATACGTTCCATAATACCTTGAGCTACTTCCAAATGAGAGATAGCTACAAAAAAAAGTATCATAGCAAATATCGCCATTACAACTCTTAACATCAACCCCCAAGCATTCTTGCTTCTCAATATCTGTTTCACTATTACTAAAATAAACAGACCTGCGATAATCATGAAAACTGCTTTTCGGGTTCCACTGGCAAATACCACCAATATGGAAGGTAGAGCGAGTAAAATACTAATATTCCATTTCTTATATAAACAAAAATAGCAATTTATAACTAAAGAAAAAGCAGCAGCCATTGCAACATTATTAATATTAGCAAAATCAGACTCCATACGTTCTCCTATAGATAAAATAAGCATAACATATGAAAATCCATAATATAGAAAAGTGTAAATTACTACAATATAGCCACTCCACATAACCGCATACAATAGCCTGTTTAAATTTGCGTGATAGTATGTATTGTAAAGTATCAGCATACAAAGCGTAATATTTATAAGAGAGCCTCCTATTTCGTATGTATCAGAAGGGACTAAAGCCCATAGAGAAGTGGTATAAGTATATACTATTACAGATATCATATAGCTCATACAAAATCCTTTACGAATATGAAACCCACATCTCGGCATACTTATCAATATAATGAGAAGCAACAATCCCATCATGATAAATATGCCACTCGATAATGATGACAATATTGTGAAAGAAGCTATTAATAAAGTCACTAAAACATCAATTATAAAATTATTGCCTACTTTCATCATTTATTCGACTTCTCTAGTGTAATTATTATCAGCCATCAAACTCTCCAAGTATACATCAATCTTAAGCAAAGGGGTGATTGAGGAGAGGTAACTTTAACCATGAGCCTATCCTCTCATCCCATTCTTCCGGAGTAAATTCTTCTAATCCAGATCCATGAAAAAAAGTCATCTCCCCAAAATAAATCCGGCCATTCACGTTATAAAGATCTACACGAACATGAGGAATACCTTCAGAAAGTTTTCTGCTGATATACAACATTTCCTCATAATTATTAGGTTTTACAAATACTCGTTCATGCCCTTTAGGAAACTTAATCAGCAAATCCAAAAGATTCCATTCCGTATCATAAACATTCCTTTTATGATTGGTATAGCGATCAAAATCTATCTGTACCAGACGAGGTACTCCATCAAAACAAAAGAACTTGTAATCTTTTAACTCATAACCACTCTCATCAACCATATAAGCCTCTACTATAATCCGAGGAGTTACATCCTTATATGGCCACTCTCTATTCTGCTTGAAATAACGTCTTTTGAGGCCTTTACTCATAATTGAAATCGCTTTCTTCTTGTCAAGTTTTGATTTATCCTTACAAATAATAATACCACCACTATCGTGGGAACATTTCATTACGAATTGGGAAGGAAGTACATCCCAATCAATTTCATCAGCAGAATCCCATACGGCAATAGTCGGAATGATATATTTATCCCCTATTTTTTCTGCTACATACTCTTTAACTTTCACCTTATCCACCATGATAGTGTACTCAGGCTTGCGATTGTATAATTTGAGCCACTGTAGCTTTTCGTTAAAAGTGATGGGATTATCTAGGTTCAACTTTCGCCCCAATGATAATCGATAGTGCCATTTTAAATAAGTTCGGTCAGACCACCATCCTGCTGTTCTTTCCAATAGCACACTCAACACCAATCGAGGCCGCTTTATCGCTTTAATAAACTTCTCTACAACCATATCCTATCGTTTTCTAAGCATATTTAACGTTCTTTCCCTATGAGCTTCACAATCAATGTAATTAATCAAGCATTGTACTCGTTGTTTGGAGATAAAAGAAGGTAATAAACCTCTGCTACAAACCGCCTTAAGATAGCGATTGGAATATGGAGTAAACGCTAGCATAAATCCTTTTGAAGTCTGATCCATCCATTTTTCATGTGCTCTTTTCAACTTTGCATCTACCTGAATAATCGCATTCAAATCCGTAATGGTTTTATTGAATCGAGAAGTTACTTTCGAATTGAAAGGAACAACAGACGGTTTATCATTACATTGCTCATAAGGGAACAATTTCACCCGAATGGATTCCTTGATTTCAAGCATTACCATGTAACCTTCGTTCCAAACTTGCCCTGTACGCTTCAGATCATCAAAGCAAAAGTTTCCCAAACCATAACAAATAAATTTATCTTTGTAATACTCGTAACCACTATAACAATGCTGATGATGATTGATTACGGCATCAGCTCCACAATCAACAAAGAACCGATAGGTTTCTTTCATTCGTGGACTAGGAAGTTGATAAAACTCATGTCCTCCGTGTACAATCACAATTACATGATCAGCATTCCGTTTAGCTTCTGTAATTGCATAATATTGCTGTACAGGATTCAAAGGGTTACATCCTGGTGTTGTCGCTGTGGCAATTGAAAACTCATGCTCACAACAATTGATAATTGCTAATCTTTGACCTTGAATCTCTTTATAAAATACCTTTTGAGCTCCTTGTAGGTTCGGCCCTACTCCTACGATATCTATACCATATTTCTTACAAGTTTGTAATGTATCGTTCAAGCCCTCGGCACCAAAATCGTATGTATGGTTATTAGCTAATGTTGCCATATCAAAACCAGCCCACTTAATAGCCTCCACTCCATTTTCAGTTGAAGCCAAATTGGGACCACATTTTAGGATCGGCTTGTATTTTCCAAGTACAACAGGTGACTCATAATTCACTATAGCATAATCAACAGACTTCACAATAGAAGTAACCTCGCCTAATATGGTTTCATACTCTTTCTTTTCTATAAGTGTCTTTACTCTTTCCGATGGATAAAAATCTCCCGCTACAAGTATTCTCATTATTTCAAGTATTTTTTAAGATTAAGAAGAATGTCACGTTCTTTAGGAAACGTCATCATTACAGAAAAGTATATTATAGCCGCAACAGCGCAATACGATAATTGCAAGTATATTCCTGATCCTAATCGTCTCAAAGCCCCAACTCCTATTACCATAACCATGGAGGCAACCAATGATGGCAAAACATTTTTCACCATAGCAATAAATGATATCCCTGTCAAACCATACAGTATAATAACATTTATCAAGATTAATGTCAATCTCACCAACGCTCGTATATCACAAAGGAAATCAAAGCCATAACTAACTGCCCAAAGAACTGTCGGTATCAAAAAGGCCATGTGAACCACTTGCGCTAAAGTTGAAAGTTTAGGCTTTCCTTTCGCCCTGAATACTTCACTGCAATAGTAAGCAAATACAATTGTGATCGAGCTAGTCAATCCCCACAAACCGATAAAATGAGAAGCTTCTCCCCATTGATCGCCAAGCAAGATATCAGTAATTAAATCACTAAACAGAAATATGCCTACACCTAATGGTATTAGCAATATGCCAACAATTTTTTGGAAAGAAAAAAACATCCTTCTCAACTCCCTATTATCATTCTGTAATTTAGACAAAGAGGAAAATAGCACGGGAGTGGTAGCCGAAACTATAAGCCCCATAATCTGCCCAACTGTTGACATAGATGTACGATAAACACCCAAATAATGTTGACTAAGCATCGTTCCAACTATAAATATATCAATGTAACTCGTCATCCATATACTTATAGCCTCAAACATAGACCATACAGTAAAAGAGTACATTTCTTTCAGCAAAGAAATACGATAAAAAAAGTTCGGTTTCCATTGCGATTTTGCTGTTAAAATAAGAGCATTAGACAAATTCAATACTATCATACCTATAATCAATGCCCAATAGCTACGAGTCAGAAATGCCAATGGAATAGTTATTACCAGAGGTATCATTATACCTACGATCCGTACCCAAAAGAGTGTTTTAAAATCAAACGAACGTTTATATAATGCCATCTGAATACTAGAAAAAGCAGCAAGAGGAATGCAGAAACATGATACAGCTATTACATCTCCACGCCCTTCATTACCAACTAAGGTGGCTATATTCTCTGAAAAACAAATAATCACCAACCAAATAGCTAATGATAACACTAAATTCGACCAAAATGCGACTGTAGAAGATTGAAACAAATCCTTATCTGAATCAAAATTGTGCTGTATGAGATATTTTTGAAAACCGGCATCCGTAAAGATTTCAACAAAGCTGATAACCATTGTCGCAGTGACCAAGATACCAAAAGCATCAGGTGTAAGTAAACGAGCCAATACCATCGTTGAGACAGGAGCTACCAGTTTTGCGGCAATCTCTGTGATTGCGGACCACTTTGTAGCCGTCACAACTTGTTTATTAAAGTCCGACATAGAGTTGTATCATCATCCGATTAAGAACCTACCTAACCGAGTTTTCAATATGTAATGTGATATAAAAAGAGATAATGCCAATGTAATAACAAACCCTATCCAAGGTAAAAACACAGGATCTATTTTATTTAATCCACCCATTTGATAGTAAATAATCTTTAATATAAACTGCTGACATATATATACCCCAAAGCAAAGTCCACTCAATTTTATCATAATCCCATTGAGCTTGATACGACTTTCTTTAAACAACCAATTAATTCCACTAAATATCATCAGCATCCCAAACAAGCTATAGCATAGAGTAAAAAACTTCATATATAAAACATGAAACAGTTTATTAAAAATATTAACATTCAATAATTTCACTACCAAATAATTATTAATTACATTAAATATAACAAACGAAATAAGATATAATATACCAAACGAAACAAAGCTTCTTTTAGTAAAGAAACGTCTCACACCCCATGAATACCGCTTGATGCAATAACCTATATAAAAAAACAGAGAGTAGTACATTGAATTACTCATACGAAAAGGTAGAGGAATAAATGAACATAAAGCGACCAATGCCAGTAATGGTAATACTACTTTATATGACACTTTCAATCTCTCTATAAGATAAATTTCAGTGAAACACCAAAACAACATTGGCAGGAACCAAAGATGTCCTGTACCACACATTATAGAATAGGATATTTCATAAACCGGTTTACTTAAATCATAAAACACCGTATAATATATCACTCCGAAAAAGAAACAGGGTAACAATAACCGCTTTGCTTTTTTGAGTATTGTATTCTTAAAACAAATAATGCCTATACCATTCTTTTGGACTTGAAAACCGAATAGATACCCTGAAATAAAAACAAAGGTTTCAAGCATAAAACTATATGAAGTTTTAGCTATCCACCAATATATCGGTATCAGTGGATAGTCCTTGGGAACTTCCCAAGCTCCACTAAAAATGCAAAAAGAATGATATAGTACCAAAAGCACTATCAGTGATAAGCGAAGAACAACTACATCTTCTAAATATACTTTACGTTTTAAATTTATAGAGTCCATCATCTATTCTTCCACCCTTTATACCACTCTACCGTTTCCTTCACCCCTTCCATAATGTCCTTGCAAGGCTTATATCCTATTTCGGTTTGCAGCAAAGCAGTATCCGCATTTGTTTGATACACATCTCCTGGTTGCATAGGAAGGAACTCTTTTTGCGCTTCATAGCCACAAGCGGTTTCAATAGCAGTAATGAAATCCATCAATTTAACTGGTTTAGAATTACCTATATTATAAATCCGATAGGGTGCTATAGATGTGGCTGGGTCAGGAGTAACCGCATTCCATTTGGGATTGGGCGTTGCTGTATGATCGAGCACTCGGATCACTCCCTCCACAATGTCATCTACATAGGTAAAGTCACGTAACATGTCACCATGGTTGAACACCTTGATAGGGCGATCAGCCAAGATTGCGTCCGTAAAAAGGAAAGGTGACATATCGGGACGACCCCACGGACCATAGACTGTGAAAAAGCGAAGCCCTGTCGAGGGAATACCATACAAATGGCTGTAGGCATGTGCCATCAGCTCATTGCTCTTCTTCGTAGCCGCATAGAGGCTGACGGGATGAGCAATACTGTCGTGCTCGGAGAAGGGCACCTTGCCGTTCAGTCCATAGACACTGCTGGAAGATGCATATACCAAATGCGAAATGTGGTGATGGCGGCATCCCTCCAAGATATTTAGAAAGCCGTCGAGGTTACTGCCAACATAGGTTTGAGGGTTAGTGATGGAATAGCGTACACCTGCTTGGGCGGCTAAGTTGATCACCTTGTTGAACCCCTCATTAGCAAACAACATCCGCATTGCCTGCATATCTTCCAAATTCATTCGAATAAAACGATAATGAGGATAGCGATCACTTTGCGTAAACTTATACCAATCTACCGACTCCCGGTTAATCCCAGTCTCCGTCAATCTCCCGTATTTAAGATTAACATCATAGTAATCGTTAATATTATCCAAACCAACTACCTCATCACCTCTTTCCAACAAGCGCCTCACGGTATGAAAACCTATGAAACCTGCCGCTCCTGTTACCAATATTTTCATATCACAATGATTCTCTCAAGGCTGTTAATATATTTCGTAAGCCCTCCTTTCAAGGTATCTCCTTTTTGAGCACTTTACCGTACCCTAAACCGCATTCTGTTAAAAATAAATCCTGATTTTACCATTGGCCATCGGCCAATGAGATCTTATCGGGGATTAAATCCGGATAATCCCTACAACGACGACTCCCGCTTACCTCGATCCAGCTTTTTCTGAAGAGCCGCAGCCTTGCGCTCCGCCAACTTCCGGAGCTTACGTTCTCCTGTCAATTGGATTTCCGGGTCAGCTCATCTTCATGCCGCAGTTCGGCCAGAGCAAGATCCATATAACGATTGCGTAAAGTATCCGCACACGACTTTATCAAATCTATGTATTCTTCCCTTGTTTTCATGCCAATCTACACAATATCCCGTATTTACCGCAAATTTCCGGAGAGTCTCAATTTGGCCTCCCTTGCGATATGTTGTTCCCGCAAGCACTTGAGAGCCCCATCTATTTAATTCTTCCTTTAATCCCTCCTGAAAATATCCCGCGTATAAACCTTCCCCTCTACGTCATCCAAGCAACTATCATAGCGGTTGGCGATGATGGCGTGACTCATCTCCTTAAACTTGGCGAGGTCGTTCACCACAGTACTACCGAAGAACGAGCTGCCATCCTCCAATGTCGGCTCATAAACGATTACCCTAGCCCCTTTCGCCTTGATACGCTTCATCACGCCTTGGATAGAGGACTGGCGGAAATTGTCGCTGTTCGATTTCATCGTCAAGCGATAAACACCGATCACGCAATCCTTCTCCTCCGAACTTAGGAAGTCGTTCCGGTCGCTGTAACCATAATAGCCGGCCTTGCGCAATACCTGATCCGCAATGAAGTCTTTCCGTGTACGGTTGCTCTCCACGATGGCGGTCATCATGTTCTGGGGTATGTCTTGGTAATTGGCCAAAAGCTGTTTCGTATCCTTGGGAAGACAATAACCTCCATATCCAAAGCTGGGGTTGTTATAATGCGTGCCGATTCGTGGATCCAGACCTACACCTTGAATGATCGCTTGCGAATCCAATCCCTTCACCTCCGCATAGGTATCCAACTCGTTGAAATAGCTTACTCGCAAAGCCAGATAGGTATTGGCAAACAATTTCACGGCCTCCGCCTCTTTCATTCCCATGAACAGGGTGGGGATCTCCTGTTTGATGGCTCCTTCCTGTAATAGGGCGGCAAATGTCCGTGCCGCTTCTTCCAATGAGGGCATATCAGCGATCTTGTTGATCGCTTCGTTCTCCGCATTAAATTGATCGTCTGCGATCAACTTTGGAATACCCACAATGATACGGCTGGGGTACAGATTATCGTAAAGAGCTTTACTCTCACGCAGGAACTCGGGAGAGAACAGTAAATTCAACTTTCGTACCCCTTTTTGGGCATATCGCAAATAAAGACTCCGGCAATAACCCACGGGAATGGTGGATTTGATCACTATCACGGCATTAGGATTGACACGCAACACCAAGTCGATCACATCCTCTATGTGATGCGTATCGAAGTAATTCTTCACCGGATCATAGTTCGTGGGAGCCGCAATAACAATGAAATCGACCTCCCGATATGCAGAGGCTCCATCTAACGTTGCCGTAAGATTTAACTTCTTATTTTTCAAGCACTTTTCTATATATTCATCCTGTATGGGAGACCGCTTGCGGTTGAGCATCTCTACCTTTTCAGGAATGACATCCACCGCTATTACTTGATGATGTTGCGCCAACAAAGTAGCAATACTTAGTCCTACATAACCTGTCCCGGCTACGGCTATCTTGATTTCTTTATTCATATTGATTGTTTTTCCGTTAGCATCAAACACTTTTCATCTCTGATTTTCAAAAAAGATGAAGCATTTACAAAAATTCAATTGACACGCTTCATATATAGCTTATGTCCACACGCCCTATGGACAATTACTCCCCCATAAAATCCTTGACCACTCATCTGTGACCATTTCAAATACATTTTCTTTTATAAACTCACGGATAATGCGCAATTGTTTATCTCTCAAATCCACAGCCTCTCATCCACCTTCCCATAAATCGCATCCAGCCGTTTCAACTCTTTAAGTGAATATTTTTCCTTGGGCATAAGGCGTATATAGCCGATATGCTCCACGTTCGAACGAAGGGGCAACAGCAAGAAGAGACGCCCCATACGGGAGATATCATTGACAAGCGATTGATATTGCTTTATAGTCTCGTGAGGCACATCGTCCCATATCGTATTCACCAACACCGTGGAACGACTGGTATCGAACATCAAATCTTTTTGACGTTGTTTTTTGTCATCAGTCAGGTATATGTTCTCCAATGTCCGTTGCGCCTCTATATAATATAAGGTAAAGACAACGTATGCGCTCAGCTGGGCACATGGCTCTGAATCCGTAATATTCGATTGGAGCAAATGGTACGTCATACGCCATGCCGCATCATCACAAAGCAGTTCTTCCTGCAGTTCCGGACTCGCGATGGCCTCATCAAAACTGTGTTCCTGCGCATAGCGCATGGAAGGAATGAAGAAATGAAGCATACGGGCCAGCAGGGGCTTGTCTGTATCCAACTGCTTCCTTAACCCAATCAGGTTATCCTTCAAGATACACCGATTCTCGTCCAGTGCCCGCGGATGCGTATAATAATAGATATGACTGAACTCATGAATCAAAATGAAGGAGGTCTGGTATTCCGCCACAATCTCGCAAAACCGTATATCTTCTTTCCGTACTATTTCATACAGATCATCGATATCCCTATTCAACAAGTCGAGAAGCTCTTCGGCCTTGCCATACATGTTTTTACGAATCGCAAGATGATAGAGCAGGAAATGGTGTATGGCCTTGCTTCCCTCCTGCTTATGCAGGGTCGCTATGTTGAACAAAGTCAGCAAGGTTTGGAAACGGGGATTAAACACAACCTCTTGCGTGTCCAACTCGATGACCGGGGTCATTGAACCGTTTTCGTCCTCTCTCAGCACAATGTGAGTGCCTTGCTCCCGATTGTAAATCTCGGTAATTTGCTCATATTGGGACTTATTCCTCATCAGCTTCGGCGTCGACTATTTCCAAGGCATCATCAATGGAAATATTTTCTTGCGTGGTAAAACGAGACTTATAGGTTAGAGTCGTATCCCCCACACTCTCCTTCAATATCTGTAAAACATCCTCTATGAGCAATGACGGACAACCGATCTCCAACACCCATGAATTGCCACGCGCATCGAAATGTTTAACCAATTTCTGCCGCATGCTGACATATCCCAACTCCATATAAGATCTCAATAAGTTTTGAATCTCTTCGGGAATTTGATCGTAGCGGATATGTATATATACATCCATGCCACCTTCCGCATGGCGTTCTATCCGGGTATCCACAAACGATTCACCTTCCAGAATTGGCAGCGGCCTGTTATTGCGCTCCTTATTCCATAGTGAGAGGTTAGCCGTGATATGATAATACAAGGTATTGGGTTTGAGCTTTCGCCCTCTCATTTCCGGGGCAAGGCAAGCGATAGAGCCATAAAAGGCATTCGTAGTGAAAACCTTAGAGTCGATATCCTCATTCACATAGATGGGCCTGATTACCCGGTCGGCTACGTCGAAAGGTTTCTTACAAGTGGCAAGAAGCCCCAAATAGTATTCCAACTTCTTCTCATCGCCGCCAAGATAACCCAGCAACGACTCACGAGATGATATCTGACTATTATCCATCACGATTTACCTGTTTTTTCAATATTTTTCAATAGGGCGAGCCCTTCGTTTCAACATTTTTAGATACTCTTTTTCGAGAATATGTATCAGACTATATTCGCTTCGTCATCCGGATGAAATGAGTGAGAATAAACATCAGTAACACTAAAAACTTTCGAATATGAACGAAACGACATTCCGAATCCGCCCTTACTCCAAACGAGAGCTGGCGAGACTTTATTTCCCAGAGACCGCAAACATTGATTCCGCCGTGTCAAACCTACGCCTGTGGATACTTCGCAATAGCGAGGTCATGGAAAAACTCCATGCGGCGGGCTATCGCATACACAGCAAAATCTTCACGCCAAAGCAGGTGCGCATCCTTGTGGAAACTTTCGGCGAGCCGTAAACGAACGTATCGCAACGGAAGCGAATGTATCACCATCCGGCAACACCCCGATCTGCTACCTTCGCTTCCGTAAGTCTGATAGCTCTGAAAGATGATACATCTTACAACGATAAGATCATACATCTTACAACGACAAGATGACACATCTTCCGTACGAAGATAATACATCTTTATCAGACTACAAACACGGCCGTGGTGAAAATGTTTTTTTTATTAACAACTTAAATTTTTAAACGTATGATCAACTGTAGTATCGTAATGAGACCCAATCCTTTGAAGAAGGAAGAGCCCAAGAAAGCTTATGCTTGCGTCCAAACCTCCAAGAAAATGAATATCAACCAATTCGCGGAACACATCTCCAGCCATGGCTGTGTCTATAGCCGTGCGGATATCGCGGCGATACTCACGATGGCTGTGGACTGCATGCGCGAGAATCTCTTGGATGGAGTACTCATCAAATTAGGAGACTTGGGCGACTTTGCTCCCGCCTTGAAAAGTATCGGGGCGGAAACAGCCGCCGACTTCAAAACAGACACCCATATCGTGGGGGTCTCGGTAAACTGGACTCCCGGCGAGCGTTTCGCCAATTTGTTGAATGAAGCTACATTTAATGTGGTTCCCTCTCGCAAGACTGCCCGTAAGCTCTTGAAGGCGATCAAGGCCGGAGAGACAACGGTAGATCTTACCGACAAGGAGAATACGGACTCTGAAAGCCCCGATGAAATTTGAAAATCGGATTATTCCCAATAACAACTTCTTAAATTAAATACGGTATGAACAATAAATCAAGCAAAATCGATTGGATGAAAATCCTTCAAGTCGTAGCACAAGCTATTATCGCCGCCTTGACGGCTTTGGGTGTATCCTCCTGTGTCTCTTACTTTTAGAACCAAACAGCAATGATACAAGAGACCTATCCCATGATGGTTGGCGATATGGAGGTACTCAATGAGCGCATCCTGCTGACCCAAGTGGAGAATGGATTGTTGATGAATGGAGCGGACTCTGTCCGCTTCATCGTCATCCACTGCTCCGCTACCCGATGTGATCGTGACTATACGGTGGAGCAATTGCTCCGTGACCACAAGGCCCGTGGCTTCCGAACCATCGGCTACCACTTTTATATCCGCAAAAACGGTGCTGTGACACAACATCGCAAATTACTGGAGGTGGGCGCACATGCCCGTGGTTTCAATCGGTGCAGCATCGGTATCTGTCATGAGGGAGGGCTGGACGAATATGGCAATCCAGCAGACACCCGTACACCGATACAGAAAGCGGCTTTACTTGAGTTACTGTATAAGCTCTATAAGCTTTTCCCACAAGCACTGATCGTAGGCCATGGCGAACTACCCGGTGTAAAGAAAGACTGTCCTTGCTTCTCTTGTGATGGATATCGATACCGATTCCATTAATTGAGCCTTTATTATTTGTCCAGCGCTTCCTATTTGGAGCGCTGGCTCTTGAACTCAACCGTTCAAGCGGCATCAATGGTTTATGACAGTGAGATTCCACGCAACGTTATAGTAATCGAATATATTCAGGATCGACCTCTACAGCGGCAACCAACAGACCTGGTATCTCTACGATCAAACGTTTCACACGGGAACCTCGTATAGAGAGTAAGCGTCCCTCGTAGCCATCCAATGGGCCACCCTCGATGCGGATCATGCGACCGTACATCGCAGGGGTTAATTCTTCAACCAAGAAATAACGTGGGGAATCATCGGAATGGACAGCACGGATAAAACGGTTCATCTCCGCATGGCCTACCGTCATCGGCTTACGGTAGCCACCACGCAAATAACGATATTGGAGGGTACTGATCTCTTCTACGATTGGATCCATACACGCATGGGTCGTATGGGCAAAAAGTAAATCGTGCAGAAGAGGAACCTCCTCACGAATCCGCTTACCCTTCCTCTCGACCAACTGCCAACGCATAGGAGTGAAAACCTCTATGCCCTTTTCCTCTAGCAACCTATAGGCCGGACGTTTAGCATTGGGACGGGTCAGGTCTCGCAATACGAACCAATTGTCTGTCAAAGGATGTTCCATTGGATAATGGGATAATTCTTCTAGTCCTGAAAGGATACGTATTTTCTTATTATCCAATCAGTTACATAATAGATTCTTATAAGTTGGAAGGCGTACTTGGAGAGTAGCATTCGTCTCACGCTGCAAATGTAGTAAAAAATAACCAAACACAAGCAAACATTAGGCCTTGTTTGTGTTTGGTTATTTTTCACTACATTTGTGTTCGCTAAAAAAGGAGTAATTTAAAATGATCGATCAACCTACCATAGACCGGATATTGGACGCGGCGAACATCGTGGATGTTGTCTCAGAATTCGTGACTCTTCGGAAACGAGGAATCAACTATGTAGGATTATGCCCGTTTCATTCGGACAAATCACCGTCTTTTTACGTATCCCCCTCAAAGAATATCTGTAAGTGTTTCGCTTGCGGAGAGGGTGGAACCGCCGTTCACTTCATCATGAAGCATGAGCAACTCAGCTATTTCGACGCTTTACGCTTTCTGGCGAAAAAATACAATATAGAGATACAGGAACGGGAACTTACCGAGAAAGAGAAACAAATCCGTAGCGACCGGGAAAGTATGCTTATCGTCAATAGTTGGGCGGGGCAATACTTCTCTACTTTATTACATGAGCATGTTGAAGGGAAAAGCGTAGGTATGCGTTACTTTGCCGAGCGAGGATTGCGGGAAGATATCATCCGTAAATTCCAGCTCGGGTATAGCTTGGACCAGCGGGATGCTTTATACAAAACCGCTATAAAAGCAGGTTATAAAAAGGAATTCCTCGAGAAAACCGGTTTAGTTATCGCTTATGATAATGGAAACGTGAACGATCGTTTTCGGGGACGTGTCATCTTTCCCGTCCATACGCTAAGCGGAAAGGTCGTGGCATTCGGCGGACGTGTATTGAAAAAGGACGAGAAGACCGCGAAGTACGTAAACTCTCCCGAAAGCGAGATTTATCATAAAAGCAACGAGCTTTACGGCATCTATTTCGCCAAGCAAGCAATCATGAAACAGGATCGCTGTTTCTTGGTGGAAGGATATATGGACGTAATCGGTATGCACCAAGTGGGCGTAGAGAACGTGGTTGCCTCCTCGGGTACGGCGCTCACGCAAGGGCAAATCCGGCTCATACATCGTTTCACGAATAATATCACGGTATTATACGATGGAGACGCCGCCGGAATCAAAGCGGCTCTCCGGGGTATCGATATGTTATTGGAAGAAGGGATGAACGTCAAGGTCGTGCTTCTTCCGGCGGGAGAAGATCCGGACTCGTTTGCCCGTAGCCATAGCGCGAGCGAGTTCGCAGAGTTTATCAGCCAGAACGAGACGGATTTCATCCGTTTCAAGACAAAGTTACTATTGGCGGAAGCGGGGGGTGATCCGATCAAACGTTCCGCCCTGATCTCGGATATAATCCGTACGGTAGCGATCATACCTGATAATATCGCTCGCTCCGTGTATATCCGGGAATGTAGTACGACCATGGAGATAGACGAGCAAGTCTTACTCAACGAGGTCAATAAGATCCGTCTCAACAAGGAAGAGAACCAAGCGGCTAAATCCGTAAGGAATACACCGCCCGTTCAATCTCCCGTCAATACGATTCCGGAGTATCCAGATTTCCCCGGCTACCAACCGTATACACCGGAAGAGGCGAATACCCTTCCTCCGGAAAATATTCCGCCTCCACCGCTCGAGGACTATATTCCGGAAGAGGAAGCGGGTCCGCCCCCTACTCCTCCATACGAGGTTCCGACGGCTCCCAACATACAGGTCCAACCGAAACGTTCTCCTTTTGAGGCTTATGAGTTGGCTCTTCTGCGCTATATCGTACGATATGGCGAACGTGTCCTCTATGACTACGTAGATGAGGAGACCAACGAGCATGTCATCATGAGGGTCGCCGATTATATCCGTTTCGATCTGGAACGTGATGACCTTACATTTTATACGCCAGCCTTCAAACAAATGCTGGACGAGGCTGCTGAACATTGCCAGAACGAGGGCTTTATGGCCAGTCGTTATTTCCTTGCCCATCCGGACCCGAACATCAGCCGGCTTGCCGCCAACCTTATCAGCGATAAGTACCAGCTTAGTAAATATCATACGAAGTTCAGGGAACTGGAGCAAGAAGAAGATAAATTGGATTACTTGGTACCCCGGGAAATCTATTCCATGAAAGATGCCTATATCCTCTATAAGATAAAGGATATCCAAGCGAAAATCAAGGAGGCTCAAAACAAGGGAGACATGGAGCTGATCTTTGATTTAATGAAACAGAACGCCCACCTCAACGAGATCAAGAACGTGCTCTGCAAAGAGCTGGGTGAGCGTATCGTATTAAAAATGTAATAAAAAATAGCTATGAATTTCCTTGAGACAGAAAACGTGGTAAAACAGTACGCCGGGCATCTGGCGCTAAACAAGGTAAGTATCCAAGTTCCTCAAGGAACCATCTTTGGATTACTGGGGCCTAACGGGGCGGGCAAGACGACCTTGATCCGGATCATCAACCGGATTACGGCACCGGATAGCGGAATCGTTCGCTTCAACGGCCATGAGTCCAGCCCCGAAGACATCTACCAGATCGGTTACTTGCCGGAAGAGAGAGGGTTGTATAAAAAGATGAAAGTCGGGGAGCAGGCGATCTATCTGGCACAATTGAAAGGTCTCTCCTACCCAGAGGCACGCAGTCGTTTGACCCGTTGGTTCGAGAAATTTGACATCATGCCTTGGTGGAATCGCAAACTGGAAGAGCTGTCGAAAGGTATGCAGCAGAAAGTACAGTTCATCATTACCGTGATACACGAACCCGAGCTATTGATCTTTGACGAGCCATTTAGCGGATTCGATCCGGTCAACGCCGATCGTCTTAAACAAGAGATATTGGAATTGAAGGCGGCCGGACATACGATTATCTTCTCCACCCACAATATGTCGTCCGTGGAGGAGATTTGTGACGAGATCGCTTTAATCAATCGCTCTGAGGTCGTCCTGTCCGGCAATGTCAAGGAGGTACGGGAACGGTTTAAGAGTAATACCTATATATTAAATGTACGCAAGGAGACTGGAGGTATTGAGGAGTTAAGGATACGCAAGGAGGAGAATATCAGTAACTCCGACTGGCTTACCCGGCTGGCGTCCCAATATGAGATTCTTTCCTTCACGGAGGAGATCCCTTCTATGAATGACATTTTTATCAACACCGTTTCCGGTACAAACACATCAAAGGCATGAGCAAAATTGGATTAATCATCAAACGGGAATATCTCCGGAGGGTCAGTAAGAAGTCATTTATCCTGCTCACGTTCCTCACGCCATTTCTATTTGCGGCGCTCGTATTCGTCCCGCTTTGGCTTTCATCGATCAAAGGCGACGAGGTACATACCATCGCGATCCTCGACTCCACCGGTAAATACGCCCCGCTATTCGAGGATACGGAGACTTATCGTTTCATCCATAGTGACCAGAGTATGGATACCTACAAACAAATCCCCGATAAGGAAATATTCGCGTTCCTCACGATCGCGGAGGATTTACTGGAAAATCCAAAAGCCGCTACCTTATATTCCAAGAAACAAATCCCGGGAGAATTGAGCCGGCTCGTCAATATGACACTAAAGAGGCAGATTGAAAGTGACAAACTGGCAACGTTCAATATCCCGAATCTGAAAGAAATCATAAAAGAAAGCAAAATCAATTTCAATATACAGACCATCAAATGGGGGGATGACGGAAGCGAAAAGCAATCCTCATCCGTAGTAGCCTCCATAATCGGGGGTATTTTCACCATGCTTATCTATATGTTCATCATGATCTATGGGGCAATGGTCATGCAAGGGGTTATGGAAGAAAAGACGAACCGGATCATCGAGATCATGATCTCGTCCGTCAAACCTTTCGACTTGATGATGGGAAAAATTATCGGAATAGGTTTCGTGGGACTTACACAGGTATTCTTATGGGCTATCATGACACTCATCCTGATTGCCGGAGGCTCTTTCTTAGTAGGAGGAGGTATCGATAACGAGATGGTACAATCCGGGATGGCACTTAATACGGCTCCTGATATAACCATGATGAGCGCCCAACAACCAAGTAATGAATGGATAGAGATGCTGGGAACGATTAATTTCGCCGAAATAGGTATTTTGTTTGTCGTTTACTTTATAGGCGGGTACTTATTATATTCCTCACTGTTCGCCGCCATCGGTTCCGCCGTGGACAGCCAAGAAGATACGCAACAATTCATGCTACCGGTAACGCTCCTCTTGGTATTCGCTCTTTATGCGGGAATCTACAGTATGGAAAATCCCGACGGGCCTCTAGCCTTCTGGTGCTCCATGATCCCATTTACCTCTCCGATCGTGATGATGGTGCGTATGCCTTTCGAGGTTCCTTTATGGCAAATCGCACTCTCCATCGCATCGCTCTTTCTTACGGCGATCTGCTTGACTTGGATCTCCTCCAAGATATACAGGGTAGGTATATTAATGTATGGGAAAAAACCAAGTATTAAGGAGATTTTTAAATGGATAAATTATAAATAGAAGTAAAGCTGTGAAAAACATTTTCTATATTTGTGGCAGTAATGCGAAACTCTACCATAAAAAGCTGTATAAGTAAGGGGATTATCCAAAAGAGGATTCTAGAGATCTTGCTTTTGCTCACCTTATATTTAACTTTTTACTCTTGTACGTTGTTAGACCACAATAATAGAGAAAAAAGTTATACTATTTTAGTACTATACTCCTATTCTCCCGATAAGGCACATTGGGTCAACGCATTGAGAAAGGGCATCCACGATTGTTTGGCAGACAATCAAATCCAAGCAGACGTATGCGATACCTACCTAGAGCAAACGTCCGATCCCTCTGATACCACGGCTAGTATCACGGCTTTGCGACTTCTATTGGATTCCCTTTCATTAACGCCTCCCGATTTAATTATTACAAACGGGGATAATGCCACGCACGCCTTGTTATCCACCCGGCATCCTCTCGTAAAGAGTACACCTGTCGTATTTAGTGGCATAAATTATTTACCGAAAGAGTATCTAACCCAGTATAAGAACGCCACCGGCCAACTAACCACTCCGGATTTCCGTGAGACCCAGCGGTTAGCTAGCCAGTTAATGGGTTTCAGGCAAAACCAGCGAAATCTGGTTGACGGCTCTCCTGCCGGCATATTCGCCATGAAGGAAATCAGCCGGCAATTCCAGACGGATACCTCAGCCAGCGCGATCCTTGGCCCCGTATGGCAACCTCTAGCCCCCGACAGTACCATGGGATGGAAAGAAAATGTATATCTCCTGAGGGAAGGAGATCCGTTCAGCCCGGGCAAATATATGATATCAATCAAATTAATAGACGATAGTAAAGGCTCTCTGTTATTTGCCCAACTTCGTAACATCGATCAGAATTATTATACGACCGCATGCTGGAATGAATTCGCCGGCATTATCGTAGAAGGAAGGACTGCCCCTTTCTTCAGCGTAACAAATGAAGGATTTGGCAAGGGCTATATCGGAGGATATTTTACCCCCAGCCGTAAGCAAACTTATCGGGCCATGAATACCGGAATCCAGATACTAAAAGGGAAAAGCCCCTCCTCTATCGAGATATCAACCAGTCCCAAGGAATATCATTTTGATTGGCAGGCGCTTCAATATTGGGACATACCACTCGATCGGCTACCAGCCAACAGCACGATTATCAACTGGCCATTTGAGGAGAGATATAAGACCGGTATATATATTGCCAGTGTCATCATCTGCCTCATTATACTCTATGCCCTAATAGCCTTAGCTAAACTGTCCAAGCAAGAGACACTTCGTAAGAGGCACTCTAAACATATGCTCAAGATAGAGGAACAAAGGTTGATGACCACCGTTGATTCCTTAAAAGAGGCGATCATTGCCATCGACGGGAACTATCGAGTGCTCCGAATAAATAAGACCGCAAGAACCTTACTGAATTTACCGGACGAGATGAACGTATTGAACGTAGACGTCAATACCTTGTGTAATATCTCCTCGAAAAACACGCCATCCTATCTCAAACAAAATATAGATATCGCACTACAGACCGGCAAGCCGCAATGGTCGGATCGGTTGACTTATCTGGTTACGTCCAATCAGCATACATTCCCGATATCCGTAAGCATCACTCCGATCAAGCAAAAGACCGGTCACAAAGAGGTAGTTCTCGCCTTCCGAAACATCCTTGAGGAGATAACCCAAAACGAGTTCCAAGAACTGGGCATATCGACAGGAGAAACTTATCCATGGCGTTTCGACGACACACGGCAGTTGATATTATTCAACAAAAACTTCTTCTCCAACTACCAATTCCCAATCACACCGGACGAGGAGGATAAACTACCGCTGCCAACATTTATTTCCTGGATGCATCCGGAAGACAGGGATTTATGGGATAAAGCGATTAAACAATCTCTCATTGAGGACACGCTACTTACGATCGAGATACGGTTACTCACGGCCCAAGGCACCTATCTCTGGACCGAGTTTACCATAAGCTCCCATAATATACCAACCCCCCAAGGCTATCTAAGGCAGCCATTCGGCCTATGTTCCGATATAGATAACTTGAAAAACAAACAAAACGAATTACAAGCCTTACTACAAGAAGCGAAAATCTCCGACGAGAACAAGACCTTGTTTCTAGCCAATATGAGCCATGAGATACGGACTCCGCTAAACGCTATCGTCGGTTTCAGCAGCTTGCTCGCTGAATCCGACGACTTATCCGCGGAAGAGCGGCAAATGGCTATAGACCTGATCAACGAGAACAGCCAATCCCTTCTTGTCACCATCAACGATATCCTAGATATATCACGCATTGAAAGCGGTATCAGTTTCCAACAAACCCCGTTTGTACTAAACGACCTTATCCGGAAGGTGCAAGAAGAACAACAAGGGAAAATACCCGCTCCTATCGAACTTAGGGTCAATCTTCCCCAGAACCCAGTCATCCTCGAAGGAGATTCTTTCCGGATGGAGCAGGTATTATGCAATCTCATAAACAATGCCTCTAAATTCACGAAAGAAGGATCTATCGAGATCGGGCTGGAACAAAAGCCGGATGAAATATCTATCTATGTGCGAGATACAGGGATAGGGATTTCCCCCGAGCAACAAGAGAAAATATTCGATCGTTTTTACCGGGTGGATCATTTCACGAAAGGAAACGGATTGGGATTACCGATTTGCAAAGAAATCATACAACGCTTTCAAGGTAGTATCACCCTAAAATCCGAGCTAGGGGTTGGTACTACATTTTTCATCACCTTACCGGTAACTTCCCCCTCTGAGGATACCGGAACAAATATGGAACTATCATGAAAATCCTATATACTCTATGTTCTCTGCTATGTCTGCTATCCGGCTGTAAAGAGACGCGGCTGGAGGAAAAAGCATGTAACGTGTTATTTATCCATGCTTTCCACAAAGGTCTGACAGCTCCCCAAGGCGATATCCTTACGCCACAGGAAGAAGCAAATTTTTCTATACCCGCTTATCATATCGAAGAGTCGCTGGCTGGAATCGCCGACGCTTTTAAAGATAATGACATACCTTTACGCCTGAAGGACATGTACTTGGGATATGGCTATAATAAGCATCTGCTTAAGACTTTAGAAAACGCACTGACATTCGATGCGGATGACCGACCGGATATCATCCTGCTCGAACATGAATTCACGCTCGCATACTTCTTAGAAGCAAAGAACAGGCCTTTGGATATTCCCGTTATTTTTTGCGGTTCCATAAGCTGCCATCAAGACTCGATCCTTCGTAACAATCCTAATATCACAGGCTTTACCTCTTGCCCTGATATAAACGAGATAGTGCGACTCAGCCAAAAGCTATTCCCGAAAACGGAAAATATCCATTTTCTGCAAGCGGATACGCTTATCATCAATGAAATGGCACGCTTATTCCTCACACTGGATCCTCCTCCAAATATCAACATAGATACATCTTATTTACAGAATAAGACAACAAAGGAAGTATTAGTCAACCTAAAAGATCCGACCTTTTCCGTACATTATAATAATGTAGGGATCATTCCTTATTGGGAAGAGTTTTTCTCCCGTATAACTAAAGTTGGCGAGTATCCATTCTTGACAACCTGCTACATAGGACTTGGCGAGGGGGTGCTGGGTGGATATATGGTCAGTAGTTACGATGAGACTTACGCTGCCGCTAATCGTGCCTGCCAGATATTAAAAGGCAAGAAAGTATCCGATTTCACGATCGATCCACTTACGCCTCGTTATATTTTCGATTGGAATGTCATGACAAAATTTCATCTTACCACCAAACAGCTTCCTAAAGATTCCTATTTCATCAACCAACCGTTCTTGGTACGTCACCAAACGCCTTTGCTAATCGGCTTTATATTCCTAGTCCTTTGCTTCATGCTGCTATATGTTTATTATAAAAGCCAATACCAACAAAAGCAAGCCGCCTGGAAAAAGCGGGAAAGGAACAGGAAGCATCTGAAAACGATCATCGCCTCTATCCAAGAAGGGGTTATCTGTATCGATAATCAATTTAACATTTTCGAGATCAACCAAGTCTCTTTAAAGCTATTGCGACTGAAGGGAAATATAGAATCGTATACCGGGCAGTCTGTACTTTCCTTATTCAATGTGATCATACCAGACCAATCCATATCCTTAAGGTCCCTCCTTGACAACGCGATGCGGAATGAAAAATCATTCAGTCACTATGGATGCAGGCTTATCAGCTTAGGGCATGCCCACTCTTTCAACGCTTTTCTGGAAATCTCCCCGATCTTGCAAGAGCGACAGATCATCGGGGTAATCATTACGCTCCGCGACATCACGGAAGAACAGGCGCAGAGCGACTATATTAACTCGATCATGAATAACAAGGGAATCATTATCTGGCAATATAATCCGCAAACCCAACAAATGTTCTCCAACTATGATTTCCTATCGGGAAATACCTCCAAACAGATTAACGTATTGCCTATTGAACAATTTGAAAGTAAAATACATCCCGACGACATCCCTGTATGGAGAAATGAATTGACGCAATCCCTCGAACCGGGAGGGAATCATCCTCTCATCCAAATACGGATACAAGATCCGCGAGGAGGATATATCTGGTGGAAATCCCGATTTACCTCCCTTTATTTATCGGCCCAAGGTTCTTCTTATACCCTGTTCGGGGTATTCATCAACATACAAGCCCATAAGCAACTTGAGGATGAATTGGAAAAAGCCCGTCAGACAGTAGAACAGTCCGACCGCCTAAAAAGCGCATTCCTCGCAAATATGAGCCATGAGATACGTACCCCGTTGAACGGAATCGTAGGGTTCGCGAATCTACTATGTGACCGCGAACAATTTGAGCCAGAGGAAATCACGACCTTTATCGAGACTATCAAGAAAAATTGCGACCTGTTATTAGCCCTCATCAGTGATATTATCGATATATCCTGCATCGAAAGTAATACCATCAATTACCATTTCGAAGAGTGCGACGTAAACGACCAGATCAACCAAATCGTAACAACGCAACGGGTCATCATACCGGGCCATTTAAACTTGATCAAGCAAATACCGGAAGAAACGACTTTCATCTATATCGATAAACTACGCTTAAATCAAGTGATCACCAATCTGATCAATAACGCCGTAAAATTCACGGAACAAGGCTCTATCACGATTGGGTATACCGCCAACAATCCCGGCTTTCTCGAATTCTTCGTAAAAGATACCGGCCGGGGCATTCCGCAGAAGGATCTGAAAAACATATTCCTACGCTATTTCAAAAAGGACAATTACGTGCAAGGGGCCGGATTGGGGCTTTCCATTTGCCAAATGTTCGTGAATCGGTTCGGAGGAGAGATTACGGTGGAATCCGAGGTAGGTGTAGGGACTTGTTTCAAGGTGAAGATCCCCAGAACATCCAAAAGCCAATGACAAGAAACAAGAAAGCCTCGCCACTCTTATCGAATAACGAGGCTTTCTTGTTGTTCTACCAAGATTCGAACTTGGACAAACAGGACCAGAATCTGTTGTGCTACCATTACACCATAGAACAATATCCACAAAATCGTCGAGTAAACCTAAAACGTTGTTCTACCTGGATTCGAACCAGGACTAACAGGACCAGAATCTGTTGTGCTACCATTACACCATAGAACAATATTTAACAAATCACCAACTCTCTTGTTAGCGGATGCAAAGGTATATACTTTTTCAAAATTTGCAAACAAACTTTCGAAAAAAATGTCCAGAAAAAACACGTACGTCTTTCGGATAAAACACGTACATGTTTTCTCAAAAAGACGTACGTGTTTTTTTAAAAGCTTATAACGATCGAGGAGATAGTCTCAAACAAGCTATTACACATATATTAATGAAAGAAAAAGACGTATGTAACGAATTAAGAAGTATATTTGCGACTTGGAAAATTATATCAATAGAAATAAATGGATCAAACAAAAGAATTAGTAAAAACGATTGTTGAAGGCCTTCAAGAAAAAAGAGGCAAAAATATTGTAACAGTAGATTTAAGCCAGACTTCTGGTGCCATTTGTCAATATATGGTTATTTGTGAGGGAAACACTCCTACCCAAGTTTCTGCTTTATCCGATTCCGTATGGGATTTCGCACGCAAGAATGCAAATGAGAAGCCTTTGTCTATTGACGGTACACAGGGCGCTCAATGGATCGGCATGGATTATGGCACGGTTCTTGTACATATATTCTTGCCGGAACAACGTGCATTTTATAACTTGGAGAACCTTTGGGCAGACTCGAAGGTTATACAAGTACCTAACATTGATTAAGCCGGTCTAAATATTTGATGATAATCTCTTATGGAAAATAAAAACGACATGTTTAATAAAACACCGAAGAGCGGGAAACCTAAGATGTTCCGCTTTAATTTGTATTGGATGTACGGGTTGATCTTCATCATGCTTGTTGCCCTATACATGACAAATGATTCTTCGGGAACGAAAGAGCTAGGCTGGACAGAGTTCCAGAAACTAGCGCAGGAAAACGTATTCGATAAAATGACAGTCTACAACAAGAAGAACTTGGTGGAGGCTACAGTGAAAAATGGAAAGACTGAACAGGTCTTTGGGAATATGGACGTTTCTAAAATCGGGGTTTCTCCGAAAGTATACGTAAAGATCCCGTCGGCCGACAAGTTTTCCGATTTCTATGACAAAGCGGTAGCCGATAGTCACATCGATACACAAGTCCGGTTCGAGGAAGGCGATGACGCTATCTGGAATTTCTTGGTTTCATTCGGCCCGATTATCTTATTGATCGGTGTATGGATGTTCTTGATGAGACGTATGTCCGGTGGTACCGGCGCAGGTCCGGGTGGCGTGTTCAGCGTTGGTAAGGCAAAAGCTCAGCTTTTTGATAAAGATAATGACCGTAAGGTGACATTCAAGGATGTCGCCGGATTGGCGGAAGCGAAACAAGAGGTAGAGGAAATCGTCTCTTTCTTAAAGAATCCGGAAAAATATACCGAATTAGGAGGTAAGATACCCAAAGGTGCATTATTGGTAGGCCCTCCGGGAACCGGTAAGACATTATTGGCGAAGGCTGTTGCCGGAGAGGCTAATGTGCCGTTTTTCTCCTTGTCTGGTTCTGATTTCGTGGAGATGTTTGTCGGTGTAGGCGCCTCCCGTGTGCGTGACTTATTCCGCCAAGCGAAAGAAAAATCTCCTTGCATCGTCTTTATTGATGAGATCGATGCGGTAGGTCGTGCCCGTGGGAAGAACGCGAATATGAATAGCAACGATGAGCGTGAGAACACGTTGAACCAGTTGTTGACCGAAATGGATGGTTTCGGCTCTAACAGTGGTGTTATTATCTTAGCCGCTACAAACCGTGCGGACATTTTGGATAAAGCGTTGTTGCGTGCCGGACGTTTTGACCGACAAATCCATGTTGAATTACCGGATTTGAATGAACGTAAAGAGATATTCGGGGTGCATTTGCGTCCGATCAAGATAGATGAAAGCGTAGATGCTGAGTTCCTAGCAAGGCAGACTCCGGGCTTCTCGGGTGCTGATATCGCTAATGTTTGTAATGAGGCCGCTTTGATCGCCGCCCGTAACGGAAAGAAATTCGTACAGAAAGAAGACTTCATGAATGCGGTAGACCGCATTGTCGGTGGTCTTGAAAAACGTTCGAAGATCACGACGGAGGAAGAACGTAAATGTATCGCGAACCATGAGGCCGGTCACGCTACATTAAGTTGGTTGTTGGAACATGCCAATCCGCTGGTTAAGGTGACAATCGTTCCCCGTGGTAAGGCATTAGGTGCGGCATGGTATTTGCCGGAAGAGAGACAGATCACCACCCGCGAGCAATTGCAGGATGAGATGTGCGCTACTTTAGGAGGACGTGCCGCAGAGGAATTAGTCTTGGGAAAAATATCCACAGGCGCATCCAACGATTTGGAACGTGTCACGAAACAAGCATATGCGATGGTCGTTTACTTCGGTATGAGCGATAAACTTCCAAACTTGAACTATTACGACTCCACCGGACAGGATTGGGGATTCACCAAGCCTTATAGTGAGGAGACCGCGAAATTGATCGATACGGAAGTACAGAAGATCATCAATGAGCAATACGACAGGGCAAAACGGATATTATCCGAGAATAAGGAAGGACATAGTAAACTTGCGCAGGTATTATTGGATCGTGAGGTAATCTACTCGGAAGATGTAGAGCATATCTTCGGGAAACGCGCCTGGATCTCCCGTTCCCAAGAGATTCTGGAGTTGCAGGAAAAGGCTAACGGAAAGAACAAGGAGAATGCGGATAAGGAGGCGGAAGCGGACGCAACAACGGAAAACGTAACCGATACTCCTACCGAAGAAAACAAGACAGGGAAAATAGCTTGACCAAAGTCAAGACATTCATAACAAGTAAGGCTGGGGCGTATCTTTGATCAAAAGTTACTATCCAGCCTTCCTTATTGCTGTATTATCAATTTATTAGTTATATTTGCAGCCAAAATTACAAACAAGCAAAAACACTATTGTTTTGAAAAATCTGATTACACGTGCATTGACTGGCATTATTTTCGTCGCGGTATTGGTCGGTGCGATCTATTTCCACTCCTATTATTTTCTTACGGTATTTGGACTCATTACCGGACTTTCTCTATGGGAGTTCTACGGATTGGTTAAACATTATGAGAATGCCGCCATCAAACGATTTGTCAGCTCCTTGGGGGGAGCCTACCTCTTCGCCGCCACATTCGGTTACGCCAATGGCTTGGTTGGAGGCAATATATTTCTCCCCTATCTTTTATTCTTAATGTATACCATGATCACCGAGCTTTACGATAAAGCCAGTAATCCAATCAATAACTGGGCATTGACCTTATTCGGTCAAATCTATTGCGCAGGCTCTTTCTCTCTGCTAAACTTTATTACATCGGTACCTAATACGCCGGGCGAGATCGTACATATCCCCTATTTTGCCTTGGCTATTTTCGTTTTCGTATGGGTAAATGATACGGGAGCTTATCTAGTGGGATCTATGCTTGGAAAAAGAAGATTGTTCGAACGTATCTCTCCCAAGAAGTCCTGGGAAGGTTTTTACGGAGGGTTGGCATTCGTATTAATAACCTCCCAAATATTCGCTTGGTTCATGCCGGCCACAAACTGGTACACATGGCTTGGATTAGCCGGCACGATCGTAGTATTCGGGACTTGGGGCGACTTGATCGAATCTTTGATGAAACGTACGTTAGGCGTGAAAGATTCCGGGCATGTATTACCCGGACACGGAGGCATGCTGGATCGCTTCGATAGCGTAATGATGGCTATACCGGCCGCTTATATCTATATCGAGTTATTTATTCGAAATTAAATGTCAGGATCACCATACGGGATGTAGCTTTCGATAAGGCATCCGTATATTTGATATTTGCTTGATCTACCAAGTCCGGACGATCTTTCTCCAATAGGTTAACCAATCCGAAACAGAATTTCAGCTCCGGGCATAACTTAAAGTAGGGTAGATAGATATCACATCCCAAGCCAAACTCAAATCCGAAGTCCGTGCTTTTCAATAGAATCGGATTACCTTTCTTACGGCCTATATCCACGGAGCCATAGATACCGCCGATCAAATAAGGACGATAATTATTCAAGCGTAAAGCCGTATATTTAACGTCTAAGGGGAAATTCAGATAACTGGAACGAACGTTCGTGATGAATTCCTCTCCCGTAGCCTGTTCCCGAAACTTAAATTTCTTATCTCCGAAATGGATAGAAGGCGTGAAACGTAAATTGAAATAAGGATTCATATACATATCTCCGATCACCCCGACACTAAAGCCGGGTGAGTAAGAAGGAATCTCCGCAAACCAAGTCTCTCCATTGGTCATGACACCGGTATGGGTCAATAACAAATCCTGCGAGTGAATACCCACATGAAACCCCAGATGAAGCCATTTCAAATCAGCGTACGGCTGATTCCTCACCCTTTCCTTTTGAGCCATGGCTCCCATGGTAGCCAAGCTTACCACATATAATATAAGTAATAATCGTCTCAAATCTCAACCTATTTTGTTTAATAACGAAAACCCGACAAAGATATTGCAAAAAAGAAGATTTTTGAAGAAAATAAGCCAGTAGATATTTTTTAAATAGAAAGAAAGCTATATTTTTGCACCTACTAATAGTTATCAATTTAAACGTTTAAAAAAATGGCTTACGTAATTAGCGATGATTGTATTGCATGCGGAACTTGTATTGATGAGTGTCCGGTAGGAGCAATTTCAGAAGGTGATAAATACAGCATCAACCCTGAAATGTGTACAGATTGTGGAACTTGCGCTGACGCATGTCCTACAGAGGCTATCCACCCGGCTGAATAATTCGCAGCAAAGAATAGGATTTTCCTTTGCGGAAAGCTCCTAACACATAACGGGCTGTTTCTCTCTATGAGTAAAACAGCCCGTTATCTTTTTCTCTTCGTGTTATATTAAAACTCAATATCTAACTTTATATCACCGGAAGCCATATCCTCCTCTGGGGAATCGCCATGAATCGTTTCCTCCTCTTCAGGTTCCACCACGTCTTCTGCGGATTTCTTCAGATTTGAGTTCTTGATATAACTGATTACATCTTGCATTCCCTCCATGAACTTCTCAAAGTCCTCCTTATAAAGGAAAATCTTATGCTTCTCAAATGAGATTTGCAAACCATCCTTTGATTGAATTTTCTTACTTTCCGTAACGGCAACGAATAGGTCATCTTTCAAATTCCTCTTCACATCCAGATAATAAATCCGTTTTCCCGCTTTAATGGCTTTAGAGTATAGAATCTCCCTGTCGCCACCTTCAACATGTTTTTTATTCCTTGATTCTTCCATGACAGCTAACATTCGTTAAAAACCCACCCACTTTATAGAACTTGCTTCAAATATGTGCATTTTTTTTTAATTAGCAACTATTTTAACGATCGAAAATACGCCCATTGAGGCTAAATTTGTAAAATATCATCTAACACATATAAAATTAAGTAAATCCGGATTCTTTTATGGAAAAAACGACTACCTTTGCAGCCTAATTTATAATAAGAAGTTCCTTCAAACGATGATCAACAGAATTTTAATCCGCATTAAAGTTTTACAGATAGTATACTCTTACTATCAAAACGGAAACGGTGACCTCAAAGTTGCGGAAAACGAATTGCTTTTCAGCCTTCAGAAGTCATATGACTTATATTATTATTTCTTACTCCTAATTATCGAAGTTACCAACCTGCAAAGAAGGATCCTTGACACCCGGAAGTGCAAATACATGCCTACCGACGAGGAGTTAAACCCGAATACACGCTTCATAGACAATCGTTTCGTCGCTCAATTAGCGGAAAACGATACGTTGAAAAAGTATGTAGACGAGCAAGGTCTCTCATGGAGCAACGACGAGGAGTTCATTAAGAACGTATTGGATACGATCCTAAGTTCTGAGATTTACGCCGAATACTTGAAAAACGAAGAAGACTCGTACGAGACGGATCGTGAGTTCTGGCGCCAGATCTTCAAGAAAATAATCTGTGGAAACGAGATGATAGAGGAATATCTGGAAGATAAAAGCATCTACTGGAATGACGATATCGAGATCGTAGAGACTTTCGCCTTGAAGACTATCAAGAAATTCGAGGAGAAGAAAGGTAGCAAACAAGCCTTATTGCCAATGTTCAAGGATTTGGAAGACAAGGCTTTCGCAATCAAGTTATTCCGTCAAAGTTTGTTGAAAGGTAAGGAATATCGTGAACGCATCGACAAACATATGAAGAATTGGGAAACCGAACGTATCGCCAATATGGACTTGATCATCATGCAAGTCGCCTTAGCCGAGATTTTATCGTTCCCGACCATTCCCATCAACGTTACCTTAAATGAATATATCGATGCCGCAAAGTATTATAGTACACCTAAAAGCGGAACATTCATTAACGGAATTCTGGATTCAATAGTCAACGAATTAAAAAAAGAGAAGTTATTGCTCAAAGATTAATTATTATCATTACATTTGTGCATATCATTATTGATATTAACTTGTAAAACGATTATTATAGTATGAACTTACTCAGTATTTTACTTCAAACTCCAGCTGGAGGAAGTCAGTGGTCCGGTATTTTGATGATGGTAGTTATCGTAGCTATCTTCTATTTCTTCATGATCCGTCCGCAACAAAAGAAACAAAAAGAAATCCAGAAATCACGTGAGGCGTTGAAAACAGGCGATAAAGTGATTACCGCCGGAGGTATCTATGGAAAGATCAAAGAGATCGGTGATACTTATATGCTAATCGAGGTAGCGGATGGAGTACGTATCCGTGTAGATAAAACTTCTATTTTCGCTTCAGCGGAAGACGCTCAGCAGCAGAAATAATCTAACTACAGAATATGTCACGACTTGAGAACATACAAAATTCCTTCAAGTCTATCCAAGCAAAGACTAAGGCTTTTTTCCACGGAGACAGATGGAAAGAGGTCTTGGTCTTTTTCTTTTTCGCCCTTTTGGCTTTCGGTTTCTGGCTACTCCAAAGCTTGCAGCAGGAATATGAGATAGAACTTGTTTTTCCGGTTAAGTATAAGAACGTACCTGCCGATATAGCGTTTAATGCCCCTGAGGTGGAAACGATTACCGCAAAGGTAAAAGACAAGGGTAGCGTTTTACTCAACTATACTTTTGGAAGATCGTTTGCTCCGATTGAAGTGAACATGAAGAATACGAAGGAGAAAAATGGTTCGGTTCAAGTAAGTAAAAGGCAGATCGAGAACGATATTCAAAAACAATTGATAGCCACTACGGCATTACAAAGTTTTGATCCGCAACAAATAGATATGGATTTCAGTCAGCGGGTCCATAAGGAAATACCGGTCGTCTTTAATGGCGATATTCATCTGGAAGCCGGCTTTCAACTATCCGGGGATATCCGAATCACCCCTCAAAAGATCAACGCTTATGCCACCGCGGCGATCTTGGATACACTGACCTCGGTTAAGACGGTCTTCACCGAGGTTAAAAAGGCGAATAAAAACATTACGAGAACCGTACAACTGATCAAGGTAGACGGCGTTAACTTCGATCCGGAAAGTGTATCCATCACGATTCCGATAGAGGAGTACACGGAGAAGACATTGGAAATACCTGTCTCTTGCAGTCATATACCGCCACATTATACGGTACGTATGTTTCCGGCGGTCGTAAAAGTGACTTGCAGTGTGCCCTTGTCCCGATTCAAAGGACTTTCGGAAGATATGTTCTCGATTCATATACCTTTTGAGGATCTGGAGCAAAACGTATCTGGTACCCTACCCGTCAAACTCACCAAGAAACCAGACTGGGTGCATACGGCAACCTTATTGCCAGATAAGGTAGAATTTATTTTGGAACACAACAATAAGCATGATTAAAATAGGTATTACAGGAGGGATCGGGAGCGGCAAATCCGTCGTAGCCTCTTTATTAGCGTTATCCGGTGTACCCGTATACATAGCGGACGAGGAAAGTAAATGGCTGACAAATAACTCCCCGGTTATCCGTGAGAAATTAACAGCCCTTTTCGGTCCGGAGATTTATACGAATGAGGGATTGAACAAGAAACTTCTAGCCTCCCACATCTTTAATAATCCGAAACAATTACAACAGGTCAACCAGATCATTCATCCTGAGGTAAACCGTCATTTCTCGGCTTGGGTAGAGAGACAGACTTCCCCTTTATGTGCCATCGAATCCGCCATATTATTCGAATCCGGTTTCTACAAAGTGGTAGACATAAGCTTGATGGTCTATGCCCCAAGAGAACTCCGCATCGAAAGAGCCTTGGGGAGGGACTCAGCCTCGAGAGAAGAAATCGAACGCAGAATCAACAGCCAAATGTCGGACGAGGAAAAGAAAGATCGCTCCGATTACGTTATCTATAATGACAACAGACAGGCCCTTATACCGCAAGTAGGCAAACTGTTATGTTGGCTTCAATCCCAATAATCACCGATAGCGGGACGAGTGGCTTTTACAGTATCTTACCTTCATCATCCAATGAACCTAAGATACTTCGTCAACGAACCTAAGATACTTTGTCGATGCACCTAAGATACTTCTCCAACGAAGTTAACTGTCCTCATGACGGAAGAATTCCACTTTTTCTTATTACCTTTGCCACCTCGAAGTTTAACACTAATAGAAAATAAAAACATTATGTTGAAGACTATTTTGTCTATTTCGGGAAAACCCGGTCTGTATAAACTGGTTTCCCATGGAAAAAACATGTTGATCGTTGAATCGCTGACTGATAACAAGAGAGTACCCGCATACGCAAAAGATAAAGTAATCTCATTAGGCGATATCGCAATCTATACGGATGAAACAGAAGTGCCTTTGCATGAGGTATTGACTAGCGTAAAGAATAAAGAAGAGGGAAAAGCCGCCTCTTTAGTACCTTCTAAAGCCACGACGGACCAATTGCGTGCGTACTTTGCCGAGGTATTGCCTAGCTATGATCGTGAGCGTGTTTATCCGAGCGACATCAAGAAACTACTCTCTTGGTATAACATCTTGATCAACGCAGGTATCACTGACTTCACCCCGGAAGATGCTCCGGCAGAAAAGGAAGCTGCTGAAAAAGAAGCTGAATAACAGCATACGACATAAAGATTAAAGAAAGGACCGTTCGATACCCATCGTCCGGTCCTTTTTTTATATTGCCACATTAACCAACAAGAGCACTTATGCAAAAATAGTCCATTATTTTAGGCTAAACCTCACATTGTCTAGGGCGGGTAACTCCTTTATCTTTGCCAACAAATAATTCACTCTATTGACCTCATAAAATAAAGAGCAAAGATGGAAAGCACCAAGTATTATCTCGGTCTGGACGTTGGCGGTACCAATATGGTCGCTGGCGTAGTAGATGAGAATCACCAGATTATCGCAAAGGAGAGTATACCGACACAAGCCGGACGCACGATCGAGGAGATCACCGCCGACATGGCGGAAGTCAGCAAAAAAGCGGTTCTCAAAGCAGGCTTGCAAATGGAAGACATCTCTTCTTGGGGCATCGGCATGCCCAGTTACGTAAATCCAAAGACGAACCTTTTGGTACATGCCAATTGTTTCGGATGGAAGAATGTCCCCATCTACGACTATTTAAAGAAGCATATTTCATTGCCTACTTATATAGCCAACGACGCCAATTGCGCGACCTATGGAGAGGTCTTGGCCGGATCGGCCAGCCAATATACCGATGCCATCATGTTAACGCTAGGAACAGGAGTCGGAGGCGGAATTATCATGGGTAAGAGGATTTATTCCGGAGCCGATAATATGGGAGCAGAGCTTGGACATACCAAATTGGTATACAATGGCGAACGTTGCACATGCGGGCAAAAAGGCTGTTTGGAAGCTTATTGCTCATCTACCGCATTAATCCGCATCATGAAAGAGGCCTTACAAGAGAATAAGGACACCTTGATATGGAAACTTTGCGGCGAAGACGAAAATAAAGTCAATGGAGAAATCCTTTTCGAGGCCGCTAAACAAGGGGATTCCCTCGCTAAACAGATCGTCGATGACTATATCAGTAAACTGGCCGCCGGAATCTCCACGTTCATAACCATCTTCCGTCCGCAAGTAATCATCTTAGGGGGTGGTATCGCACATGCAGGTGACCTGCTGTTGAAACCTTTAAACGAGAAACTACATACTTGTACCTTCGCCGCCGAGGAAATAGGTATCCCCCAAGTCATCCGTGCGGAATTAGGAAATGACGCCGGAATAATCGGCGCCGCGCTTTTAGAGAAAACGATGTAACGAAAAAAAATATGAAAACAAATAAGAAAGAACTTTTAGATTCATTCAAGGGAGGACTGATCGTATCCTGTCAAGTACAACACGATGATCCGACTTTTTCAGTAGACTTTGTCGTAAAAATGGCAAAAGCCGCCCAATGGGGAGGAGCCGTGGGTATCCGTGCCAACGATCCAGAGCAGATCAAGGCGATTAAAAAAGAAGTGGATTTACCAGTAATCGGGCTTTGGAAAATCTGGCACGATGACACGGATGTGTTTATCACCCCAACCTTAGAGGCCGCTAAAGCCGTATGGGAAGCCGGAGCCGAGATTATCGCCTTGGACTGTACGAGCCAAATAACCCATGAAGGCCGCCCTGCATACGAATTGCTACCAATCGTCAAGAAAGAGATACCGGAAGCTATCATTTTTGCGGATGTCTCTAATTATGAGGAAGCTGTACGTGCCGTAGAAATGGGAGCCGATATCGTTGGCCCTACCTTATATGGATATACGGAAGCAACCAAGCATATCGAGCAACCGGATTTACGAGAATTCGCCCGTATGTGCCGTGACTTTAAAGACAAAGCCTATGTCATTATGGAGGGGCATATCTACTCGCCGGAAGATGCCATGAAATGTATCTTCCTCGGAGCTCATTCCGTAGTAGTAGGTAGCGCGATCACCCGTCCGCACTTGATCACGAAACGTTTTACGGACTTACTAACCGGTTACCAAAATAACTGGCGGGAAGCCGAAAGAAGCAAACATTAAAAAATCATCTGCTTGTAGAGATAGGGCATGCCCCGTCTCTACACAATATTAACAACAATAATCATATGGCAAATTTCAATGTAGAAGGGGCGCAAAACGTAGAGATCAGCAAGAAAATACCTTGCGAGAAACCTCTGATCGTACAACTGGAGATCATGGAGCGGTATACGGCAGTCCATAAAGCCTGTGCCGCCCTACCCAAAGAGATACGTGAAGTGGAATGCCTGAAAGTTTTATACCCCACGCTATTTCGCAAGATCACGAATCAAGACTTGATCGCCGGACGTACGGACTTCCTACCGATCGGGTTCGGATGCGTAACCTCATTAGGGGGTGTCGGGCATTATTGCGTATTCAAGAAACTCCGTGCCTTCCAGCTACAACTGGATGAAACTGAACGAAAACGGGTGGATGCGTTATATGATTATTGGTTGGATCACGATTTAAAGACCCAATTCAACAAGGAGGTCCTCACCGAGGATACATTGGGTATGTTCATCGACTGCGAGTACCCGATGATCGCTACCGCACGTCTATCCGGTATGATGCTGGATTACCCGAAACTATTGGATAAGGGCATCGGTGGCCTTCGCTCTGATTTACTGGAGAAACTCAAAGAGCAACCCGATAATAACTTTTACAAAGCAGGCATCCAATGTCTGGATATTTTTGTAGATTGTGCTTCTCATCTCCAGCAAGACGCTAGAGAGCAAATGGCTTCAGCCGACGAGAAAAGGCAAAAAGAATTGGAGCGTATCTGCCAAGCCCTAGAGAACATCAAGGAGAAGAAACCCGGTACGTTCCATGAAGCGATGCAGTTATTCTGGTTATTCGCCTTGTTGGCCGGTGTTATAAACTACGGTCGTCTGGATGATTATCTAGGCCCTTATTTAGTAGCCGATCTCAAGTCCGGGCGATTGACCGACGAAGAGGCATACCGATATATCCACTCGCTTTGGACCATGATTGAGAATCGCCGTACCACCGTAAACGGACGTATCATCGTAGGCGGTAAAGGACGCAAACACCCGAAAGAGGCCGACGTATTCCTGCATATCGCCATGAAAGTAGCGAAAAATTGCAGATATGTAGAGCCGCAATTCACCTTGCGCTTCGATAAAGAGACCTCCGAGGAAATCTGGGACGAAGCGTTGGACGCTTTGGGTGCGGGAGCTACTTACCCGACCCTTTACAATGATGATGTAAACGTCCCGGCCGTCATGTACGGAATGCGTGTAGACGAGAAAACGGCGGAACAATACGTGCCTTTCGGTTGTACCGAGTTCGTGATACAAGGACAGAGTACGGGTACGCCCAACATCTGCATCAATTTACTAAAACTACTTACGATTTATATGAATGATGGTATCGACCCGATTGACGGTAAACGTAAATCCGGGCCGGTATCTCTAAAGAAATTAGAGGAGTATCAGACATTCGAGGAATTCTATGACGGTTACAAGGCTTTACTCGATTATTATCTGGATCTGTCTGTCAAAGCCCAATACCATTCGTATGAGGTGATGAACCAGCACGTAAGTTTCTTGTTTACCAGCCTATTGACCGATGATTGCATCGCACGGGGAAAAGCGCTTTTGGACGGAGGCGTACGTTATCTAGGCGGGACAAACGAGACGTATGGCAATATCAACACTTCCGATTCCCTGTGGGTGATCCGGGATCTGGTATTCAATCAAAAAAAATACACGTTACGGCAATTGAATGATGCCATGCTAGCTAATTTCAACGGCTATGAGGCTTTACGAAAAGATTGCCTGAACTGTGATAAATATGGTAACGACCTTGAGACTGCCGATACGATGGCCAACGATTTGTACGAGTTCGTAGCGAAAGGCGTACGCGATCGCGGTATCGCCATCGGTATGCAATACTTCTTGATCGTTATCAGCAATAATCAATTAAACACGGAATGGGGAAACCGGACCGCCGCCTCACCCGACGGACGATTATCGTGCATGTATATGAATCCTGCCAATAATCCGCAAGGGGGAGCGAATAAAAGCGGCCCCACGGCCATGCTGAATTCCTTGGCGAAGTTCGACGCCAAGTATCATGGAGGCTCGGTACAAAACATTAAGTTTTCTCCTTCCATGTTCAACGAGAACAGGGCTGTCATCAAGAGCCTGTTCAAGACTTATTTTGCGAAAGGGGGTTGCCATTTGATGGTGACTGTAGTAGATAAGGGAGTTTTAGAAGACGCGGTAGAGCACCCGGAAAATTACCCGGACCTAATCGTCCGGGTAAGCGGGTTCTCCGCGGTATTCGTCGATTTATCTCCCAATATTCAACAGGAACTTTTAAGCAGGGTATTATATGATGAATAAATATAAGGTTAGCGAGAATAGGTTATCAATCATGGAGATCGAACGGTTCGCCGTTCACGACGGCCCGGGCATCCGGACCGTCGTTTTCCTTCAAGGGTGTCCTTTACATTGTCCATGGTGCTCCAATCCGGAATCCCAGAAAAGGAAACCGCATCTGCTCCATGTCAAGAATAAATGTATCGGATGCGGACGTTGCGAGGCGATTTGTCCACGGGGCAATATCGCCATCCAAGACCATTTTCCGGTGTTTAATCGTCAGGCCTGTGTAGCCTGCAAGGCTTGCGAGCGTATATGCCCGCAGAACGCCATTAAGTTTGTCGGTGAATCTATTACCTCATCCGAGATCATGGAAATCCTTTTACGTGACCGGGATTATTACCTGAATTCCGGTGGAGGGGTTACGTTTTCCGGTGGCGAAGCTTTCACGCAATTCGAGGGATTGATGGATTTGCTGATCCAATGCAAGAACGAGAAACTGCATACCTCCGTGGAGACTTGCGGGCAAGTGAATCTTGATAAGATAAAGCAAGCGCTTCCGCTTATCGATTTGTTCTTGTTCGATATCAAACATACGGACAAGGATTTACTTCAGAAAGAAACCGGAGCGAACTTGGATACGATCCTCACGAATTTACGGTATATATCCAGTAAGAGCGCTAATAAAGTAACGATCCGTGTACCGGTAATCCCCGGTTTCAATTTCAATGAGAATACGCTTCGGGAAATATTCATGCTGGCGAAAGAAAATCGTATCAAATGCGTACACCTGCTTCCCTACCATACATTGGGCAAAGATAAATACGAGCAATTAGGTCTCACCTATCCTTATCCCTGCGAGCAAATGCTAGCCAAAGAAGAGCTGTTCCCCTTTAAGGAGATGGGGGAAAAAATGGGTTTGGAAATACGAATCGGAGGATAAACTCCTCCCAATAAAATAGTATCTTCGCGCAAATCATCGTTTTATAAATCTTAGTAAGAGACATATGAAAACAGAAAAAGAGAAAGCGGCGGAAGGTCTATTATACAATGCGAATCATGATAGTGAGCTTCAAGATGAGATGAAAAGAGCGAAATGCGTCCTTTTCAAATACAACCAATTGCCCCCCGACCAAGAGGAAGAAAAAGATCGGATCCTAACCTCTTTTCTAGGCAAGAAAGGGAAGAACACCGTTATCCTATCCCCTTTCCAATGCGATTATGGCTATAATATCGAGATTGGGGATAATTTCTTCGCCAACGTGAATCTCGTTATCTTGGATGGAGCGAAAGTTCGTATCGGCAATAACGCGTTCATCGCCCCGAACGTAGGCATCTATACCGCCGGCCACCCTTTTGACGTAAAGCAACGTAATGAAGGTCTGGAATACGCTTTTCCCGTGACTATCGGCGATAACGTATGGATCGGGGCGCAAGCCTGTATCCTTCCCGGGGTGACCATTGGCGATAACACGGTAATCGCCGGAGGAAGCGTCGTAACCAAAGATATTCCGGCCAATGTCATAGCTGCCGGCAATCCCTGCCGTGTAATCCGGGAAATAACGGAAGCCGACCGGAATAAATACCGCCAGCCCTAAGCTCCCGTTTAGGTTCATCGTAAATATCTCACTTCGGCAACGAGTGCCGGTAATCCTTGGGCGATGTACCTACTATCTTCTTAAAGATACGGCTGAAATAGTAGGGATCGTCAAAGCCCAGTTTCAAGGCGACCTGATTGATTTTCATATTTGTATGTAATAATAGCTGGCAAGCCCGGTCTATTTTCATATGTAAGAAATAATTCATCGGCGCATAGCCGGTTTCCTTGAAGAAAAGCCTGTACATATAAGATTCCGAATAGCCGAAATGAGAGGCCAATTCCTTTAATGTCAATTTATTTTCCAGATTCTCCGTCATGAAGTGGGTCGCCAAACTAATAAAGAACGTATTCTCCGCCTTGCTTTTGGAGAATTTAGCCTCCCTATACGTCTTCACATAGAGGAAAGAGGCGATCAAATGATTGAAACTTAAATTGACATAATTAACCGTAGCCTCATCCGTCCCGCTCTCCAACACGTTCAATAGTTCATCGAAGAAGGCGATACGATCGCCGATACGGGAATTATCATCCATGTCGATCGGGATCACCCCTTGCAGTTGATCACTGATATACTTCGCCTTTTTCCCTTTAAAATGTGCCCAATAAATATACCAAGGATCATGCTCGCTCGAACCATATTGATGGGGCTTCTCTGCCGGGAGGATGAAAAAATGATTCTCGGGTACGACATATCGTTTTCCATCCAACACGTACCAACCCTCTCCTTTGGTGCAATAAATTAAAAGGTACTCTCCACAACCGGACGCACGATCAATATAATGGCTTTCCGCCTTCGGAAAATACCCCATAGAGTGTACGACCAAGTCCGCGACTAACGGGTTGTTCAACGCTTGTTCTATAACGTAGAAAGGATAGACAATCAATCGCTGACCGGAAAAACCATGCTTTATTTTCGCCATAAACCAGAACTTTTAGATGGTTACTGAATAACGCAAAGATAATCCATTTTTTTTAGCTAGATACTCTATTATCCAAATCCTTTATGTGCAGTATTTTTGCCAATGAACAAATAAACCATATCAAATGGCGTTATCATAAGGAGATAATTAAACTAAATATTCTAATATATGAAAAAGATCGTATCTATTTTTCTAGTAACCATTTACGGGATGTGTATGGTTGCATGTGGAAGTCGTTCCTCATCCACAGAAGTAAAAGATAATGTATTGACTGAGGAGGAAAAAGCGGAAGGCTACACCTTGTTATTCAATGGCAAGGATTTTACCGGTTGGAAAATGTTCAACGGGGGTGATGTCAAGGGATGGCAGGTAGAAGACGGGGTGATCGTCGGCTACGGAAACGGTGGTGACGTGATAGCGGATACCACGATCAAGGTAAGTACCGATATCGTTACCGTTAAGAATTACCATAACTTCCAGATCAAATGGGATTGGAAAATCGGGGCGCAAGGAAACTCAGGATTCTTATATCACGTACAAGAAGGGCCTAAGTACAAAGCTCCTTTTGAAACCGGCCCGGAATACCAGTTGATCGATGACGATAACTATCCTTGGGTCAGCGAGACCGGAAAAGAGGGATTGGAAGACTGGCAGAAAACGGGTTGCAACTACGCTATGTATGTACCGGAAACCAAACAGGTGAACCCTCCGGGAGAATGGAACTCCTCTATGGTACTTTACAAGGATGGATATGTTGAGCACTGGCTGAACGGAGAAAAACTTTTCTCTTTTCAAGAAGGGTCCGAAGATTGGAAGATGCGTCGTTATAGCGGTAAATGGGAAGCTTTCCCCGATTACGGTATCTCTACCACCGGTAAACTTTGTTTTCAGGACCATGGAAGTAAAGTATATTTCAAGAATGTGAAGATTAAGGATTTAGACTAATTGTATTAAGAAATCAATGCCATGAATAGAAAAGAATTCTTTAAAGTATCTGCCGCAGCAAGTCTAGCGTCACTACTATCCCCTCTTTCCGCCTATGCGGAGAAATTCGAATCGGAAGGTAAAAAGGTGAAAGTAGCCGTTATCGGTTGCGGAAGTGTATCTACCCAATATTTTCCCCATATATCGAAATGCCCGTATGTAGAAATCGTGGCTTGTTGCGATATCAAACCGGATCGTGCTCAAAAGGCGGCCAAGCAATATAATATACCTAAATGGTACAAGCATATCGATGATATGCTTAGCGGTTCCAAGTTCGACTTGATGCTTACATTGACCGATATGCAGGTTCACGGAGAGTTGAACCGTAAGGCTTTGATGGCGGGAAGAAATGTCTGGAGCGAGAAACCTTTGGCGAATTCCTATAAGGAAGGCAAAGAATTATACGATCTCGCTACGAGCAAGGGACTTCGTATCTGGGGTGCGCCTGCCGTTGTAAACAGTCCTCAATTTGCCTTTATGGCCGAACAAATCAATAAAGGAACCCTAGGTAATCTGGCATGTGCGCACGGACATTACGGGCATGAAGGTCCTTCTTGGTCCGCTTTCTTCTACGAACCGCTAGGTGGCAGTATGCCCGACTTAGGAGTCTATAACATCGCTACCCTAACCGGATTATTGGGACCGGCTAAATCCGTTGTTGCCATGACTACAATCGTAACCCCGGAGAGAACCGTAGACGATAAGGGCAAAATCAAAGTTCGAGAAGAAGATAATGCCATGATTATCATGGAACACGAAAAGGGAGTCCTTTCTCATATCGAGTGTGGTTTCAATTATTTCGATCCATACGGACATTTAGGTAAAGGACAGGAGAAAGCGACGATCTCCTTATACGGTTCACACGGCAATATGCATATGGTAGGTTACGACTGGGCACCAAACGGGGTGGACTTATCGACGATGGATCATCCGGTACCCCAACGTTTCGTTCCGGACACCAATGGCTATGTTTGGCAAGAAGGAGCTTCCGATATCAGCAAACACATGGCATTAAACACGGAACCACGTATAAATGTCGAGCATGCGTTACACGTATTAGAGATTATCGAGGCCGCCCGAAAATCACAAGCTACAGGTCAACGCATCCAGCTTGTATCGAAGTTTCCTTGGCCGATGGTAAAATAAATTAAGAAGTCTTAGTAGTGAAAAGAACGGGACATTTAATATATTTGTTCCTGTAAATACCAGAGAAACATGAGGAAGATAAGTGAAATTTTATGCTGCGTAGCCATACTTTGTTGTGCATTGAGCGCATGTAGCGACAAGCCGGCAACGGTAAAAGTCAGCAGTTTCAATATTTGGTTGAATACCCTAGGGGGAAAGCTTCCCCCTAGCCAGACAGCGAAAGTGATCGAGGCTAGCCAGACGGATATCGTAGGAATCCAAGAAGGGCATATCTATGAAGAAGACGGCATCAAGCACGATCATGTACCGGAAATCGCGGAATCCCTAGGTTTCCACCTTTTCAACCAAGGGGAGGGACATTATATCTTATCTCGTTATCCGGTCGTCGACAGTACGGCTTCCCGCTACGGGGTGAAGATACAAGTAGGCAAAGACAAATTCTGCTGGATGTTTAATTGCCATCTATATTATATTCCGTATCAACCTTATCAATTGAATGGGATTCCTTATGGCGATTATCCGTTTATCGATACCGAGGAAGAAGCTGTCCGGTTCGCCAACGAGGCCCGGCGTGAAGAAGTAACTCGTTATCAAAAGGATATACAGCAAGTCATGAAAGAAGGTTATCCTGTCTTTTTAACAGGAGATTTTAACGAGCCTTCTTTCTTGGACTGGACACAACGGGCCGCCGATGCCGGTATCCACAAGATCAAGGTGGAGTGGCCGGCAACCAAGGCTTTCTCTGAGATCGGGATGAACGACTCCTACCGGACAATCCATCCGGACGAGGTCTCCACACCCGGCTATACATGGACTCCCGTTCCTAGCGAACAAGAAATACTAGACCGTCTGGATTTCGTACTATATTCCGGATGTAAGGTAACAGACTCATTTATCACAGGCGAAAGCGAGGCCACCTCGGACGTGGTAGTCTCCCCTTACCCTTCGGATCATAGAATGGTAACCTCCTGTTTCAATTTCTAACAGTAACTACTAAAAAACAAATTATACAACATGGAATCAAGAAGAGATTTTCTGAAAAAAGCAGCCGTAGCGGCAGCTGGTCTAACAATCGTCCCCTCTAAAACGATCGCTGGATTAGGCCATAAGGCACCAAGTGATACAATGAATATTGTCGGTATCGGTATCGGTGGTAAAGGCCACCCAAACTTGGTCGGCATGAAAACCGAGAACATCATCGGGCTTTGCGATATCGACTGGAAATATGCGAAGAACTGCTTCGAGGAATTCCCGGACGCTAAACGTTATTGGGACTGGCGGAAGATGTTCGATGAGTTGGGTGACCAGATCGACGGTGTCATGATAGCTACTCCGGACCATACTCATGCCACGATCGCGGCCACGGCCTTGACAATGGGGAAGCACGTATATTGCCAAAAGCCGCTTACCCACTCCGTTTACGAGAGCCGTTTATTGACAAAACTCGCCGCTAAATATAAGGTAGCGACCCAGATGGGTAACCAAGGGAACTCCGGCGATGGTGTACGTCAATTATGCGAATGGATCTGGAACGGAGAGATCGGTGAAGTAAAAGAAGTACACGCATGGACCAACCGTCCGATCTGGCCGCAAGGATTACAGCGCCCAACCGAAAAACAACGTTGTCCGAAGACGATGAATTGGGACTTATTTATCGGCCCGGCCGCCATGCGTCCGTTCCATGAGATCTATACCCCTTGGAACTGGCGTGGATGGTGGGATTTCGGAACCGGAGCTTTCGGAGATATGGCTTGCCACGTGCTCGATCCGGTTTACCAATCCTTGAAGTTAGGTTATCCGGATCGCGTACAAGGCCGTTCTACCCAGATCAATACGGAATCCGCTCCTCAATCGGAGGTGGTAGAATTCCGCTTCCCGGCTCGTGATAATCTTCCAAAGGTAGCCTTACCGGAGGTGAAAGTATATTGGTACGATGGCGGTATGCTTCCTCAGCGTCCGGACTTATTACCGGATGGCGTAGATATGATGCGTGACGGTTTGGGTGGATGTATCTTCGTAGGTACTAAAGACACGTTGATCTGCGATTGCGGAGGTTTCAACTCCCGGTTATTATCCGGCCGTGTACCTCAAGTAACCCCTTATTTGCGCCGTATCCCGAACGCTACCGGATACTTCGACGGTTTCCATGAGCAAGACTGGATCCGTGCTTGTAAAGAATCTCCTGAGAACCGTGTGGAAGGAACTTCCAACTTCGCTTATTCCGGACCATTCAACGAGATGGTGTTATTAGGCGTATTGGCGATCCGTCTGCAAGGCTTGAACAAGAAATTGATGTGGGACGCCCAAAACATGCGTTTCACCAACATATCCTCTTCCGACGTATTGAAGATCGTAACCAGCGATGATTTCAAGGTGATAGACGGTCACCCCTATTTCGATACGAAATACGCGGAGTTCAATGCGCTAGAGGCTGCCAACGAATATATCAGACATACCTATCGTGAAGGCTGGAGCCTTCCGGAAATGCCGGTATAAGTATGAAACGATATATTATATTAGCACTATGTACGGTCATGCTCCTTGGGCAGGCCGTACAGCTGGCGGCGCAAAAAGCGGACTGGAAAGTGGGTATACAGACTTGGACTTTCCACAATCTTACGTTGATGGAGACCTTGGATAAGACCCAACAACTGGGCATGGGGTATGCGGAGGCTTTCTTTTTCCAAGAATTGGGCGCTCCGTTCCCAAAAGAGACGTATTTAAATTACGACTTGAGCGATGATGACTGCGCTTTATTACGCCATGAGTTCAAGAAAAGGGGAATCAAGCCGATCGCCTTTGGTGTAGCCTCTTATGGGACTAACGAGGAATGGGATAAGTTCTTCGCATTCGCTCATAAAATAGGCGCACATATCGTGACTGTCGAACCGGAGTTAAACCAGTTGGACTACATCGAATCCCTCGCCAAGAAGTACGATATGGAGGTAGCGATCCATAACCATCCGAGTCCATGCATTTACGCAAGTGCCGAGGTGGTAGAGAAAGCGCTGAAAGGCCGTTCTCCCTTGATGGGAGTATGCGCCGATATCGGCCATTGGAAACGGGTGGGTGAAGATCCGCTCAAGAATCTCCAGAAGTTATCCGGACGCATCAAGGTGGCGCATTTGAAAGACCTCACCGACAAGATGGAAGACGCCACATGGGGAACCGGGATCTTACCCGTAAAAGCGTTCGTCAACGAGCTGAAGCGTCAGCATTTCAACGGGCTTATCTCCATTGAGTACGATGATTTCAAATCCGATATCCAAGAGATACGCAACAGTTTGGAATTCTTACAGAAATGCTCTAAATAAAAGTATACGCTTCCCTTAAAAACACCTATATCGGCGTAGGCCCACACGTATATACGTATAGGCTTACGCCAATACTAATATGGGCCTACACGTATATACGTATAAGCCCACACCTATATATGCCTAAAAAGTCGTTATCAGAACAAGGGATTATCCACCTTTTCTCTCAGCAACGCAAGATCCACCACCTGTTGAATATCACTCACATAATGGAACACCAAGCCTTTCAAATACTCCGGTTTGATCTCATTGATATCCTTCTCATTCTCCTTGCAAAGAATCAATTCCTTAATCCCGGCACGTTTAGCCGCCAAGATCTTCTCTTTGATACCTCCCACGGGAAGCACTTTGCCACGCAACGTGATCTCGCCTGTCATAGCCAAGTTCTTTTTCACCTTACGCTGAGTAAAGGCGGAGACAAGAGAAGTCACCATCGTTATTCCGGCACTCGGTCCGTCTTTCGGGATCGCCCCCTCCGGTACGTGGACATGCACATTCCAGTTCTCGAACAACTCCTCGTTGATATTAAACTGAGCCGCATGCGCATGGATATACTCAAGTGCCAACATGGCAGACTCTTTCATCACATCCCCCAGATTCCCGGTCAAAGTAAGCTTTGATCCCTTACCTTTACTTAAGCTCGACTCCACGAAAAGAATCTCACCACCAACAGCCGTCCAAGCTAATCCCGTAACCACGCCGGCATAGTCATTCCCTTGATATTTATCGCGGGAATATTCGACCGCCCCTAGATATTCATACAAATCCTCCGGCTTAATGCTCGTCGGGATAGGCTCGTCGCTAGCGACCTTACGGGCTAGCTTACGCATGATTTTGGCGATTTTCTTATCCAATTCCCGGACACCGCTCTCGCGTGTATAGGCTTCAACGATCACTTGTAAGGTTTTCTTGGGGAATTTCACGGAACCTTTCTTCAAGCCGTGTACATCCATCTGCTTAGGCACGAGATGCTTCGCTGCGATCTCTACCTTCTCCTCCATGATATAACCGCTCACCTCGATCAGTTCCATACGATCCAGCAATGGCTGGGAAATCGTATTCAAATTATTAGCGGTAGCGATAAACATCACCTTGCTTAAATCGTAATCGATATCCAGATAATTATCGTGAAACGCATTATTCTGCTCCGGGTCCAAGACCTCCAATAAAGCGGATGCCGGATCCCCCTTGAAATCATTCGTGATCTTATCGATCTCATCTAAGATAAAGACAGGGTTCGATGTTCCCGCCTTCTGTATATTCTGGATGATACGTCCGCACATAGCGCCGATATAGGTACGACGATGTCCGCGGATCTCGGCCTCATCGTGCAATCCACCTAAAGAAACACGTACATATTTGCGGCGCAAAGCCTCTGCGATGGAACGCCCCAATGAAGTCTTGCCGACTCCCGGAGGACCGTACAAACAGATAATCGGAGATTTCATATCCCCTTTCAGCTTCAATACCGCCAGATGCTCGATAATACGCTCTTTCACCTTCTCCAAACCATAATGATCACGATCTAAGACCTTCTGGGCATGAGATAAGTTGAAATTGTCCTTACTATACTCGTTCCACGGCAAGTTAACGATATTCTGGACATATTGCGTCTGTACGGAATAATCCGGAGATTGCGGATGCAATCGTTCCAATTTTCGCAATTCCTTCTCAAAGACCTGCGCTACCTCGGCAGGCCATTTCTTACGACTGGCTTTCTCCCGTAATTCTTTTATCTCCAACTCATTGATATTCCCGCCCAATTCCTCTTGAATCGTCTTGATTTGCTGTTGAAGGAAATATTCTTTTTGTTGTTGATTGATATCCTCATGTGTCTTCATCTGGATGGAAGCTTTCAACTCCACCAGCTGATACTCGCGGTTCAAGATAAAAAGTAACCGATACGCACGCTCTTTTAAGTCCCCGATCAATAACAATTGCTGTTTCTCGGCCGATCCACTCGGTATATTGCTACAAGAGAAATTGACCACATACAAGACATTCTTATTATTCTTGATCGAGAAGATCAAATCCCGGGGAGGTTCAGCCACGGCCCCAAGCATCTTGATGGTCAAATCCTTGATCGTTGAGATCAAAGCCTCGAACTCGCGGTCTGTCTTGTCCGGCTTCGTGTCCTCCAACACGGTGATCTTACCGGAAAGATACGGATCTGTCTCGGTCAACTCATTCAATTCAAAGCGTTTCTTACCTTGAAGAATAACAGTAGTACTACCGTCCGGCATCTCTAAGACACGAACGATGTCAGCGATTACCCCGGTTGTATATAAATCCTCTAAGATAGGATCTTCCGTACCCATCTCTTTCTGGCAAACAACTCCGATCAAACTCTTTTTATGTACAGCCTCTTTAATCAGGCGCATCGATTTAGGACGCCCGATAATCACCGGCAAGGCAACACCCGGAAAGAGTACCATATTCCTTAACGGAAGAATGGGTATAGTGTCTCCAACTTTCTCTATTCCTTCTGTGAAATCCTCATCTACATCGCATTCTGTAAGAATTGGCATTACGATACCAATATTGTCATCCAAGTCATCAAACGAATTCTGGCAAAATACTCTCGTCTTTTCTTTCATATATACATTCATCATTGTATATGTTAATACAATAAACGTGCCAAAGTTACAGCTTTTCATTCAATTCTTACTAATTTCGCGGCATACAATCGATAGAGATATGGCAAATCCTTATTTTCAATTCAAGAAATTTACGGTATGGCACGATAAATGTGCCATGAAAGTCGGAACGGATGGCGTTTTGCTTGGGGCATGGGCTAGCACAGAGAGATGTCAGAGGATTTTGGATGTGGGAACCGGAACGGGATTGATCGCCCTCATGCTGGCGCAGCGTAGCACCGCGATTTTAGACGCTATCGATATAGATTCAGACGCATGTTTACAAGCTCAGGAAAACATCGCGAAATCGCCTTTCGCCAACCGGATACAAGTCTATCAAACCTCGCTCTCCGAATATATGCCGGATGAGAATATCAAATATGACTTGATCGTATCCAACCCACCCTATTTTATTGATTCATTGAAATGCCCGGATACTAAACGTAATCTAGCCCGGCATACGGATACTCTATCACTCCCGGATTTATTGCGTGATAGCCGCAAACTGTTGGCACCCGAAGGAAATATCGCCTTGGTGCTTCCCTTCGAGCAACGGGAGTCTTTAATAGACATCGCTCGAGAAGAGTCTTTGTCTCCATCGAGAGAAGCCCACGTTTCCCCCATACCGGACGCCCCTCCTAAGCGTTTATTAATAGAACTCTCAGCGACGCCGGTAGCAAAGCCCAAGTCGTCTCATCTGACTCTAGAAATCGAGCGGCATCGATATAGCGAAGAATTCACCGCTATAGCTAAAGACTTTTACTTGAAAATGTAAGGAAGCTTTTTATCGAAGAAGCGAGTTACCTCGTCAAATAAATTATGTACCTCCTTGGTGAAAGACACAACCTCCGGAGTCAGCACATGTAAGGCTTTTGGTTCCACCGTAATATCGATACGGCGATCTGCCATGATCGGTTCTCCATCCAAGTGCATCACGCCCGGATGTTGGCGAATAATCGTGACTTGCTGGGCTTTCATCGTCTTAATCTTACTATTCCGATCAATCTGTTTGGTAAACAATTGAATGGCCAAAGGAGCGATATCCAATGGCATAAAAGGGGATAAGATCGTAACGTCCATCCGTCCGTCCTGTATATTCGCGTGCGGAGCGATAAACGCGTTATTACCATATTGCGAAGCATTCGCGCAAGCGACTAGAAACGCCTTCTCCTTGATCGTCTGATTATCCACCACCAATTCATAAGGCTCAGGCTTATAGCTCAGATACTCCTCTATCGTATTCTTTATATAAGTAAGAGAGCCGCGCCGTTTCTCATTCGCGAATTTCTGGCTGACGGCGGCATCAAAACCGACTCCACAGGTACAGAAAAAGACCTGTCCGTTCGCCCGGCAGCAATCTATCGTCGTAACATGCCCTTTCGCGATCAGATCGATAGCTCTTTTCACGTCCATCGGTATGTGCAATTCTCTAGCTAAGCCATTGCCCGAACCTTTCGGGATGATACCTAAGATCGCATTCGAATGGATCATAGCTCTCGCTATCTCATTCACCGTCCCGTCACCGCCTACCGCCAAAATATATTCAGCTCCCTCCTCTATGGCTTGCCGAGTCAACTCGCTGGCATGGCCTGCATACTCTGTAAAAGAAATGTTTAACGAACAGTTCTTTTTCGAGCAGATCCCTTCGATCATCTTAGGTATCTTGCGCTTCGACCCTACACCTGATATAGGGTTTATGATAGCTTGTACTTTTATATCCCGTTCGCTCATCCTCACTTCTTCTTTTTTATTTGAGAGGACAAAAATAATGCTTTTATAAAACTTTTAAAGCATTTCGACTACTATAAGTTATTTTTTTACTATTTTTGCGGCTGGATTTGCCGAAACATGGGATTATGTATGCGGCGAACCTGTGTTCTTTATTAGAATAAATAAATAGCGAGATAAATCATTCTCTTTTATAATAATATGAAACTTTTACAAGAGAAACTAGCAAAGTACGACGCTCCTCAAAGAGCCATGGCAATGGGAATCTATCCTTACTTCAGGGAAATCCAGAGCGATCAGGACACGGAAGTTCTAATCAGCGGGAAGAAAGTCTTGATGTTTGGTTCTAATGCGTACTTAGGATTAACCAATCATCCTAAAGTAAAAGAAGCAGCGATCGAGGCCATTAAAAAGTATGGTACAGGTTGTGCCGGCTCACGTTTCTTAAACGGAACGTTGGACTTACACCTCCAGTTGGAAAAACGTTTAGCAGAATTTGTTGGTAAAGAAGACGCCATCGTATACTCTACAGGTTTCCAAGTTAATCTAGGTGTTGTATCCTGTATCACCGGACGTGAGGACTATATCCTTTGGGATGAGTTGGATCATGCATCCATTATCGAAGGACATCGTCTTTCTTTCTCCACGAAATTGAAATTCAAGCATAACGATATGGACTCCTTGGAGAAACAACTCCAGAAATGCGAGCCAGACAAGGTGAAACTTATCGTTATCGACGGTGTCTTCAGCATGGAAGGTGATGTCGCTAAATTACCGGAAATCGTAGCTCTCGCAAAGAAATATAACGCAAGTGTAATGGTTGACGAGGCTCATGGTATCGGTGTATTCGGTGATCATGGCCGCGGTACTTGTAATCACTTCGGCGTTACGAACGATGTTGATTTGATCATGGGAACTTTCAGTAAGTCTTTCGCTTCTATCGGTGGTTTTATCGCATCAGACGAACCGGTTATCAATTACTTACGTCACCACTCCCGTTCCTATATCTTTAGCGCAAGCAATACGCCTGCCGCTACTGCCGCAGCGAACGCGGCATTAGATATTATGTTAAGCGAACCGGAACGTATCCAACATTTATGGGATTTGACTCATTACGCATTGGATGGTTTCCGTAACATGGGTTGTGAGATCGGACATACTTCTACCCCGATCATCCCGTTGTTTATCCGTGACAACGACTTGACATTCCTTATCGTAAAAGAATTATTTGAGGCCGGAATCTTCGTAAACCCGGTAGTAGCTCCCGCAGTTGCTTCCGAGGATACACTGATCCGCTTCTCCCTTATGGCTACCCACACGAAAGAGCAACTAGATTACGCTTTGGAAACAATCCACAAGGTATTCAAGAGCCATGGGTTGGTAGACTAATCGTGTAAATATATAAGAAAAGGCCCGAAGGTTAGGTATAACACCTATCTTCGGGTCTTTTTTTATAACTGAAAAAATCATAACTATGATTTTGAATGGGAATAAATCACTATTTTTGCATATTTAGATAAATTGGGTGGTTATGTCGATGGCCCTCTTACAAATTAAAAATAAATGGATTTCATATTAGATAAAGGAAGTAGCCATATGGGCTGCAAAGGTTGCAGCAAAAGGCAAAACAATAAACTGAATACCTATGATTGGTTGTGCGATGTACCCGACGCGGAAGGCTCGACTGACTTCGTAGAGGTTCAATTTAAAAATACCCGCAAAGGGTATTACTTGAATAGTGCTAAAATACCTTTGGAAAAAGGTGATATAGTAGCCGTAGAGGCAAGTCCCGGTCATGATATCGGTACGGTTTCTTTAACGGGAAAATTGGTTCTGCTGCAAATGAAGAAGAACAACGTGCGCACGGAAGCTGAGCCAAAACGGATTTACCGAAAGGCAAAACCGACCGATATCGAGAAATATGAGGAAGCGAAAGCAAAGGAACATGCCACTATGATTCGCTCGCGGCAAATCGCTGCCGATTTAGGATTGAATATGAAAATCGGTGATGTAGAGTATCAAGGTGACGGTAATAAGGCGATCTTTTATTATATAGCGGATGAACGTGTAGATTTCCGTCAACTAATTAAAGTGCTAGCGGAGGCTTTTCGTGTTCGTATCGAGATGAAGCAGATCGGTGCTCGTCAAGAAGCCGGACGTATCGGTGGTATCGGCCCTTGCGGTAGAGAACTTTGCTGTTCCAGTTGGATGACAAGTTTTGTATCGGTCGCTACCGGAGCTGCCCGTTATCAAGATATTTCCATGAATCCCCAGAAATTGGCCGGACAATGCGCTAAATTGAAATGTTGTATCAATTATGAGGTAGATACATATGTGGAAGCCCAGAAACGCCTTCCTTCCCGGGAGATTGTCTTGGAGACCAAAGATAATAATTACTATCATTTCAAGACGGATATTTTCAAACGGGAAATTACCTATTCTACGGATAAATCATTTGCGGCTAATCTTATCACGATTCCGGCAAGCCGTGCTTTCGATGTCATTAACATGAATAAGAAAGGCATGAAGCCGATATCTCTAGAGGCGGATACGAAGCCACAACCACCGAAACGAGACGCTCAAGATATTCTTGGGCAAGAAAGCGTCACACGTTTCGACTCTGTTAAAAAGAAAAAGAAAAAACGTCCTGCCAACAAGAATAATGGCGAGAACAATGGAAACGGGAACGGAGCTAACACCACCGCGACGGCAGTTACCAACACCGACGCACCTGTTTCTGAGAATAAGAACAACGGAGGAAACGGAGCCGGTGGCAATAATCGCCGCAACGGAGGAAATAATAGGAATAGCAATCGTGAGAATAACCGGGACAGAGAGAATAACCGGGAGAATAACAAAGATAATAGCCGGGAAAACAGTCGGGAGAATCGGGAGAACAACCGTGATAATAACAGGGAGAGCAACCGAAACAATCGCCCGAAACAAAGGCCGAGAGCTAATAACGATAAGCAATCCAACAATGACAAGCCTGCGAATAATGACAAACCTCAGCAACCGATCAAACAGGCCAGACCTGATAAAACGGAGAATAGGCCAGAGACAAAGCCTGAGGCTTAAAAAGTTCATTGCCGCCTGTGTAACATGCTTCTTATGCTTCTCTTGCGAGAATGAAGCTGTATACGATCAGTATCAAGCTATCCAAAACACCTCGTGGGAGAAGGATAAGGAGTACTATTTCACTTTCTTGATTAAGGATATATCGATTCCGTACGACCTAACCTTGGAAGTACGGAACAATAATATGTATCCATATCAGAACCTATGGGTATTTTGCAGCGAGGAACTTCCGATAGGTCCTTTAAAAAGGGATACGATCGAATGTATGTTAGCTGATGAGTTTGGGAAATGGTATGGGGACGGGATCTCCCTGTTTCAATCCAGTTTCCCGATACGGTCTGCTTACTATTTCCCCGTTAAAGGGCAATATACCTTTAGCTTCCGGCAGGGGATGCGTAACGACCAACTTCCGGGCATTCAGGAAATCGGCTTACGGGTCTTACCTTCTTCCACTAACGCTCCTTCCGAGAAGCGTCCAAACGAAGAAAAATAAACAATAAGATCGTAAATCCCCAAAGCGAGGAACCTCCATAGCTAAAGAAAGGCAAGGGAATGCCGATAACCGGAGTCAATCCCGTCACCATGCCGACATTAATCGCCAGATGGAAAAAGAATATGGAGGCTACGCTATAGCCATAGACTCGCCCGAAAGCATTATCTTGCCGCTCCGCCAATACAATCAGACGAAGAATAAAAAGTCCGAATACGATCAATACGGCAGAGGCTCCCAAAAAGCCTTGCTCCTCGCCTACCGTACAAAAGATAAAATCCGTATCCTGTTCCGGCACATACTTCAATTTGGTCTGCGTCCCATTCAAGAATCCTTTTCCGGATAATCCTCCGGAACCGATAGCGATCTTGGACTGATTCACATTATACCCCGCCCCGCTTGGATCATCCTCCAAGCCTAAAGAGACTTTAATACGAATTTGTTGGTGAGGTTCCAATATGTCATTAAACACATAATCCACAGAAAATAGGAAACAGATAGAACCTAAAGCGAACAGAGCGATTAACGCATAATGCCATACCCAGTTTCGAATGGATAAATAGAATAAATAGATTGACGCGGCTCCTACCAAGCCTATCGATATCCAAGCGAAGTTTACCGGGACAAACAAAGAAACGACATACCCGATCAAGAATGTCGAAGCAATTCCCCCAAGCATGATCTTAACGCTTATATAATCCTTACGGACACTCCCAACTAATCCCATGGTTATTAATAAGACAAGGCAAGAGACGATTAATTCACCCAATGGGGTAATACCCACCATCACCTCTGAATATTTCATTCCCGTAACGAAAAAGACGACCGCACAAACTCCTATCAACAAAATATATCCAGTCATTCCTTCCCGGTATAACATCAGGAAGAATGCCAAGTAAACCAATGCCGACCCCGTCTCTTTCTGTAAAAGAATACAAACCATCGGCAAGAAGATCAAGAACAAAGTGATTGAGAAATTCTTGACCGTCGTTAGCTTAAAGCCATAGCCATTCATAAACTTCGCCACGGCCAAAGCGGTAGCGAACTTAGCCAACTCCGCTGGTTGCAAACGGATAGGTCCCAATACGAGCCAAGAATGCGATCCCTTGATATTAGGTGCTAAAAATATAGTGGCGATCAACAATACGATCACGCACGCATAGATCAGATAGGCGAATATATCGAAGAAGTCACTTTCCAGCATCAATATGACGAAAATAAGGGCGAGTGAGGTACCGATCCAAATCATCTGCATCCCCGGACGGCCCGACGGGTCGAACAAGCCAACGTTATCAAACTCGTAGCTCGCCCCACAAATACTAAACCAACCGGCGATTACCATAATCAAATACAACAAAATGGTAATCCAGTCTACCGACTTCCATATTTCCGTTTTCCTATAGCGCATTGTTCGGTAGTATTACGGCATTCATAATATATTCCTCCGTCGCCTTGTTAGCCTCGGATATTTCTCCTTTCAAATATTTCTCCAACATCAATTTACCGATAGGCACCGCATAGGTAGCACCGAATCCGGCGTTTTCCACAAACACGGCAATGGCGACCTTCGGCTTTTGATAAGGAGCGAATCCCATAAAAATAGAATGGTCCTTACCATGCGGATTCTCCGACGTTCCCGTCTTTCCACAAACCTCGATATCCGGTAAAGCCGCCCCACGACAGGTTCCACCATAAGCGGTTCCCGTAACAGCCCCTCGCATACCCTCGGCAATATAACTATAATAATGCGTATCCACCGATGTATAATGCCTCTTACTATATAATGTATCCAGCGGAGTGTCTTGAATCTCTTTTACGACATGCGGAGTAATATAATATCCCCGATTAGCGACAGTAGCCGCCAAATTACAGATTTGCAAAGGCGTAGCCAATATCTCACCCTGACCGATAGCGATCGAGATAACCGTACTGGAATTCCAACGTCCCCGGTACACCTTATCGTAGAACTTACTATTCGGAATGAACCCTCGCTTCTCTCCCGGAAGATCAATTCCCAACTTATAGCCATATCCCATTGAGACCATGTGATTCTTCCAAACCTCAAAAGCCTCCTGTACCGACGGATATCGCTTCCGGCTGTCGATCATATCATGCAGTCCCCAAGGGAAAAAAGAGTTACAAGAGGTCGCCAACGCCCCGACCAGATTCAGAGGAGACGGATGCCCGTGACAAGCCGGCTTACCTCCCCGGAAGGTATATCCATGCGCACAGGTATATTGAGTTTCCGGAGTAATCACCCCTTCTTGCAAGAAGATCAAACCTTGAGTCGGTTTAAATGTAGATCCGGGAGGATATTGCGCCATGAGCGGGCGGTTGAATAAAGGTTTCAACGGGTCCTTCTGCAAAGCCACGTAGTTCTTTCCCCGCTGGCGCCCGATCAAGATACTCGGATCATATGTAGGAGCGGAAACCATACAAAGTACCTCCCCTGTCTCCGGCTCTATCATCACGATACCCCCTAATTTATTCTGCATTAACTTCTCCCCATAAGCCTGCAAGTCCATATCCAAGGATAATTTCAAGTTCTTGCCGGATTCCGGCTGGATATCGTGCCTGCCTTCCTCGTATCGCCCCTTGATACGTCCGTGAGCGTCACGCAACAGGATCTCGACTCCTTTCACGCCCCGCAAATATTCCTCGTACGATTGCTCGATCCCGGTTCTGCCGGAGTAATCGCCTTGTGTATAATAAGCGTCATTCTCTATATCTTTCCGGTTTACCTCGCCGATATTTCCCAGCACAAGAGCGGCATTGGGATACTCGTATTGGCGGATCGTGCGATTCTGGATATAGAAACCGGGAAATTTGTATAACTTCTCCTGCAACACGCCATATTCCTGCGCAGAAAGCTGGTTCATAAATACTTGAGGGACATAGGAAGAATAACCGGGATTTAACCGCCGGTTCTTAATATCCGCTATACGTTTGAGGAATTGCTCTTTCGTGATGCCCAGCACATCACAGAAATCGAGGGTATCGAAAGGCTGTATCTCACGCATGATAAGCATCACGTCGTAAGCGGGCTGGTTATAGACCAACAATTTACCATTACGATCGTACATCATACCCCGGGAAGGATATAAGGTTTTTTTCAAGAAAGCGTTACTATCCGCCCAAGCTTTATAATCGTTGTCGACCACCTGAAGGATGAACAAACGGATAATAAAGATGATAACCAACAGGATCACCGCCCCACCTAAGACATAGCGCCTGTTCTCAAACTCATACTTGGTATTATTCTCCACTTTTCTGAGACTCTATATTGAATGCTTCTACCGTACAAATCAATAAGGTTGTCATCACCACGCTCGAGAGGATACGGACAACCAGAAACAACGGGTCAAATAAAGTCAACGACTCAATCACAAAAAGAGTCGTATGTTGTATCAACACAAACGATAACACATATCGGAAAAAGCCTCCGAAACCAAAGGTCTTATAAGACGGGTAAATACCTTCCGGCAAATCTTTCCCCATGAATACACGGATTAACGGCTCCCTGCAAAATCCCGCCAATGTACAGGCGGCCGCATGCATACCCGGTGTGTTGCTGAACGTATCAATAACCACCCCGGCTATGAAAGAGAAGAAAACGACTTGCGTCCGTGAGCTACCGACCGGCATCTTAATAATGAAATAGAGATACAGAAACGGGGTAGCGATCCGCAAGAAATGAATGTTGTTCAAGACCAAGACCTGAATCAACACAAACACCACGAAATATATGAAACCACGCAGTAAATTATTAATCATTTCTTTTCGCCTCTTGTTCTACACCAATTTGCTCCGTCTGACGGAAATTCTTGATAATACGCACGTTGTTCAACGCTTGAAAATCCGTAGCCAGCTCGACCTGTAATGAATAGAAATTATCATCGTGTTGTTTCTCGAAATCAGCGACCGTACCTACGATAATACCCGAGGGGAATACGGCGGAGTAACCGCTCGTCACGATCGTATCGCCTTTCTGGAACTCCACATGACGCGGCAACTCATCGAGGTTGGCGTACAGCGTATTGCGCCCATTCCAGCTTAATGACCCGAAATAACTACTACCTAACACCTTACAACTCAACCGGAACTTAGGATTCAGCAACGGAATGATCACGGAGAAATGATCGGAAACCGTCGATACGATACCAACCACACCTCGTTCCGAGACAACTCCCATATCGGGCATGATCCCATCCAGTTTCCCTTTATTCACGGTAATATAATTGGACAAATGCGTGACACTGTTGTTCACTACATCCGCCACGACAAACGAATAAGGAAATTGCTCCGTCGAATCCGGCGCGAATCCCTTAAAACTAACCGTATCCGCAATCAGCGCATCTAACTGATCTTGCAGATCCAGCATTTGCAATTCCAACTGTCCGTTACGCTCCAATAACTCCTTATTGATATCCCGAAGATTCAAATAAGAAGTGACAGATCCGGATATCGAGGCGATATATCCTGTCACGACATTCGCTGAGCTGAATATAATATTCCGTTGGTACGCGTTATTACGATAGACCAACATCAACGAAACAGCCTCAAGCAGAATGAACAAAAACCAATGCCTCTTCCCGATCAGGAATTCTAGTAACTTACGCATAGGAATTGAAAACTGAAAGTTGAGAATTGAAAATTGAAAAGAACCAGACCTATCGGCTCGCTAATTTTCAACTTTCAATTCTCAATTCTCAATTATTTACTCTTATCGGATTAAGAAATTAAACTTCTCAATATTCTTCAAAGCGACTCCCGTACCTTTCGCCACGGCATGCAACGGATCCTCGGCGATATGGAACTGGATATTCATTTTATCCCGCAAGCGCTTATCCAAACCGCGAAGCATAGCGCCACCGCCAGCCAAATAGATACCGTTTTTCACGATATCGGCATATAACTCGGGAGGGGTTTGCTCCAAGGCACTCAAGATAGCCGCCTCGATCTTCGAGATAGACTTATCCAAACAGTGGGCGATCTCCTGATAAGAGACGGGTACCTCCATCGGTAAGGCAGTCATCTGATTCGGGCCGTGAACCACGTAATCCTCCGGAGCGTCCTCCAATACCGTAAGCGCGGAACCCACGTTGATCTTGATACGCTCGGCCATACGCTCACTCACCTTCACGTTGTGTTGGCGACGCATATACTCCACGATATCAGCCGTTAAATCGTCACCCGCCATACGGATTGATTTATTCGACACGATACCACCTAAGGATATGACAGCGATCTCGGTAGTACCACCGCCTATATCCACGATCATATTACCCTCGGGGGCCAAGACATCTATACCGACACCGATAGCGGCAGCCATCGGCTCAAAAACCATGTACACATCACGTCCACCGGCATGCTCGGCAGAGTCTCGCACGGCACGTATCTCTACCTCCGTACTACCAGAAGGGATACCAATCACCATACGTAAGGATGGAGCGAACCAGCGCTTCCTTCCGCTCGCCATCTTGATAAAGCCGCGAATCATTTGCTCGGCAGCGTAGAAATCCGCGATAACTCCCTCACGAAGCGGTCGTACGGTACGAATATTCGGGTGCGTCTTCTCGTACATCTCACGGGCCACCTTACCGACAGCCAGCACCTTGTCCGAGCGAGCATCCAAAGCAATCACCGAAGGTTCGTCTACCACCATCTTATCATTACACGTGATAATGGTATTGGCGGTACCCAAATCTATGGCAACTTCTTGTGTGAAAGAAAACAATCCCATTAGTCTTATTATTAATGTTTAAAATGACGAACACCTGTCTTCACCATAGCCAAACCATGTTGGTTACAGTACTCGACAGACAACTTATCATTGATAGAGCCTCCCGGCTGGATTACGGCCGTGATACCTGCTTGGTCTGCGATCTCAACGCAATCGGGGAACGGGAAGAAAGCGTCGGAAGCCATCACGGCGCCATTCAAGTCGAAGCCGAATGATTTAGCCTTCTCTATGGCTTGTCTCAAAGAGTCCACACGAGAGGTCTGCCCGATACCGCTGGCGCAAAGCTGCTTGTTCTTCACCAAGGTGATCGCGTTGGACTTGCTGTTCTTCACGATTTTGTTGGCGAACAACAGGTCCTCAACCTCCGAGGCTGTCGGCTGCTTATCCGTCATAGGCTCCAAATCAGCCTTACCTTGGATGCTCAAGTCCTTCTCCTGCATCAAGACACCATTCAATAAAGAACGGAACTGCATCGGGCAAGTCTTGCAATCCTTACGGATCAAGATGATACGGTTCTTCTTCTGTTGAAGTACCTCCAGCGCGTCAGCGTCGTAAGCCGGAGCGATAATCACCTCGAAGAAAATCTTGTTGATTTCCTCGGCCACTTCCTTGTTAATCGTAGTATTCGTGATCAAGATGCCACCGAAAGCGGAAACCGGGTCACCGGCCAAAGCCTCTTTCCAAGCCTCAACCACATTACCGCGGGAAGCGATACCGCAAGCGTTATTATGTTTTAAGATAGCGAACGTCAGCTCGTCGAACTCATCGATCAAGTTCACGGCAGCGTCGATATCCAATAAGTTGTTGTAAGAAATCTCTTTTCCATGGATTTGATCGAACATATCGTTAAACTTACCATAGAACTTAGCGGCTTGATGAGGATTCTCGCCATAACGCAAATGCATCGGACTATCTACCGTTGCACGGAAATGGGAACCTTCGCGGCCATCAAAATAATTGAAGATAGCGGAGTCGTAACCCGAGGAAACGGCGAACGCCTCTTTGGCGAACCATCTACGATCCTCGATGCTTGTCTCAGCGCCCTTCTCGTTCAAAAGATCCATCAACGGCTGGTATTGAGCCTTGGAAGCTACGATTACCACATCCTTGAAGTTCTTCGCGGCGGCACGTATCAAAGAGATACCGCCTATATCTATTTTCTCAATAATCGCTTGTTCCTCAGCGCCGGAAGCGACAGTCTCCTCGAAAGGATATAGGTCAACGATAACCAAGTCGATCTCCGGGATCTCATATTCGGCTAATTGTTTCTGGTCATTCTCGTTCTCGCGGCGAGCCAAGATACCACCGAACACCTTCGGATGAAGCGTCTTCACACGACCGCCCAAAATAGACGGATAAGAAGTCAAGTCCTCTACCGCATCACAAGGCAAACCCAATGACTCGATAAATGATTGAGTACCACCTGTTGATACAAAGCTCACACCCTCGCTATGCAATTTCTTTAGGATTTCGTCCAGCCCGTCTTTGTGAAACACAGAGACCAAGGCACGTTTCATTCGTTTCGTTGCAGCCATCTTTCTATTTTCGTTTACTTTAATGTTTTAGAGCACAAAAGTAGATATTTATTTCCAATCCAGCCTTATTATTCAGATAAAAACAAGGCAACCATACCAAATTTCATCCATAGCCAAAGAAACATGAATCCATCGCACATGATACGGGAGACGGGGCACGCCCCGTCTCTACAACATATGACATTGCCCTAAGATAATGAGATTTCCTTTGTTAATAATAGAAGATCGCCCAATTTGACATTCTGACATTTTGTATTCTAAAGCTCCAGAGAATCGAATATTTCGCCCCAGAGTACAGTCGGTTTCCATATTTGAGAATAAAAATCCGCAATTAGTTATCTTCCAAGGATATATCGTTTTTGGAGCTTTTATTCTAGCGAGGATTCCCGTCTCTTATCACCCTCAAACATACAAACAATAGACTTCTTATTCGAAAACAATAGACTTTTCACTCGAAAACAATAGCATTCGTAGTCGAAAGCAACTAACAACGCCGCCGTAAACACCCTACAACTGGATCGTAACAACCTTACAATGCCTATCCGCAGCATGAAAAGACAACCAAATCCTCTCTTTTCTCCCCTCTATTCCCGCTATTTCAGTCTATTCAAAGGAATGGCTTGTCAGCGAAAAGCGCCCATCCCAAGCAAAAAGCCACGAATAAGCGAATTACGCAGACAAGCCATTTTAGTGATGAGAACTATCGTCCACCAGTAATCAGCAATAAAAAGGAAGGGACACACCGCCTCATCCCGCCATACAAAGCGAGTCCGATCCCTATCACCACACAGGCAGATCCCAAATACAAGCCTATCACCTCTAACTCAGACCCCGGAGGGAGATACCGAACCACCACCTTGATAGCCAACGCCAACGGCATCCCATGATAAGCATAAACAAAGAAGCTGCTCCCCGCCAGAAAACCGCTTACCCGACAAAGCCCTCGCTCCAAACAGGTCGCCGTGAGGCTGATAAAGCACACGCACCCCACGATAATCCCCACGTTATGCAGGTATCGGCACCATGGTTCTCCCATAAAACAGAGGTCGCACACAGCCAAAATCGCATAAAGCCCTACTATGCAGCAAATAAGCGATAGGGGTCTTACACATATTCTACCTCCTTTAATATCTGCTGGCCAATAAAAGGGCTTAACCCTTTAAGGGTGACTATGTCCACTTTCAATCTGTCAAAAAGCTTCTCTAATATCTCACAAGCCAAAAGGAAATTGGAATAAGTCTCTTTATCATCCTCAAAGTCGATCAATATATCCACATCACTACTTTCCGTATTGCTCTCACGAACAGTAGAGCCAAAAAGCCCCAACTGCTTTACACCGCAACTCTGCGACAAAGGCTGCTTTGCTTTCCGAAGAAGAGATATGACAGATTGTTTATTCATTACACAATTGGATATTAATGTATAATGCAAAGATAAGCAATATTTTTCGTACCTTCTCATTTAAACCGCGTATCGTTTGCTTAAATGAGATTAATATACTTACTTTGCGATAAATAAACTTTTAATCAAACTATTAAACTATGGATATACTAAATTCTCATTTACCTTTGTCTATAACTACTCAAAGCAACTACAAATGACACAAAAAGAATCTATCCGCTTATTCGAAGAAAGAAAAGTTCGCGCCATATGGGATGACGAACAAGAGGAATGGTATTTCTCGATCGTTGATGTTATATCTATTTTAACAGATAGCCCCAACCCTCGAAAATACTGGAGTGTATTAAAAACCAGATTGAAAAGAGAAGGTAGCGAGTTGACTACAAATTGTAGTCAACTGAAAATGCAGGCCGCTGATGGCAAGAAATATTTAACCGACGTAGCCAATACCGAGCAACTCTTCCGCCTTATCCAATCAGTACCATCTCCAAAAGCAGAACCTTTTAAGTTATGGATCGCCCAAGTAGCGAAGGAACGTTTGGATCAAATGCAAGACCCGGAATTGTCTATCGAGCAAGCCATGGCCGATTATAAACGATTGGGCTATTCGGATAATTGGATCAACCAACGATTGAAATCCATAGAGATACGGAAAGATCTAACAGACGAATGGAAGAAAAGAGGACTGGAAGAAGGCCTCCATTTCGCTACGCTAACCGATATCATTTATAAGTCGTGGTCCGATATGACCTCCAAAGAATATAAACGACTCAAAGGATTAAGAAAAGAAAACCTTAGGGATAATATGACAAACAAAGAGCTTGTATTAAACATGCTGGCTGAGTTATCCACTAAGGAAATATCAGAAACATCAGAGCCGGAAACATTTAGTGAACATATAAATGTCGCCCAACAAGGAGGCGAGGTGGCTCGCAATGCCCGGTTAGAATTGGAAGCCAAAACCGGGAAAAGCGTTATCTCACCGCTCAACGCCCAAAAGATAATTAGCCTAAAAAAGGGAGAGAACGAGCGGGATGTATGACATCCAATGATAAGATAAACAATATTTTTCGTACCTTTGCATCCTCAATCGCAATTTAATAGGTATACGAAATATGATAACAGTTAACAATCTGGACGTACAGTTTGGAAAACGCATCCTTTTTCAGGATGTGAACATGAAGTTTACACCGGGCAATTGCTACGGTATTATCGGTGCTAACGGGGCCGGAAAATCTACGTTTCTCCGTGTAATCAGCAAGCAATTAGACCCTACCAGAGGTAGCGTTAACCTAGGACCGGGCGAACGCCTTTCCGTATTGAGCCAAGATCACTTCGCATTCGATGAATATACGGTTATGGATACCGTATTGATGGGACATACGACCTTATGGGAGGTGATGAGCGAGAAAAACGCCCTTTACGAGAAGCCTGATTTCAGTGACGCCGACGGTATCCGCGTATCGGAACTGGAAGAGAAATTCGCCGAGATGGAAGGCTGGAACGCGGAGAGCGACGCCGCCAACCTATTGAGCGGACTAGGCATCAAGGAGGATTTGCATTATATGTATATGAAGGACTTGAGCGGTAAGCAGAAAGTACGTGTCTTATTGGCCCGTGCCTTGTTCGGACAGCCCGATAACCTATTATTGGATGAGCCGACGAACGACTTGGACCTTGAGACGGTTTCTTGGTTGGAGAATTATCTCTCTAATTTCGAGCATACCGTATTGGTTGTTAGCCACGACCGTCACTTCCTCGACTCCGTTTGTACGCATACCGTGGATATCGACTTCGGTAAATTACAATTATTCGCCGGAAACTATAGCTTCTGGTACGAGTCTAGCCAGTTAGCCCTTCGTCAACAGCAGAATCAGAATAAGAAAGCCGAGGAGAAGAAGAAAGAGTTGGAAGAATTTATCCGCCGTTTCAGCGCCAACGTAGCGAAGTCCAAGCAGACCACCAGTCGCAAGAAGATGTTGGAGAAGCTGAATATCGAGGAGATCAAACCGTCCTCACGCCGCTATCCGGGAATCTTGTTCACGCCTAACCGCGAACCGGGCAACCAGATCCTTGAGGTGAAAGGATTGTCGAAGAGTATCGACGGACAGGTATTGTTCAAGGACTTGAACTTCTTCGTGGAGAAGGATGACAAGATCGTATTTATCAGTCACGACCCTCGTGCCATGACCGCCTTGTTCCAGATCATCAACGGTGAGGAGAAAGCGGATGCCGGTACGTATCAGTGGGGACAGACGATCACGACCTCTTATCTTCCTCTCGATAACTCCAAATATTTCAATACAGATATCAACCTGCTCGATTGGTTATGCCAGTTCTCGCCGGATACTAACGAGGTATTCTTGAAAGGCTTCCTCGGACGTATGTTGTTCTCGGGCGAGGAGCTCATGAAAAAGGTAAGCGTACTTTCCGGAGGTGAGAAGATGCGTTGTATGATCTCACGTATGATGCTCACCGACGCCAACTGCTTGATCTTGGATACTCCGACCAACCACTTGGACTTGGAATCCATCCAAGCCTTCAATAATACATTGAAGACATTCAAGGGAAATATCCTGTTCTCCAGTCATGACCACGAGTTCATACAGACTGTATCGAACCGTATCATCGAGCTGACTCCTAACGGTATCATCGATAAGATGATGGATTACGATGACTACATCACAGATCCGGCTATCGCGGAGTTACGGGAAAAGTTATATTCGAAATGAAAAAAAGATTATTATTCATACTAATCGTTTTTATCGCATGGCTACCGGTTTTTGTTATTCAAAAACCGGTATTTATGTTTTATCAGCATGCGTTGTCCGAGACTTGTACCTTCACGGACTTCCTACAAGTTATGCTTCATGGGCTGAAGCTGGATTGCACGATAGCGGGATACCTTACCGCCATCCCTCTCCTATTGACTCTAGTATCAGTTTGGCTTCCGGGCGCTTGGTTGAAGAAGGTATTGAAAGGGTACTTCTTGATCATGGGAATTCTGGTATCTGCGATCTTCTCCGTAGATGTGGCTTTATACAGCTTTTGGGGATTCAGGTTGGACGCTACTTTATTCTTCTACCTGCAATCGCCCGCCGATGCGATGGCGAGTGTTCCGTTGGGAATGTTCTTTATCCAATTATTGGTATTCGTGGCATATGCGCTAGGTATCTATGCTTGGTTCACCTTCATCCTCCGGTTCGCGCCAGTAAAGCCTAGCTTTCCACCTACGGGATTGGAACAATTGGGAAGTACTTTCGCCATCCTCTTAGCAGGGGGAATATTGTTTATTCCGATCCGGGGAGGCGTAACTACGTCTACGGCAAATGTCGGCATGGTTTATTTCAGCCAGAACCAGTTCTTGAATCATTCGGCGATCAACCCGTGTTTCAGTCTGATAGCCTCATTGAGTAAGCAACAGGATTTTGCCTCGCAATTCGATTTCTATCCGGAGGAAAAGCGGAAAGCCTTATTCGATACGCTCATTCAAGCCCAAGACTCCTTATGCCCGGGAGATTCCATACCTACAGAGCCTGTCAAGCTATTGACAACGACTCGTCCCAATATTCTCATTATCATCATGGAGAGTTTCACGGCAAATGCTATCGAGGCTGTTGGTGGTGAGCCGGGAATTACGCCGAACTTGAATCGGCTGAGCAAAGAAGGTGTATTATTCACGAACCTATATGCCAACTCGTTCCGTACCGACCGAGGCTTAGTCTCCGTATTGAACGGCTATTTAGCCCAACCCACCACCTCCATCATGAAGTATCCGGTGAAAAGCCAGACCCTTCCATCTATCGCAAAGAGTCTTAACAAAGAAGGATATACGGCAGATATGCTCTATGGAGGTGATATCAATTTCACGAATATGCAAAGTTATTTCTATAGTTCCGGCTACAGCAAGATAACGGCAGACCGTGATTTTCCCTTGAGTAGCCGTCTGAGTAAATGGGGAGCAAACGACGATATCACGTTCTCGCATCTTTACGAGGATATCAAGCAAAGACCAGTCGACGGCAAACCTTGGTTAAGTACATTCCTAACATTAAGTAGCCATGAGCCATTCGAGGTCCCGTTTCACCATTTGGAGCATCCCTATCTAAACTCCGTCGCATTTACGGACAGCTGTATCGGCAATTTCATTGATACGTTCAAGGAACTGCCGGCATGGAAAAATACGGTAGTCATCTTTGTCTCCGACCACGGATACCGTTACCCTGAAAACATGCAGGAGTACGGACCTTTGCGTTTCCACATACCTATGCTATGGCTAGGTGGAGCGATCGCTGAACCTAAAGTGATCGATACGTACGCAAACCAGACCGATTTGGCAGCCACCTTATTAAATCAGATGGGTCTCCCCACGGATGAGTTCTCATTCAGCAAAGATATATTGAATCCTTGCGTCCCGCATTACGCCTTTTATACATTCAATAATGGATTTGGCTTTATAGACGAATCCGGTGTTTCCGTATACGACAATGAAGGGAACAAGATTTTAGTAGAAGAACCTGAAAGCGGAAACGAGACCCGCTTGGAGAAAGGAAAAGTCCTATTACAAACTTTATACGACGATCTGGGAAATCGATAACGACAGATATAAAAAAGGCCGACTTACACAAGCCAGCCTTTTTTATTTATATTAATAATATTCTTACTTAGCGTAGCTTACCGCACGAGTCTCACGGATCACCGTGATCTTAACCTGTCCCGGATAAGTCATCTCATCCTGAATCTTCTTAGCGATCTCAGCGGACAAGTTCTCGGTGTCCTTATCGTCAATCTTATCAGCGCCAACGATTACGCGCAACTCTCTACCCGCTTGGATAGCGTAAGTCTTGACAACACCCGGATACGATAAAGCCAATTGTTCCAAATCATTCAAACGCTTGATATAAGCCTCTACGATCTCACGACGTGCGCCCGGACGAGCACCTGAAATAGCGTCGCAAACCTGTACGATCGGAGCCAACAGCGTCTGCATCTCCACCTCATCGTGGTGAGCGCCTACGGCGTTACAAATATCCGGTTTCTCCTTATATTTCTCGCAAAGCTTCATACCCAAGATAGCGTGCGGCAATTCCGGCTCATCATCGGGCACTTTACCAATATCATGTAACAATCCGGCACGTTTCGCTTTCTTCGGGTTCAAGCCCAACTCAGAAGCCATCACGGCACAAAGGTTGGCCGTCTCACGAGCATGCTGCAATAAGTTCTGTCCATAAGAAGAGCGATACTTCATCTTACCGATCATACGGATTAATTCCGGATGCAAACCGTGCACTCCCAAATCGATCACGGTACGCTTACCGGTCTCTACGACCTCGTCTTCCACTTGCTTCTTCACCTTCGTTACCACCTCCTCGATACGAGCCGGATGGATACGTCCGTCCTGCACCAATTGATGCAAAGCCAAACGAGCGATCTCACGACGAACCGGGTCGAATCCAGAAAGAACGATAGCCTCAGGCGTATCATCCACCACGATCTCAATACCGGTAGCGGCCTCCAAAGCACGGATATTACGTCCCTCACGACCGATGATACGGCCTTTGATCTCGTCCGATTCAATATGGAACACGGTAATAGAGTTCTCGATAGCCGTCTCCGTCGCTACCCGTTGGATAGACTGGATCACGATCTTCTTCGCCTCCTTATTAGCGGTCATCTTCGCCTCCTCGACGATCTCGTTGATGTAAGAAGCGGCTTGCGTCTTTGCCTCATCCTTTAAGGACTCGATCAAACGCTCTTTGGCTTCCTCGGCGGACAACCCGGAGATAGCCTCCAAATGCTCCACTTCCTTCTGATGAAGTTTATCCAAATCTTGCTTCTTCTTCTCCACCAACTCCAACTGAGAAGATAAATTCTCCTTTACAGCCTCTACCTCGTTATTCCTACGCTGTAACTCTTCCTGACGTTGATTCATCGTCAGTTCTCTTTGTTTCAATTTAGTCTCGACAGACTGGATCTTAGCGTTACGCTGTGATACCTGTTTTTCCAAGTCCGCTTTCAAATGAAGAAACTTCTCCTTTACTTCCAGCATCTTGTTCTTCTTTATCACCTCGGCCTCCTTCTCCGCCTCTTGAAGCACGGAGTCGTACTTCGACTTCAGAAGGAAACGCATGCCCAGCCACGCAAGCAACCCACCAATGATGAAGGTTACTATCGGTATGATTATATACATTCCAACCATTTAACTAATAATTTAAGATTCATTTATTTATATACAAAAAAAGCACTACCATCACACGGTCTCACCGTGCAAAGCAGTGCGGAAACTCTCTTCTTACAATATGTATGTTATTTCTTCAGATATCCTTCCAACTCGGTTGTAAGCTCCTGTATCTTATCCGTAAAAGGATTTGTATCATTCCGTTTTTCCAACTCCAGATTATGCATCGAGAGTTGAAAAGCCACCATGGCTAACAAATCTTTCGTATCCACCTCGACCGCGAAATGCTGCCTGTATTGAAGAATCTTGCTGTTGATCTGATCAGCGGCGGCACGCACCAACTCTTCCTCATGACGTTTGATCGTAAGCGGATATTTCTTTCCGGCTATCACTATATTTATAAGAAATTCTTCGTCCATCGCTTCTATTCATTTAAAAGTGCGATGCACTTGTCTACTTCCCGCACTAATTTTGATAACCGCATCCGGGCGTTCTTCATCTCTTCCTCGTTCGTGGAAACAATTCGCACCGTCAGCATGTTATCACATTTGGCATTCAATCCTTCAATCATATCCTTCGCCTGCCGCAACTCCTCGTCTTTAAGGCTCAAAGCAGCTGTAAGTTCGTCAATTCTACGTTTCTGCTGATCGCATAACGCCATCAAATCACGAACTCTAACCTCAAATACAGCTAACAATCTCTTATGATCTTCGGTCATTTCACACCAAATTCTACACAAAAGTAAGTTTTTGAATTGAATTAACCAACTGTAGACTTAATTATTTTGACAGAAAACGTATGGACAAATAAAAAGGCCGTTCAAAAAAATCGAACAGCCCTCCCTAATTCTTGTAAACGTTCCTCTTGTTTACACTAAAGAAACATACATTTCACCTTCAATCTCCTCGAAAGCTAATTTACCTTCTTTCGCCAACCAACCAAAAGCGGCGTACATATCTTTTTCCGCTTTAATCTTCGTGGCTTTCTTCACTGCCTTAAAACTCATTTTACCGCCTTCATTTAAAACGTTCCATACAAGGCCGGCGTTTGTACCAATTAATTCAATCATTTTATGATAACATTTGATTACTGGGGACAAATTTATAGATTAAATGATTAAAACAAAAGATTATAGATGTTTTTTAGCATAAAAGATGGACATTTTTCGCTTTGTAAACAATATTAACACGGTTATAACGTTATTTTTCCTCTGTTTTCTCGGCATATCAGTTCCGCTTCCACGTTTACCGCTGAGACATATCTTTTTAATAAGTCAACCGAGTAACCACCCGCTTCCAATAAGCCCTCCTTACCGGAATAACCATTCAGAATCATTAACAATGAAGTGGTCGACATTTCAATCTTGGTACGTTCCTCATCGCTGGTAGGCGTTCCGACACCCGCTACTCCATCCCTGTAGACTGGAAGACCGGCGATATTCAATTCACCACGTCCGATACCGTGATAAATTTCCCCCTCTTTTCCGACACCTAGTTCCAATCCGCCTACAATCTTATCTGCGTCAAATCCTCCGATAGAATAACCGCTACGGATAGAAACCAGATTGACGATATCCACCAAGGTATCTATCTTATATAAAGGAAGCCCGCGAAGTATCCGTCGTCTTAACGCCTCGGCGGAAGGGCGATACCGGTTCGGGTCTTTCCCCAGACGTTTATAAGCCTGACGGGTAGCGAAAATAGGAGTCCACTTATTAATATCCTCTATCTTACAGGTAGAACGGATGTCCTCCTCAACACGGGTTATTTCTTCCCAAAGTCGTTCATCGGGCTCCGTGTTCTTTACTTGGCAGGCGATAGCCAACACGTGAAGATCGGGGCAAGCCTCCGATATCTCAGATGAAAGAGTGATTGAAATCATGTCTATTATAAGTTTGAGCCAATATAACTAAGATTTTTTCAAACATATCCCGGTAAGGATCCGGCCGCTTTTGACACCGAGGCGACGAGCGGAGAAATAATCCTCATACCGAATATAAGTACAGATGCCAGCGATCTCTATATGCCCGGAGAGCAATCCTGCCTCTAACAATTGTAAACGGTTGGTTTCCCATAGATCGATATGCGCTTTTTGAGTCTCCGCATTACGTCGAAGAATCCGCTCCATTGGGAAGCCCTCCATTTGAAAAGCTTTTACGACTTCCTCTCCCACCTCAAATGCCGCTTGACTGATAGAGGGACCTATTCCGGCAACCAATTGAGTAGGATCGCAATCGTATGCCTCGATCATCAAGCTTGCCGCCTTACGAGCTATGTGTAAAACCGTACCCCGCCAACCCGCATGGACGGCAGCTACCACTTTACGATCCGGCGCATATAACAAGACAGGGACACAATCCGCCGTAGATACGGCTACACATACATCCGGAACATTCGTCACCAAAGCGTCCACGCCTTCCAAACGTAGCTTTCGCTCTTTATCATTCAGCGAAAGGAAAGACGCGTCGATCGCCAATACTCGATCCTCATGGGTCTGATGAGGTATAACCATATTCTCTAGGGAAATCCCGACCGCATTCGAAAGAAGTTCCAAGTTCTTCCGGATGAAGCCCGGATCATCCTCGGTATAAACGCCCGGATTCATCGAAGCGTACGTTCCCGTACTCACGCCGCCATGACGTGTTGTCGTAAAATGAGAAATGTCGCGGTATCCGCTTAACCCGGAGAACCGCGACACCTCTATTTGCTTATTTTCTTGTATCTTCATCTTCATCATCGTCCCAGTATTCCTCGTATTCCTCATCCGGGTCATCCTCGTCCTCGTCCACGGGGAAGATGTATTCGTCGTCGTCCTCAAATTCCAACGTGCTTACATCTATATTCTTATGGACAATTCGCTCTGCCTCATGGAAATTCTCCTTATTCAGCTCTTTCCATAAAAGGTCTTTCAACTCGACAATACCCAGTCCCGTGATAGAAGATATAAAGACATACGGAATTCCCTCCGGCAAGTCTTGCGACAAAGCCTCGATCAATTCCTCATCCAGCATATCGCTCTTGGTGATCGCCAGTACACGGCGTTTATCCAGCAATTCCGGATTATACTTCACTAACTCATTATGCAATATCTCGTATTCTTTCTTGATATCGTCTGCCTCAGCGGGAACCATGAACAATAACAATGAATTACGTTCGATATGACGTAAGAAACGAAGTCCCAAACCTTTTCCCTCGCTTGCTCCTTCGATAATACCCGGTATATCGGCCATTACGAACGAACGGTTATCGCGATAACTCACGATGCCTAAATTAGGCTCCAACGTAGTAAAAGGATAATTAGCGATCTTCGGTTTAGCGGCGGATACGACAGAAAGCAAGGTAGATTTACCCGCATTCGGGAAGCCTACCAAACCGACATCGGCCAGCAATTTCAACTGAAGAATCACCGTACGTTCCAATGCCGGCTCACCCGGTTGCGAATAACGGGGCGCTTGATTGGTAGCCGTCTTGAAGTTAAAATTCCCCAGACCGCCACGACCGCCTTTCAGCAACATCACTTGCTGACCGTCTTCCGTAACGTCGCAAATAAACTCTCCGGTCTCAGCATCGTAAACAACCGTACCGCAAGGAACCTCGATTACTCGATCCTCCCCGTCTTTACCCGAGCTACGCTTCGCGCTACCACTCTCACCATTGGTGGCCATGATATGACGCTCATATTTCAAGTGAAGGAGCGTCCAGTAATTCCGGTTACCACGGAGATACACATGACCTCCTCTCCCTCCATCGCCCCCGTCGGGACCTCCTTTCGGAATGTATTTCTCACGACGGAAGTGAGAAGACCCTCTTCCACCCTTTCCTGAGCGGCAATAGATCTTGACATAATCTACAAAGTTCGATTCAGCCATATTGGTTTATTTCAATTATTTTACGTTATTAACCGCCTCTTTGATACGACCGAAGATTTCCTCGATTGTTCCCATCCCTTTGATGGCTACGTGCTTGCCTTCACCTACATAGTAGTCTGCCAAAGGAGCTGTTTGAGTATGGTAAACATCCAGTCTGGATTTGATCGTCTCCAAGTTATCGTCAGAACGTCCGGATACTTTACCGCGCTCCAATAAACGCTTGATCAACTCCTCTTCCTCTACTTGAAGGTTCAACATAACGGAAACGTCTGTTCCACGCTCGTTCAACATCTTCTTCAAGGCTTTCGCTTGAGGGATCGTACGAGGGAAACCATCGAAGATTACGCCCTTAGCCGGCTTCTTGCTATCCAATACATTCGCCAACATATCAACGATCAACTCGTCCGGAACCAATTGTCCCTTCTCGATATAATCCTTAGCGATCTTGCCCAGTTCTGTCTCAGCCTTCATCTCGCCACGCAATACATCGCCAGTAGAGATATGATCCAAACCGTATTCTTTAATAATCAACTCACTTTGTGTTCCCTTACCTGAACCGGGAGCACCAAAAATAACCACGTTCAACATACTATTGTTCCTTTATTATATATAATGTATACTATTTTATTCCACAACCTTGTAGATATCCTTATATGAGCGGCCCAACTCATCATAATCCAAACCATGTCCCACGATAAAATCAGCGGGTATCTGTAAGCCTACATAATCCGGAGTCAACTCGCATTTCAAGGATTCCGGCTTGAAAAGCATCGTTGCCAATCTTACATCGGCGGCACCCTCGCTCCGAAGCTTCTCCATCACGTAGCTCATCGTAAAGCCCGTATCGATAATATCCTCCAATAAGATCACCATACGTCCGCGAATATCAGCCTGCACCGGCATGATCTCATTCAATATGCCCGTACTGGAAGTTCCTTGATACGAGGAATAACGAGCGAATGTCAGCTCATACGGAACATCCAGCTCACGCATCAGCTCGGCGACAAACATAAAAGCCCCGTTTAGCACACCCACGAATAGAGGATTTTTCCCTTCCACATCCGCTTTAATCTGAACGGCCATTTTAGCGATAGCCGCCTGAATATCCGACTCCGGAATAAACAGTTCAAATTCTTTGTCTTTTAGACGAATTCTGTCCATAAATCTTTCGGTTTTCGAGGGGACAAATGTACAACTTTTTCGGCGATGCACAAAAAAGTGTAGCAACATACCAAAGTTTGTTATACATTTGTAAGCAGAATAAAACCCCAGACATCTAGAATTATGATTAAGATATTCGCTACAGACAAGGTAAAGGAGCTCGACCAATATACGATTCAACACGAGCCAATTAGTTCGATCGACTTAGTGGAGCGTGCCGCTACGACGTTCGTCCATGAGTTTTGCCGGCGCTACTCCAAGCAGGTCCGCATCGTGATTTTCGCCGGTCAAGGCAATAACGGAGCCGACGCTTTGGCCATCGCCCGCCTTTTGAACGAGGAATCATACCGGGTAGAGACGTATTTATTCAACCCGACAGAGCATCTGTCCGTAGAGTGTGAGCAAAACAAGCAGCGTCTGCTCGACATGGAACGAATCGAATTTACGGAAGTGGTCCGTGACTTTGAGCCGCCGACGCTAACCGACCGAGACGTGGTGATCGATGGCTTGTTCGGTTCGGGATTAAACCGTCCTCTCACCGGAGGTTTCGCCGCTATGGTCAATTATATCAACCAATCCGAGGCGGAAGTCGTAGCGATCGATATTCCTTCCGGCTTATTCGGGGAAGATAATCGTAAGAATGACTCGGAGGCGATCATCAAGGCCAGCTTAACCTTGACATTCGGCTTCCCGAAACTGGCGTTTCTTTTTCCGGAGAATGAACAATACGTAGGCGAGTGGAAAATACTGGATATCGGAATCCATCCGGACGCAATTTATGAGACGGCTTCCCCTTACTCATTGGTTACGGAAGAAGATATATCCTATTCGTTAAAGTCTCGCAAACGTTTCGCCCATAAGGGAACGTTCGGACATGCTTTATTGATCGCCGGAAGTAAAGGAAAAATGGGAGCCGCCCTATTATCCGCGAAGGCATGCTTACGGAGTGGAGCCGGACTATTGACCGTGCATATCCCGACCCGAGGCGAATCAATCTTCCAGACCGCTTTCCCGGAAGCGATGTTAAGTCTAGACGCAAATCCTGATTATTTCTCTACGGTTCCCGAGATAGGTAGTTACTCCGCTGTCGGTATGGGACCGGGACTCGGACAGCATTTAGAATCCGCAGCAGCGATCGAACGTATCCTGCAATCCAGCACAAAACCAGTCGTTATCGATGCGGACGCTATTAATATAATGGCATCCAACAAGGACTTATTCAATAAGATCCCGCCACGGAGCATCCTCACTCCCCATCCGAAGGAGTTCGATCGGATAGCGGGTGAAAGCACGAACTCATACGACCGTTTGATGAAAGCGCAATCTTTCGCCGCCGAACATAAGATTTGTATCGTATTGAAAGGTGCTTATACCGCTATTTGTTCTCCGGCAGGAAACATTTATTTCAATAGTTGCGGAAATCCGGGCATGGCAACCGCCGGTAGCGGAGACGTGCTGACGGGCATCATCCTCAGCTTATTGGCGCAAGACTATTCTCCGGAAACTGCCGCTGTAGTCGGAGTATTCTTGCACGGTACAGCCGGTGATCTCGCCGCCGCTTTCCGCTCGGAAGAGAGCATGATCGCCAGCGACATCACGGATATGCTCGGAAAAGCGTTTAAGCAAATCAAATAAATCCAGCAAAAACAACGGGCGTTTTTACTCTCGTTTGTTACAATTACTACCGCTATTCCATATATTATACGGACTTACAGTGTACATATAGAATGGTGGTAGTAAATTTTCATGGTACCCCAACGCCTTTTGCTATCACATTTCAACCTTTTCTTACTCACTCGATAAATGTCGGCGATATCTTTTATGACAAAGCTCTGTAAAGTAGAGTTATTGTAACTTTTAAACATGTATAATTGTATCCCTATCATTTTATAGAAAAACACGTACATGAATTTTTTTAAACATGTACGACTTTTTTCGAAAACACGTACGTGTTTCAGCATAAACATCATGATATTTTCACAATGCTGATTATCAACACTTTAAATAAAGTATTCGATTACTGGCTTATTGTAGTATTTTCTGTAAAGAAAAGCTTCAGTCGTTGATACCATAACTATTACAGCAACATTTGGCTACATCATATAATGTATTTAGTGTATCCAAATCAGATATACTGCGTTGGCGATGTTTGTATATATTACTTGGCAAAGTCAGTACTACTGCGTTTGCCGACTAATAAATGACCGATTGCCATACACTTCCGTTAAAATAAATAAAAAAGGGAAAAGAGCTTACGTATCCCTTGCCCCAGAGTTGTCTCATATATAAAACACCGACAAATTTGTATTAACAATAAAGCTATACGTACATGAAAATAACAATCGTATCGTTCGCAATGGTAGCCGCTTTCGGTTTAATCTCCTGTGATAACACGAAGCATAACACATTGACCGAACAAGAGAAAGCGGAAGGCTGGGAACTTCTATTCGATGGGGAAACCTTGGATGGCTGGCGGGATTATAACGGAACCGCCTTGACCGGACCTTGGGAAGTTGTAAACGGAACCATCCAAGCGGACGGGCAAGGTAGCGATGCCAGCGGATACATCGTCACCGACAAGGCTTATGAGAATTTTGAGCTTTCGTGGGACTGGAAAATCTCGAAAGGAGGAAATAGCGGTTTATTATATCATGTGGTAGAACGTCCTCAATTCCCGGTTCCCTACGTTACCGGTCCCGAGTATCAATTGATTGATGATATCAATTTCGCGGAGCCATTGGAAGATTGGCAACGTTGCGGAGTGGATTACGCGATGTATTTACCGGACTTCAACACGATAAAAGTACATCCGGCCGGCGAATGGAACAACTCTAAGATTATTTTTGACAACGGACATGTCACCTACTTTATGAACGGGCACAAAACCGTAGAGTTCGATGCATGGTCTGATGATTGGTTCTCCCGTAAGAACAGCGGTAAATGGGCGAACGCTCCTGAATACGGATTAGCGCATAAAGGCTTGATTTGTTTGCAAGACCACGGTTATCCCGCATGGTTCCGTAATATCAAGATCAAGGAACTTCCCCGCAAGACACGAGAGGCTCGTTTATTCAACGGCGAGGACATTACAAACTGGGATAAATACGGCACAGAATTATGGTATGTAAAAGATGGTTTATTAGTATGCGAAAGTGGCCCGGATAAACAATACGGCTATCTAGCCACCCGGGAATATTACGACGATTTTGACCTTACCGTGGAATTTAAACAGGAAGCGGATGGTAATTCTGGCGTATTTATTCGTTCCTTTGTAGAAGAAAAAGATGTAAAGGTAAACGGCTGGCAAGTGGAAGTCGCCCCCAAAGGCTTTGACACGGGCGGTATCTACGAATCCTACGGACGAGGATGGTTGATACAGATCCCGGACGAGAAGGAGAACATCCTAAAACAAGGAGAGTGGAACACGATGCGTATCCGGGTACAAGGAGATAATGTACAGACTTGGCTCAACGGAGAGGAGATGGTAAACATCCGGGATGAAAAGATCGGAGCCGGTCAAGGGCGTATCGCTTTGCAAATACATGATGGTGGCGGCATCAAGGTTCTTTGGCGCAACCTTCATTTACAAACATTATAGAATATCGTTTTCTTAAAATTTAATAGTTATGAAAAACATTTCGAGAAGAAGTTTCCTCAAGACCGGAGCCGTAGCGGCAGCCGGACTAACGATCGTTCCGGGTTCTGTACTCGGTAAATCCTTTGGCTATACAGCTCCTAGTGACAAACTGAATATCGCGGGTATCGGTGTCGGCGGTATGGGACGTCGTAACCTCGCCAACATGAACACGGAGAATATCGTAGCTTTATGCGATGTAGATTGGCACTACGCGGACAAGACCTTCAAGGACTATCCGAAGGCTAAACGCTTTAAAGACTGGCGTGTCATGTTCGATGAGATGGGTAAATCAATCGATGCGATTATGGTAGCCACCCCAGACCATACACATGCCGGCGTGACCGCCCACGCAATCACGCTAGGCAAGCATTGCTATACGCAAAAACCGCTTACCCACTCCGTTTACGAATCGCGTTTGCTTACCAAACTGGCGAAGAAATATAAGGTAGCCACCCAAATGGGTAACCAAGGTAACTCATTCGACTGGTGCCGGCAGATCGCGGAGTGGATACAGTCTGGCGTAATCGGCGATGTATATGAGGTACATTGTTGGACAGACCGCCCCATCTGGCCCCAAGGCTTGATGAAGCCGAACGATACCCCGAAGTGCCCGAAGACACTGGATTGGGATTTATGGATCGGCCCGGCTCAAAAGCGGCCTTATAATCCGGTCTATACCCCTTGGAACTGGCGTGGATGGTGGGACTTCGGAACCGGGGCCTTGGGCGATATGGCTTGCCATATCATGGACCCGTTGTATTGGGCACTCGACTTAAAATATCCGACCAGCGTAATCGGCAGCTCTACTTTGAGTAACCTGTACTCCCCTCCTCACGCACAGATCGTAACCTATACATTCCCCGCACGTCCACCCAAAGGAAATGTCAAGATGCCGGAAGTGAAAGTCTATTGGTACGATGGTGGTCTGATGCCTCCCCGTCCGGAAGAATTGAAAGACGGGCAGATGATGGGCGACGAGAACGGCGGTATCATCTTCATCGGAACGAAAGGAAAGATCATGACAGGCTGTTATGGAATGAACCCGACCTTATTACCGGTTTCCGACATGGAACATTTCAACCAGCCCAAACCGACGATCCCGAGAGTGAAAGGTGGCAATGGAGACATATGGTCCACCAATGCCCATGAGCAAGACTGGATCCGGGCTTGCAAGGAATCCCCGGAAAATCGTACGGAAGCCTCATCCAACTTCCAGTTCTCCGGTCCGTTCAACGAGATGGTCGTGATGGGAGTCTTGGCCGTTCGCCTCTCCGGACTGCAAGGTTTGCATCGTGAGTTGCAATGGGATGGAGAGAACATGCGGTTTACGAACATCTCCCCGAACGATAAGATCAAGATCGTCACGGTGGATGATTTCAAGGTAATTGACGGAGATCCGCGTTTCGACCGTCGCTTCGCCGAGTTTAACGCTGCGGAAATGGCCAACGAATGGATCAAGCATACGTATAACAACGGTTTCTCTTTGCCGGATATGCCAAGATAAACCTTTTAATAACAGCCAAATATGATAAGACATATCTATAAAATAATGATAGCGATCGTTTGCTGCCTATTGGCTATTCCAAGCGAAGCGCAAACGAAGGCCGAGAAGAACGGATGGCGTCTAGGGATGCAATCCTATAGTTTCCACCTGTTCCCTTTGACGGAAGCTCTCGATAAGACACAAGAACTGGGATTGAAATACATCGAGATTTATCCCGGCCATAAGCTCGGTGGTAAATGGGGAGATAAAGTATTCGATTTCAACCTTGATGCGCAGACCCAGAAAGAGATCAAGGAGCTTGCGGCATCCAAAGGTATCAAGATCGTAGGAACCGGGGTGTATGTAGCCGAAAAGTCGTCCGATTGGGAAAAGATGTTCAAATTCGCGAAAGCGATGGACCTAGAGTTCATTACTTGCGAACCGGCTTTAAGTGACTGGGACTTGGTAGAAAAATTGTCCAAGCAATACAACATTAAGATCTCCGTCCATAATCACCCGCAGCCTTCCGACTACTGGAAACCTGAGAACCTGTTGAAAGCCATCTCCGGACGCAGTCAATCGCTTGGTTCTTGTTCCGATGTGGGGCATTGGCGTCGGGAGGGGCTAAACCAGATTGATTGCTTAAAGCAACTCAAAGGTCGAATCATCTCTTTGCATTTCAAGGATATCGCCCCGAAAAAAGCAGGAGAGAATGAGCAGCACGACGTGATCTGGGGCACAGGCATCCTAGATGTAAAGGGAATGTTGAAAGAACTCAAATCCCAGAATTTCAAGGGAGTATTCTCTATCGAGTATGAATACAACTGGGAAAACTCTGTACCGGACATTAAAGAATGTATCCAATACTTCAATAAAACCGCAAACGAAATCTTATAATAGGGATTAGCATTAATTGACAGGTAGTAAGCGTATAGGCCCAAGGGACGTTCTCCTAGCCTATACGCTCCACCTTTCTAATAATACACGGGAATAAAATGGCATCTGACAACAAAATAATCGAATTGATCAAACAAGGAGATATAGCCGCCTTTAATACCCTGTTCAAGTCTGTTTATCTCCAACTTTATATACATTGCCGAAAATTTATCCCCGCCCCGGAAGACGCAAAAGACATCTTACAAAACGTCTTCCTCCGCTTTTGGGAAAAGCGTGAGAACATCGATATTCACACGTCTTTAAACGCTTATTTATACAGGGCTATACAGAACGAATGCCTCAATTACCTTCGTTCTACCGGAACTCCCTATCTGATTAGCCATAATTAATAAATTTAAGATTAATAATAAGATCTAACAATGTTACGTTTTTTATCCGTATTACACTAAAAATCATCCATTTCTCATAAGCAAGACTGTTTTTAAGATTAATAATTCAATGATTTATTATTTGATTACTATAGTATCTTTCAGTATTTGATAGCGAATACCCGTATTCGTCTTTATCACATTGAGAATCTCCGATAAATCTTCGTTGTTACGGAAACTACCGCTAAACCTTAATTTTTTTATCCCTTGATTTTCATAACGAAATACAACGTTATAGTTCCTTTCCAACAACTTTGTTATATCTTGCAGATACATCATTTTAAAAGACAAGAAACCTCCTCTCCATTGAGCGAATAGTTTCTTATCGTAAGGTACTACTTCTATCTTATTTCTACTTTTATCATAAACCGCCACTTGGTTAGGCTCAAGTAAGACCTCTTGTTTAGTCAACGTAGGTTGTACGGCGACCTTGCCATTGAACAAGGTTGTGGTTAGTTGCGAGTCTTCCATATAAGCGGAAACATTAAAGGCCGTACCAATCGCTTTCACATCAATACCGTTTGCCTTTACAACAAATGGTAAGTCTTTATTCTTTGCGACTTCAAAATAAGCTTCTCCATCCAAATAAATGCTACGATTGGAATGGCCGTAGTTCTCCGCATATTCTAGAGTTGTACAAGAGTTAAGCCAAACCCTCGTACCATCCGGTAATTGCAAATAGCTCTTCTCTCCTTTGCTCGTTACTAATTTATAATTTCCAACTGTCGATAAGTTCTCTTGATTCGTAAGATACAACGTTGATAGTGAAACACCTATGCCCAAAACCACGGCAGCGGCATATTTCATGTATTGAAGGAATAGCCTTCTTGTTTTCATTTTGGAAATAGTTTTTTTCTCTATGGATGAAAACAAACGCTCCCACTCCCTATCAACATCTACTTCGTCTTTGAGACTTTCCGCAATTATATTTTTTATATATTCTTTCATTGTTTTTTCTCGATTCTATATGTATGACACTTCAAAACGATGTGCTACTTACAAGATTGATAGATTTTTGTATTATATTTTTTCAAGAAACCAGATAATCTTTCAATCTACTTTTCAAAATCTTAAGGGCTCTATATATCTGTGTTTCCACTGTACGGACGGAGATATCCAATTTATCTGCGATCTCTTGGTTCTTGAGTCCATTTATACGACTCAATTTAAAAATGGATTTACATTGATCTGGTAATTCCTCTATCGTATTTTCCGTGATTCGTTCTATTTCAAAAATACTAAGTATCGAATAAGGATCATTATCTTCCACAGCCTCTTGTTTATCCATCTCTGATATTTCATATCGGGGAATGTCAATGGTTCCGGTAGAACTAATTACAGAACCCTGAAAAAATCATTATTTTTAGGTTTGTGCTTAACCTTTTTCCAGCCGTACACAGTAGCGGCATCAGCACAAATTATATCCTTAAATATCACAAAAGGAACTATCACTGAAGTTTTTAAGGCGATTGAAGACCAAAGTGAATATAAATTCTTTTATAATGACAATCAAATCAATTTGAATAAACGGGTTGATGTCAATATCCATGAAGAATCCATAGAACAAGTATTAAACAATGTCTTTAGAGGTACGGATATTACGTATAAGATCGTCAAGAATCACGTAGTACTTACCAACAAGACCATGAAAGATACGGAGTTGCCATCCACCAACCAAAATCGCAAACGGCTAACCGGACAAGTAGTAGGACAAGATGGGGAGCCTCTGATCGGAGTAAACGTTGTAGTGAAAGGTACTACAATCGGATCTATGACCGATATGGACGGAAACTACATTCTAGAGAATGTTCCCTCCAATGCTACCGTTGAATTCTCGTACATCGGCTATCTCCAACAAAGTATCAACGTAGGCAATAAAAGCAACCTCAACGTCACTTTAGCGGAAGACACTCAAAAGTTGGATGAGGTAGTAGTTGTTGGTTACGGTTCCTTCAAGAAAAGAGATTTAACCGGAGCTGTTTCTCAAGTAAAAGGAGACGAGATCTCGAACCTACCGCTTCGCAGCGCCGCCGACGCCTTGCAAGGAAAAGCAGCCGGTGTAACCATAACATCTAGTTCCGGTAGCCCAGGTTCACTCGGTAATGTCCGTATCCGTGGTGTCGGTACTATCAATAATAATGATCCGTTGTATGTAGTAGATGGTCTACCTCAAGGTGATATCGGTTGGTTAAATGCCCGTGATATCGAGAGCATAGAGGTATTGAAAGACGCTTCCGCACAAGCGATCTATGGTGCCCGTGCTGCCAACGGTGTGATCCTAGTATCCACAAAGCGAGGAGCTTCCGGCGAGAGTTACCGAAGCAACATCGAGTTTGATATGAACATTGGTTTCCAAGATGTAGTGAAAACGTATGACATGCTAGACGCCGAAGGTTTCATGGAATATAAGAACCGGGCTTACGCCGCATCCGGGAAAGCCTTGATCGATGATTTCGCCACATCAGAGAAGCGAGAGCAGATCCTTACTTTCCTAGGGAAAAACGGAGGACGATCCGGTACGGATTGGTGGAAAGAGAGCACCCGTAAACCCAAGGAAGCTATCAGTCAGAATTACAACCTAGCTTTCTCCGGAGGTATGAAGAAACTCAGATACCGTGCTAGCTTCGGCTATATGGATCAACAAGGAATCTTGAAAGGTTCCGACTATGAACGCCTCTCCGGTCGGTTGAACGTAGACTCTGAGGTAACCAAGTGGTTGAACCTCTCCGCAAATGTGAACGTCACGTACGAATCCAGGCGCAACCTAGATGAGAATAACTCTTACACAGCAACCGTGTTCAGTACCCTTGCGGCAGACCCAATCACTCCGGTATATCGCGACAACCTAGTGGATATCCCAGATTTCTTGCAAAACCGGATTATGGGTGGTTATGAGCCGACCAATCCTTGGTCTCGCTATACAGGCGTAATTTACTCAAACAAACCGAACACGGTTGGACAGGTAGACCGCTCCGCATTAAATCAATGGCACGGGATCGCCACGAAAAGTAATATCTCCGGCGAAGTCAAGTTGTTACCCTTCTTGACCTTCAAATCCAGTATCGCTCTTGACTTAGTCCGTAACCAAAGCGACTCTTTCCGTCCTTCTTACTATCTGGATGGAGATGAGTACTCCACTTATGCGGGCGCCAGTCGGAGCGTAGCGAATAAAGATTACTGGGTATTCGACAATTACCTAACTTACAATCAAAAATTCGACAAACATGCGGTAACAGCCATGGTCGGTACCTCCGCAGAGAAAGAGCGCTACGAGGAGATCTACGCCTATAAAGAAGGACAGGTCAACAACAACCCGAACCAGCAGATCATCAACGCCGGTACCATGAATCCCGCCGCATCAGGCTACTACGCCACGAGTACGCTGAATTCTTATTTCGGTCGTGTATTTTATTCCTTTGACAACCGTTATATGATCACAGCCAATATCCGTTGGGATGGATCCTCTAAATTTGCAGATGGTAATCGCTGGGGTTACTTCCCCTCCGTATCCGCCGGTTGGAATTTCTCGGAAGAGAGCTTCATGAAGAACCTTGAGTGGCTGTCACAAGGTAAGTTAAGAGCAGCTTGGGGTGAGATCGGGAACCAGACTATCTCCTCCGGAGCCTATATGAATACGTTCGGAAATGGTAGCTACTACCTCTTCGGTAATCCGTATCAGACGAACTTGTATGCCGGACGTACGCAGGTGGGTAATCCGGATCTGAAATGGGAGACTACTCGCCAACTGGACTTCGGATTGGATTTGGCCTTTTTCCAAGGTTCCTTGAGAGCAACCTTCGACTACTTTGACCGTCAGACAAGTGATATGTTGGTGCAAGTACCCGTGCCCAGTTCACTAGGATTCCCCAACACGCCGTGGATGAATGCCGGTAGCGTAAGCAATAAAGGTTTTGAAGTAACGCTCGGATACGACGGTAAGATCGGGAACGACTTCCAATATCATATCAACGGAAACGTATCCACCTATAAAAATAAGGTAAAAAGCCTAGGTAGTGGAGCGAATATTCCGGGTAAAGGCATCCATCTAGGATACTTCTCCTATACGATGACAGAGCCAGGACAACCGATCGGTTATTTCTACGGATATAAAACCGATGGTGTCTTCCAGACCCAAGAAGAGATCGACAACTACAAGAACAACGGTCAAATGGTAATGCCAAACGCAAAGCCGGGCGACTTAAAGTTCCAAGATTTGAACAAAGATGGTAAACTAGACGACGAAGACCGCACGATGACAGGAAATCCTCATCCAGACTTCACCTTTGGTTTGACCTTAGGCGCAGAATGGAAAGGATTCGACATCTCCGCCTTCTTCCAAGGATCAGTCGGCAATGACATCTTAAACATATTGAAATATGACATCTATTCAGGTACCGGTTGGTACAATGCTCCGAAGGATATATTAACAACCTACTGGAACGGACCGGGTAGTACAAACGAGAACTTCGCAATCGATGCGGATAGCCGCATGAACTTGGAGATGTCCGATTGGTATGTGGAAAATGGTTCTTATGTTCGCTTGAAGAACCTGACAATCGGTTATACGCTTCCGTCCGAATGGACTAAGAAGATCACGATCAACAACCTTCGTTTCTTTGTTGCCGCACAGAACTTATTCACGATCACCGGTTATTCCGGACTAGATCCTGAGATCGGAGAGATCAATAACTCGCCTCTTTACAAAGGCTGTGATATGGGATTCTATCCGCAACCGCGTACATTCATGTTCGGTCTTAGTTTGAAATTATAATCTTAAAATGAATTATTATGAAATCTATAGTTAACATAGGGAAATTACTTGTATCGATCGCATGCGTCGGTGCCCTTACGACAAGCTGTAACAGCGACTTTCTAGACCGCCCGCCATTGGGAACATTGGATGAGGTAACTTATCTGAGTACCAAGGATGCCGGCTACAAACTTTTGGTCAATTGCTATCAGCCCTTACAAGATAGCTGGAACTATCAGGACATGAAATTTGTCTTGGGAGATCAATTGAGCGACGACTGCTCCAAAGGCGGCTCTGATGCAGGAGACCGCGTTCGTATCACGGAAATCGCCCGCGGAACACCAATGGCGACTAATCAAGTCTTGTCCGACCTTTGGACTCATCGCTACCAAACAGCGATCTCAGCCTGCAACGTATTCCTGTCGCTAATCACACCTGAATCAGAATTGATCGATGATGCCGGAGGCTTGGTCAGCACAGAAACCAAACAGCGATGGATCGCAGAGGCTCAATTCATGCGTGCGTTCTATTACTACGACCTAGCTACAATCTTCCAGAATATTCCACTAATTGACAAGCCCATGGAAGTCGTCGACAAAAGTACGATCACGAAATCCAGCAAAGAGGAGGTCATGAACTTTATCCTGAAAGACCTGAACACCGCAATCGCCGAACCTAATCTACCTAATGCAAAAAGCCTTCCGACCAGCGAGATTGGGCGAATCACCAAAGAGGCCGCCATGGCTTTCCGTGCTAGGGTATTGATGTTCTACGGCAACTACGGAGAGGCTCTGAAAGACCTGAAGGCAGTTGTCGAATCCGGAAGCTATGAATTAGTAGATGACTACGAGAAGCTATTCAATAACGCCACAGAGGGCTATATGTCAAAAGAGTCCGTCTTCATCACCCTGCGCTCTTACATTCCTAGCTACACTAGCGGTAGCGTTTGTCCACAAATGAATGTCGGTCGCGGTATTGCCGGCGGATGGGGCGGCGAGTGTCCGACGAAGGATTTGGTAGACGAATATGAGGTAGGCGATCCACGCTTGGTACACACGGTATTGTCATCCGGCGATATATTCGTCAAGAACGATGGTTCCGAAGAGGTACACGACTATTCCGGCTACGACAATTTCCCACAGCAACACAGCCGTAAGCAGTATCCAGACTTCTCCAGACGGCCACTAAACGATTTATTGAACACGGATTGGACCCACTATCACATCCGCTATGCCGATGTATTGCTGATGTACGCTGAATGCCTGATCGAGACGGATGGCGACAAACAACTAGCGGCCGACCTGATCAACCAAGTACGTTATCGTGCCTTCGTGACAACCTCTTTGACAGATAGCTACGCTAAATACCGTAAGTTCAACCTCAAGGAGAGCGATCGAGTGACCGAGGATACTTTCAACGCTAAGTATAAAGTGAAAGCTTCCGATGATCTGCGTGCCGCCGTTCGCCACGAACGCCGTATCGAACTTGCAGGCGAGGGATTACGCTTCTACGACTTAATTCGCTGGGGCACCTTCGTATCTACAATGCAGAAATTCGGCAAGACTGATGAGGGCAAGTATTCCGGTGCCGGGACACTCGTCACCGATAAGACATACCCCTACCCGATTCCACAAAGCGAGATCGACTATGTAGGAGGCGCATTAACACAGAACGATAATTATTAATCTTCAATTTTTATTACTGTAGCCCCCGCAGATAGTCCTTCTTGTTGTCTGCGGGGGTTTCTATTCACGAAATACCTTAGAAATCCATGAAACGAATCTTATTTCTCCTAACCATCGCCCTCCTAAATTTGGGAAGTGGCCTATGCAAGACACGACAATCGTTAAGAATCATGAGCTACAACATCCGCATCGGGATCGGTATGGACCAACAGACCAATTTGAAGCGAATCGCTGAAGTGATCAACAAGATCCAGCCGGACTATGTCGGGCTACAAGAGGTGGACAGTGTATGCGAACGCTCTGGATGGATCAACCAATATGCAGAATTGGCACGGTTGACCGGCATGTATCCAATCTTCGCACCTGCCACAGAACGTTCTAAGGGATTATACGGAATCGCCGCACTCTCCCGCAAAAAACCTCGCAGCTACCAATACATACCTCTGCCGGGAAAGGAAGAGCCACGTACCTTCCTTTGTCTCGAATATCCGAACTATACCTTGTGTAACACACATTTCTCGCTCGACCCAGACTCTCGCCTGGCCTCTATACGACTCATCAATGAGACGATGAAAAGAGAAAACAAACCAATCCTGATCACCGGAGACTTCAACATGGAGCCAGACTCTAAAGAATTCAAGGCGATGAAACAAACGTGGAGGCTCTTATCCGACCCTACGTTAGAGACCTACCCCTCGGATCATCCCCGTTTGCGTTTAGATTATATCTTCGGCGACCTAAGGCATGAATTTAGGATTATCAACGACCAAGTGATCGATATCCAGTCGTCCGATCACCTGCCGATCTATATAGACGTGCTATTTTAAGCTTTCTCCCCCGGACATCCTCAGAATCCCGAACAATGCGAATCTAGAAATTCTTAATGTTGTCCGGGATTTTCATGCAATAAGAATACTTCCAATTGGTTTTAAGCAAAATATTTCCTAGTTTTGCGCAATAATATACAGAATTAAAATAAACTGGGATATGAAGAATATAATCATTATAGCTAGTTTACTCCTCGGGATGCCGCTTATGGCACAAACCAAGGTGGTAAAAAAGAACGCCGTAAAAGCCAATAATTTCGGAATCACCTACTCGTTGCCCAAGACCTCGCTAGTCGTAGACGCCGAAGTGACGAAAGTAACTTGCAAAGCCGGGCCTTACTATCAATATGCAGAGAAGTATCTAGGCGTAAAGGATGCGGTCACGGAAGACAAGGTTTATTTCGATCTCGGAAAAATCAGTCTGATCAACCGGGGATTACCCGATGCGGATAATACCTATATCGTAGAATTCAAACAAGGTACGGTCGCCCCTTACGCTTATCTTACCGAAGATGGATTATTATGCTCGATAAACGCAGAATATACACCAGTTGAATCCGAGCTAGATGCCGCAAAGAAAAATAAAGGCTCCCAACAAAAAGTGACAGACGCTTCCGTTTTCTCAGAGGAATTACTAATGGCAGGCTCCACCGCCAAACAAGCGGAGGTGGCCGCTAAACAAATTTACCGTATCCGGGAAAGCCGTTTGAACATCTTGACCGGCGAGGCGGATAATTTACCCCCCGATGGTGAAGCCATGAAACTGGTGATCCAGCAATTGGAGGAGCAAGAAAAAGCATTAACAAACCTATTCACCGGAATCTTGACCAAAGAAACCGAGCATTATGAGGTAAGTATCATCCCCCACGACAACCTAGATAAAGAAGTATTGTTCCGTTTCTCCAAGCAGCTAGGTATCGTAGACGCTGACGATTTGGGCGGTACCCCTGTCTATATGAACTTGAAAGCGACAGAAAGAGCTCCGATCCTTGATGCCAAGGAAGCCGAGAAGAAAGACAAATCATTGAAAGGAATCGTCTACAATGTTCCGGGAAAAGCCAGCATAGAAATACTAATGAACAAAAAAACGCTCTACAAAGGAGAGGCCCAAATCACTCAATTCGGAACACGGGAAGGATTAGCCCCTGTTATGTTTGAGGATAAGAAAGCCCCCGTCAAAGTTCTTTTCTATCCGGAAACCGGCGCCATAAAGCAAATTATTCAATAAGTATAAACTAATATTATCTAAAACACATGTTACAAGGACAACCTAAAGGTCTCTATGCCCTAGCACTCGCGAACACGGGCGAACGCTTCGGTTATTACACGATGCTTGCGATTTTCACATTATTCTTGCAAGCGAAATTCGGCTATACGGCCGCTGAGACATCAACGATTTTCGCTAGCTTCTTAGCGTTCGTGTATTTTATGCCATTGATTGGCGGTATGATGGCCGATAAGTTCGGTTATGGAAAGATGGTTACCTCGGGTATCATCATCATGTTTGTCGGTTATCTTTTATTAGCCATCCCAACAGATGCCGCCTCGGGAAAAATCATGATGTTCGGCTCGCTAGCGCTAATCGCTTGCGGTACCGGATTATTTAAAGGTAACTTACAAGTGATGGTAGGTAATCTTTATGATGCCCCGGAATATAGAAGTAAACGTGACCAAGCCTTTAGTTTGTTTTATATGGCGATCAATATCGGTGCCATGTACGCACCTACGGCTGCCACTAAAATGACAGACTGGATGTTGGGTAAGTATAACCTTTTCTACGAGTCACAAATTCCGGCACTCGCTCACCAATTCTTAAACGGAACCATCTCCGCAGAGAACAAAGAGGCACTCGCCGCTCTGCAAAGCGCACAAGGTTTCACCGGCGATATGGCTACGTTCTGTTCCACGTATATCGAGAAGTTGTCTGAGGCATACAACTATGGATTCGGTGTGGCTTGTATCTCATTGATCATATCGATGGCTATCTATATGGGATTCCGCTCTACCTTTAAGCATGCGGATGTCAATACCAAACAAGCAAAGGCTTCCCACGCTCCGCAAGAGGAATTGTCACCTGCCGAGACGAAACAACGTATCACCGCCTTGCTGCTGGTATTCGCCGTGGTATTGTTCTTCTGGATGGCTTTCCATCAAAATGGTCTGACAATGACGTTCTTTGCTCGCGACTATACGGCCAACCAAGTGACCGGACTGGATCGTATCGGCTTTGATGTGATTAACTTAACATTATTGGTTATCGCCGTGTATGGAGGATTCGCTATCGCACAATCCACAACGAGCAAAGGCAAAACGATCGCCGGCATCGTGACCGTGGCCGCATTAGCCGCTCTAGGTATCAAATATATGGCTATGCCGGAAACCGTAACGATCCTTCCGCAGACCTTCCAGCAATTTAACCCGTTCTTCGTGGTTGTATTGACTCCGGTATCGTTGGCGATCTTTGGTTATCTGGCTAATAAGAAGAAAGAGCCGTCCGCTCCTCGTAAGATCGGATTGGGTATGATGATCGCCGCTTGCGGTTTCTTGATCTTGGCGATCGGTTCTATGGGCTTGCCTACACCGGACGCTTTAGCGGCGGATAGCAAATTGCAGGTATTGGTTTCTCCGAACTGGTTGATATCGACTTATCTGGTATTGACCTTCGCCGAATTATTGCTTTCTCCGATGGGTATCTCTTTCGTATCCAAAGTGGCTCCTCCTAAATACAAAGGTATGATGATGGGTGGGTGGTTCGTGGCTACGGCTATCGGTAACTATCTGGTCGCTATCATCGGTTATTTGTGGGGAGGCATGCAGTTATGGATGGTATGGAGCGTGTTGATCGTTCTTTGTTTACTGTCTGCGTTGTTCATGTTCTCTATCATGAAGAAACTGGATAAAGTGGCTTGACAATTGAAAATTAGAGGATGAGGAAGTCGTATACATATCGTTCGCAGGCACTCCGTTTCAGAAGATGGAGCCGGAAGGCGTATGCGGCTTTCATCAGTGTACAGAGAGCTGTTACGATCGGACAATTATCCTTTTCCGTAGCCGATCGCTTCGAGAAAAAGAACCAGTCTTTACATACCGGTATCGGTACGTTCACGGACGGATTTTCCGAAGAGGATGACGAGGAGAGGGAGAATACCGAGGAGAACAAACGGAGCCTCGCGGTATCGCATGGACTGTTTACGGCATTACTCCCGGTATTGGTATCAAATGAGATCGCTCATCCGGCTCATCGTGTAGCTCACTATACATTATATAATATAGTAAAGGCGGGAAGTATCCGAAAGAATACTTCCCGCCTTTCTTATTTCCATCTGGTTGTAGAGACGGGGCGTGCCCCGTCTCTACAACTGGGTATATATACGTAGAATTATTAAATGAGAGAAAATGACAATAGAAGAAGCAAAGCAGTACATCCTAGAGGGTAGGAAGATTACTGAGGAACAGGCTTTAAGCTTGGCGAATCACCCGGACAAAGAGGCACTTTACGAGGCCGCCCACCAAATCACCCGCCATTTTATGGGGAATAAGTTCGACACTTGTTCCATCATCAACGCCAAAAGCGGTAATTGCAGCGAGGATTGTAAATGGTGCGCACAGTCGGGACATTACAAGACCCTCGTAAACTTATATCCTTTGCTTCCGGCCAAGGAATGTGTCTATCATGCGGTATATAACCGGAAACAGGGCATCCGGCGTTTTGCCTTGGTGACTAGCGGTAAGCGAGTATCGGATAAAGAATTGGAACAGATCACCGATACGATCCGGCAAATCAAGCAGCAAAGCGATATTAAATGCTGTGCCTCCATGGGATTGCTAACCCGCTCCCAACTCCAATCGCTTTACGATAGCGGAGTGGAGAACTATCACTGCAATATAGAGACCGCCCCCTCCTATTTCCGTCAACTCTGTTCCACGCATACGATCGAGCAGAAGATGGAAACCATCCATACCGCCCGGGAAATCGGTTTCCGTATATGCTGCGGTGGTATTATCGGCATGGGCGAGACGATGGAGGAACGAATCGAGATGGCTTGTTTCTTACAGAAAGAAGGTGTCTTATCCATCCCTCTCAATTTATTACAGCCGATACCGGGAACTCCTATGGAGAATACACATATCCTAGAAGAAGAGGAATGGCTAACAACGATCGCCCTTTTCCGCTTGATCAATCCGAACGCATTTCTCCGTTTCTCCGGCGGACGGGCACAATTAAGCGAGGCCACGCAACGGAAATCCCTATATATAGGGATTAACTCCGCAATCATCGGAGACTTATTAACGACTATCGGAAGCAAGGTAGAGGAAGACAAAGTCTTATTTACCTCCGAAGGCTATTCACTCACCGAAAACACCGATTGGGAAAAATGACAACAACCGAACTTTTACAATACGACCGGGATCATCTATGGCATCCCTACACCTCGACCATCGATCCACTTCCCGTCTATCCGGTATCCAAAGCGGAGGGCGTAACGATAACCCTTGCGGACGGCAGGGAGCTAATAGACGGAATGTCTTCTTGGTGGGCGGCAGTCCACGGATACAACCATCCGGTACTTAACGCGGCGGCTAAAGCCCAATTGGATAAGATGAGTCATATCATGTTCGGGGGATTCACGCACGAGCCGGCTGTCGAGTTGGCCGCTAAATTATTACCGCTATTGCCCCCTTCCCTAGAAAAGATATTCCTAGCGGATAGCGGCTCGGTAGCCGTGGAGGTAGCCTTAAAGATGGCGATCCAATACTGGCAGTCCAAAGGCATACCGGGAAAACATACCTTCGCCACGATCCGTAGCGGTTATCACGGGGATACTTGGCACGCCATGTCGGTATGCGATCCGGTGACGGGTATGCATGGGATCTTCTCCGGAAGCCTACCCATCCAATACTTCATACCTCAACCTTCGGTCCGATTCGGCGAGGAATGGAGAGAGGAGGCCATGGCTCCCTTGCGGGATTTACTAGAGCGGCATGCCGACGAGATCGCCGCCTTGATCTTGGAACCGGTCGTACAGGGGGCAGGAGGTATGTATTTCTACTCCCCCACTTTCCTCGTTCGTGCCCGGGAACTTTGCGAGCGGTATAACGTCTTATTGATATTCGACGAGATAGCGACAGGCTTCGGACGTACCGGAAAGTTGTTCGCATGGGAACATGCGGGAGTCGAACCCGATATCATGTGTATCGGAAAGGCATTGACGGGAGGTTATCTTACGCTTTCCGCCACGATCACGACGAAGCCGATAGCCGACACGATCTGTTCCGGCGAGGCGGGATGCTTTATGCATGGGCCTACGTTTATGGGAAATCCCTTGGCATGCGCTATCGCTTCGGCCTCGATCTCTTTATTGATCGCCAGTCACTGGCAGGAGAAAGTGAAGCTTATAGAGGAGCAATTGCGGGCGGAGTTAGCGCCAGCCGCCAAGCTGCCTGAAGTCGCTGAGGTACGGGTATTGGGAGCGATCGGGGTTATCGAGATGAAGCATCCGGTGGATATGGCGGTATTACAACGCCAATTCGTAGAGGAAGGGATATGGGTACGTCCGTTCGGACGGCTGGTTTACCTCATGCCTCCTTTCATTATCTCCATGAATGAACTATCCAGACTAACCTCCGGATTATTGAGAGTATTAACGCATAATTAACATATCTACAACCGGGTAATATATAGATATATGAAATCATATAACGAGCAACTTACGGCTTTACGAGCCTCCGGGAATCTTAGGCACCTACCGGAAGTCGAGCATCAAGGAATATGGATATTAAAAGAGGGAAAGCGTATGCTGAATCTCTCTTCCAACGATTATCTTGGATTAGCCAGCCGGCAGGATTTACAAGAGGAGTTTCAAGCATCCACACAAGACCGCTTCTATCCCTACTCCTCATCATCATCCCGCTTGCTGACGGGTAATTTCTCCGTATATACGAAACTGGAGAAACAGATCGCCCGCTCCTTCGACCGGGAAGCCGCATTGATCTTCAATAGCGGCTATCATGCCAACACCGGAATCCTCCCGGCCTTAACCGATAAACAGACCTTATTACTCGCCGACAAGCTGGTGCACGCCAGCATCATCGATGGCATCTTGTTGAGTGGCTCCCCATTCCTCCGTTACCGCCACAACGACTATGACCAACTGGAACGCCTCGTACAAAAGAACGCCTGTCAATACGAGACGATCATCATCTTGACCGAAAGCATTTTCAGCATGGACGGGGATGTAGCGGATTTAAACCGCCTGATAGCTATCAAAAGGCAATATCCCAATATCCTATTGTACGTAGACGAGGCTCATGCCATCGGAGCCCGTGGAAAGACGGGGCTAGGTATCGCCGAGGAACAAAGTTGTATCCAAGAGATCGATCTATTGGTCGGTACTTTCGGCAAGGCGTTAGCGTCTATGGGGGCCTATTTGGTTTGTTCCCGTACGATACGGGAATATCTGGTCAATACGATGCGACCGCTCATATTCAGTACGGCCCTGCCACCGTTCCAAATCGCATGGACTTCCTTCATCTGGGAGCAACTCCCCTCGTTCACGAAGGAACGGGAGAATCTTCTAGCATATAGCCGATTGCTGGCGGAGGCTTTAACGGGCAAAGGAGGCGAGATCAGCCAAAGCCACATCATCCCTTTCATTGTGGGAGAGAGCGAGGATTGCGTACGGAAAGCGGAAGAGCTACAACGAAAAGGCTTCTACTGCCTCCCCGTTCGCCCGCCGACAGTGCCCAAAGGTACCTCCCGTATCCGCTTCTCCCTTACGGCAAACCTCACAATAAAAAATATTCATCAACTGATTGTAGAGACGGGGCGTGCCTTGTCTCCCACCGGGACATGCCCCGTCTCTACACCCCCGGATAGATAACTGGATAGATAGTATGTATATAAATTGAATTGATAGTATGTATATAGATAAGATAATAAATAAGCTATCCCCTAGTCTGATCCTCTGTCTCGCCGGCTGGTCCACCTCGCCGGAGCTTTTCCGCCATCTGGAAGTACCGGAGCAGACAGACCTATGGATTGCCTACGATTACAGGACGCTCGCATTCGAAGAGACATTCGCCCCCTATAAAGAGGTACATCTGGTCGCTTGGTCTCTAGGCGTATGGGTAGCCACCCGACTCTGGGCAGGCCACCGATCCTTTACCACGGCGACCGCCCTGAACGGTACCCCTTTTCCCATGCACGATACGCTAGGCATCCCGACCGCGATCTTCGAGGGAACCCTCCATCATATCAGCGAGGAAGGCATGCGTCGCTTTAACCGCAGGATGTGCGGAGACAAGGAGACATTCAATCGCTATTCGGAACTCTCACCACGTCCGCTGGAGGAAATCAAGGAGGAACTGGAATCTCTATATAATCAGATCCTCCCGGAAAAGCTCGAATCAGCCGATCCACGGATATCCACCTTCTGGGATCAAGCCATCCTATCCACCGAAGATAAGATATTCCCGGCAACCAACCTCCGGAACTACTGGCAAGGCCGTTGCCCCATCCAAGAGATCAAGGCGCCTCATCTTCCTTTTTACCACTATCAATCATGGAACGAATTATGGAAGTAATCGAACAAGAACGGATCCGCCGGCGTTTCAGCCAAGCGGTGAATACATACGACGATCACGCGGATGCCCAGAAACGGATATGCGCCCATCTGGTACAGCTATTGACCGCATACACCTCCTCTCATTTCCGCAGGGTGCTGGAAATCGGTTGCGGAAGCGGCGGATTCACCCGTTTATTAAAACAAGAATGCCAAATCGAGGAATGGGTACTCAACGATCTTTGCGAGACTTGGCAAAGCGCCATCGAGGAGTTGTTTCCTTCCGCCACTCCTCTATTCTTGGCCGGTGATGCCGAGCGACTGGCTTTTCCCGGCACGTTCGACTTGATTGCCTCGGCCTCCGCCCTGCAATGGATGAAAGACCTTCCACGTTTCCTCCATAAGCTATCGTCCACCCTATCGCCCGGAGGCATGCTGGCTTTCAACACCTTCACGCCAGACAACCTTCACGAGATCAAGGAACTGACCGGAGAAGGGCTCACCTATCCTACCGCCGGACAATTAAGGGAGTGGTTATCCACCTACTTCCGGATCGTCCATGAAGAGGAAGGAAATATCGCCCTGACCTTCCGGCACCCGCTGGAGGTGCTAAGACATCTAAAGTACACGGGTGTCACGGCCAACGCCTCTTGCGTCTGGACACGGGGAAAACAGGAACGTTTCTGCCGGGATTATCAAGAGAGATTCCCCTCGGCGGATGGTGGGGTCACATTAACTTACCGTCCACTCTATATCTTAGTGGTCAAAAGATAAAGGTGAGGTAGATCGCCTCTTCCGAGGTATTGATCCTTTCACCTATATGATATAATCGTATCACAAGGGTGAAACGATCTTTTCACAAAGGTGATACGTTCTTTTCACAAAGGTGAAAAGATCAATAGCGCAGAAGAATAGGAATAAATCTCTTAGAGACAAGGAGTAATATCCATAGAGACAAAAGATTAATCAAGCAACTATTTAAACAACAGAACAATGAACCATCAAACGAAAGAAAATGTATTATTTATCTCCGGCATAGACACGAACGTCGGAAAGACCGTAGCCACCGGAATGATCGCCAAGGCATTGGCGAAAGCCGGAAAGAAAGTGATCACCCAAAAGATGATACAGACCGGATGCGAGCACGTATCGGAGGATATCGAGGCACACCGCCAAATCCAAGGGCTCCCCTTTACCGACGAGGATACGCAAGGACTGACTTGTCCTTATATCTTCACCTATCCCTGCTCTCCTCATATGGCGGCGGCGAAAGATGGAAGACGTATCGATTTAGAAACGATCACCCAAGCCACCCGGCGATTGCGAGAGACCTACGAGTATGTATTACTGGAAGGAGCCGGAGGACTGATGGTTCCGAACGACATGGAATCCCTTACGATCGATTATGTGAAGGAACAGGCGTATCCCCTGATACTAGTCACGTCCGGCAAGCTGGGAAGTATCAATCATACTTTGCTCAGCCTGTACGCCTGCGAGCGATACGGTATCGAGGTAAAAGCCATCGTCTATAACCAATATCCAAGCATCGACCCGCTGATCGAGGCGAATACCTTGGAGTATCTAAAGGCCAAATTCCCGGAGATCCCCTTAATCCTCCTTCCGGAAATGAAAAAGGGAAGCGAGGAGCTTCCCGATATTCGCCCGTTGCTATAACGCCCTATCAAGCCGGATCAGGAAACAGATCCAGTATTTTCTGATCCGCTTTTCTCCGGATCTCCGGTGTAATGCTATCCTTCACCATTTTCAATACGAAAGTCATCACCGCCACATCGTCCGTGAAGCCGATAATGGGGAGCACGCTCTCCGGGATCAAGTCGAAAGGCAATATAAAGTATCCTAAAGCCCCGATTATATAAGCCTTATGTTGAAGAGGTACCTTTTCATCCTGCAACATATAATACAGCGTGAAGACAGGACGCAATACCGTAGCCCCCACTTTCTTCGCTACCCGCTCTATCTTCTTCCAGAAACTCTTCTCCGAGAAATAAGTCCCATATCTTTGTATCTCATGTACTTCCTCGAAAGGAACATCCTCAATCTTTCTTGTGTCCATAAACGAATCCTATTAAATCATCTTTCACAAAGATAACAAGTAGTGTAGAAAAATTGCACATCAAATGAGGAAATATTACACAATGCCACCTCCACACCCGTATTCAAAGCTTTTCGTAATAATCTCATAAGAAAACAATTATAAAGAAATCTACAGGATTTATCACATCTGGCACGCCTTTTTCAGATAATCCTTTAGTTAGTATAGGTATTAATAAGACGTTTTAAACAAAAAGAGATGAGAAATGTAAAAACATGGGGCATACTATTCCTATGTCTACTTCTATTGCCCGGGGTAGCGTATGCGCAAAAAAGACAGATCGAAGGAACGGTGATTTCCCAAGAGGACAAGGAGCCTCTGATAGGAGCGACCGTTATCGTAAAAGGGAGCCTGTCGGGAGCGGAGACCGATCTTGACGGGCATTTCACGCTGGAAGTTGATCCTGACGCCAAATTCATTATTGTCGATTACATCGGCATGAAGCAGACCCAAGTACCTATCCCGAAAAGCGGTATCTTAAACGTGGCTTTACAACCGGAGGCGATGAACCTCGATGAGGTCGTGGTAACCGGTTACGGTAACTTCTCACGTTCTTCCTTTACCGGTTCCGCCAACACTTTACGGGCTGACCTACTGAAAGAGATGCCGGTGGTTTCCATAGAACAAAAACTACAAGGCATGACCTCCGGTGTCAATATCACGGGAAGCTCCGGGCAACCGGGAGCGAACGCATCCATCCGTATCCGTGGTATGGGCTCGTTCAACGCATCGAACGAACCTTTGTTTGTGATAGACGGAGTTCCCGTCACCTCGGGAAACCTAAGTACCGGAAGCGGATCGGAGGCCTCCTACATGAACAATGCCAAGACCAACATCATGAGTACGATCAATCCCTCCGATATCGAGAATATCACGGTTATCAAGGATGCCGCCGCCGCCTCCCTTTACGGTTCCCGTGCGGCCAACGGTGTTATCTTGATCACGACCAAACAAGGATCGAAAGGACGTACCCGGGTCACGTTGAACGCTAGCACAGGATTCTCGGACGCAGCGGTAGACTTCCGCCCGACCCTCAACGGAGAGCAACGCCGGGAACTACTTTATGAAGGCTTGGTTAATTACGCGCAAGACCAGATCGCCAAAGATCCCGCATCTTTCACCCAGACTCCGGAAGAGTACGCCAACGCCAATATCGGGGCATACACCTCTGTTCCCGCTTTAGGCTATACCGATTGGAAAGACGTGTTGATGAGACAGGCCGTACATCAAAATTATGAGGCTTCCGTTTCCGGAGGCTCCGAGAACACGACGGTCTACAGCTCCTTGGGTTATCAAAAACAAGAGGGTCTGGTGGAGAACTCATCGATGGAACGATACTCCGGACGCTTTAACGTGCAACAAAAGATCGGCAAACGAGGCGAGGCCGGAGCGAACCTCATGTTCTCGCAAGTGAATCAAGAGATGAACGAGGAACGTACATCCAGTATCAATCCTTTCTATTGCATGGCGGTAGCCACTCCTCCCTCCTACCCGGTATTTAACGAGGATGGTTCCTACGCCAATACCTATCCCGGAACGAACGTAAATCCTTTGCGGGATATGCGTACCGACTATAACCGGGTTCGTATGACCCGTATCTTCGGTACGGCGCACGGTGCGGTAGAGATTATCAAAGGACTTAAATTAAAGGAAGTACTCAGCTATGATTATAGCATCCAGAAGGATGCCCGATATTTCAACGCATTAAGCGGGGCGGGTCCCAAGAGCGGTAGCGATGCCCAATCGTCCAAAGGTTTTATCGAATACGGGAAACTGATCTCTTCTACCTCGTTGAACTACGTGAGGACATTCGCCAACAAACATCATCTGGATGTACTAGCCGCTTATGAGGCGGAAAGTTTCCAGACGGATAAAGCCGCCGGTGAGAAAAGCAAGATGCCGTCCGACCAATTATTTGAGCCGGACAATGCCGCCGTTATAAACAGTTTCGTATCCTCTACACAGGATTATCGGTTGCTTTCTTATCTAACCCGCTTGAATTACGATTACGACAACCGGTATTATATCGCCGGAAGTTTCCGTCGGGATGGTAGTTCCCGATTGGCGCCGGAGCATCGCTGGGGTAATTTCTGGTCGGTCTCAGGCATGTGGCATCTGGGAGCCGAGGATTTCATGAAAGCCGTAAAGCCGGTGTTGAGCGATGTCAAGATCCGTGCCTCTTATGGCGTGAACGGTAATCAGCCGGGATCTTATTACGGTTATATGGGTTTATATAGTTACGGAAAGAACTATATGGATAACCCCGGTTCGTATGAAAGCACACAAGCTAATCCCAATCTAAAATGGGAGAAGAACTATAATATGAACCTCGGACTAGACCTTGCGTTTATCGATCGCATCTTCGTAACGCTCGAGTATTACAATCGTGACACCAAGGATTTGCTTTACAACCGTCCGATCAGCGCCACGACCGGATTCCTGAACTATCTGGGTAATCTGGGGCAGTTAAACAATAAAGGTGTCGAGCTGGAGGTTCGTTCCTTGAATATCTCAAACGCAGATTTTAATTGGACTACGGTATTGAACTTGACACATAACAAGAATAAGATCGTGGCCCTTGATGGTAATCTCGATCAAGTGGTGGAAAGTAGTTGGTTTATCCGGAAAATAGGATTGCCATTCAATACATTCTATGTAAAGGAATTCGCCGGGGTAGATCCCTCGAGCGGAAATGCGCTGTATTATAAAAATACGGAAGACGAGAACGGCAATCTAGACCGCACCTTGACCCAAGATGTCAATGAGGCGCAAGCGGTTCCTTATAAACAAGTAGATCCGAAGATATCCGGCGGCCTTACCAATATCCTTTCTTATAAATGGTTCGACTTGGCCTTTACGCTCTCTTATTCATTGGGCGGCTATTCTTTCGACAAGACCGGTACGTATATCGAGACAGACGGAGCCAGCGAAGGAAACCGCAACCTGCCCATCTATGAGTTAGACCGTTGGCAAAAGCCCGGTGATATCACCGACATTCCCCGTTTCGTATTGGGACGCTCCGACAAAGTGAGCGGTGGTTCCTCTCGCTTCGTACATAGTACGGATCACTTGCGGTTAAAGAACCTGACGTTCGGGTTTACCCTGCCTCATAACTGGACCGATAAAGTCTTGCTGGATAAAGTCCGTGTCTATTTCTCCGGCAGCAACTTGCTGACTTGGGCGAAATGGAAGCAATATGATCCGGAAGTGCCCGTATCCGGCGAGGTATTCTGTGAGACACCGCCCATGCGCACCTTTAGTTTCGGCGTGGAAGTTAATTTCTAAACACAACAATTCATTCGATAAAAAAGAAATACAATGAAATGGTCAATTAAATATATCGTAAGCGCTCTTCCTTTCTTATTCACGGCTTGCTCCGGAGATTGGCTGGATCTGGATCCCTCCACTTCCGTGACCAGCGATAACGCTATTCAGTCACTGGAAGACGCTAAAACCGCATTAAATGGAATCTATCGCATAGCATCCGAGCATAGTTATTATGGAGACAACTACCTCTATTATGCCGACTGCCGTGGCGAAGACGTACAAGCTCGTATTGACAAAGGTCCCGGCAGACGTGTATCTCCGTACTATCTGTTCAACGTAGCCGCCGACGACGCTTTTAATATCACGAGAGTATGGAACCAACCCTATATCGTGATTCATCAAGCGAACAGCTTAATCGAGAAAATAGACAACGGTAGCGTCCAAACCTCCGACACGCAAGAAATCGCCCGTATAAAAGCAGAGGCGTTGGCTATGCGTGGCTTGGCCTTATTCGATTTAACCCGTCTCTTTGGCATGCCTTATACACTGGATAATGGGGCGTCCTTGGGTGTTCCCATCGAGATCAAGACGGAGTTGCCGACTCACCAACCGTCTCGCAACACGGTAGCCGAATGCTACAACCAAGTGATCAAAGACCTGACCGAAGCCTTACCCAACCTTGTTACAACCAAATTCGACGGTCACCAAAATGTATGGAGCGTGAAAGCACTTCTATCTCGTATCTATTTATATATGAACGATAACGAGAACGCCCTTAAATACGCTCAAGAAGTAATCAATAACGGAGATCTTTATACCTTGTTCACGCACGATGAGTATACCTCCGTATGGGGAAAAGACTTCAATTCCGAATCCCTGTTCGAGTTCTACTTTACGCTTACCGAGCCTTCCGGCGGTAGTGGCGGAGAAGGCGCTCCCATGGTATATGCCGATAACGTGAAAGATTGGAACAATTTGGTCTTGACGAAAGATTTCTTGGATTTACTGGGTGAAGACCCGGATGATGTTCGCCATGCCTTATGCCGCTTACCTCAAAAACCGGACGAGGATATCCTTCCAACCGGTTCGACCGGACATCCTAAATATCTGACGAAGTATCCCGGAAAAACAGGAGATGTATTGACCGGCAATCCGCAAGACAATGACCTATGCATCATCCGTCTGTCCGAGATATACTTAAATGCGGCCGAGGCGGCTTTCAAGCTAGGAAAACGTAGCGAGGCGTTAGGCTACCTGAATCAAATCGTAAGCCGAGCCAACCCCAATAAATCCGTTAGCGACTCCGAGCTTTCCCTAGAGAGAATCCTTAAAGAACGCCGCAAAGAATTGGTTGGCGAAGGACATGCGTTCTTTGATTACATGCGTAACAATATTCCGGTAATCCGCAAGGGCGGTTGGCATTTACCGCAATTACCTACCGACGCACAGGTGATCAACGCTTCCGATCCCCGGGTAGCACTCCCGATTCCGCAAAGCGAGATCGACGCAAACCCGAATATCGTACAGAATAAACGGTAACCAACAAGAAAAAGGGGAATGGCATTAAAACCATTCCCCTTTTTCTTGTTTCGCTTATTTCTTTTTCAAGATCCGTTGCGCCGAATCCGACAGCACCACGATCGCACCGGCCAGTATCGCCGTATCTTTTATCACCAATCGCCCGGCCCCCGATAATAACGGGAAACCAAATTCCCCGCTGCCGAGATTAGGTACCCAGACCTCCGGAGTCGTGACCAAGAAGGACAACGTCCCGAACGTCATGATTATAGCCAACCCCGCTCCTACCAAACCGATCTTCGGCGAGAAAATGCCGAGGAAAGTCAAGATACCAATCGCCATGATCAAGATTCCCAAGCCACGAGAGAAGCCATACGTGTTATTCTCTTGATGCCACTCATGCTTCGCTTGATCGAACTCACCCTCTTTTAATTTATACGTCTTATATTCGGGAGCGCTTTTTGTATAGAAGAAACTCATGAAAGGGCTGTTCGCCACAAACGGAACGATGCCTTCCGCTTCATAATTCCAGAACTTCAAACCGCCGATCCACACAAATATGATCAAGATCGATATACGGATCAAATTAATACCTAGCTTCTGAGTAGAGGCCGCCACTTGCAAAAACGAGTAAAACAGGTCATTCAACTTTTTCATCTTATTATTTGTTTTATAGTATTGAACTTATACCGCAAAGATCGGTAGAAACACCTATCCCGTAAATGGCGATTTTACCGGATGAGTTAGCAATTATTCCTGTTTCTCTCTTTTCCGGTACTCAGAGACGCTTTCTCCCGTCATTTTCTTGAAAAAACGGCTGAATGTGGCTTGATCCTCGAAGCCCAAGATCTCCGTGATTTCCTTCGCACTCTTCTGGCTATATAATAGCAATCGTTTGGCCTCAGCCTCAATTCGTTCATGAATGATCCGCAACGGGGAAGGTAATCCGCAAGTCGTAAAAAGATTGGATAAGGTTTTTGGGGAGCGATGCAGCATATTCGCATAATCTTGGACCATCTTCTTTTCTTTAAAATGGTTATCTACCAATACATAGAACTGGCGAACCATATCGAACGCCTTTTCCCGTTCCGGGCTTACCGAAAACTTCTCACGTGCGATCCGGGTGCACAAAATAATGAAACGTTTCAGTAAGATACGCAGCATCTCCTCTTGCAAATTATCCTTTATGGCGTACTCACTCGTTAGGCTGTCGGTGATATCGCGCAAAGAGGCAACTTGGGATTCGCTCAATTTCAATTGCATCACATTGGAAGTCCCGTTAAAAAGAAAACCATTACACGACACCTCATTGTCATGTCCGAAAATACAATAGAAGTTACTGTTAAACAGAAGGGTCAAGTACTCGCCATTGATCGCCTTGAACTCGATATGGTGCAAAGGAGTCAAGGGAATAATCTCACCTTTCATTAAGGTAGTCGGTACGTGATCGATCTCCAGTTGCAACGAACCGCTTTGTACCCAAATAAACTTGTAAAGCGTATTATCTTTCTGCAAAGCAAGGTTCGTGTGATACGAATCGGTCAACGCTATATTACCTCTTAAGCGAGTATTAAAAATATATTCCATAGATTTCTTCCGGATTTTAAGACGGATAAAGATAACAATATTATATAAACAAAAAGCGGAAGTTCACTTTATTCCCAGCAAACTTCCGCGTCACTAATCCCCAAAACACACTATACGAGTTATTTCGACTCTAATAAAATATCATCTACCAATTTCTTCAACTCATTCTTCGGCATAGCCCCTTGAACCATACTCGGTTCTTTCTTCATCGGTACAAACAATAAAGAAGGAATACTACGGATACCGAAAACACTCGCTAAATCCGCCTCTTTATCGACATTCACCTTATATACGTTGATTTTACCCTCGTACTCTTTGCTGATCTCATCCAAGATAGGAGACATCATCTTACAAGGGCCACACCAAGTGGCATAGAAATCGATAACCGCAGGTTTATCACCCTCGAACTTCCATGCGTTCGGGTTTGTCTCAAAGTCATACACTTTCTTTACGAAATCTTCTTGTGTTAATTCTGTTACTGTCATTTTATTTTCTGTTTTATTGTTATTATTCTTATTTCCATTACTAGCGTTCGCCATTCCTACCAAAAGACTTGCGAACAATACGGCACCGACCTTAATAAAACCCATCTTGAACCTCCTTTTTATTTATTACTTTGTCTTCTATTTATATTGCAAAGTTCATCTTATTTCCACGATTAAGAAATGGCCATATCGCCGGATAAGTTTGCAATACTTCCCGATCCCCATCAAAAAAGTATAAAATAAGTTTTTTCAAGATAAATGCCGAACCTTGCTAACAAGATCCGGCATATCGTACGTTCTTTATCTCGCAAAAACTCAACGACCTACAAATGCAACTGCAAGCCGATAGAAACCGGATGCACCTTCGGACCTTTCCCATTTTCAAAGAGGTCGATCGGTGAGTACTTGGCGTAAAGACCGATCCAATCCCAACCGGCTTGAAATAAGAAATCCATAGTTACCGGACGGATATTCATACCGGAATCCATTTTCTCTTTGTGCTTTTTACCGGAAGCGTCATTATATACGATCTTCGAGGAAGAACAAGTCTTGATCACACCGACTACACCCGCAGACAAGAAGAATTCACTCGAACGCTTTTTAGGTTGCCATTCCAATAACAACGGAATGGTCAGACTCGTGATATTCAGCTTACTCGCTTTCAACGTAACACTCTCAGGAGCCGGACGTAAAGCCGTAACACCGTCTATCTCCTTGAAATACTCATTCGTATCTATCCGGTAACGGCTCCAACGCATACCGGCACCGATCACCACCGCCCAACGATACCGAGAGAACGGGAACGCTTTTTCCAATACATTCAAATTATATTCCAATGAGTTTCCACTACGAAGGGAGACTCCGTCTACATCATTTACATGTAAACTCCCATCCGCGAAGTTCGCGAAGCCCATTCCAAAACCGGCCCAATGCGGATTGAAGTCTTTATCCCAAGTAGGCACAGGGATATTGATAGACTTCACGTGTTTACGGCGTTCATAGTTTTGTCCGTCCCGGTAATGCCCTTCGAAGATCAACTCGTCGTCCACGGAATCACCATCCTCGTCTACCTCATACACCCTGACTTTCATGCGATCGCCATTATCTTTCACCTCGATACGTTTTCTCTCAAGGGTGATAATCGTATCCCCAGCCAAAGGCTCAACCTCAGCGGCCATCAACCCGATTACCGGGAAGCAAGCCATTAAGACTAAAAGTATTCTTTTCATCTTCCTATCTGTTTTGTTTGTTTATAAATCTTTCTTCGTAAATAATAGCGTGATTAAATCATCACTATCCAAATCTCCCTCAATGTACACCAAGGTTATTACCCCTTTCTTGCTGACCTTAAAAAGGACAAAACGGTTGATATCTGCTTCTACGCCCTTCAACTGGTAATAAGCGGAGACTACCCCTCCATCGTCCGTCACCTCTTTGATCTTCCGGGCCCCTTTCTGGTCCGCTTCCAGACATTGGCGGGTAAACCGCAGGGCTTCCGGATCATCTTTGATCGTAATACTCTTATAACGAGTCATGCCATACGTTTCCAACATCTCGTTAGACAACTCCACCATCGTGACATTACGTTTTTTGCCATATCGTTGAAAGACTTCCTGAATCTTCAAATCTTTCTGTGTCTCGGCAGCCGAGACACCACAAGGCATTAAGCAAAATACCGCCACCAGCAACCATAACATGTATTTGAACCGTCTCATATTTACAGTATTTTTATTCATTATCATCAAATAAAGAACGAAGCTCGTCCAATTGGTTATCTATAATCACACGATCGGCCTCATCAAGATCCACTTCCGGGAAGTACTCGTCCGTAGGAGTGGCCACCTCCTGCAAAGCTTCCAGCGCCATGGAGCGAACTTTATGAATATCCGTATAACAACGACCGTTTATAACGACATAATTATCCGAGCAGAAGCAAGGATCTACCGGATTCAACAGATGGTTAAGCCCCAAAAGCAGCAAGAAACTGGCGGCGATACCGGATACCAAATACAACACGGATCGTAAAGTAAATGTCTTCTTTTCCTCCACCTTTTCCGCATCCAGCATAAAAAGGATATCCTCATCAATCGGAATCAATGCCTCATCTGGCTGTCGTTCCTTCCGACTCTCTTCCTCCAAATAGGTAAACATAGGCGTATAGACCGCCAACCTGTCCGGAACATTCCCGGAAGTAAAGAAGGCTCGAAGTTCCCGCTCTTCTTCCGAAGAGGTTTCTCCTTCAAAATATCGGTTTAATAACTCGTCTATGTCCATTTCTCTTGTTTATTTAATTGTAAAAACTGTTCCCGTATCTTTTTCCGAGCCCTTGAGAGATTCACCCGGACATTCTCGACCGGTGTAGCCGTGATCTCCGCGATCTCGGCTAACTCATAGCCTTCTATATCCTTCATCCGGATAATGGTTTGCTGCAAAGTGGGCAACTGGGCGATCAAGCGCCGTATGCACTCGGCGGCATCCTTTTGCTCCAGTTGTTCGTCCGGGCTTACCGCTTCCGATATCAATGTAACGCTCTCCAACTCCGATCCCTGCGGCTTTCGCAACTTTATCTTATCCAATGAGAGATTTTTCGTAACCTGCATAGCCAGCGCCTCCACGCTATGGTAGGCATCCAGTTTTTCCCGGATATACCAAAGCTTTATGAATGCCTCTTGCACCACATCTTCAGCATCGGCTGCGTCCTCAACCAGTCTCCGGGAGAAATTCAACATCTTCTGCCGGAGAGGTAGTACGGTTATTTTAAACGTCTCAAGTTCCATTTCTATAATCAAGACGACAAAGGAAGAAAAACATATCATGGAAAATTAACTTATTTGGAAAAAACTTTGCCTGTCACCCGTTTGTTTGTAATAGAAAACTTAAACGTTATGAAACTAAAAGTATCATTTACAGCCATTTTATTCATGAGCTGCTGCTTATTCCTCACCGTAGGTTGCCAACAAAAGAAACAAGGTTTCGATGACAAATCGGTCTCTCAAGCGATTCAAAAGGTGATCCAGATAAAATATCCGGGGGCGACCATTACCGATTACGATAAAGATGCCGCAGGTGTAGAAGTCGACATCAAGGATAAAGGCGTTAAGAAAGAGGTTCTGCTCGGCAAAAATAACGAGTGGCTAAGTACGAAATTCGATATCCATGCCGAAGATGTTCCCGTAGACATCATGGATAACCTAACAAATTCGGCTTATCATGAATATAAGATAGATGAGGTGACACAAATAGACAAGCCTTCGGGAACATTTTACGTATTCAAACTAGAGCATGAGAACAATGAGGTTCGTCTCACGTTTAACTCAGAGGCCCAATTATTGAAGTAGAACGATACTGAATCTTTTCTTATTCCAGATTTTTATCAGAATATTTCAGTAGCTTTGTGTGATTAACAAGCTAGCCTATGAAAATTCTGGTAGTCGAAGATGAAAACGCACTGAGAGAAGTTATCGTTCGTTCTCTTGAAAAAGAACGATATGTGGTAGAGAGCGCTTCCTCTTTCCGGGAAGCTTCTCTTAAAATAAATGATTATGATTACGATTGTATCGTATTGGACATCATGCTTCCGGGAGGTAGCGGCCTTACCCTTTTGAAGGAATTAAGGGCCTTACGCAAGAAAGACAGTATCATCATTATCTCCGCAAAAGACTCTATCGAGGATAAAGTTACAGGATTAGATCTTGGGGCCGATGATTATCTGACCAAGCCTTTCCATCTGGCGGAATTGAACGCCCGCATCAAGAGCGTTATCCGCCGCAAGCAACAAGATGGGGAATTGCAACTGTCTTTAGCGAACCTAACGATATATCCCGATAAACATTCCGTCTATATAAACGGGAAAGAGATCGTATTGAACCGTAAGGAGTTCGATCTGCTCTACTATTTCATATCCAACCCCAACCGTTTGATCAGCAAAGCTACTTTAGCCGAGTCCGTCTGGGGAGATTATATAGACCAAGCCGATAATTTCGACTTCATCTATAGCCAAGTAAAAAACTTGCGAAAGAAATTAAAAGCCGCCGGAGCCATCCCCGAAATAAAGGCGGTCTATGGCTTCGGTTACAAAATGACCGACGAGGAATAAATATGAAGCTAATCCATTACACCCTCCGCAATTTATTTGTCCCCATATTGGTCATTTTCGCCGCTTGGGGATGTGTTTTCTGCCTTATGATTCTACATGAGGTAGAAGACGAGACAAATGACAGCCTTGAGAACTACAAAGAGATTATCATCCGCTCCGCCTTAGCGGACAGCACATTGCTGAAAGATCATGTGGATATCATGACCCGGTACTACATTCGTGAGGTTCCGGAAAGCGAAGCGAAACTAGATAAGGACGAGTTCTACGATACTACGGTATACATAGAGATAGAGCAAGAATACGAACCGGTTCGTGCCTTACGCACTTATTTCATGACAAAAGATCGTAAATTCTACGAACTGACGCTGGAGTTATCCACCTTAGAACAAGAAGATATGATCGAGACGATTATCTGGAGCATGGCCGTCTTATATATCGCATTGATAAGTTGCATCTTATTCGTGATCCATCGAGGATTCAAAAAAAGCTTTAAGCCTTTATATAAGCTATTAAGCTGGCTGAAAAGTTTTCAAGTAGGCAAATATAATCCTCCATTAAACAACCCTACACCCATCGAGGAATTTAAGATATTAAACGAGACCGTTCAAGAAAGCGTCAACCAGAGTGACAAGCTATACAACAAACAAAGACATTTCGTAGAGAATGCCGCCCACGAGTTACAAACTCCATTGGCCGTATGCATGAATAAATTAGAATTATTGAGCGAACATCCGGATTGCACGGAAGATCAACTGAAAGAGATCGCTGGCTTGCATCAAGCGTTGAACGGCATCATCCGGTTGAATAAATCCCTCCTATTACTTTCTCGGATAGATAACAAACAATTCCCCGAAACCCGGGATATTTGCCTAAATCATCTTATCCATAAGATATTAGAAGGAATTAATGACATATACGAAAGAAAAGCTCTCCACTTACGAGTTTCAGAAAAAGAGAGTTTGGTATGCACCATGAATGAATCGCTGGCCACTACGTTAATCACCAATCTCATTAAAAACGCCTATGTCCATAATTACGAGAAAGGGGATATAGGAATCACGATCTCTCGCCGTATGCTTACAATCTCAAATACGGGAATCGACAAAACCCTTGATAAGGAATTATTATTTGCCCGTTTTGCCAGCCAAAGCAAACAACAAGAATCGACGGGCCTTGGGTTGGCCATTGTCAAATCAATAGTCGATCTATATTCGATCCGGATAGATTACCAATACGCAAATGGCATGCATACATTCACATTATTATTCTATTAACGGCCGAAATTCCCAATTTTTTCCAAAATGCATCCTTTTCTTTGCGGTATAATAAAAAACAAGGCATATGAAAAGGATCAATTATTTACTGATAGTCTTATCATTATTATCTGTCATGGCTTGTGCCGGCAACGATAAGATCACGAGTGACACCAACATATTGCCGGTTTCCAGCCGCCAATTCATATCGGATCATTTTAAAGACATCCCAGTATCGCATATCCAAATAGAGAAAAATCTGATCCGGATTAGCAGTTACGACGTGATCCTCACGGACGGGACCAATGTTGAGTTTAACCATAAAGGAGAATGGAAAGAGATTAAACGGCATGGGCTCCCTATCCCGCCAGCGATCATTCCGGAGGTAATACAAGACCTTATCAAGAAAAACTATTCATCGAATAAGGTTGTTAAAATAGAAAAAGAGATACGGGATTATGAGATAAAGCTAGATAACGGTCTTGAGATGACATTCGACTTAAAAGGGAACTTGATTGATATCGATGACTAATAGACACTCTAAGATAAGTATTAATATATTTTTAATTAAAATCAATCGTATGAAAACAAAAGCATTCATAATGGCAACTTTGGTTTGCAGCTCATTCGTATTCATGTCATGTGATGACGATGATGACAAATTCACACCTGAGAGTATTGTAACAAAAGCCTTTGACACAAAATATCCGGATGCGCAACGTGTCAGTTGGGAGAACGAGGCAGGCTATGTCAAAGCAGAATTTTACACCGGTTCATATGAGGCTGAAGCGTGGTTTGATCCGCAAGGCAACTGGATGCTGACAGAGACCGATCTTCCTTACAACGCTTTGCCCCAAACCGTAAAAAACAGTTTCGAGGCAAGCCTATACGCTAAATGGAAGATAGACGATGTAGATATGCTAGAACGTCCGGACGCTGGTACCATTTACGTTCTCGACGTTGAAAATGGCGAGCAAGATGCAGACCTACATTATACGGAAGGCGGTATTCTCATCAAGGAAGTAACCGATGGTAACGGCGACAACGAGCATCGTCCCTCTGTTACCCCCAGCGCTATTAAGGAACTCATTTCAGAGATGTATCCGGGAGCGACAATCCTTGAGATAGATACGGAGACAAAAGGTATCGAGGTGGATATCCTTCATGAGAATATCCATAAGGAAGTTTGGCTGGATACCCAGAACAAATGGTTATATACGGAGTGGGAAATACGCTCTTCCCAAGTACCCGATATCGTGATGACCGCATTCAAGGCCTCCGCATATGCCTCTTATCAAATCGATGATATCCATGTCATTCAAAAAGCGGAAGGACTCTCTTATGAGTTCGAACTGGAGCAAGGAGACCGAGATATAACGATTCTTTTTAATGAAGAAGGGATCTTAGTCTCTCCTACCCATTAAAAAAAGACTCTTTATCGCAGTACTACTGCAACCCACGTGCAATATTGCCGCAACCGCCGTGCAGTAGTACCGCAAAAAAACCTCTTGAACTATATCGGAGTGGACAGATAAGGAAAGAATTACTGAAAATGATATTTCTGCCACGTATAGACTTTCGGTTCACTGAGATACGGCTCTATTTTCTCACGAGCCTCTTGGCTCAGATATTGAGGAGTCGTATAAATGGCGGTCAAAGTCTGATCATCCGGACTCAATCGATATTGAATTAAATCCATATCCAAATGTGAGGCGGCCTCTTGATAGGCTTCGTCTTTCTTATCTATTCCCTGCTTGATATACCAATCGGAAGTTGGCTGCGTGAATAAATCGGATGTTGCCAAAGGCTCCCAATTGGTCGTGAAAAACTCGATACGGCTATCCGGAACCGGGCCGTTTACCGTAGAGATCATACAAACCACGTAGGTATTGTTTACCAAGGGAAGTAATTTCATCTCTACCGTGCTACGCTCCGTAGTCTGTAGCAAAAGGTAATCGTTCGTTAGCTTTTGCAAGGTAGAAAAGCCATTCATCGTATTTTTCAGCCGGGATTCTTTTCCTGAAGTATAAAGATCCACCAAATCCTTTCGCCAAGCGTGCTCCAATTGAGGAATGTATTGGTCTGGCATCGCCGTGAACACACTTGTCATATCTTGTGCGTTCATTCCCAACGCAAAGACACAGATCAACAACGTAACTATAACTCGTCTCATTATCTAATTTTCTATTTTGTCCCCAAATATAGGAATATCATTCCTAACAACACAAGGAATAAGTCGATCGCCTTGTTCTTTAAGTTTTTTTCATGGAAGAAGATGGCTCCCGCCAAGAATGTCACCAATACGTTACTCCGACGTACCATCGATACGATCGAGATCATGGAATCAGGGAATGTCAAGGCATAAAAGTACACCCAATCCGCCACGCATAAGAATACGGAGATAAAGATGATATTCCATCGCCATTGGAAAGGCGTGCTCTTTTTCCGGTTCGGATACCATAGAAACAACAGGATAAATGACATGATAACACATTGATAGACATTAAACCAGACTTGTACCGTCATTACATCCATACTACGCATCAAATGCTTATCATACAATCCGCTCATCGCTCCGGTCAAGATAGACAGGACCGTGAAGAAGATCCATTTATTATGGGCAAAATGAATCCCCTCTTTCTTCCCCGATGAGGAAAGGAGATAAAAGGAAGCGATAGAAAGCAAGACTCCGACCCATTGAAATAGATTCAGTCGTTCCCCGAACAGAAGCATCGCACCCAGTAATGTAAGCACGGGCTGGCTGGCCTTGATCGGCCCGGTTATCGTCAGCGGCAAATGTTTCAAGGCAAAATACCCCGATATCCAAGAGGATAAGACGATCACCGCCTTTATCAATACCTTCAGATGGTCCTCCAAAGAGGCACGGGGTACATACACCATCGTCCCGTCCAAGCAATCCGTATAAAAAGAGAGCAAGATGAACGGGACGAAAATCAAACTGCTTATGAGCGTATTGAAGAATAAAACGGGAATAACGGCATTCCCATTTAACGACATTTTCTTATTGACCTCGTAACAACCTAACAAGAAGGCGGAGAGGAAGGCTAGAGCTAACCACATGGTTTAACCCTCCACAGGAAAGAGTTCTTCCGGGTACGTGACGTCTACCAAGAACAGGGCGTGTCCCGGCACGGAGGTTCCGGCCTTGCAACGATCCTTTGCCTCAATCACGTTTCGGAAGCCGTCTATCGTTAAACGTCCTCTTCCGACTTCCAATAAAGTACCAACGATCGCACGCACCATATTACGAAGGAAACGGTCTGCACGGATCGTAAACACCCAAATATCCCCTTCTTGCGTCCAACCCGCATGTTGGATATGGCAATTATTCGTCTTTACATCCGTATGCAACTTACTGAAACTCGTAAAATCGATATAATCGAATAAGACCTTACACGCCTCGTTCATCGCCTCGAAATCCAAACGACCGGGAAGCTTATAAACCAGCTCGTAATTAAACGGGTCTTTCCTTGTAGTAATATAATATTTATAGGTTCGTGAAGTGGCGTCGAAGCGGGCATGCGCTTCCGGTACGACAGGCACGATCTTATAAACGGCGATATCTTTAGGCAGCAGCCTATTTAATTTTTCCGCAAGGAAAGCCAAATCCTCGATCGGTCCTTCCCAATCAAAATGGGCGATCATTAAGCGGGCATGTACACCGGCATCGGTACGGCCGGCCCCCACAATAGGCACGGGCTTACGCATCAAGATGGCCAAGGCCTCCTCTATAGATTGCTGCACCGTCATACCATTCGGCTGGATCTGCCAACCCCGAAAATTCTTTCCGTTATACCCCAGATATATAAAATATCGTCTCACGCTTATACTCTTTACTTTATCTTTTCTAAAATATGGCACAAAGGTACAGAAATCCAGCCAAGCCGTTGCCTGAATGGACTAAAAAGTTTAATTTTGCATCTTTAACAGCTTCACTTCAAAACTATCTGACATGTTTGAAACATTACTTCAGTCTTCTTATTTTGCCCTGTTTCTGATCATAGCGCTTGGATTCATGCTAGGCCGGATACAGATCAAAGGTCTTTCGCTAGATGTATCGGCAGTTATTTTCATCGCCTTGTTATTCGGCCATTTCGGGGTTATCATACCCAAGGAATTAGGGAATATGGGGTTGGTGTTATTCATCTTTACCATTGGTATCCAAGCGGGCCCCGGATTTTTCGACTCCTTCCGTTCCAAAGGCAAGACACTCATTATCCTGACGTTATTAATTGTCGGTTCGGCATGCCTGACAGGAATCTTATTCAAGTATATCTTGGATATCGATACCCCGAGTATCGTCGGTCTGATCGCTGGGGCATTGACGAGTACGCCCGGTTTAGCGGTAGCGATCGACTCCACGCAATCATCCGCAGCATCCATCGCCTATGGTATCGCTTATCCGTTCGGCGTAATCGGTGTGATCCTTTTCGTGAAGCTATTGCCAAAAATGCTTCGCAAGGATTTGATAGCTGAGGCTAAAGCGCTGGAAACCCAAAGGAAAAGCCAATATCCTACATTACATACCGCCGCATTTAAAGTCACGAATAAAAACATCTGCGGAAAGAGTTTGGCTCAATTGCAGGTACGGGCCATGACCGGAGCGGTAGTCTCCCGTATCAAGCACAACAATGTCATTTCTATGCCAACTCCCCATACCTCACTTCACGAGGGTGATTTATTGAAGGCCGTAGGTAATGACAAAGCCTTGGAGCAACTGACATTATTGTTGGGAGAACGTGTCGAGGGAGATTTACCGTTAAGTGGCGGACAGACTTTGCAATCCTTGTTACTTACCAATAAGAGCATTATCAATAAATCGCTAGGGCATTTAAATTTACAAGGCACTTTCGGTTGTACGGTAACCCGTGTGCGTCGAAGCGGAATCGACCTTTCTCCAGAACCTAATTTAGTGTTGAAGTTTGGAGATAAGTTGATGGTCGCCGGCGAGAAAGAAAGCGTAAATGAACTCGCCCAATTCATTGGCAATGACGAGAAACGTCTTTCAGATACGGACTTTTTCCCGATCGCTATGGGTATCGTATTAGGCGTATTGTTTGGAAAATTAAATATATCCTTCTCGGATTCCTTCTCATTCTCTCCTGGACTGACCGGCGGTATCCTTATGGTTGCCTTGGTATTAAGCGCCATCGGAAAAACAGGTCCGATCATCTGGTCTATGTCCGGTTCCGCTAATAACCTGCTTCGCCAATTGGGGTTATTACTATTCCTCTCCGAAGTAGGGACATCTGCCGGTGTAAACCTAGTTTCCATTTTCCAATCAAGCGGTTTAACGTTATTCGGAGTCGGTATCGCTATAACAATGATCCCTATGATCGTAGCTGTATTAGCCGGATATTATTTCTTTAAGATCAACATTCTCGATTTAGTCGGAACAATCGCCGGCGGTATGACCAGTACCCCGGGACTTGCCGCCGCAGATTCTATGACAGACAGCCCAGCCCCAAGCGTGGCTTATGCGACGGTTTATCCGATAGCGATGGTATTCCTGATCTTGTTTATACAGATGATAGCGAATTTGATTGTCTAAATCTTTATTTATTGAAAAACATAGAATATGAGAAGAAAGAACATGAAAAAAACCGCGGCTTTATTCCTCTTAAGTGTAGGTGTAAACTGCATGACCGCACAAGACATCGTTCCTGTCCATGAGTTTGACATCGATATACAGAAAGTAGGCTCGCCTATCCAGTCAACCATGTATGGAATCTTCTTCGAGGATATCAATTTCGGGGCAGATGGAGGATTGTATGCGGAGCTAATCAAGAACCGCTCCTTCGAGTTTGAGAATCCATGGGGAGGTTGGGAGCCTTTCGGCGATGTAAGTATAGCTGAGAAGAATCCCTGTTTCAACAAAAACCCCCATTACGCACACCTGACTTATACCGGGCAAATCACCGGAACCGGTCTGGAGAACGAAGGCTTCAAAGGTATCGGTATAAAGGCTGACGAAAATTACGACTTTTCCTTATATGCCCGTACCGAGACCAATAACCCGATCAAACTACGTATTGAATTAGTAAACAGGGATAACGATATTTATGAGACACAACACCTAGAGATAAAAGGAAAAGACTGGAAGAAATATTCCGTTATCTTGTCTCCCAAAGCTACCGAGGCTAAATCACGCCTACGCATCACGATGGAAACGGCAGGTACTTTGGATATGGAACATATCTCCCTTTTCCCGGAAAAAACATTCAACAATCGCACGAACGGCCTACGCCGCGATCTGGCACAAGCGTTGAAAGATCTAAAGCCGGGAATCTTTCGTTTCCCGGGTGGATGTATCGTTGAGGGTACAACCATCGCCACACGCTACCAATGGAAAAATACGGTAGGCCCCGTAGAGAACCGGCCTATCAATATCAGCCGATGGAATTATACATTTCCTCACAAGAAATTCCCGGATTATTATCAATCTTACGGTTTGGGATTCTTTGAGTATTTCCAATTAAGCGAAGATATCGGAGCCGAGCCCCTGCCTGTATTGAATTGCGGGCTGTCATGCCAGTTTGAGAATGAGGGTATGGACCAGCATGTGCCGGTAGATAAATTACAACCTTATATAGACGATGCCTTGGACTTAATCGAATTCGCCAATGGCCCGATTACCTCCCAATGGGGCAAAGTGCGTGCGGATATGGGGCATCCGGCTTCTTTTAATCTGAAATTTATCGCTATCGGCAACGAGCAATGGGGACCATTATATCCCGAACGCCTCGAACCATTCGTGAAAGCCATCCGAGCCAAATATCCGGAGATCAAAATCATCGGCAGTTCCGGTCCTGATTCGGAAGGAAAAGATTTCGAATATCTATGGCCGGAGATGAAACGCTTAAAAGTAGATCTGGTGGATGAACATTTCTATCGCTCACCGGAATGGTTCCTAAATAGTGCCAAACGATATGATTCGTATGATCGGCAAGGCCCCAAAGTGTTCGCCGGTGAATATGCTTGCCACCCGACTAACCGGGAGAATAGCTTCCTGACCGCATTATGCGAGGCTGCGTTTATGACCGGTCTTGAACGGAATGCCGACGTGGTGGAATTATGTACATACGCCCCTTTATTCGCACATGTCGATGCGTGGCAATGGCGTCCGGACTTAATCTGGTTCAACAACCTAAACATCGTGAAAACTCCTAACTACTATGTACAACAATTATACGGGCACAATGCCGGAACAAACGTATTGCCCCTGACGATGAACAAAGAAGCCGTTACCGGGCAAAGCGAGCTATTCGCCACAGCCGCCCTCGACAAAGGCACAAACGAGCTCATCATCAAAATCGTCAATACCGGCATCCAGAGCAAAAAGATCCAATTAAACCTAAACGGAATCTCATCCGGCAAGCATAAAGGAAAGTTGATGGTCTTACATGCCTCAGACTTAGAAGCGAAGAACACATTGGGTAAACCGGAAACAGTCATACCCATTGAATCAGCGGTGGAACTAGAGGCTCCCGCTACTGAAGTCTCCGTCCAACCATTGAGTTTCTTAGTCTATAGGATATCGCTATAATCTATCATACATACGAATGTTATGAATATTGAAGAGTTTAGGGAATATTGCCTTTCGTTGAATGGTGTTTATGAAAAAATGCCTTTCACGAATGTTCCTGATAAATACAGTCGGGACGTTCTTTGCTTTTATGTAGGAAGTAAATGGTTCTGCTTCGTAAATATCGAAGTATTTGATTTTTGCTGTATCAAATGTGACCCGAATGAATCGGGAGAGTTGCAAGCTCGATACTCTGGCATAACACCCGGTTGGCATATGAATAAAAAATACTGGATTAGTGTCTATTTTAATCAAGATGTACCCGACAACAAGATCAAAGAGCTTATAAAACAATCCTACGATATCGTATATCAATCTCTTCCTAAAAAGGAAAAAGGGATGTAGATTTTAGCGCAGTTACTCCGTTTATTTTCCATTTGAGAAGGACGTTTGAAAGATTATACGTACATTTGTGAATTCACCTAAACAGCTTAAATATGATGCAGACGAATTTACAATTGGACCTTGCCTTCAACTATCTGGAAAATACCGGAACCAACATCTTCCTTACCGGAAAAGCGGGAACAGGAAAGACCACATTCTTGAAAAAACTTAAAGAGACTTCCCCAAAACGGATGATTGTGGTAGCACCTACCGGAGTGGCGGCGATTAATGCGGGAGGGGTAACCATTCACTCCTTCTTTCAGCTACCTTTCGGACCGTATATACCGGGTAGCGAAATGGCCTCCGGGCAAAATAAATCCTATTCTCATAAATTCAGCCGGGATAAGATCAATATCATCCGTAGTATGGACCTGCTCGTGATTGATGAGGTCAGTATGGTACGTGCCGATTTGCTGGATGCTATCAGTGATATGCTACGTCGTTATCGGGATAGGAATAAACCCTTTGGGGGCGTTCAATTATTATTGATCGGAGATTTACAACAATTAGCCCCCGTAGCGAAGGAGGACGAATGGAATTTGTTGAGAGAACATTACGCCTCTCCCTTCTTTTTTGACAGTAAGGCTCTTTCCGAAAGTGATTATCTTTGCATCGAATTAACTCAAGTATATCGCCAAGCGGACGATACGTTCGTACGCTTATTGAACAATATCCGGGAAAACCGCTTCGACGAGAATACGCTACACACCTTAAACCAACGTTATATCCCCAATTTTAAACCAAATGACAAAGCAGGTTATATCACGCTGACAACCCATAATTATCAAGCCCAGCAAATCAATAACCGGAAGTTGCAAGAATTACCCGGCCCGGCTTATACGTACAAGGCGGAGATCAAGGATGACTTTCCAGCTTACTCCTACCCGACCGACGAGGTATTGGAGCTAAAGCAAGACGCTCAAGTCATGTTCGTAAAAAACGACTCTTCCGGCGAAAGGCGATATTATAACGGAAAGATCGGCCGAATTGTCTTCATCAGCCCGAGCAAGATTATCGTATCCGACGAATTAGGAAACGATATCACCGTAGACCGGGAGACATGGACAAACGTGAAATATACGATCGACGAGAACACGAAGGATATCACGGAGACAATCGCCGGCTCTTTCAGCCAATACCCACTGAAAACCGCTTGGGCGATCACGATCCATAAAAGCCAAGGCTTGACTTTCGAGCATGCCATCATCGACGCATCCGCCGCCTTCTCACACGGACAAGTCTACGTTGCTTTGAGCCGTTGCAAGACATTGGAAGGAATGGTATTAAGTAGCCCGATCACTCGAAACGCCATGATTAGCGATGAGAAGATATTAAGTTATACCTCTTCCCTCTCGGAGCGTCAACCGTGTGAAGACCAACTGCGTCAAGCCCAACAACAGTATTATTTGAGATTGGCAACCGAGCTATTCGACTTCAATCCCGTACAACAAAAGTTGCAATATACATCTTACGCGGCATACACCCATCTGCAAAAACTATACCCGGAATTAAGCAACCAATATCCCCGGGTACGGGATTATTTCCGTTCGGATATAGTAGAAGTAGGCGAACGTTTCTGCCAGCAACTCACCCGTATGATCTCCAGCACGAATCTCTATGATACGGACGAGCATATACAAGACCGCATCCGAAAAGGTTGCGCTTACTTTCTGGAAAAGATCGAGACCTATTGCCTCCCTTTGATAGAGGCTTCCGATGTAGAGATCGACAATAAAGAGGCCCGTAAGGCATTTACATCCGCATTAAAAGCTTTCAGCGATGAGCTTACGATCAAGGTCGCTACATTAAAAGCCTGCCAAGATGGTTTTCGTCTCATCGACTATCTATCCGCCAAGGCTAAAGCGAACATTGAGGAGTCGGCTGTTGCCAGCAAGCAGAAATCGACGCGGAAATCGACGGAAGCGGAAAAGATCCCCGTCTCCACGGATGTCTTACATCCTGAGCTATATGCCCGTTTGAAACAATGGAGATACGAGCTTGCCGTAGAAAAGGAGTTGCCTCCTTACACGATCTTGCAACAGAAAGCCTTAATTGGCGTTTGCAACACTTTGCCCACGAACTCGAAAGAACTGTTGAAGATACCCGGAATCGGCAAAAAGATCATAGAGAACTACGGTGAGACCCTATTAGAAATCGTATCTTCCTACTCACCTTCCACGCATGGGAACGGGCTGTGAGATACGGAGACAACTCACGATAGCGGCGACTAAAGCGAAACCGATCGCTACATACATACAAACCGGCATACTATCGGTGGCAGAGGTAACACTAAAGATCAAAGCGACAAATGTCGTCCCCAGCGTTTGCCCCAACAGTCGTGCCGTACCTTGCATACCGTTCGCCCCGCCACTCCGGGAACGAGGGGCGGCCGATATCATCGTGCTATTATTCGGGGTCTGGAACAGGCCGAAACCCATACCGCAAAGCATCAATCGCCAAGCGATATCCATATTGGTGGGTTGCTCCGGCAATAAAGCCAATAGAAGAAGTCCGGTCGCATACACCACCATTCCGATACCGCCTAACAATCCGGGATGATATTTCTCGATCAGCCTCCCGGCCACCGGAGCGATCAAGATCGTCGCTACCGGCCAAGGAGTCAACAGCAGCCCCGTCTCCACCTCATTTCTTCCGGCCACATTTTGCAAATAAAAGGGTAATGATACCATCGCCAACAACTGTGCCGTAAATGAAGTAATCGAGGATAATACGGACAAGGCGAATATCGGAATCCGCATCAAGTCCAATGGCAATATCGGAACCTCCTGCCGTAGTTGCCTGCGGATAAAAAATGTTCCGATCACCAATAGAAGAAGAACCTGTAAAGCGATCATTCTCCAGTTCTCATGATGGGCGATGCCTTCCAACGAATAAATCAGCAATCCGAAAGTCAGGGCATTCGAGATTCCACCGATCTTATCAAACTTTCGTTTCGGCCCATCCTTGCAAGGATTTTGAGGCAAAAGAAAATAACCCGTTATAATCGCGCAAATCCCTAAAGGTACGTTGATAGCGAACAACCAATTCCAAGAAGCGACTGATAAGATAGCGCCCGCCAACGACGGCCCGGCAGCAATCGATACCGCCACGACCATGGCATTGATACTCATTCCCCGCCCTATATATTGAGGAGGATAAATAATACGAAGTAAAGCGGTCGTCACGCTCATGATAGCCGAGGCTCCGATCCCTTGCAATATTCTCGCGACCGTCAACATGGCGAAAGACGAGGATAAGGCACAGAATAATGACGTTGAGCAGAATATTGTCGTCCCGATCAAGAAAATCCGCTTATATCCATAAATATCTCCCAAAGCAGAGAATGATAAAAGAGACATCGTAATCGTCAGCTGATAAGCGTTGACAATCCAGATCGTGGAGGAAGGGGATGTCCCGAATTCACGGGACAAGGTAGGAAGCGCCACGTTGACAATCGTACCGTCCAACACGGACATGGTCAATGCCAACGCAACCGCTATTACTGCCCAATAACGCCTCGGTATAAATCGTATCATATTACATTATTTCTTCAAATCGAAACCCAGCATCATGCCATCATATTCACTTGCCAACTTATTGATAGCTTTCAAGGTCGTATTGCTGGATATAGAAGAAACCGTGCTCAAGAACTTCAGTAATTTGTCCGCGTTAAAAAGCAATGTCAACTCATTACCAGAAAGGACGACATGGGCGGTAAGCGTAGAAACGGTCAGCTTCTTATTACCTACCGTATACCGTAACGTCACCGTTTTATCCTCTGGATTCACCGAATAAGTACCTTTCAGGCTTCCCCTTTTCAATGCGCTCGTAAACGTACTATCCGAATTAAAGACATAATTAAATACACCTTCCACGATACCTACTTTCGCGCAATATTCCTTCATTTTCTTCTCTGCCTCGGTAGCCGCCAAGCTTCCCGCTACATTCTTCAAGGCATTATCACCTTCCAGTTGCAGGGCAGGGTTCACATACATCCAAGTTCCCTGTAAATTCTCGAAAGTCACGGCTTTCCCTCCGGTGACAGAAGTCACGGCGTTCTTTACGGCAGATGAATTTAAGATATCTTTCAAGGACTGTCCCTTCATGTTTCCGGGAATCAACAAAAGGCCGCATACGACCATCCACATACATAGTAACTTTTTCATCTCTTTGTTTTTTACTCAATTAGAAAAATCGGCCAAAGATACGAATATTATTCATACATTTGTTTTAAATAACTTTATACAAACATACCATGAGAAAGCAAGTCGTACGTATTTGTATGTTACTGGCCTGCGCCTTTAGCTTTATGCAAGGGCAAGCCAGCATCCAGCCTTCTATCGTAAAAGCTACGATTGACGAGCTAATAGCCAAGGACGCTAAGAATCAAGCAGGAATCACAAAGGGTGTCGAGCAAGTAGCCCGCCTCTGGCAAACCTCCGATGGGGATGAGCAAGCGTTTCAAACCTTCTGCCGGGAGAATTATCTATCCGATCCCGCCGAAAAAGACCAAGTTTTCCTCAAGATCAGCGAGTATATTGAAGGTATCAATGGCAATTTCAACGAGATGGTACTCTGTCTGCAACGAAATTTGAACCTAGATACCGGACCTCTACACGCCATCGATGAGAAATTCGGATCCTACAGCCCCAGTTCCCACCTAATGGACGATCTATACGCCAACAAGATCGGCTTCATCATCGCCCTCAACTTTCCCCAACTTACTCTCAAGGAGAAAGAGGCGTTAGGGAATGACCGTAAAGCATGGGCCTACGCCCGGCTAGGCGATATGTTTACGGAACGGATACCGGCGGAAGTAAAGCAAGCCGCCGCAGATACGGAAAGTGACGCGGATATTTACATAGCGGATTATAATATCTATATGGGGCATTTACTAACTCCTAAAGGAAAAACCATTTTCCCCTCCGACATGCGCTTACTTTGCCATTGGAACCTTCGCGACGAGATCAAGGCCAATTATAACAAAGGAAAAGAGGGATTGGAAAAACAACGGATGGTATATGAGATCATGAAGCGAATCATCTCGCAAGAAATCCCGAAAGAGGTGATCAACTCGGATCGTTACGAATGGAACCCGTACGCCAATACGTTATCTCAAGCAGGAAATGAACTAGAAGGTACCCCTGAAAGCCCGGCCCGCTATCAGAAAATGTTGAATAACTTCAACGCCATGCAGCGTATAGACAAATATACGGGAAACACCTATATAGACCGTAAGTTCACGGAAGATATGGAAATAGATGTCAACGATGTAGAAGCCCTGTTCGATCAATTCCTTTCCGCCCCCGAACTAAAGGAAGTGGGGAAAATCATCTCCAAACGCCTCGGACGCAAACTGGAAGCCTACGATATATGGTACGATGGCTTCAAGGCCCGTAGCAATCTGGACGAGAACAAGCTAAACGAGCAAACCCGTACCCTGTATCCCGATGCGGTAACGATGGAAAAGAAGCTACCGGAAATATTACAGAAACTAGGATTCAGCCCCGATCGTGCCCAATATCTAGCGGATAAGATCGCAGTCGATCCCGCCCGTGGTTCCGGTCATGCGTGGGGAGCCTCCATGAAAGGCCAGCGTTCCCGTTTACGTACCCGTATCCCTTCACAAGGGATGGATTACAAAGGATATAATATCGCCATCCACGAGTTCGGACATAACGTAGAGCAAACGATCTCATTATATGATGTCGATTATTATATGCTCAACGGAGTTCCCAATACGGCTTTCACCGAAGCGCTGGCCTTTGTCTTCCAGAAAAGAGACCTTGAGTTACTGGGCATAAAAGACGAGAATCCGGAAAAAGAAAAGATGGATATCTTGGATAAGATATGGAGCATGTATGAGATTTGCGGTGTTTCCATGCTGGATATCTCCGTATGGAAATGGATGTACGCACATCCTAACGCTACCGCCGGGGAATTGCAGGAGGCCGTGATCCGTCTTTCCAAGGAAATCTGGAATAAGTATTACGCTCCGGTATTCGGTGTAAAAGACGAGACCGTTCTAGCGATTTACTCCCATATGATCGGTTATCCGCTCTACCTTTCCGCCTACGCTTTCGGACAGATTATCGAGTTCCAGCTAGAGAACTACCTCAATGGCAAGGATTTCGCGAATGAGGTTAGCCGGATATTCAAGCAAGGCCGCCTCACCCCGAATGTGTGGATCAAGCAAGCTACCGGCAACGATCTTACCGTAGATCCGATGTTGGAAGCGCTTCGTAAGGTATTAAAAGACTAAACTACAGACCAAAAGAAAAGCCATCCCGATACCGAGATGGCTTTCTTTATTTATATCAAGAAACTTCCGATTATAACTTGTCGTTAGAACCAAGAACGTTGATGATCTTGTGTTTGTAAAGTTTCTCCATGTTATCACGAGCCGGGCCCAGATATTTACGAGGATCGAATTCAGCCGGTTTCTCAGCGAAAGTCTTGCGGATAGCGGCAGTCATCGCCAAACGAGAGTCTGAGTCGATATTGATCTTACATACAGAAGATTTAGCAGCCTTACGCAACCACTCTTCAGGAATACCGATAGCAGCCTTCAAAGCGCCACCGAATTTGTTGATAGTCTCAACCTCTTCCTGAGGAACAGAAGAAGAACCGTGAAGAACGATAGGGAATCCCGGAAGTTTCTCCATAACAGCGTCCAAAACGTCGAATGCCAATGGAGGAGGAACCATCTTACCTGTAACAGGGTCGATCGTACATTGCTCCGGAGTGAACTTATAAGCACCGTGAGAAGTACCGATTGAGATAGCCAAAGAATCGCAGCCCGTACGAGTAGCGAAGTCGATAACTTCCTCAGGATTGGTATAAGTGTGGTGGTCTGAAGAAACCTCATCCTCAACACCTGCCAATACACCAAGCTCGCCTTCTACAGTTACATCGAATTGATGAGCGTACTCAACAACTTTCTTAGTCAAAGCGATGTTCTCTTCATAAGGAAGGTGAGAACCGTCGATCATTACAGATGAGAAGCCAGAGTCGATACAGCTCTTGCAAGTCTCAAACGTATCACCATGGTCTAAGTGAAGAACGATCTGAGGATTCGGGCAACCTAATTCCTTAGCATATTCAACAGCACCCTGTGCCATGTAACGAAGCAAAGTAGCGTTTGCGTACTGGCGAGCGCCCTTTGAAACTTGCAAAATAACCGGAGATTTTGTCTCTACAGCAGCCTTGATGATAGCCTGCATCTGTTCCATGTTATTGAAGTTGAAAGCAGGGATAGCATATCCGCCCTTGATAGCCTTAGCGAACATTTCTTTTGTGTTCACCAAGCCCAAATCTTTGTAATTTACCATAGTTGTTATTATGTTATTACGTTAATGATTAAAAACTTGCACAAAGATAATCAAGATTCACGACAAATGATGCTTCAAAGCATATAAAATAACACAAAATCAACGCCCTTGAAAAAAATAATACGATTTTCTTTGTTTGTTTGTGGCAAACCCTTACCTTTGCAAGCCAAAATACCGGTTACCAAATATATACAGAGTATAAATTAAAATAGATAATAAAGCAATGAAAAAAGGTATTCATCCTGAAAATTATCGTCCTGTAGTATTTAAGGACATGTCAAACGATGATGTATTCATCACTCGTTCTACTATTAACGCTAAAGAGACGATCGAGATCGACGGCGTAACTTATCCGTTGGTAAAGGTCGAGATCTCTAACACTTCTCACCCGTTCTACACTGGTAAGTCTAAGTTGGTCGATACAGCCGGACGTGTTGATAAGTTCATGAGCCGTTATGGTAACCGTAACAAGAAATAAGATTTCTTTCTTTAAGAAATAAAAAAAGGTCACGATTTGTATCGTGGCCTTTTTTTGTATCTTTGCCGGAGTTAACATAATGAAATATCATGGCAAAAACGAAAGAACAATTACTAAACATCTTGGATCAGTTCCAGTTGGACGAGAAAGTAGTTTCCGCTGAACCATTCGGAAACGGACACATTAATGATACATTGAAAGTGACCAACGAGAAAGGGGAGATCAAATACGTGCTACAGCGTATCAACCATTTAATCTTCACCAATGTGGATATGCTGCAAAATAACATCCATGTGGTTACCACTCATATCCGCAAAAAGCTGGAGGAAAAAGGTGAAACGGATATCGACCGTAAGGTATTAACCTTCTTGCCGACTAAAGACGGGAAAAAATATTATTTCGATGGAGATAGTTATTGGCGGGTATGCCTATTCATCCCTCGCAGCAAAAGCTATGAGGAAGTAACTCCTGAGCTTTCTTATGAGGCTGGCAAAGCGTTCGGTGATTTCCAGACCATGTTGTCCGATATACCCGAGGGTACGCTGGGCGAGACCATCCCGGATTTCCATAATATGGAGTTCCGCTTGCGACAATTCCATGAGGCTGTAGCCGCTAATCCGGCAGGCCGGTTGGAAGAGGTGAAAGATTTGGTAGAGGAGATCGAGAAACGTGCCGAAGCGATGTGCATTCAAGAACGCCTGTACCGTGAGGGCCAATTGAAGAAACGCACGAACCATTGCGATACAAAAGTTAACAATATGATGTTTGACGCTGATAGCGACAAGGTGCTTTGCGTGATCGACTTGGACACCGTGATGCCGGGCTTCGTCCTTTCCGATATCGGCGACTTTATCCGTACCGGAGCCAATACGGGTGCCGAGGACGATGAGAATCTGGATAACGTAAACGTTAATATGGAGATATTCAAAGCCTATACCCGTGGATACATGGAAAAGGCCAAGGCGTTCTTAACTCCTACCGAGATCAAATTGCTACCTTACGGTGGACGCTTATTGACTTATATGCAGACCGTTCGTTTCTTAACCGATTATATCAACGGCGATACCTATTACAAGATCCATAGCCCGAAACATAACTTAATCCGTACGAAAGCCCAATTCAAGCTACTTCAAAGCCTAGAAGCCCATGCGGAAGAGATGGATCAGTTCATGAATCAATGGTTATAATATAAAGTAACTAAGGAATATAAAAACGGGCGGGGTGACTCATCGATTCATCCCGCCCATTCTTTTTATTTCGTCCAATAATCCAACACCGTAACCGCCGATGCCTTCCCTCCTAACACCTTGCCAAATGCTTTATGCGCCGGATGTACCAAATAGGCGTCCCGATCCGCATCCGAATGAAAAGTCAAGAAAAAGCAATGAGTCAAGCCCTGTTGCAATCCCTCCGGACTACAATCCGTTCCCCACTCATATCCTTTGATCAAGTCGATTTGAGAAGGCAACTTACAAAAGGCATCCTCAACCTCTTTCACCTGCGCCTCGGACACATCCGGCTTAAAACCGAACATAACAACATGGCGAAGAACTTTCTCCGGCTTTTGATCACTCGAATAGCTTACCATTAATACAGAAAATACGATAATCGCAAGGATAAATAATACAGATACTACTTTCTTCATGATATTCAAGATTAGATTTCTATTGCATTTATACGGCCCAAAGATAGTATAAAATCCAGTACAGCTTGCCCAAAACCTCCATATCCTTTAGCCCTTTCCATCCCTATCTTTAGACTTTTCCTCAAGAGACATCCATCATCTATCAACTGTTGGACGATCATGCAACGACTGGTAGAAGATCGTGCAACAGTTGGTAGATGATCATGCAACGGCTGTTGCATGATGAATACAAGCAGACAAAAAGGCTAACACCTGTAAGAATACAGCCTTAGCCTACAAGGGAAAAACCTCAAACCATAAAGGGATTATTTCAACTAAACCAAATCTTAAACCTTGTCAATCCATCCGCGTAAGAGCGGAGAGAGAATCGGCAATCATGTTTTAACAGCACCTCACGGATAAAGATCAAGCCGATACCTTGTCCGTTCGGTTTCGTAGAGAAGAACGGGCTGAACAGTTTCGTTTCCGTTTCCTTGTCGATGCCCTTGCCCGTATCGGCTATCTCCAAGCAGGTAGGACGCACTGTCGTCCGGATATAGATCTTTCCGTCCCGGTCGATGGATTCGGCGGCATTCTTGATAATATTGACCAAGACTTGCTCGAATAATGAATTATCCAAATTCACGACTGGAGATTCCTCGCTCAGATCCATAACAATCTCGATATTCCGGTTCTGGCAAACTGTCTCCATAAAGCGTTTACAAGCGGACACCACTTGGTTCAATTCTTGCGGACGACTTTGGGGTTCGGGTATACGCACCACATCGGCGAAATTGGTGATGAAATGGCTCATGCTATAGCAGCGTTCTATGGAGACCCGCAAAACCTCGCAGACATCCTCCATATCTTCCATCCCGCTGAAAGTAGACTCCAACGTATCCAAGGTAGAGGTGATACCCGCGGTCGTATTATTCACCTCATGAGAGATCATACGTATCACTTTCTCATACGCTTTCTTCTCGGCCTTGAACACCTCTTGGGTCAACGTCTCTATCAAATAAAACGGGTGGTGAAAACCTCGATCCACAAATGAGGAATGCGTACATTTATAAATATTAGCGTCGTTCAACCGGACGGTTTGCGCTTGATACATCGGAACCCGTACCAATTCTTCCGCCAAGGGAGAATCTAGTTGAAGAAAACGTTTTCCCACCATATCCTCCGAGCTTTGCGCGCCAAACAATTTACATGCGGCCGGGTTCATGGATAGAATCTCCTCATCCAAGTTCAAGATGATCACTCCCATCGGAGAGGCGTTGACCAGCAAGTCCAAGAAATGGTTTTGCTCCCGGAGGTGCAAACGCTCATTCTTCAACTGCTCCATCATCTTATTAAACACATCGACCACCCGGTCCGCCTCCGTTTGCCCGACCTTTCCCAAGCGGGAACTAAAGTCTTGCTCTTTCAACAGCTCCATACCGTTACCGATGATATGCAAGGGCTTTATGATACGGCGATAAAAGACAAATAAATAGATGATCGTAAGCAAGACCAAGGCTTCTACCGCGAAAAACATCCGGATAGAAGACGTATAAAAGACATAATAAGTCACCACCGCCAATATAGTCAACAGCAGCGTCGTCAATATCCAGAATAGTCCTTTCAGCCTCATCCTTGCCTCTTCTTATTTATCGATCGGGATTCCGTATTTCTCTAATCTCCGGTACAAGGCGGCACGACTGATTCCCAACGCCGTAGCGACATGCGATAAATTACCTCCATGCGCTTCCAAGGAGCGTAAGATGGTTTGCTTCTCCAACTCATCCAAGGTCAAGCCCTCCAAAGAAGGCGGAATCGTCGATTTAGCACCGGATGTATTCATGCAATGAACCTCGAAATCAGCGGTATCCAAAAGCGTCTTACCCGACACAAGGATCGTCCGCTCCACCAAGTTCTTCAACTCACGGATATTACCGGGAAAAGGGAGACGGCTTAAATAGGTCTGGGCATCCGATGAGAACTCCACCCTCGGTAGCCCATTGATCTCCGATTGCTTATCCGCGAAATACCGGGCCAGCAATGGGATATCCTCCCTTCGCTCACGTAAGGCGGGTAAATGCACCGTGATCAAATTGATCCGGTAAAAAAGATCCTCACGGAACGTACGGTCCGCCACCATCGATCGTAAATCCCGGTTTGTAGCGCTTACGACCCGTATATCCACCTTCCGGGGACGGCTATCCCCCAAGACCTCAAAGGTCTGGTCTTGCAATACCCGAAGCAGCTTTACTTGGCAAGACAGTTCCAAATCGCCGATCTCATCCAAGAAGATCGTACCTTTGTTCGCCATCTCGAAACGCCCTACCCGATCCATGTACGCGTCCGTAAAAGCCCCCTTCTTATGTCCGAACATCTCGCTCTCAAAAAGACTTTGGGAAAGTCCGCCTAGGTTTACTTTTACGAAAGCCTCTTTCGACCGGGGGCTATTCGCATGGATCGCTTCCGCTATCAGCTCTTTACCCGTACCGCTCTCGCCGGTAATCAAGACAGAGGCGTTTGTCGGAGCGATACGCGAGACCGTCCCCAAGACATCCATCAAAGCGGCACTTTGCCCCACGATCTTATCAAAATGAAATTTATGATCGGCATCCGAACGGTTCAAGGGAGCGTTTGCCTCCTTCTTCTGCTCGCTCAGTTCCAAGGCGGTCCGGATCGATTTTAATAATACCAAGTTATTCCAAGGCTTCGTGATAAAATCGAAGGCTCCGGCTTGCATTCCCTGCACGGCCAAAGAGATCGATCCCCAAGCGGTCATCAAGATCACGGGTACATCGGGACGAAAGATCTTCACCTGTCTCAATAATTGAATCCCCTCCTCACCCGTGGTAGTCAACGTGAAGTTCATATCCATCAAGATCAGCTCCGGCGCCGTGGCACGGACTACCTCCAAGGCCTCCTTCGGCCCCGGAACCGCCTCCGGCCGGAAACCCGCACGTTTTAGCAGGAATGTAAGCGAGGAACGAACAGCCGCATCATCATCTATTATCAGTATCATATAATCAATTTATCGTTTCACGATTTCCTCGAAATCGGCATCTAATGTACGATTATTCAAGAAATCATACAATGTTATACTACGGATGTTATAAAAATAACGCCAGTAATAATACAGTTCTTGGATATGCTTTTGCTTCGCGTCATCCTTCGAACTCTGGGCGTCATTCAAGTCTAGGATATCGATCTTTCCGATCATGAAAGTCTCGATCGAGGTCTTGTAGCGCTTTTCCGCCAACGTGTCCACCTCGGCGGCTATCTCCAATTGAGCGGCTTGATTATTGAAATTCTCCACCAAGAGGAAGATATCTTGATTAAAATCCATTTGCTCCTGACGGATCTTGGAAAGTACGACATCCCGATTCGATTCGGCTACTTTTACCTTTCCCTTCCGTTTTCCCCAGTCCAAGATAGGAATCGAAAGCCCGACCTCTACGATCTGGTTATCTTTCAACGGGTTGTAAGCTCCTCGCATGGACATATCCTTACCGGTATAACCCACGGAGGCAAACAGGTTAATACTTCGACGGTTTCCCTTGGCGGTCGCCACATCATAATCCGCTTCCAACTGGCGGCGCATGATATTCTTTGAGAATGAGTTATTTTCTTGAGCCTTCTCCAATACCGCCTGATAATCCATACGGACCCCTTCTATCGCCTCGGGAAGAACAGGCTCGATCACGTCTTGCTCGCTCATCCCTAAAAAGGAACGGAGCTTGAACATCATCGCGTTATAATTGGATTGGGCCTCGGTTAGCTTACCTTTCGCTTGCAAGGCCGACTGTTTCAAACGCATCAACTCGCTCTCCGAGATATGCCCGATCTTACGCTTCGCTACCGCTATGTCATAGAGTTTATTGGCGTTCAGCAAGTTCTGATTACAGATATCCAGATTATCTTCCGCCAACAGTAAGTTGAAGTAATTCGTGATGGTAGCGATCGTTACATTCTCCACGTTCTCCATATAAGCGGCCTTAGCCTCTTGGTAACGAACAGGCTCGATACGACGTTTCCATTTTTGGTCATTCACGCCGAAGATCGGTTGCGTCAATGTCAAACTAACAGGTACGCTCATAAACTCGTTGTAAGCGCCACTACCTAGCTGACGGGTAAAATCCAAGGAGGTATTCAAGGCGATCTTACCTCCGGTCAAGGCTATGTTCTGGGCGATAGAGATCTCTCCATTTAAGCCTAAGGCATTGTTTTGCACATAGGTATAAGAACCATCCGATTGCTGGTACTTCGAGTATTGCTTGCTATATGAAGGCAGAGTCCCCGTAAATATCACTTCCGGCAACTGATCCGCCCGATGCGTACGGAATTCCCAATAGGCCGTTCGCAACTCATTGAGCGCCACGGCAGCGTCTACGGATTGAAGCTGTGCGATCTGGATCGCTTGCCGCAGGGTTATTCGAACTTTATTCGTATTGTCTTGGGCACATACTCCCGAAATCCCCGCCCACAGACAACACATCGCTATATAGATCCTTCTCATCTTAGTATAAGTTTTTTTATCCTGCCTAAGGCAAAAGGCATGCCAAAAACATATACTATTGATAATCCGATAAATAGGAATATTTAAAGTGTTCGATAATGAACAGTGTGTTCGTTTTTGGATACTTATCTTTGAATGAGTTGATTATTGACGATCGATTTATAGACCTCTTCCCGTAAAGGGCGCGACACCGGTATTTTATGCTCCCCAATGATTAATAGATTTCCTTCTATCGCTTGTACATAAGAAAGATTTACGATGAAAGAGCGGTGCACTTGCATAAAAATTTGTGCCGGCAACGTTTCCAATATACTCTTCAACCGGAGATGAACGATCTCTTTGGAAGTGAGGGTATGGATAACAATATAGTTCTCCATGCCCTCTATAAATTGAATCTCCTTTAAATAAAGCCTTTTAAGTTGCTTCTCCGTCTTGACAAAGATATAAGCAGGCTCCTCGCTTTTCGATGTAGATTCCATCAACGCATGTGCTTTATTGACCGATTTCAGGAAACGGGAAAAAGAGATCGGTTTCAATAAATAGTCCACCACGTCAAACTCATATCCTTTCAACGCATACCGCTCGTATGCCGAGGTGATAATTACCTTCGGTGTGTTCTGAGCACTCTCCAAGAAGTCCAGTCCAGACATATCCGGCATCTCTATATCCAGAAAAAGCAAATCCGCCTGAACTGAATTCAGCATATTATTGAGTTGTATAGCGTCCTCACATTCTCCGACGATGGTCAGAAAATCAATTTTACCGATGTGTCGCCGAAGTCCTTTTCTGGCGATTGGCTCATCATCCGTTATGATACACTTTATTTCCATATTATTCTGATAAATCAATACATAACTCAACCCTAAAACGGGTATTGTCTTTTTTTATACGTAACTCATGTTTATCCGGGTACAATAGCTCCAACCGTTTTCTCAGATTGTCGATCCCAATGCCTTTCCCCTTTCTTTGTTCCAAGGAGTCCGGATTGAAAGTATTGCTTACCCCAAAGCATACCTTTGAACCCTCTTCCCGCATAGATACTTGTATCCAATACGCTTCGCCCACATATTTAAACGCATTCTCCAATAATGGAAGGAAAAGCAACGGATGTATTTTTTGTCCGGTCAATTCCGGGTCAAAGGACTCCTCGAACTGTAAGCGTTTCGTCATACGAAGTCGCTGGAATTGAATATATGTTCGCAAATAATCAATCTCCTCTTCGATCGTCACTTTCGTATTTATATCATATAATTGATAACGGAGTAAGTCCGAAAGTAACTCTACAGCCTCAATCGCTTCCTCATTTTCCTCATCGATCAAGAAATAGATCGTATTCAAGGCATTAAACAGGAAATGGGGATGGTATTGCATCTTCAGCAGCTTCAATTGCGTTTCCAGCTGATCTACTCTCAGTTTCTCCAATTGAACGATTTTCTCCGAATAGCGTTTGGCTAATATATTATTACGGATCAAGAAATAGTATAGGAGAAAGATCGGCACAGCTACCGCATTGATCATTAACGCCTCTCCCCACCGATAGGTCGTTCCATTTATAGAATAGATCACGATATATAAGCCGATATTGAGCACGACTAAATTAAACAAGACCACCCATAGATATTCCCGGAATACCGGGCGGGACCTCCGCTCTTTACTCCTATCTAAAAAAATATTAGCCAAGTAATTAAAAAACAAATAAGATAAGCTAACGCCGATCAATATAATAGCAAGGGCCTTGATACGCCCGATCCATGCGTCCACTCCCAGCTCCCACATACGGACACCATAAGCGACATCCGTAACAATCCACAGGCAACAGATCGTCAATATCGCCATTAGCAACGGACTTAGAAAGTTATATTTTATCTTCATATCTGATTTCAAGCCATAAATTTATTCTTTTACTTTGATCTATGCTCATATCACAGGCACTTTTTTAATCAACGAAGTTATCGTTCCAAATAAAAACCAACAAGTAATCTTGACGAATTGCGGAATATGAAAGGTGAATATCCTGTTTGTTCGTCAGGATATGCGATAAAGGCAAAAAATACCTATATTTGCCCTCCTCAATAAGAGATGCTATAAAAATGAAGAATGACGGTTTCACATTTCGAAAGAGAGCCAGAAGCTTTAAATTCGCTTTCAACGGAATCAAGCTATTGATCACGAAGGAGCATAACGCTTGGATCCATTGTTTCGCGGCAGTTTGTGTACTTATCGCCGGGGTGGTATTCGGACTTTCCCGCATGGAATGGATCGCAGTAACGATCGTGATCGGAGCGGTATTAGCTGCCGAAGCGGTCAATTCATCCATCGAGGCCCTAGCAGATTTGGTCTCCCCTGAGTATAATGAGGCTATCAAGCGAACGAAAGACTTGGCGGCGGGAGCTGTATTATTGATGGCGATAGCGGCAGCGATCGTCGGGTTTATCATTTTTATACCTAAAATAGCAACTATATTTTAAATCTATGAGACATATCCTTTTCGCAATTACAATGCTCATGCTATGCCTGTCCGTTAACGGACAAGAATTGAAGGTGACCGGTAGCCGGAAAGCCGTACGGACCTCGGGAGACGTATTGGTGTTTATCACTCCGGTGGCGAGTCTAGCGACCGTATTGGCAACCCAAGATTGGCAAGGGCTGAAACAAGGCGTATTCACCGGGGTTACGACATTGGGCGTAACCTATGCGCTGAAATACCTAGTGAAGAAAGAGCGGCCCGACTTCAGCGATAATCATTCGTTCCCATCCATGCATACCTCCGTATCCTTTGCGGGAGCCGCTTTTATCCAAAGGCGTTATGGATGGAAATGGGGTATTCCGGCTTATGCCGTGTCTACCTACGTGGGTTGGAGCCGGGTCTATGGGAAGAAGCATGATTGGTGGGACGTGGCGGCGGGAGCCGTTATCGGTGCCGGTAGCGCCTATATCTTTACCCGCCCGTTCGCGAAGAAACATAACCTGTCTATCAGCCCGGTAGCGGGAGACGGGCATTATGGGGTATATGCGTCAATGACGTTTTAACTCGCAGATTTTTGCCAAGCACGAAAACAGCCCGGCCATGTATCACTACAAGACCGGGCTTTCAATTGTGTGTAAGTGTAATATGTTAAACAAAAAAGTCATTCATACCGTAAGGCATCCGCAGGCTCCAACCGGACCATTTGGTGAGCCGGATACCATATCCCCAAGATGATCATCACCGCCATGACCAAGTAGGTTATAAAGAAACCCTCCACGAAACGGGCTATCGTATAATCCATATAGAATCCTTTCGTCAATTCCGACACATGAAGATTAAAACAGATCAATAAGGCCGGGATAGCGATCAATGTCAACAATAATACCCCCTCGGCAATCATGATCCCCTTTAAGCTGAAACGGGTGGAACCCAAAGCGATCCGCAACCCCATCTCCCCTTTCCGTTGTTCCGTGCGGAACCAGAACGTGCCGATGATCCCCAAGAATATATTGAACAGCAAGAATCCCATCACGGCGATCTGGTTCTGCAACTCGGATTTTACGCCATTCCTTAATTCCATGCTATATCTCAAGTCCGAGTATGGGATGACATCCAGCAAATACAAACGATCTATGGAGAGTTGCTTCTCCATTTGCTTCACGAAGAACTCCGGGAAATCATGATCCGCAGAAGGGTTTACCCGGATGGCGATCTTCACATGGAAATCGGTATCGTCCTCGGCGATCTCTTCATCCGTCAAAGGCATGAACAGCCAGCTACAGCTTTTCGTGAAACGGTCGGCACGGAAATCGGCGGTAACCCCACCGATCGATCGCCTATCCCCCCAGAAGGAAATCCCCTCATCCCGTTTGCCGCCTTTCTCCTGAAATTCCCTAAACAGGCCGGCGGAAAGAACGACCTGACGCCCGTTCAGCATCTCTTCCCAATCCTTCTTCTCGCCCTCCATGGGACGGAAATTAAACACCTCCAGAAAACCGGGTGTCACTTCCAGTAGCTTCACGTACTCTACATTTATCGAATCGTTCACGGCAACATGCATGTACCGGTTCTCTCCCGTATGCGGCATGGACATCAGCCCCGCACCCACCGCCTCCACACCCGGGCAGGTCTTGATACGGTCGATCGCCGTCAGCATGCTGCGTCCGGAAGTGATGTATCGATAGGTAGAATCCATCTCGTTCCGGTCTACCTCTTCCACACCCATCGAGATCCAATAGACATGGTCGATATCCCATCCCATCGGGGCGAAGAAGACTTTCCCAACCGCCATTAGCGAATCGATTATGTACCACAGAACCACGAATACCAGCAGGATCTCGGCGGCAATCCACCCATTGCGCCTACGTTGGTTCCAGATGATCTTTACTAGATGCTTTATCATATCAGTGACGAATTATAGAATTAACAAAACCGGTTATTACTTATCATTCAATGAATCCACTATATTCCCATTAGAGGCATTCCACGCCGGAATCGCCGCACTCAGCAGATTCAGCAATAAACAGAACAGGAAAGCAAAGAAGAATATAGCCGGACGGATCAACATCCCCGCGCTCAACGTCAGGCCGCTATTCAAGGAAGCCAGCTCGAACGAGCCTAGCAGCCAATCCTTAAGCAAGAAGACCGCCACATAGGAGAACAGCAATCCCAACACCCCGCCCAATAACGTCACGGCGAGATTCTCCGCCAGTACCTGCCGTATCAACGTGCCACGGTTCGCACCGAACGCTTTCCGTACCCCCAGCTCCCCCATGCGTTTCTGCATCCTTGACGCAGTAAGCCCGCTAAGGTTCATAGCCGGGACCAGAAGCAAGACGATCAAGACCAACGCATACTGCCCCAACATTCTCGGCACGTCGGGCACGACATTACTCCACAAGCGAAGGCGGCTCTCCATCTGCGTATCCGGCTGCTTCATCAAGTCAATCTTGAGTTCTTGCAAGGAATTATTAAACCGGGCTACGTTTTGCTCCACCTCGGTCTTGATCTTGTTGAAGTCACCGCTTGAGCGAGCCAATATCAAGACCCGATAACTACCGATCAGACCCTCCAATGTCTCCTCGTTTATCAGCCGATCCACATCGGATTGAGCATAAGGAATCCAGATCTGGGCATACGCACGGTTGGCGAGAGGAGATACGTCCTCCACGATACCGCCAACCACATATGGACGGCGTGCCACCAATATCGTTTGCCCGATCACGCTCTCGTCTGCCAACCCGAATATACGGAGTGCCAACCTGCGACTGATCACCGCTTTCTTGATATTACTCTCCACATCGCTCCGCAGGAATGGTTTTCCCGCCAAGAACTCGAAATCGAAGATCTTCCAGAAGCCCTCGTCGGTCCGTATCTGATCGCATTTCATCCGTCTCGTTTGATCCGTGGAAGTGACCAGCGTTTGCATCCGCATCAATTGCATGCTGACGGCCTCCGGGGTTTTCAGCGTAAAGAAGCACTCCTTAGCCACACGGCCACCGACAAGGGAATAGTTCATACCGCCATCCTCCTCATTCTTATGCGTGATCGCCACGTCCTTCACATAAAGCGTCCGATCCCGGTTCAACTCCGGCTTGAAGCCTTTATTTTGTATCTCGAAGACAATGACCATCACCATGATCATGCAGATCGCCAAGGCCGTGCCCAGAATGGTAATCACGCTGAAGAAAGGGCTTTCTTTCAGCATCTGTAGAGCTTGTCTAAAATATTGCCTATACATATGTGTTCGTTTTTATGACTGTTATCTATCTATTAGCAAATGCTGTGCCAAAGATGTAAGCAGCTGTATATCAACAGCCATATCATAAAAAAGTGTCCGATAACGAACATCTGGCTCGTTATCGGACACTCCCGAAAGCAAGCTAGCTACCCTGATCACTCGTAATGCAGAGCCTCCGCCGGCTCCAAGCGAGCTGTCGAGCGGGCAGGATACCATACGCCACAGATGATCATGAGGACGATCAAGACAAACGTAATCCCTCCGCAAATCGCGAAGCGCAGCCACGTGAACGGAAGCTGATAGGTATCTATCAAATCCATATGGGCGATGTTGAAGCTGATGACTAAGGACGGGATGAACACCAAGACCAGCAGCAAGACACCCTCTCCCACCATGATCGAGTTCAACTGACGGCGGGTAGAGCCTAAGGCCATCCTAAGCCCCATCTCGCCTTTGCGATATTCCGTACGGAACCAGAAGGTACCGATGATACCGAGGAATATATTCGCCAATAGGAAGCAGGCTACCGCCACACGGGTTTTCACCTCGTTCTCTACGCCGATCGAACGGATATAGCCGTCGCGAATATATGACAAGGGCTGTACGTCTAGCAGATAGAGGTTGCCTAGCCGAAGCTGTTCGGCCATATCCTTGCGGAAGCGTGCGGGGAAATCAGCATTATCGACATCCGGACGGACACGTACGCAGAGTCGCACGGCATCTATCATCCCCTCATAGTATCCTTCCTCCATCCGGCTTAGCCGCAGGGCCCTATAGACGTTGGGTTCCGCCTTGGTGTACTCATGACGGCGGATGGGAACGTTGATACCACGGATTGTCTCCTCGATCTCGTCGGTCACATTCCCCCGGTACGCCTTTTGCCCGAGTAGGGAAAGGCCGGGATTCATCGTCTCCACGTCGGCGGAGATTACGATGGAGTTGTTATCCTCGATGGCCCGTTTCAAGGAAGCCGTCTTGCCGTCCTTATCATAGATACGGAACACGTCGAAGAACTCCGGGGTGACGAAAGCATAGCGGCAGGGCACCTGCAACGTATCAATCCGCCAAACGAGGTTACGGCTTCCCATATAATAAGGCATCCCCCCATCCGTAAGGCAGGCCGATTCCACGCCGGGATAGGTGCGGATGCGATCCAACGCCGTCAGCAGATGAACACCATCCGGCCGCTCCCGCTTCTCCTTCGGGATATAATCCGGGCTTCTTTCCGAAAGGCTGCTGATCACGATGCTGTACGTATGCCGGATATCGAAGCCCAGAGGAGCCGTATACGTGCGCCCCATCACATACAGGTAGTCCACAAGGAACCAAAGGAAGACCGAGACCAGCAATAACTCAGCCCACAACCAAGCGTTTTGCTTGCGCTGGTTCCAGATCAATTGTAATAAATGTCGTATCATATCTTTCTATTATTTTAGTATAGCTATCATCCAATGCGGGAGATTAATGAACATTCTCGTTGAGAGCCGAGATGATACGCATCCGTGAGGCTCGCCAAGCCGGGATTCCGGCGCTCAGCAGGTTCAACGCGAGACAAGCAAGGAACGCGTAAAGGAAGATCACCGGATTGAACATCATCTCCGCATTGACAAAGGTGCGACCGATACCCATCGACGCCGTGCCCGTATCTAGCAACCAATCGGACAAAAGCAGTACGGAGGCGTATGAGAAAAACAAACCTAACACACCCCCCAGCAAGGTCTGCAACAGATTCTCGTAGAGTACCTGCGTCAGTAGTTCCGAGCGTGTCGCCCCGAACGCCTTCCTCACCCCGATCTCAGCCATACGTTTACGCATCCGGCTTTGCGTGATACCGCTCATGTTGATGGCTGGGATCAGCAAAAGGACAAGAACGATGATAACATATTTCATTACCAATTCCCGTACATTCGGCTCAGAGAAAGCATCCTCGCGAGCCAAATCGCCCAAATGGGTATCGGGCGCACCTCCGATTCTCAGCAGGTGCGTGCTCTGTGATTCGTTCAGGCGAGCGATATTCGCCTCGGCCTCGGAGTGGATCGCGCCAAAGTCGGCGGACGAACTAGCGAGGATATAACAACGGAACCCCCCGATGAGACGGTCGGAACTATCATCATACAAAGAATTGTCCGTGGTATAAGGCAGCCAGACATCGCCATAGGCAGACTCGGCCAGCAGGGAGACATCCCGCACGACGGCACGGATGGTATAGGGCACGTAGCTGATCTCGACGGTACGGCCTACGACCCCGGTCGTGCCATAGAGCCGACGTGCCACGGACTCGCTTACCACAGCATCCATGATGCCACTTTGCACTTCTTCCTCGCCATAAGGCTTACCGGAGAGGAAGCGAAAGTTGAAGATATTCCAGAACGCCGCGTCCGTAAAGGTCACGTCGCACTTGAACTCCACCGTATGATCCACCACTGCCGCCAAGCGTTGCACGCCATGATAGGCCATGCCCACCTTCTCGGCAGAGCGCAAGGGATAGAAACAATCTTTCACCACCCGGGAAGCAAGAAGGTAGCAGTCGTTATAAGATTCGTTCTCTTTGTAGGAGGCACGGGTATCACTGACGTACATCATCCGGTCCCGATAGTCTTCCGGTGAGTAATTGGCGGTACGCATCTGCCATACGATCACGATCACCATGATCATGCAAATCGCCAAGGCCGTACCGAAGATAGAGACTCCGGAAAGGAGCTTGTTCTCTTTCAATAAGGCCCAGGCTTGTTTTAGATAGATCTTGTACATATTCATTTGATTTAATTATACGATTCAGTCGGTGGGAGACGGGGCATTATCTGTTATCCGTCATACCGCAGCGCCTCGGCCGGCTCCATCTCGGCGGCCTTGCTGGCGGGAAGCCAGACGGCGAGCAGGATGACTATAGCCAGCAGTATCCATGTCAGGATATTCACCAGCAAGAAACGGAGCGGCAGGATCGCCGGCCAGTAATGCTCCGGCAAGGTCCCTTTGGGGATGTCCAAGAAGCCGACCATCACGAATTGAGCCTCTATCAACAAGGCGAGCGGGGTAGCCATGAGTAACAGGCATATGCCCTCACGAGCCATCTGGCTACGTATCTCTTCACGGGGCGAACCGATCGCCATGCGCAACCCGATCTCTCCCCGGCGCATCCGCACCCGGTACCAGAACGTACCCATCACGCAAAGCAGGATATTCAAGCCCAAGAAGGCCATCAACGCCATACGGACCCGGTAATCGTAGGTAACGCCAAAGGAATAATCGGTATCGGCCTTGATCCGTTCATAGGAGGTCAGGCGTTTCAGGTAGAAGTTCCCCACCCGAAGCTCACGGCTCATCTTCTCCCGGAACGTATCGGCGAAACGAGGGCCTGCCACGGCAGGATCGATCCGTATGAAATAATTCATCTCGGGGATCTCCTCCGCCGAGGGACGGATCGCCAAGAAGGCGGCACCTTGGGGTAGGCTATTGTCAAAACGCTTGATATCCTCTAATACGCCCTTTACGATATAAGTCGGGCCCTCCTCGTCGAAAGGGTCTTTCACCTCACGCCCAACGGCGGATGCCTCTCCAAATACCTTTCGCTCCACCATCCGGGTGGTTACTATAGCGCGGGGGTCTCCCCAATCAAAATCGGAAGTAGATACCGGACGGCCGTCTTTGGCGTACGAATGGTTGAAGACCGACAGGAAATCCGTGGTAGGATCTATCTCATACCTCATGACCGCTTCCCGCTTACTCGTATCGGCCGCGTTCGCCAAACCGATACCGTAATAACAGCCCGTATAAGGCGTGGAGTAACAGCCCGAGGCCGCGCCCATCGCCTGCACTCCCGGATAATCACGCAAGCGGTCTTTTATCCGCTCATAATTTCCCAGCATGGCGATCGAGTCGCTCTCGGCGGCTCGATAGTCGGGGGAGGTTTCCGGCAAGAGGCCCATTTCTACCTGCCAGACATTCGCGTAGCCACGTCCGGAGGGGAGGCTACGGTTATAGATCTCCACGAAGAAGTAATCCACCATGTACCACGCTAGGCAAAAGGCGAGCAGCAACTCCACACACACCCACACGTTGCTACGCCAGCGGTTCATCAATTGTATCCAAGTTATTTTCCACATATCTTTCTTCCCTCCATTTAAGCGTTCAACGAATCAACGATAGGTCGCCTTGACGCACGCCAAGCGGGCCACAACGCCGACATCAGGTTTAACAGGGAACATACGCACAAGGCGATCAAGAAGACCCACGGGTTGAACAGCATCCCCATGGAGAGCGATACGTCCACACCATCCGGGGCGGCATCCGAGAAGCCGTTGCCGATCTTGAAGACCCACGAACTGGCGAACGTCACCAACAGGAAGGAGAACAGGAGTCCCACCAAGCCGCCCAGCAGCGTATACAGGAAGTTCTCCATCAAGACCTGCCCGATCAACGCCCCCTTGGGAGCCCCGAAAGCACGCCGCACGCCCAGCTCGCCCAGACGCCGCTCCATACGGGAATCGGCCATGCCCGAGAGGCTGACGGCGGGGACGAGCAGCAGGAGCAGGAAAATCACCCCATAACGGCTCAAGTCTCCCACGATATCCGGCTCCACGTTCGACCAATACCGGAAGATACTCTCCCAATGGCGATCCGGCTGCCCAAGAAGGGAGAACTCACGTTTACCATCCACGTTCAACGATTGGTTGAAGCGACGCACGTTATCCGCCACCGCCTCCCGCACCTTGCCGATATCGGCCTTGTCCTTCACGAGCATATAGACCTTCAAGGGGCCTAGCCCGGGCATACGCACCTCCGAGTATCGGACCCGCTCCTCGAAGTCGGGCACTTGGGTATATGGGTACCAGACCTGCGAGAAAACCCGATCCATCAGGTAAGATACGTCATCCACCACGCCCACCACACGAAATGAGGTAAAGTCGAGGCTCAAGGTCTGCCCCACGGCACTACCTTCTCCATAAAGCCTCTTGGCCAGTGAGCGGGCGATTACCGCCACGGGCATCCCCGACCGGAAATCGGCCTCAGTGAAAGGCTTGCCCTCCAGGAAACGGAAGGAGAACACTTTCCAGAACCCATCGTTTACCCCCATCTTCATGACCGGTATCTGCACGGGACTGCCCACCGGCTGCACGAAAGCGGAGGCGGCGTCATCGCAACATAGCGCCAACGCCTCCAAGCCGGGCACCCCCGCAAGGCACTCTTCCACGAAGCGGGGCGATACCGGGCCACTGCTCGTGCCCCCTTTCTCATTCTTCAGCGCAGCGCTCTTCACGGTCAGCAACCGGTCCCGGTCCATCTCCGGATAAATAGAGGCCATTTTCACGTAAAACACGATGGACAGCACCATCACCAGCGAGATCGCCAATCCCGTCCCCACGATATAGACCGAGCTGAACAGCCGTTCTTGCCGGATCAGGGCCCATGCTTGTTTTAAGTAGATCTTATACATATTCATTCCATTTAAATATTCTATCAGTCGGTGAGAGACGGGGCACGCCCCGTCTCTACAACCGGGTGTTATCTGTTTTCTATTATCCGTCATACCGTAACGCGTCAGCCGGTTCCTGCCGGGCCGCCTTACGGGCCGGGTACCAGATAGCCAAAAAGACGACGAGCGCCAAGACACCCCCTGTCAGCAGGCTAATGGCCGTGAAGCGGATCACGCCGCAGGGCACGATATCGGCCACCGCCAGATTCAAGATGATCAGCAAGCCCGGCACGGAAGCGATCGCCAGCAGCAACAAGCCCTCGCCGATCATCAGCCCCTCTATGCCCCTGCGGGTGGAGCCCATCGCCATACGTAGCCCCAACTCCGAACGGCGACGGCTCACGTGAAACCAGAACGTACCGATCACCGCCAGAAACACGTTCACCAAGAAGAACAATCCCATGGCCGATACCAGCCGATGGGCGCTCGTCCGCTCCGAGTTCTCGAGGTAAAAGGCCCGTATCCCTTCGTAGTCCCTCACTTCCGATACCCAGTAATTACCCACCATCAAGGATCTACTCATTTCCTGCCGGAACTTGGCGGCGTAGTTGGAGGTAGAAACCTCCGGACGGACGCGGAACGTGATCTGTACCCGCATGAGTCCCTTCTCGTCCAACTGGCCCTTGCCGAACATCCCCCACAAGTCCAGTGGAGAGAAGACACTATGCTGATTCCGGGAATCGTACTCGGAGTTTCGTACCGGCTCCGTAACCGCTATCACGTGACAGGGCACGGTATCGTTGTAATTATAGATCTCGGCCCCGATCACGTCGGTATGGCCGTATAGCTTGCTCGCCAGATCGGCGGAGAGGACCCCTCCCGAAGCCTCGACAAGGTCTGTCCCAGTCTCTCCGGGCTTTCTCCCTTAGCGGAGCGAATGCCGAACACCCGGAAATACCCCGGCGAGACGATCATTGCCCGCACCCGCTGGTTGATCGAGTCTTTCAAGACTCTGCTGCCGATGTTCGAGTCGGTATAAGGCAGCGAATAATACGAGAGCCCTACCACCTCCACGTCGGGATGCCGCTCGATACGCTCCACGATACGCTCGATGTTCCGCACCGGCTCCTCGCTTCCCTCCTCGTAGGCGATGAACGAGGGACTGTCGGACGGCCGTATGGCGAGCGTCACGTTGTACACGTGATCCAGCTTGAAGCCCACCGGCATCCGCGTCAGCATCCCTTGCGCCACGAAGTAGTACATCATGAACCACAGGATCACGAATACGACCAGCAGTTCCACCAGTATCCAGCAGCTTCCTCCCAAACGGGACCTTATCAACTTTAATAGATGTGTTACCATAGCCGTATCCTATTTATCGTTCAACGCGTCCGTTATACTCACCCGCACGGTACGCCAAGCGGGTATCATCGAAGAGAGCAGGTTCAGCGCCACGCAGACAGCGAACGCATAGGCGAACACCTCCATATTCAGCAGCATCCCCGGCGAGAGGAAGATATCGTTACCCGCCCCGGAGCCCATGCTATGCAAACCGGGGGAAAGAAGGATGCCCCGGAATACGAACACCAGCACGTACGAGAACAGCAATCCCGCCATGCCCCCGGGCAACATCAGCAGCATGTTCTCCCAGAAGACCTGCCCCATCAACGTCTTCCGCGACGCCCCGAAGGCCTTGCGTACGCCTAGCTCAGACACCCGGTCTTGCATCCTCGAGGCGTTCAGGCCCGAGAGGTTCAGCGCCGGGACTAGCAGGAAGAGGAAGAGGGCGACGCCCAAGACGATATACGTCTCCGGCCCGAACAACTGCGACAATAACCGGTCGCCGAACGAGCGGGGCGGCTCCACTCTCACCTGTCCCTCCCGCAAGCCGCTGTTGTAGCGTCTTACTCCCTTCTCCAACTCGGCGGAGAGGGCCGGAAGGTCCGAGGCGTCACGCAGCAGGCAGTTGGCGAGCAGCAGTCCCGCCGAGCCTTCCCGCTCCTCCAAGGCGGTATCCATGATACTCGCCATCGAGGTGTAGGGTACCCACGCCTCGGCGTAAACGTCGGAAGCGACGGCGGATATATCCTCCACCACGCCGCTTATCGTATATTCTATATCGTTGATCAAGACGGTCTGGCCGGCTACCTCGGTACGCCCGAGCAGGCGGCGTGCCAAGGAACGGTCGAGCACCACGCAGGGCATCCCGGAAAGGAACTCGGCACTGGCGAACGGCTTCCCGTCCAAGAAGCTGAAACGGTAGACTTGCCAGAACGCATCATCGCATCCCATCAATTGTACTTTCGGCGACTCGTCGCTACCCGGCGCTTGGATGAAGATGTCCCCCACCTCGTAAGGCATGATGGCGGCGTTGGTGGTGACCGCCACTTTCTCGGGTGTCTCGAGGCCGTAGAGGACCTCCTTCACGAACCGGGGCCCGCAACCGCTGTTCAACGAGCCTTTGCCCCCGTTGAACTCATACGATACGTTCGATACGTAGCCCATCCGGTCCCTGCTCACCTCCGGGGCGATATTCGCCGTCCGGATATGATAGACCACCGCTATGGCCATCACCATCGAGATCGCCAAGCCCGTACCGATGATATAAACGGCGGTGAAGAAGCGATTCTGCCCCATCAAGGCCCAAGCTTGTTTAAGGTATACCTTGTACATCGTTCATTATTTGTTAGTTCGTTTTATGGGTATCTGCCGCCTGCTTTCCGTAATTATTATACGCTTGGCATGTATTTCCAAATACTATTCATGTTATCTTTCTTATCTTTGCCACTCAATCATTCATTAAACCACGAGATCATGGATAAAGAAATACCTAAGTCGGAGCTGCCCAAGCCGTTTCGCAAGCTGAGCCTCCGCGTCAGCAAGAGCCACCTGCCCGGCAACGCGAGCTATAAGGGAAGCGTCGTATGGCAACGTACGCTCAGTATCGATGACATCGCCGCCCGTGTCGTAGACAAGCGGAGCGAGTATCGCAAGGAGACGCTCATCACCACCTTCAACCTCCTCAAGCGGGAGATCTACGACGCCATCGAGGAGGGCTACAACGTGGACTTCGGCTTCGGGCGGACGGAACTGACCGTGAACGGGCCTTTCGAGACCCTGTACGAGAAGTTCGACCCCAACCGCCATACGCTCGCCCCACGCCTGCGCCCCTCGCCGCAACTGAAGCAGCGGGTGGGCAACCTCCGGGCCGTGAACGAGACCTACCAGCTAGCCTACAACTCGATGCCCCGCCCCACCTACGTCAGCCTCCGCATCCAGCCCCGCACGTCCGACAGCGACGAGCCTTACAACCAGCTTCCGGCAGGCGAGCATCCCTTCATCTCCATCTATGGAGATAGGCTGAAGCTGGCGGGCGACTCTCCCGAGGTGGGCCTTACGCTACGCTCCGTCGAGACCGGCGACGAGCATTTCTACCCCGCCGCCGATATGCTCGTCAACAGCGGGCAGCGGCTCTGCTTCGTCCCCGGCTTCGCTTTCGGGGCAGGCGAGTGGGAAGCCATCGTCTGCACCCAGTTCACCCCTACTTATCACCTCTATAAAGAGCCCCGGTATGGTACGCTTACCTTCACCGTGATATGAGGTATCGAGGCACCCCGGGTGATACCTTGCCTCATACGTTTGAGGTATCGTACCTCATAGCTTTGAGGTGTCATGCCTCATAGGTTTGACGAATCGTACCTCATAGCTATGAGGTAAGGTATCACCCGTGGTGCCTCACACATGGAGATCCCCCCTATGCGACACCCTCACTGCACCTGCCTTCCGTCGAAGAAGCGCACGGTGCGGCTGGTTTGCTTGGCTTGCGCCTCGTTGTGGGTTACCATTACGATGGTGCGGCCATCCTCCTTGTTGAGTTGGTGGAGCAGGTCCATGACCTCGATACCCATCTTGGAGTCCAAGTTACCGGTCGGCTCATCGGCGAGGATGATGTCGGGGTTACCTACGATCGCACGGGCGATGGCCACACGCTGGCATTGACCGCCGGAGAGCTGCGTCGGGAAATGGCGCATACGGTGGCTCAGGCCGACCTTCTCTAGCACGGCCTCGGCCAGCTTGCGGCGCTCCGAGGAGGATACCTTGCGATAGAGCAAGGGAAGCTCCACGTTGTCCAGCACGTTCAGGGAATTGATCAAGTGGAAGCTCTGGAAGACGAAACCCAACTGCTTGTTACGGAAAGCGGCCAACTCCTTGTCGCTCATGCCTACCGTGTTTACTCCGTTGATCTCAACCGTGCCGGAGGTAGGAAGGTCCAGCAGGCCCATGATGTTCAATAAGGTGGACTTCCCGCATCCGGAAGGCCCCATAATGCTGAGGAACTCGCCTTGCTGCACCTCTAGGTTCACGTTTTCCAACGCGACTGTCTCTATCTCTTTCGTACGGTAAATCTTCTGTAAATTCGTTAGTTTGATCATGACTGTAATATTTTAATTGTTATTGTTTGACTCTTGTTATTGTTAAACTCTTGCTATCGCTAGGCTTTGCCACCTAAAAGCAAATTACGTGCCAGAAACGTATCTCATTGATTCCATGGCATCTCCATAAAAAAGTACTGTCCATTATCGAACAGTCGGTTCATTCCCGGACAGTCGGTTCACTTCCGAGCAGTCGGTTCATTTCCGAACACAGATGTCCGTGTCTGATCATTCCTGCCGCAAGGCGTCCGCCGGATGCATCCGCATGGCCCGGTAAGACGGAAAACTGATTCCCACGACAATCATCGCAGCCATCACCGCATACGAGAAGACGAAACCGAACAACAGGCGTGAGGCCATGTCGGGCGGTATCTCCGAGCCTTGCGTCACCTCCATATGCAGCAGGTTGGCGAAGATGACGGCAGAGGGGATGAAAGCGATGGTGAGTAGCGCCAAGCCCTCCTTCACCAATTGCCAGAATATGCCCTTGCGGGTGGCTCCCATCGCCATGCGGAGGCCGATCTCGGCGCTCCTTTGTTGCGTACGATACCAGAAGGTTCCCACCACGCCGAGCAGGACATTCAGCAGGAAGAAGGCGATGCCCGCCACGTAAAGGCGGACTTGATCCAACCAACGCTCAAGGAACTGGTCCCGGTAATGGGACATCGGGAAAACATCCTTCAGATAGATATTGCCCACGCGCAATTGCTGCTCCATCTCCTTCCGGAAGTTGGTGGCGAAAGCGGCGCCGTCCGCGCCGGGCTTCACCCGGATGAAGGTGTTCAGGCCCTCTCCGCCCCAATCGCCCTCCTCGGCCACCTTGTTCTCGTCCACCAGCTTATAGTAGGCGTAATCATAACCGGTGAACTCGCAGTAACGTTGTTTCTCGCAGACACCACCGATACGGTAGGCCACGCTATCACGAGAGCCTTGGTCGGTGATATAGATCTCTTGGCGCACGGCCGCCGACGGATCGCCGAAGAAGTCATCGGCTACACGGCCCGTCACCACCACTTGGTTGTCGCGCAGGGCGTCCACCAACTCCGAGGGGGAACCGCCTTCTGCCGTCTTCACGCCGAACACCTCGAAATAGGTGGGCGAGACGAAGCGCACGAAGCCATTACGGATCAACGAGTCCTTCCGGAACGTGGCGTATTGATTCGATCCCCGGTAATGGAAATGCACGCCGGTGGTGAAACAGATTGATTCCACGGAGGGGTTCCGGCGGATGCGGTCCATCAAGGTCAGGTAATCCCCGCCTCCCCGCTCACTATGCACGGAGGTCGTGTCATAATCGGGGCTTTCCTCCGGGATCACGCCGAAACTCACATGATACGTATGCTCGATGTTAAAGCCCAAGGGCTGCGAGTAGAGTCTGTACATCACGAACAAGGCGTCCGCCGCGTACCACAGGAAGATAGAGACCACGAGCATTTCCAACCAGATAAACAAGTTCCCCTTGCGCTCGTTCCAGAGTTGTTTTAGAATCATCTTATACATAGCGTCAACCATTTATAGAGTCCGTAATATTCAATCTTGACATTCGCCAAGCCGGGAGGCCGGCGGAAAACAGGTTCAGCACGAGGCAGAACAGGAAGGCGGCGATAAAGACCGCCCCGTTAAACATCCCGGTGGAAAGCCCCGTCTTCCCCAGCGAGGTGACCAGCAACCAGTCCCTCAGCAACAACATGGCGCCGTACGACATCGCCAATCCCAGCAGCCCGCCGAGCAGGGTCAAGACCATGTTCTCGGACAGCACTTGCCAGAGGATCGTGCCTTGCGTGGCCCCGAAAGCCCGGCGTACGCCAAGCTCGGCCATCCGGCGGCGCATCCTCGACAGGGTGATGCCCGATAGGTTCAAGGCCGGAACCAGCAGGAGGATGAAAAGGATGATACCGTAACGGACGTAGAGGTAGAAGAGGTTCGCCCCGAACTCGCTACCGCCGCCGATCCATTCCTCGATCTGGGTGGAGGGCTGGTGAAGGATATCGGCCTTGACGTCCCGGGTCTTGGCGTTGAACTCCTCGACCTTCCGCAGCGCCTCGGTCCTCAACTCCTCCCTCGTGACGCCCGGTTTCAGCAGGACGCAACAGCTATACGAGCCGTTGATGCCCTCTTGGTATCCCCCGTCGTCCCGCACCGTGTAAGGGATCCAGACCTCCGCCCACGCTTTCGAGGCGAACCGGGATACGTCCTTCACGACCCCGCAGATATTGTAGACGATGAAATCGAGCTTCATCTCCCGCCCCACGACTTGGTCCGTGCCGAAAAGGGCCAAGGCCACGCTCTCGCTGATCACGGCGTTGCGGATACCGCTCGTGAAAGCCGCCGGGCTGAAGGGGCCTCCTTGCAGGAAATCGAACTGGAAGACCTTCCAGAAGGCGGTATCCGTATAAGAGATGTAACTCGTCCGGTTCTTAAGCCCGTCCATAGACGAGGCGGTCAACGGCCTATAGCGATCCATGTTGATGGCGGTAACGGCCTCCGCCCCTTTCAGCGGATAGCAGCATTCCTTCACCAAGGGCAGTCCCAACGACGAGTAGGAAATGCGCCGGTTATCATCCTTGCCATTGCTCATGACGGTCGTTATGTAGCAGGTGCGGCCACGGTTTACCTCCGGCTTGAAACTCGCCGTATTCACGACATATAGGATGACGATCACCATGATCATGCAAATGGCCAAGGCGGTACCGAGTATCGAGATCACGCTCAACAGCTTGTTCTCCCCGATCATCCTCAACGCTTGTTTAATGTATTGCTTTATCATAAACCTTTGTATTATAAATTATCTATTACCCGACTAAAACAGTGATTGTTTGTTATCATCCGACTTTGTGCCCCTACGGAGGCAAATAACGTGCCAAAAACGTAACCACTTGATTCCTAACATCACCCCGTAAAAAAAGCTGTCCGATAACGAACACTTGATTCGTTATCGGACAGCGATTATGGACAGTTTCAGATTTTATAATTCCCAACGTAAGGATCTCAGCAGTTCATCGATCTCGGCTGCCGAAATGGAGTCACGGTCGGCCTTATCGTAGATCGTGAGGAGAATAACCGTACCCTCATTATCTGCGCAGACAATGGCCTCCGTGTAAGTAATCACTCTCGCCCCATGGCTCTTTCCTTTTCCTTTGGAGGCGATGGCCATGCGTACCTTGCGAACGCCTTTGCCTAAGCTCGTCCCTTGATCAGGGTTCTCGCTCAAAGACTTACCCAAAGCCGATAAATCAGCCTTCAATGAGCTATACTTCTTACAGAGACGTTTGAACTCTTTATCGAAGTCTTGATGGGTTTTTATCCTATACCTCATTGAGCAACTCACTCAAGTCTCTAAACTTATGCCCCACATCCTTGCCCTCACGCAAATCCTTCACGTCTTGCAGGGCATTCCTTAGCCCCGCCAAGATCTCCTCCTTGGTAGGCTCCGCGTAATCGTCTGCCGGCTTCTCTACCGGGGTGGCCTTTCCAAAGGCAGCCATCTTCATACGGCGGACGCTGTCGAGGGCCTTCTTGATCAACTGTTCATCCTCCAAAGACATCACCTCTTGCAATAACGACATTTTTAATTCTATAGCTGTCATACGCTTGCTCCTTTCTCATTAATAAATTGACAGACGCAAAGATAAACAATTTATTCGTAATGCAACGCCTCCGCCGGAGCCATCTTTACCGCCTTGCGGACAGGGAACCAGATTCCCATGCAGATCATGCCGGCCATCAGGAGGTAGGAGACGCTGAGGGTTACTAGAAAGCGGAGGATGGAGAGGGGCTCGCGGTAGGAATCCAGCTTATCCAAAAAGGCCATATTGAAGACGAAGACCAGTAGGATCGGCACGGTGATCGCCAAGAGGCCCAGACCTTCCAGATACATGTACTCGCCCAGCCTGCCCCGGCTGGAACCGATCGCCATGCGGAGACCGATCTCGCTACGCCGCCGCTCGGTACGCAACCAGAACGTGCCTACGATACCGAAGAATACGTTCACGAGCAGGAAGGCCATCATGGAGAGTTTCTTGCTGTTCTCGTTCTTGGTAAACCGGAGTTGGTCATCACGCTGGTCGGCAAGGAGGGTGACACCGTGGACGAAGGTGTTATTTACCGTCATCCGATCCGCTGTTTTCTCCAAGAAAGCGTACATCTCATCCTCGGTCATCGGGCGTTTCGTACGTACCGATAGTTCAGCGCTCCTTACGCCGAAATTCTTCACGAACTCCTGCAATGACTCACCTTTCAATATCGTGAAAGCGCAGTTCTCCGGGCGGTCGAAGTCATTGCTACGGAAGGTAGGAAGCACGGCGGCGATCGTGAAAGGCTCGGAAAGGTCGTCATTCTCCGAGATCTGCCGGCCTATGGCAGACTGCCCCCCGAAGAAGAAATCTTCCGCCTCCGCCGTTATGACGAGCGGACGGTAAGCGTTCTCCACCAACGGGGTAATAGCACGGCCCTCCTTATCCTTCATACGGAATACATCGAAATAAGAAGGGGATACTTTCAGCTTGTGGTAGTTCTGTCCTACCGCCTTCGAGGTATCAGCGCCCAAGGGAAGAAGCGTCCCCCACGAACTTCCGTTTGAATAAGGCATGGACCAATACGTAACACATACCTCCTCGACCTCCTGCTCTTGGCGGATACGTTCCATAAGCTTCAACAAATCCTGTGTTGCGTTCGAGTCGTAAAGTGAGTCGGGCACATAACCCGGGGCGTTCGACGAGAGCGTGGAAAGCTTGAAACGCCACGTATTCGAGATATCATATCCCATCGGGGCGTTATAGCAGCGCACATCCACCCATAACTTATCCATCATAAACCAAAGGGCGCACATCACGATAACCAACTCGCCCAGTATCCAGCCGTTGCTCTTGCGCTGGGCCCATATTATTTTAAATATATGCTTAATCATAATTTGATAGTTGATAGTTGACAATTGACAACTCATTGTTCATCATTCATTGGATTCACTCGTTCCCTTTTAACGCTTCTACGATCGGTTGCCTTGTCGTACGCCATGCCGGTATCCCGGCGCTTAATATATTCAGCAAGAACGTAAAGATAAGGGCGGAGATAAATAAGCCCGGTTTAATAAGCATAGGCGCCGTAAGGCTCACGTTCTCGCTCAACATGAAAGGCTTCCCTACCACCAACAAGACCATCGAGAGGCCGATGCCGATCACGCCGCCGATCAAGGTCAGCACAAAGTTCTCCGATAAGATCTGCATCAAAAGATTCTGTCCCGTAGCCCCGAAAGCCTTACGTAAACCGATCTCTTCTTTCCGCTTCTGCACGGACGATTGGATCACGCCCGTTAAGTTCAGCGCCGGTACCAAGAGCAAGAAGAATAGGAAAGCACCCGATCCGGCCAAGAAGGTAGGCCAGTCCACCTTTTGAAAAGCGCCGCTTCCCATGGCCGTATCCAACTGGGAAAGTAGCCCGGAAGGGAAACCTACGTTATAATCGGTCTTGCTGTCATTGTAGCGACGGACCTGTTGGTCTAGTTCCGAGCGTATGGCATCGAAGTCGGAAGAGGAACGAGCCAATAAGGCCACGCTGAAATAACCGGCCATATTCTCCCCATACTCCCCATTTACACGGGTCAGGGCCTCATTGCAGCTATAGGGTATCCATACCTGAGCGTAGGAGCTCATCAATGAAGAAGGTACGTCACGCACCACCCCGCAGACGGTGAAAGTGATAAAATCCATCACAACCTGCCGCCCGACGGCCTGTCCTGTTCCGAACAAATCGGTCGCCACCTGTTCCGACAGCACCATCTTCGGTATACCGGATTGAAAATCAGCCTCGCTAAAGGGGCCTCCTTCCACGAAAGGATGGTCGAATATTTTCCAATGGCCCGCGTCCGTATAACAAATCTCATACTCCTTGAAGAGCCGTCTATTGGGCAATGACAAGGAATGGCTATCACTACAATAGCCGGATACGGCCTCTGGTTTCCGCAAGGTATAGAAACATTCCTTCACGACCTCGCTGGACATGCCTCCACGATTACGATCCGATCCTCCGGGGGATTTCGAACTGACTTCCGTACCCCAGACATACATAAACCTAGACCGATTGGACTCAGGGGCATATCCCGTGGATTTAATCTGGAACACCAATACCATCACCAACACCATGGCGATCGCAAGGGCCGTTCCCGAAATAGAGATTATGCTTACGAGCGTATTTTCACGCAGCATTTGAACCGCTTGTTTGATGTACTGCTTATACATAATTCGAATCGTTATTTCAATTTCAGTTTATTCTTTTCCTTGAAACTTGTCATATCGGAAACGACCACCTCGTCACCCGGTTCCAAGCCATTGACTACTTCTACATACTCAAAGTTGCTGTCTCCCAGCTGTACCTTCCGCTTGATCAATTGGTCTCCGTTGACAACAAACAACTCATACTCTCCTTTCCCGACGTAGAACGAGGCGTTGGAAATACGCAGCACATCGTCCTTGATCGCATTCATCACGTATACATCGGTCTTCAAACCGGAGCGCAAGCGGCGATGGTTATCCTCCTCCAACTGTACCGTGAAGGAGATCACGCCGTTCTTCGATAAGGGGGTAACATCGCTAACCACCCCATCCAGTTTATCGTTGCCGATCTTTACGACGGCCTTGCTACCGGCGGCGATCCGGTCGCCATAGGTATCGGCGATCTCCCCCTCTATCTTGAAATGGGACAAGTCGGAGACGATAGCGACACGACTGCCTTGAGAGACTTGGGCACCTACCTCGTTGTTCACGTAGGTCAGGATCGCCTTGCGGGGAGAGCGTATCTGGGCGTCTTCCAAGGTACGCTTCGTCTCGGCTAGACTCTTTCGGAAGATGTTCAGGTCGAGTTCTTTCACTTTATAATCGGCATCCGTCAAGGATTTCTCGTTCTCATATTTTTGCTCATCCTCTTTCAGTTTCAAGACGCTAACGTTATAGTCCAGTTCCACTTGACGGACCTTATCGGTCGTTCCGGCGCCTAGGCTATCCAGATAACGCTCGTTGCGCAACTCCACTTCCTTTCGGTTCAGTTCCATGCGAGAGACTTTCAATTGCATCTCCATCTCGGAAAGCTTATTGCGGTTTTGGATACGGAGTTGATCCAATTGGAGGCGTTTCATTTGCTCCTCGTCCAATTGTTTCTTATAATCCGTCTCGGCGCTGAGCAAGTCCAGTTTCAAGATCGGAGTACCTACATCCACGGAATCGCCTCCCTTTTTATAAATCTCGACGATACGGGAGTTGATCGGTGAGTTGATGATTTCCTCGAAAGCAGGAACCACCTTGCCTGACGCGCTAACGGAAACCTCGATCACTCCTTTATCTACCGTTGAAAAAACCAAGTCCTTCCGTTGCAGGCTGGTTTGCATAAAACCGATCACCCCGCCAATCAAGACAACGGCAATACCGATCCCCGCCCCCAGCTTTATAAACTGTTTACGCTGCTCCTTCTGCCGAACCTCTTTTGATATCTCTCTGTCCATATTTCGTTTGTTTTTATTTTCCACCCTCCAAAGAGCAAACCCCGTGCCAAAAACGTAAGTAATTGATTTATTGAAGAAATAAAACAAAAGAGATGTCCGATATCGAACACTGTGTCCGCTTTTGTACGAAAACAAAGACATCAGCAATGAGAATCTACAGATATTCAATCATAATTAACATATAAATACTTGATTATCTTTACAAAAAGGACTATTTTTGGGAAAATCCATAATCAAGGAATACCAATCTTATATTATTTACCCTAAATTCTAAAGAGAGATGAAAAAAACAGTAACTTTCGTTTGGAGCATTTTCCTCCTCGTGTTTATATCGATAGATATGAACGCACAATCAATAAAAAGTTGGGATTACCCCATAAAACCAGGAACGGAGGCTTGGCAAGCATTATCCACACATGAGGATATGCTGAAAGCCTGCCAAATTCCGGCAGAGATATTAAAAACGGTATCAACAGAAGAGCTTATAGAACTTTGCCTTGCTTACCCATTATTAGGCGACATATTCGCTTACAATGGAATACAGGAAGGCATTAGCAAGGTTTCCGCACGTTTTAACGGGTTACAAGAGTTATTCAAAAGGAAAGACAATGCTTCTTTGCTATTTGAGAAGATGAAAAAACAAGAATTACTGAAAGCAGGAGTGTTGACTTCCATAGAAATAGGTAATGAAATTAGTCGGCAAATGGTAATCGAGGCTCTTCTGTCTAATGAGACGATATTATCTAATACAAATAATCTTTTACAGCAAGAGATCTCCTCCGAAGCCGTAAAGAGACTCCTTTACAAACAAAACAACCCGGATATTTATGGACAATATGGTCTAAAAACCGTAGTCTATCTCCTAGGTCGAAGTCTAGAACGGATAGACAACAAGACCATTACGCCCAAATTTAAACAATTCACCATCGATGAAAAGCTAACGGGCAGTAATGTAATCGAAGAGTTATTAAAACAATACATTGTAACCTTTAATAAATTGAGATCATGAAAAAAGTATTATACTATTTAATAATCATGCTGGCATTCACGCTGAACGCATGTGACAATGAAATGGATAATATGCAAGGAGGTGATAAAGAAATCTTGACATCCAGTTCAGAAATTGTCATTAAAGACGGAAAGATAACATATCCTAAATGGTTGGTGAATGTAGTAGATTCTGTCGCTCACTCCCATGTCAAGGGAACAGACTATCCATACCCTTGGGTCTTTACTATTCAAGGAGATGGAAAAGAACACATTCTCGTTTTGGATGGGGTGAATTCTTGTGCTTCTTGCGGGCAATTACTATTCTTGCTTTCCGGAGAACGAATCGAAAAATTCCCCAATGAATGGATCACTATGGAGAATTTAAACATGATTTGGGAGCCGAATCTCAATGTTGAGACAAAAGCTCAAGGAGCAGCCGCTACTGTTTACACTCCTAACGGGACACTCGTTAATGACACTTACTACAGAAGTGAGGAATTATCAGCCTCACAAAAAGCGAGCCATGACCAATATTGTACAACAACCTATTCACAAGCAACTCTAATAAGTAGTTCAACAACCACTTACAATTGTCATGCCTATGCTTGGTATATGACTGAAGGCGGATCAGCAGTTTGGATGGGATGGACTATTAATCCCACAAACGTATATTGGTTAGATGGTAGTTATATATCAACAACAGGTGCCGCAACCAAAGTATCCTATCTTAGTGATAATCACTCTGCCGTAACGACATCTACGCCCAATATATTCATCTCCAAATGGGGGGAATACGCTCTTATGAGGCATCCCAAAGCTCATTGTCCCTTTGATGCATCAAGCTTAAAATATATGAAAAAAAATGATATGCCGACTGTTTATATAGGGAAGAGTCAAGAGGATTATAGTAGCGGCAGTTCCTCTATCAATGCGCCAGGGGGTAATGCCACGACGACTTTATATGCTTACACAAAGACAGGAACTCCGACCTCGTATAGCTGGAACGCTGAATTCTATGGAGAATGCGATAGATGGTACACTTATCCTTCCGGTAATCGATTAGATGTTAGTGTCTATCTAAATTCCCAACATTACGGTGGATCTCTTCGCATCACCTGCGCAATGTATAATGGAAGTTCTTTAATAGGCACAGCAACCTATTATTTGAACGTAAATCCGTAGCAATTATACAAGAACAAGGATCTCGTCGAAACAAGATCCTTGTTCTTGATTCAATATACTTAAATCGATTTCGCTCAAAACTTTTCCGATAGACCTGTTGTTCTATGCCCAAAACTTATAAACGCAAAATGTATGAACACAAGACTAATTCTATTCACCTGTATAGCCGGTCTGACTCTCTTTTTCTCTGGCTGTAGCAAAAATGATGATGATCATCAAGGCATTATCCCTCTTCCACCGGTAGAGAACGCTTTCCAAGAGAAATATCCCGATGCCAAAAACCCTGTTTTTGAGATCGAAGGTAACTATTATGTGGTAGATTTCAACAACGGCGGCTCCGAGACAACAGCTTGGTTCACGGATCAAGGCATATGGATGATGGAGAAGATAGACATCTCTTTCGCCCAATTACCGGCAGCGGTATCCACCGCCTTCAAACAAGGCTTTTACTCAAATTGGACCGTGGATGACACGTACGCCATCAATCGCCTAAATATGGGAATCGTTTACAAGATCGAGGCGGAGCAGTCCAATAGCGAAGTAGACCTGTATTATTCACAGTATGGAAACCTGATCAAAGCCGTGGACGATGAGATCAATAATGACGCGCCGATCGTTATCCCGAAAGAGGTCAGCAACCTGATGGAGATCACTTTCGCCAACGCCGAGTTGCTGGATATCCAACAGAACAGCCTAGGTTACGAGCTGGATATGATCGATAACCAGATTTATAAAGTGGCGCAATTGAATAAGGATTACAGGTGGCAAAGTACCACATGGGCCATGTCCGAGCAAGAGGTTCCGCAGATCGTGATGCAAGGCTTCGAATCCTCCGCTTACGCTAGCGACAAGGTACAGTCCATATATACGTTATTGAATGCCAATGGCACCTTCTACCTATTCAAGGTTTCACATAACGGGCAGGACGAGACGATTACCTTTGATGTATTCGGGAATATCGTATAAAAAAGCCGCGCGATTCACAGCCGTCTCCGGACTTGAATCGCGCGGTTTACGTTATATGATAATCAAGCTTATTTACTGATCAATTCCAAGGTCGCCCCTTTTACTCCCGGTGCGGAAGCCTCGAAATAGATCGTCCCCGGTTCCTCGGCCGTCTGCACGATAGCGGTAAGTTGCCCGCTAAACAGTTTCATTTCCGGAAGATGGAAGAGTTCCAGACTGGCGCTATTTCCATTTGCCGCCGCACGGTAGGCTCCGGCACCACGTACCTTAAACTGGATCTGGCGGGTATCATCCGGACAAAGGTTACCGTTCTTGTCTACGACTCTAACATTGATGAAAGAAAGGTCTTTTCCGTCAGCCGTCAATTGGTTACGATCGGCGGATAACTCAATATGATGCGGCTTCCCTGCGGTATGAACCTCCTCCTCGGCCACAGCGTTACCCTCCTTATCATAAGCGACCACTTTCAAAGTTCCCGGCTCGTATTTGGTATCCATCCACATCAAACGATATCGTTTCTGGCGCTCGAAACTCTTTTGAGCCGCTTCGGTATAACTACTATCGATACCGATGCTTAGGTCTTTCGTACGTTTCCCTTGGCTCTTTCCGTTGATAAACAATTCGGCGGAAGGATAATTGGTATAAACGAATACGGGTGTCACCTCGCCCTCACGTCCCGGCCATGTCCAATGCGGCAGGATATGCAAGGTCTTGGCGCTTTTGTTCCAATGACTACGGTATAGATAGTAACGATCCTTGGGGATACCCGCCAAATCGATAATACCGAACAAGGAGCTATGGCTTGGCCAATTCGTATAATAAGGAGTAGGCTCGCCCAGATAATCAAATCCTGTCCATACGAATTCCCCGATACAATACGGAAGGTCCTCATGCTGGATAAAATCGTCCTCCGGCAGATTAGACCAGTTGCAATGCTCCACGTCGTACGAGGAACTTTGGTGATCCTCATAGACAGCCATCGCCTTACGCTCTACCGGGAATTTATAAACCCCTCGTGAGCTAACCGTGGAGGCCGTCTCGCTTCCCAAGATTATTTGCTGAGGCAGTTTCTTATAATTCACTTGATAACGGAACGGACGATAATTGAATCCCGCCACATCCATCACCGCCGCCATATTATTATTCACGACGGCATCCGGGGCATCCATACCTTGCGTCACCGGACGAGTCGGGTCTTCCCGATGGCAGATATCCTGCAAGAACTTGGAGATCTTACAACCGCTCTCATCCCATTGGTTAGGCACCTCGTTACCGACGCACCACATCACGACGCTCGGGTTATTCCGGTAATGATGTACCAGATTCACGAGGTCTTTCTCCACCCATTCGTCGAAAATCAAATTATAGCCGTTCGCGCATTTCGCCTTGTTCCACTCGTCGAAGCTCTCTGCCATCAACATCATACCCATCTCATCGCAAGCCCTTACCAACTCGGGAGCCGGCATATTATGGGAAGTACGGATAGCGTTGCATCCCATGTCCTTCAAGATCCGGATCTGACGACGGATAGCGGCATCATTGACGGCAGCCCCTAACGGGCCTAAGTCATGGTGATTACAAACGCCTTTGAATACCGTCTTCTCACCATTCAAGAAAAAGCCTTTATTCGGAATGATCTCGATTGAACGGATACCGAACGGGGTCGTATATATATCTTTCAGTTGATCGCCCTCATAGAGACGAGTCTCCGCGGAATACAGGACGGGCATATCCGGCGACCATAAAGTCGGGGTCTGGATGATAAACTCTTGGGAGAGGCTATTATCATTGTACTTAATCTGTGAGAGAGGCGTAGTCTGCTCCGTCAACTTCTGCCCGTTCGGATTCCATACACTGGTTTTCACGCTATACTTGCTGGCATCGGCACCTTCCGGCAGTACGATTTTCGTCTGTACATTGACTTTCGCAAATTCCTTCGTGGCGGTCGGGGTCGTAATATAAGTTCCCCAGACCGGGATATAGGCGTTTTCCGTCACGATTACATGTACATTCCTATATAATCCCGCTCCCGGATACCAACGGGAGGATTCCGGCAAGTTCTCGAGGCGAACCGCCAAGGTGTTCTTTTTCCCCGGCATGAGTTGTTTCGTGATATCGAAATAGAAAGAATTATAGCCATACGGCCAATATCCAACCTCTTGTCCGTTCACGTAGACCTTAGCATGGCTCATCGCACCGTCGAACAGGATCGTGGCACGCTTCCCATCCGTAAATTGAGGAACCTCAAACTCGGTCCGGTACCAGCCGACTCCCACGAAAGGCAAACCTCCGGTTCGGCCGGCATGTTCCATGGCCTCCGTTTGTCCGTCTTGGGCGATAGCGACCTCTTGCTTATCATTCTGAGAGCTGAAAGGGCCGTAAATCGCCCAATCATGCGGAACGGTCACAGATTGCCATTTGCTATCGTTAAAAGTAGGATTGATAAACTCCGGGCTGTCTTCCCGGGTGAACTTCCAATTCTTTTCCAACAGGAACTCACTGCGTACTTGAGAAAAAAGCGCAGGGAAAAGGCAAAACAAACCGATCAAAATAGCGAAACTTGTTCTTTTCATTCGTTTTTTGTGTTTTTGTTATTCATAGCGGAGCAAAAATAAGTATTTTTGTCTCCAATACAAACTAAATCAAAAGAATTGCACAGCATGTTGTTACAATTAGCTTTCGTTTTAATAGCCATTATTATAGGTGCCCGTATCGGTGGTATCGGATTAGGCGTGTTAGGAGGTCTCGGACTCGGTATACTCACCTTTGGATTCGGGCTCCAGCCCACTTCCCCTCCTATCGATGTCATGCTTATGATCGTTGCCGTAATAGCGGCGGCTAGTTGTATGCAAGCCGCTGGCGGACTTGATCTTATGGTTAAGTGGGCGGAAAAATTGCTTCGCAAGAATCCTCAACGAATCACGATATTAAGCCCGCTCGTCACCTATTTGTTTACCTTCATAGCCGGAACGGGGCATGTGGCTTATTCGGTCCTTCCGGTAATCGCCGAGGTCGCTACGGAAACGAAGATCCGTCCCGAACGTCCGATGGCGATCGCCGTGATCGCTTCTCAGCAAGCTATTACCGCTAGTCCGATATCGGCGGCTACGGTAGCTTTATTAAGTATGTTGTCCGGATACAATATCTCCTTGATGAATATCTTGATGATCTCTGTTCCTTGTACCTTATTAGGTGTGTTAGTGGGAGCGATCTACTCTTTAAAGGTCGGTAAAGAGCTAGATCAAGATCCGGAATACTTAAAGCGGGTGGCGAACCATGAGTTTAGCACGGAACATTATGAGGCGAAAGGCGTTGAAAACCAAATGAAAGCGGCCTTATCGGTCTCTATATTTGTTCTCGCTACGATAGCGATCGTTATTTTTGGTTCTATGGAGTCCCTACGTCCGGTCTTTACCGTCGGCACGGAAAAGGTCTCGATGCAGATGTCACATATTATTGAGGTATTAATGTTGACAGCCTCCGCTTTCATCTTATTATTTACAAAAACAGATGGTATCAAGGCCGCACAGGGTTCCGTTTTTTCCGCAGGTATGCAAGCGGTGGTAGCGATCTTCGGTATCGCTTGGATGGGAGATACATTTATCGCCGGCAATATGACTGAATTAAAGGGATCTATCGAGCATATAGTTACACAGATGCCTTGGTTATTCGGGTTGGCCCTTTTCGTAATGTCCATTTTATTATTTAGCCAAGCGGCTACCATTCGTGCGTTATTGCCGCTAGGGATCGCATTGGGAATCTCACCCTATATGTTGATCGCTTTATTCCCCGCCGTAAACGGTTATTTCTTCATCCCAAACTACCCGACAGTCGTAGCCGCCATCAACTTCGATCGCACGGGCACGACCCGCATCGGTAAATACATCTTGAACCATTCTTTCATGATGCCGGGATTGATAGCGACCGGAGTTTCTGTAGGATTGGGGTTACTATTCATTCAATTCATATAATGAGAAAGCAAAAAATAGAGACGCAGCATACACGCTACGTCTCTACACCCCACACCATATATCCATATTATATTACTTCAACAATTTTTCCTGAATCAACTGCTTTAACTCCAGTTTTCCCATCGTGCCGATCATCATCTCACGGGGGCCGTCTAGCGGGCAAAACATCAAAGTGGGAATCGTTCGGATATTAAAGGCTGTCTCGAGTGCCTCCTCTTGATCCACATCCACCTTATAAATATAAATCTTCCCATCAAATTCTTTGGCAAACTCATCCAATATCGGGCTTAAGCGTTTGCAATAACCGCACCAAGGAGCGTGAAAATCTATGAGGCAAGGACGACTTCCTATATATTTCCAATCTTTGGGATTTGCCTCAAAATCACCGACATTGGCGATAAAACCATCTTTCGTTAAATCGATCACTACCATACTTCTCTATATTTTGATTTATAATATAACAAAGATAAGTATGAATAGGTTGCGGTATTTTTTATACTTTCGCGACATCGTTTTAACATACAGACAGAATGCTCACACTCGATAAAATTTATCAGGCATCATATGCCTTGAAGACAGTCATCAGACGCACTGATTTAATCAGCGCTCCCAATATCAATCCGGAATCCCATATTTTTCTAAAACCAGAGAACTTACAAGTAACCGGATCGTTTAAAGTGCGCGGCGCTTGTTTCAAGATCGCCCAGCTTACGGAAGAAGAGAAATCGCATGGCGTAGTGGCTTGCTCGGCGGGAAACCATGCCCAAGGTGTGGCATTAGCGGCTACCGCTCATGGTATCAAGTCCTTAATCTGCTTGCCCGATAACGCTCCTATCTCTAAAGTCGAGGCTACTAAATCTTATGGGGCAGATGTATGCCTTGTCGAAGGTGTTTACGATGACGCCTATAACAAGGCTTTACAATTGAAGGATGAGAAAGGATACACATTTATCCATCCGTTTGATGATGAGGATGTGATCGCCGGACAAGGGACCATCGGTCTGGAGTTATTGGAACAACTCCCGGAAGTAGAGGCTGTAATCATTCCGATCGGAGGGGGTGGGCTGATCTCCGGAGTCGCCTATGCCATCAAGAACTTGAACCCGGATATCAGAGTTTACGGAGTGCAAGCCAAAGGAGCGCCCAGCATGTTAAACTCTATCGAGCATGGGAAAATCGAACGCCTCGAAGGTGTACGTACCATAGCCGACGGTATCGCCGTAAAAGAACCGGGAATACATACTTTCGATCTTTGCCAGCAATATGTGGACGAGATCGTATCCGTGACAGACGATGAGATTTCCACCGCTATCCTCGCGTTGATCGAGCAACATAAATTAATCGCCGAAGGGGCGGGTGCCGTAGCCGTGGCCGCCGCCATGTTTAATAAAGTACCCATCAAAGGGAAAAAAGTAATCTGTTTGATTTCCGGCGGAAATATCGACGTGAATATCCTCTCCCGGGTAATCGGACGCGGTTTGCAGAAATCCGGCCGCTCTTGTTCCATGACGATCGAATTGGTAGACAAACCCGGACAATTACAGCATGTATCCGAAATCATCGCCTCTACCGGTGCCAACGTAGTATCCGTATACCACGAGCGTGTCAGCCATACGGCTGATATCAATGGCTGTTATCTGCGGTTGGAGATGGAAACAAGAAATCAACAGCAAATTAATGAGATCCGGCAATTACTCACCGTTTCGGGATATAAGATAGTGGAAGGATAAACAATTCGCCCCAAAGCATACAACTGATTGACAAACCATTACTGTGCCACTACTTTCCATAGGCGTGGCACAGCCGTGCCATCCCAGTGGCACACTTGTGCCATCCTTATGGCATAGCTGTGCCATCACGGTGGCATAAGCGTGCCCTAAAAATGGCACAAGCTAAATATTAATATATTGTCTTAATGTATTCACATACTCCTCCATCGCCAAGCGTCCTTTGTCTGTGATCCGGCAAACCGTTCGGGGCTTCTTCCCGGCAAACCCCTTCTCGATCTCGATATAACCAGCTTCATTAAGTTTGTCCAATTGGACGCTGAGATTTCCCGCCGTAGCGTTCGTCTTCTCCTTGATATAGACAAACTCCGCCTCCTCCACCGATAGCAAGATAGACATGATCGCCAACCGGAGTTGTGAGTGCAATAAAGGATCTAGTTCTTTAAACATTGTTTTTTAGCTTTATTATTAAGAATATGCCCGGGAATAATCATCATTACCACAAATGAAAGGCCAAAATACAAATACCACAAGACCGTGACAGGACCATGATTTATCAAACTCATCAGCATGTAGATAACTAAGACGAAAGCAACTACCGGAGAGTAAATCATCCATTTCTCCCGCAAGATAATGCCATTTATCGACACCCCCAACCCACAATATAATAACGATAAAGGAAGCATTAATATAAAATTGACGGATTGTTCATAAAGCACGCAAAACGCCGCGATCAAGACGAACGTAAGTCCAAACATACAGCCAAACACTTGCCATACACTGGAGATCGTCTTATCCGTATAAGTCACCACGGCCGGCTCGCAACCTCTTTGCTTATATGAAATAACCGGTCCGACAGCAAACATGAGCATCCATCCCCAAGACCAAATATAATTTTGCGTATACACTATCAAAGAGGATATCACGACCGATAAGAGCACGGTAAAATACCCCCAATAAAGCAACACATTGCCACTCCCTACTTTCATATTTCGCTTGCTGGAGTTGATCATCTGAGTGATAATATCCAGACTTTCTTTTTCTGATAATTTTCTATCTTCCATAACTGTATTTATTTTATCTTGTTCTTCATTCAATGTAAAAATGTAAATACGTATCCAAAGATAAGGCCATTGGTATTTCTGAGCAACCTTTCGGTTATTATTTTTCATTCAGGCGACTCCGTTCGGAACCGATCTCAATCTTACTCTTCCTTACTTTCTTTCCGCTATTGAAATTCCATGTCAACGCAACCTTAAAGACCCTTCCTGTAAATCCGTTTTCATAACGGGATGATGTTCGATAAACATCCAACGTACTGGCGTACTCATTGGCTTGGTTAAAGATATTATCGACTGAAACTGCCAACAATAGCTTATCATTCAATAGTTTCTTTCTCGCCATTACTCCAACCGTATGCCGGGGGGCAACCTCGCTATTACCGGAATATAGCCGGCTCGTTCCACTATACCGGGCCTCCACCGTAAAACCTGCCGGCAGCGTAAAGGTAGCGATCGCATTGGCAAACCCTAAATAATGAGACGAGAAAGAAGACAATTCCGTCATCCGGATATCCTGCCGTACGCCTATGAAATTCCCTGTCAAGTTACACCAAGTAAAGGGTTGATACGGCAAGCTGACCGCTACAAACCAATGGTTTTCCCGATCGTGATTTTCATACGTGATATAGGATACATCGGGATTCGCCACATCTTGTTTACAGAACTCCCGGATCAAGTCGTGGTGCAAGTTTCCTCCTACAGTCACCGTATAACGATAATTATAAACCAACGTTACACTGAAACGATTGATATAAGTAGGACGCAGATAAGGATTCCCGATCTGATAACTATAGTCCGAACTCTGTATACGATTCGGATTCAAGGTATAGAACGGAGGACGTTCGATATTACGAGCATATTGCCCTACCAGCATCCACCTCTTGATGGGATCGAACGCATAGGTCACGTTCAAGTTCGGAAAAAGATCCAGATAATCCCGACTAAAATCCTCACTTCTATCCGACGTCTTGGAATATTCCGCACGTACCCCCGCAACGAACGACCAGTTCTTGATCTCCGCAGAGAAAGAGGCGTAAGCTCCTACAATGTTTTCATTATATCTCAAGGTATATCCATATTCCTCATTAGGAATCCAACTCCCACTAGAGTTTAAACCCTCGTACAAGGAATAATCATCCATCAACGTATAGGTATATTTGGTCCCGATTTTCAAAGACATTTTTTCACGCAAATTCTTTTGGAAAGAAATATCGGTTGTCGCCATATCATAATCCGCCGCCGCATGACTCCGGTAAACCGTATCACGGCTCCAATTAGATTGTTCATAACGGATCGTATGGAGATTATCCCCGGTTGATCGCTTATTTACGAAATCGGCTATGACCTTAAATATCGAGCCTCGTTCATCCATTTTACGTAAGTAATTGACCGTAGCGGAAAACGTGTTATAATCATCCTTCTGTCGATAATTCCCCGTACTCTTCATAGGATAAGAGTTCTTTACTAAATCCGTTTGACTCCAAGATGTTCCGTCCGAAGCTTGATTGATATATTCGATCTCAGCTCCGACACTATTCAGCGAATCGATCTCGAAAATAGCCCCGACACGTCCATTCCCATATTTGGAATCCGTATCATACAAAGATTGAGACACAAACTTATTCCCAACCGTTCCGTATTCCCTGTTGGAGTTCATCTCTCCTTTATCCCGGGGAGTAAAAGTACCCGATACCGCTCCATTCAAGCTCCATTTCCCGACACGTGCATTTACGGACGCCGATGGAATATACCCTTGTAAAGATGGAGACAATGACGTACCTAAAGATACATATCCTTGCATACCGTTATCCGGACGTCGCCGCAATGAGATCTTGATCACTCCACCCTTAGTTGAGGCCTCATACTCAACTCCCGCGATCGGTATTACCTCAATCCTTTTTATATCCTCCGATTTCAAAGACCGCAAATAAGCCAGTAGCTCCTCTCCCGTTAAACGAATCTCACGGTCATCCACAAACACCTTCGCCCCTTGCGCCCCATTAATCGGGATCGTTCCATCCGAGAGCCACACACCCGGTGCCTGCGATAATAATTCCGTACCATCCTTTCCGGCAGATGGCATGACCGACATGATAAAGCGGTCCGCCTTCCGCTCTATATTCTTCGCTCGAACAACGACTTCCCTCAGAACATGGTTCGATAGATCTAGAATCAAGGAATCCCGCCGTTTTATCGGTAAGATCAGCTCTTTCCGTAAAGGCTCGTATCCGAGACATTGAACAACAAGCCTATACTTCCCAGCCTCCGCCTCCATGCTAAAATCGCCATCACTATTGGCCACGGCACCCCCTACCTGTTTTTCTCCCGATAAAAGCACAGCGGTCGCATATTCCACGGCATTTCCCTCCGCATCGGAAACATGGGCTTTATAAACCGTTTGTCCCGAGATCTTTTGAGCACTACCCCCGCCTATCGCCAAAATCCAAAGCGATAGCAATAAAAACCGTACCATGGCTCTATTGATTTACCGGATAATACAGTTTTAATTTGAAAGTCGCTTCCTCATCCTTCACCTCGCAACTTTTCAACGCATATCCTTCCGCAGGCCCTTTTCCTTCCAGCATATCCATTTGCCAATTCTCGTTCTCGTCATGGAATACGGACAGATCAAACTTTTCCCAATCCACGTTTTCCAGTCGGATCGTAACCTTTCCTTTCTCAGACTTCGCCATGCCATAAACAGGCTTGGTATCTTTCCCTGACTGAGCCATAACTAGGATATTCCCATGGTTACCACGTATATTTCCAATCTCTACAATAATAGTACGTGCCTCTATGTAACCACATACCAACATGAATAAAGATAATATGAATAAAACTCGTCTCATTTTAGTATCCTCCTCTTAATCATTATTACTGTTACCACAAACAAGTTTATTTTATAAACCATCCATGGATAAAAAAATGCAAAGGAGCTGCGCATCACTCTTTGCATATCACAAATATAGACAAGTTTATTTTATAAACCAAATAAAATTATAAAATATTCCAATAAAAATTTGACTCTGCAAAATACAGCCAAAATCCCCCACTAACCCTCCTAGAAAACACGTACATGCTTTCAAAACAACTATCTTAAGTTTGAAACAAAGCAACTTTTTCGCTATATTGCGCACATTTAGAATATATATGAACAGGACCAACATACAAATAACTAAAGATATGAACGAACGAATAATTGCTATACAAGCAGATATTACGACATTGGATGTAGACGCCATCGTAAATGCCGCGAACAATAGCTTATTGGGAGGTGGCGGCGTAGACGGTGCCATCCATTGGGCCGCCGGTCCGGAACTCCTTGACGAATGCCGGACTTTACAAGGATGCCCGACCGGAGAGGCGAAGATAACGAAAGGTTATCGATTGAAAGCCCGTCATGTCATACACACCGTCGGTCCTATCTACCGGAACGGACAACACGGAGAGCCGGAGCTACTGGAAAATTGTTATCGAAACTCCTTGCGATTGGCGAAAGAGAACAGACTGAGAACAATCGCTTTCCCATCAATAAGCACCGGCGTATATGGCTATCCTATCGAGGAGGCGGCACGGATAGCGATCCGCACGATCGATACCTTCCTAAAAGAGAATCCGGAAATCCAGCAAGTCACGATGTGCTGTTTTTCCGGATACGACAAATCGGTTTATACAAAAGCGCTGGAACAAATCACAACTCACGAGCCGTAATGTGGAAACACCCTTGCTTGCGTTCGTGCTTGATATAGCAACGATCCGCCCTGCGCAAATCACGAAGCACGGAGGCAAGCACCATTTTCAAGCGGTCCTTATCAATATTTAAGGTATCTTTCTCATCTATCTTAGTATAGCGTACCCATGATACATCGAACGTAGTTCCGTATTGGTGGGCAGAGTTGAGAGAAGAGTTCGTATTCCTTTTTCTCAATTTCTTGACATCGGCAACCGTACGGGTTACACTGGTTACCTTTATTTTATAGATGGAAGCATTCAAGTTTTTCAATGAGTCTTGGAAGTTTTTCCCGATATCCTCCAGCAGATTAGCGGCTTCCGGCACCAAATACGGAATAGAGTGCGTCAACTCCTCTATCTCGTAATAGTCATTCGTCTTGATCTCCACCATATCCCGGGAGGCGTGCTCCGCTCCTTCCCTCGAAGAGACAGGCTCTATGCCGATCTTCTTCGCAACGGACAAATGAACGTCATTCAAATCATTAAAATCGCGATTATAGCTTCCATTGTACCAAATCTTCTTCAATTCACCTCTTTTCTCCTTACAAGAAGAAAAAGCCGTCGCCGACACGATCACGACCAGCAACAACATCACATTAAACACTGTCTTCATCTTCATTACCTTCGTTTTACCTAACAAACATACGGAAAAATCCGAAATTACCCCTTAACTCCAATTAGTTTTTCTCTAAATGATAGACGGACGGCTGAAAGATGTGTTCCCGTGAAATAAAACTTCTCCCTTTGCATCAATGGATAAAGAATATTACTAATTTTGTAACTTGATTCGAATAATAAAAAATAGCACATCTTTTTGAAGCGTAATTTAATAAAAGGAATAGCGGATGATTGAAAGAATTTATATTCTTGAAAGCGTAGACCCGGTAATTTTCTACGGTGTGAATAACTCTAATATGCAATTGATCAAGACATTGTTTCCGAAATTGCGTATCGTTGCCCGTGGAAATGTGATGAAAGTGATTGGAGATGAGGATGAGTCCGAGCTTTTTCTCAAGAAAATCCGTGAGGTGGAAAAATACTGTGAGGAGTTTAACTCGCTCTCCGAAGACGTGATTCTGGATATTATAAAAGGGAAAGGCCCCACGGTCGTGAAGCAGGAGAACCTGATCATCCACGGCATGAATGGCAAGCCGATTACCGCACGTACCGAGAATCAACAGTTATTGGTAAAGGCTTTCGAGAACAACGATCTGGTTTTCGCCACGGGACCCGCCGGTTCGGGCAAAACATTCGTCGCTATCGCCCTAGCCGTAAAAGCATTAAAGAATAAGGAAGTACGGAAGATCATCTTAAGCCGCCCCGCCGTAGAAGCCGGAGAAAAACTGGGTTTCTTGCCGGGCGAGATGAAGGATAAGCTAGATCCCTATCTGCAACCGCTTTACGATGCCTTGCAGGATATGATTCCGGCGGCTAAGCTGAAGGAATATATGGAGAATAACGTGATACAGATCGCCCCGCTAGCGTTTATGCGCGGTCGTACCTTGAACGACGCCGTCATTATATTGGACGAGGCGCAAAACACGACGACGCATCAAATCAAGATGTTCTTGACCCGCTTGGGTATGAACGCCAAGATGATCGTCACCGGAGATGTCACACAGATAGACCTTCCGCCTTCTACCACGTCCGGATTGATACAGGCCATGCAAATATTGAAGGGCGTAAACGGGATCGGTAAGATCGAGTTCACCAAGAAAGATATTGTCCGGCATAAACTTGTCCAACGAATCGTAGAGGCTTATGATAAGTTCGATGATAAACGGAAGAAAGAGATCAAAGAGGCAAAAGAGAAGAAAACGAATATAGACAACAACTAAAAGTAAGAGTCATGAAGAAGGCATTAGTTAAGACAGACTTCAATTTCCCGCGACAAAAGAGCGTATACCATGGGAAAGTACGCGACGTGTACAACATCAATGACGAGGTATTGGTAATGGTCGCTACAGACCGTATTTCCGCTTTCGATGTTATCTTGCCGGAAGGTATTCCTTACAAGGGACAAATGTTAAACCAGATCGCCGCCAAGTTCCTTGACGCTACGACTGATATTTGCCCGAACTGGAAACTGGCTACTCCAGACCCGATGGTAACGGTTGGCGTTCAATGCCAAGGTTTCCCGGTTGAGATGATCGTACGCGGTTATCTGTGCGGAAGCGCATGGCGTGCTTATAAGAGCGGCGTACGTGAGATCTGCGGCGTGAAACTACCGGAGGGTATGCGTGAGAACCAACGTTTCCCCGAACCCATCATCACCCCGACCACAAAGGCTGAGATCGGAGAGCATGATCAAGATATCTCTAAAGAGGAGATTCTCGCTAAAGGTTTGGTCTCTAAAGAGGACTACGAGGTTCTTGAGAAATATACGATGGCCTTGTTTAAACGCGGTACCGAGATCGCTAAGGAACGTGGCTTGATCTTGGTTGACACGAAATATGAGTTCGGCCATCGTGACGGCAAGATCTATTTGATCGACGAGATCCATACTCCGGATTCCTCCCGTTATTTCTACTCAGAAGGATACGAGGATCGTTTCGCCAAGGGTGAACCGCAGAAGCAACTTTCCAAGGAGTTCGTTCGCGAATGGTTGATGGAAAATGGCTTCCAAGGTAAGTCCGGACAGAAAGTTCCTGAGATGACACCGGAGATCGTAGAAGGAATCAGCAACCGATATATCGAATTGTTCGAGCATATCACAGGGGAGACTTTCGTAAAAGGCGAGACTGACAACTTGCTGAACCGCATCGAGAAAAACGTTACCGAATATTTACAGAATAAATAAGATACCGCACATGACACAGTATGGTTCAGAGACAATACTTCCTTATAACAAAGAGGAACAAAAGGGCACGCAAGTCAAACGCATGTTCGACTCGATAGCCGAAACGTATGACCAACTCAACCATACTCTCTCATTTGGTATCGACAAGATATGGCGCAGGAAAGGGATCGCTTTCCTGCGTCCTTTCTCTCCTAAAACGATACTGGATATCGCTACCGGTACCGGAGACTTGGCTATCTCCATGTACAAAAAGCTGCGCCCCGACCATATCATCGGTGCCGACATCTCGTTAGGCATGATGGAAGTGGGACGGAAAAAAGTAGCTGCCGCCGGTTATTCGGAGCATATATCCTTCGAGCAACAGGACTGTACGGCCTTGACCTACGAGGAAAACTCGTTCGATGCCGTAACCGCCGCTTTCGGGGTTCGTAATTTTGAGAACATAGAGCAAGGTATCTCAGAGATGTACCGGGTGCTGAAACCCGGTGGGCATATCATGATCTTGGAACTTTCCACACCGGAACATTTTCCCATGAGACAACTCTACCAGATCTATTCAAAGACCGTCATCCCCTTTATCGGACGTCTACTCTCTAAAGAAAAAGCCGCATATAATTATTTGCCGGCTTCCATCAAGGTAGTTCCTCAGGGAAAGGTCATGACGGATTTACTCACCCGTCAAGGCTTCAAGCAGGCCCGTGTACGGACCTTTACCTTCGGGATCTGTTCATTATATACAGGATCTAAAGAATAAACAATAAAAAGGTTATGCAGAAATATGGCTTACTGGGATATCCCCTCGGACATTCGTTTTCTAAAACGTATTTCAACCAGAAGTTTGAGGCGGAGAAGATCGACGCTGAGTACTTGAATTTCGAGATTCCATCTATCAAGGAGATTAAGAACGTAATCAAAGAAAACCCTGAACTTAACGGTTTAAACGTGACCATTCCTTATAAGGAACAAGTAATCCCATATTTAGACGATTTGGATGACGATGCCCGTCAGATCGGAGCGGTAAATGTCATCAAGTTCACAAAAGGTCTTTTCGGCAAACTTAAACTGAAAGGATATAACTCGGATATTATCGGATTCAAGCAATCGATTGATCCTTTATTGAAAGAAACGCACCGGAAAGCGTTGATCCTTGGTACGGGAGGGGCGTCAAAGGCAGTCTTCCACGGACTGAAACAGCTAGGCGTTGGTGCCACGCTGGTTTCTCGCAAACCGAAAGAATTTTGTATCACGTACGATGAGATTACTCCGAAGACCATGGAGCAATATACGGTGATCGTAAACACGACTCCCTTAGGCATGTTCCCGAATATAGACTCATGTCCGGATATCCCGTACGATTTACTTACGCCGAATCATCTATTGTATGATTTACTTTACAATCCGGATGAGACCCTATTCATGAAGAAAGGAAAAGAAAAAGGCGCCGTCGTGAAAAATGGTCTGGAAATGCTTCTATTACAGGCTTTCGCCGCTTGGGAAATCTGGCAGAAATAGATCGAACGATATCTTTCCAACCACATGATTTGATGAAGCTAGCTTCGTGAGCCAATGAAGTTAGCTTCGTTAGTCAATGAAGTTAACTTCACAAGCGTATGAAGTTAACTTACTTCAACCAAGTCAATACATAGTCCGGTGTAACTTGATATGCCAACTCATATTCCCGGCATGCCTCGGTCCGGGTTTCTCGTCCCTTAAACGTCCCACTCGATAAATAAGGAAAAGGATTCACGTGAAGATGCTTTTGAAAGTCCACTCCTTCCTGCCCGATTATCTTGAACAAGGTTTCTTTGGCGCACCAATGGATTAATAGATGCTCGACCTCATGCTCCAGATCGATCCCCGCCTCTTCCTCCGGATTCATAAAGCGACTTCGTATTTTCAAGATCCGGTCCGAACGATACTCGATATCGATCCCTGTCGGACGCTTATCCAAGATTACCGCCACATAATCTTTCGTATGAGATATACTTATATATAAAGGTACGCACGCGAGGAACGGGGCACCCGTAGAATGATAGTCAACCCTTGCCTCCTCTCCTAAAAGCTCTTTTAAAAGCACCCGGCTGGCGAAACGTTCCTGCCTCCGCTTCTCTGCCGATACCCGCTCCAAAAAAGAAGAATAGTCCGCTTTATGCTCAAGCATCCCCAAAAGCTCATCAGAGCTTTCTTCCATTTTCCAGACTCCATGCAGCGGCGAGAGTTGTTTATATAGCAAGGCCATATTATTCTTTCCAACTAAAAGTTTGTATAAGTTCTATGATATCTTCCCGGATATATTGGATAGCGGGAGCTAATGAATCCGCATTGGGTTTACAGTCAAAATACAAGGCCCCCCGGAAGAAATTCGATACACTATCTGTCAACAGGAATTGTATGGGAGAAGCCGATTCTCCATCCAGAAGAAACAACGAGCCATAAACGTTTGCGGCAGGGTTGGAATACGCTTTCTCCGATATCCGATTCTCCGACTTTATCAGGCGGGCGACGAAAGAGCGGCTTTCCGTTTCCACCGTCACCAAGGACGCGGGAGTAATTGGCAAATAGCTGCAATAAAGCTTAGCCTCTAACTCCGGATACGAGATATTCAAGCCCGTAACACCCTTCTTTTGATCCGGAACCTCTATGACCGCAGTCTGAGAGACATCAAAATTAAAAGGCAGGTAACTGAGATCAAGCGGTTTATACTGTGCCTTCGAAGGTTCAATACGAACATAGCCCCGTGGCTTCGGCGTATATTCCACACACGAAATACAGCATATCCCTAAAAACAGAGAACCTCCTATGACAGCAGCTATCCATTTCATAAACATTTACTTCGTATCTTTCCCATTCTCATCATTCCCTGTATCTTCAAGGATACGGTTAAATTTAACCTTTAATATCCTCCTGTTATCCACTTCCAGCACTTGGAAACGATATTCCTTAAAATCTATAATCTCCCTACGGCGTGGAAAATCCCCTTTTATCTCCAACAAAAGACCGGCCAAAGTTTCCACTTCTTCCGTCAATTTACCAAAATCTGAGGGATCGGCATCGATAACCCGGAAGAAATCCGTCAATAATATCTTTGCCTCAAAGATCAAGCTACCGTCTGCTAAACGGATGAATTGTTGCTCATCCTCATCATACTCATCGGAGATCTCTCCAACAATTTCCTCTAGGATATCTTCCATCGTCACGATACCGGAGGTACCGCCAAACTCATCGACCACGATCGCCATATGAATTTTATTGGTACGGAACTCTTCCAGCAAATCATCGATCTTCTTGGTTTCCGGCACGAAATAGGCCGGTCGGATCAAGCTCTGCCAACGGAATGTATCGGGCTTGTCAATATAGGGCAATAAGTCCTTGATATATAAGATACCTTTTATATTATCCTCAGTCTCGGAATATACCGGAATACGCGAATAGCCGGATTTGATAATAAAATCAACCACCTCACGGAAACTGATCTTGATCTCGATATCTTCCATATCCAGACGAGGAGTCATGATCTCATCAGCGGTCTTATTATAAAACTTGATAATCTCCGCCAGCATCTCCTTCTCCTCCGGGATCTCGGTAGAGGTTAGCTCTAACGCTTTAGAAAGCTCATCTACAGAGATATCATATTTCTTTTTCGCTAACGCTTTATTGATGACCGATGTGGAATTAACCAAGATTTTCGAGAATGGGCGGCAGAAGCGTTCCAAACCACTTAATACGGAGGCTGAAAAACGAACAAAACGCAAAGAATTCTTCTGTGCGTAAATCTTAGGCATGATCTCCCCAAAAAGTAAAAGCAAGAAAGTCAAGAGAATCGTCTCAAGCACAAAGCCTAGAAGAGGAGCGGCCGAGAAATTAATCCAAGCGTTAATCGCATAGGTACACAGCATAACGACCGCCACATTTACAAAATTATTAGCGATCAATATAGATGCCAATAGATACTCCGAACGTTCAAGGAGACGTTTGATAACAGGATCTGCCGGGCGATTCTCTTCCCCGATCTCATTTAGGTCACCCGGGGTTAGAGAAAAGAATGCCACTTCAGAGGCCGACACGAAGCCGGAAACAAACAGCAGTAAAAAAGCGAGGCTTAATGCGATCACAGGACCCGCTGTCAGCGCCTGCACCGTTACGTTTTCAAATAAGCCCCATAAATAATAGTCCGAGTCCAAGGGAAACAGTATTAGTTAAACAATATCAGAACGGGAGATCATCCGCGTCACTGGATTCTGAGAATGCGCTAGGCTGCGAGGCGGCTGGCTGTTGATAAGCGGTATTTGGCGCCGTGGTCGGTTGAGCCGGTTGTCCTTGTCCCACATTGGGCTGCATACTACCGCCTTGTGCAGTCGTATTTCCACCATCGGCCGGACGGGAACCCGTGCTGTAAAACTCGATACGATCCGCATGGATCTCCGTAACATATCGTTTCACGCCGCTTTGGTCATCATAATTACGAGTACGAATCTTGCCTTCCACATATACACCGGAACCTTTACGTACCCATTTTTCCACGAAAGGAACCAAATCCCGACGAACTACGATATTATGCCACTCCGTACGTTCCGGAACCACCGTTCCATTTGCCAACGTATACCCACGTTCCGAGGTTGCCAGCGGGAAATTAGCGACAGCGGCACCACTGTCAAAATAGCGAACGTCAGGATCTTTGCCTACGTTGCCGATCAATATAACCTTATTCAATGACATAATTCAAATTCTTAATAACCATACAAAGAAACACAAATTCAATCATTCTCACAAGTTTCCGTTTAATTTCTCTAAATAAATATGTATCAGCCGGGGAACGGCATACTTCTCAATATCCCGACAAGGCAGAGAGAGGTAATTCCCCAAGGATTCCGGAACCTGCTCTATCTCTATTTGATAGAAAGAAGCGTATAAAATTTGATGGGAGAGCGTATGCTTTACATTCGATAACCCTTGGGTGATACTCAATTTTCCAGCATCTCCCAATAGGTTACGGAAGGCTTGCGTCTCACACAAACCGGAAAAATCCATCGCATGATCCGTCTCGATCAATGGAAATTCATACAAACCGGTCCAGATATCCTTCCCCGTCCGTCTGTTCATCCAAGTTTGTTCTTTATATATAATGTATAGATAGTGGAAATAACGATCCCTTGTCTTCGTCTTATTTTGTTTCACCGGATAAGCTTGCACATTGCCGGAAGCGAACGCCACGCATTTATCTTTTAGCGGGCACACCCCGCAGTCCGGGTTTTGAGGAACACATTGCAAAGCACCCAATTCCATGATCGCCTGATTATGCGTCCCTGCGTTCTTAGGGTCCAAGATCATTCCGGCCAGTTCCGCAAATTGCTTTTTACCCTTCGTGGTGTCGATCGGCGTATCTACGGCAAACAAACGGGAAAGTACCCGGTACACATTTCCATCCACGACCGGACACGGTTGGTTCCAAGCAAAGGAGACGATCGCCGCCGCCGTATACTCCCCGATACCTTTCAAGGATAATACCTCTTTATAATTCTCCGGGAAAACCCCGTTAAACCGCTCCATGATAGATTTAGCCGCCGCATGTAAGTTACGAGCCCGGCTATAATACCCCAAGCCCTGCCAATATTTCAGCACCTCATCCTCTTCCGCCACCGCTAGAGATGCCACATCCGGGAAACGTTCGGTAAAACGCAAAAAATACTCCAATCCCTGTACAACCCGGGTTTGTTGCAATATAATCTCCGATATCCAGATGATATAAGGGTCTCTCGTTTCCCTCCAAGGAAGCTCTCTTTTATAGGTTTCATACCACTCAACCAATATCCGGCTGATTTCTAACTCACTTTCATACTGTAACATAACTGCTCCCTTTCTCACTTTTCAACATCATAACTATTTGATTACCGCAAACATACATATATATTACGAATCGAGAAGAATCTTTTTATTTAAAAATTGAAGCTCAATTCTTTTTCCACTTAAATAAAAAGCTATATATTTGCATTCCAAAAAATTAATAGGTCAAAATCAATTAATTAATTTATAGACATGACTAAAGCAGATATTGTTAGCGAGATTTCAAAAAGCACTGGTATCGACAAACAGACAGTGCTAGCAAGCGTTGAGTCCTTCATGGATATCGTAAAAAGTTCTTTAGCCCAAGGCGAAAACGTTTACTTGAGAGGTTTCGGAAGTTTCGTTATTAAGAAGAGAGCTCAAAAGACAGCTCGTAATATTTCAAAAAATACTACGATCATCATCCCGGAACACAACATTCCGTCATTCAAGCCGGCTAAGACTTTTATTGGTGAAGTTAAGTAATTAATTATTATACGTTTAATTTAAAATTTTAAAGCGATGCCTAGCGGAAAGAAAAGAAAAAGACATAAAATGTCTACGCACAAGCGCAAAAAGAGACTGAAGAAGAATAGACATAAGAAGAAATAAGTCTATCTAACGAACTCTAAAGAACAAACTTAATAAGTGACCTTTTAAGTTTGTTCTTTGCGTATTTTATAAGGTCTGATCTTAAAAACACATCTTAAGTGATTAGTGAATTAGTAGTTGATGTACAGCCCAAAGAGGTATCTATCGCCGTCTTGGAGGACAAGAGCCTTGTGGAGCTCCAAAAGGAGGCCCGCAACGTCTCGTTCGCTGTTGGTGATATCTATCTAGGTAAGGTTAAGAAACTGATGCCGGGCTTAAACGCTGCGTTCATTGATGTCGGTTACAAAAAGGATGCGTTTCTTCACTATTTGGACTTAGGTCCTAACTTCAACACCCAACAGAAATATTTAAAGCAATTGCTGAGCGATCCCAAAAAGGCGCCGGTACTGTCGAAAACTCAGATTCTACCGGAGATCGAAAAGAACGGGAGTATTAGCGACGTGCTGAAAGTAGGACAAGAGGTGTTGGTTCAAATTGCTAAAGAGCCTATCTCGACGAAAGGTCCCCGATTGACTTCCGAGCTTTCTTTTGCCGGAAGATATATCGTGCTGATACCGTTCGCCGATAAAGTATCTGTCTCCACCAAAATTAAATCAAGCGAGGAACGAGCCCGTTTGCGCCAGTTAATCCAAAGTATCAAACCGAAGAATTTCAGTGTTATCGTACGGACATCCTCGGAGGGCAAGCGTGTCGCAGAGCTTGATCATGAATTGAAGACATTGATGAAACGATGGGAAGATAATATCGTGAAGGTGCCTAAACTCAAAGCTCCGGCTATTATTTATGAGGAAACGGCACGTACCGTAGCTTTGCTTCGGGATATATTCAACCCCTCTTTCCAAAATATTTATGTAAATGACAAGGAGGTCTATAATAATGTCCGCGACTATGTAAGCTTGATCGCACCGGGACGGGAAGAAATCGTACAGTTATATACGGGAGAGCTTCCTATCTTCGACAACTTTGCGGTCACCAAGCAAATCAAGTCGCTATTCGGACGAACTGTCACTTACAAGAGTGGAGCTTACTTGATTATCGAGCACACGGAAGCTATGCACGTTATCGACGTGAACAGCGGGAACCGTTCCAAAGGCAGCGATGCCCAAGAGAAGACAGCTATCGACGTAAATATAGCCGCCGCCGATGAGATCGCCCGTCAGCTCCGCTTACGAGACATGGGAGGTATCATCGTCATAGACTTTATCGATATGGCAGAGGCTGCCAACCGGCAAAAGCTATTTGAACACATGACAAAGGCAATGGCAAATGACCGGGCTAAACACAATATCCTTCCTCTTAGTAAGTTTGGCTTGATGCAGATTACCCGTCAGCGGGTACGTCCGGCAATGGACGTGGATACGTCAGAAGACTGCCCATCCTGTTTCGGAACAGGAACGGTTAAGCCTTCCATCCTGTTTACCGACAGCCTGGAAGAAAAAATAGATTGCTTAGTAAACAAACATCACGTGAAGAAATTCACCCTGCATGTACATCCGTATGTCGCAGCGTATGTGAACAAGGGGTTGTTCCCCTTGAGCATGAAGTGGAAAATGAAGTACACACATGGTTTAAAAGTTATTCCCAATCAAAGTCTCGCCTTTCTTGAATACAAATTCTTTGATGCCGACAAGAATGAGCTTGACATGAAAGAAGAAAAGGAAATAATCAACAAATAACAAGAGAAGCCCCGGGCCTATTAAAACGGTTCCGGGGCTTTCTGTATTCTGCCAAACCGCCAAAATGTCACGATTCATGACACGTATTATTTATTTTCAAACCCAAACTTCTTTGGCACGGCATTTGTTGAATACTATGTGAATCCTTTAAACAAGGAGGATGACGGACGATGAATAATAACAATTAAAATATTTACAATCATGGGAAAGATTATTGGAATCGACTTAGGAACAACCAACTCTTGTGTTGCCGTATTGGAAGGTAACGAACCGGTTGTTATCGCGAACAGCGAAGGTAAAAGAACAACACCTTCAATCGTAGCTTTCGTAGAAGGCGGCGAGCGTAAGGTAGGTGATCCCGCAAAACGTCAGGCTATCACCAATCCTGAAAAGACTATATTCTCTATCAAACGTTTCATGGGTGAAACTTATGACCAAGTACAAAAGGAAATCAATCGCGTTCCTTATAAAGTAGTGCGTGGTGATAACAACACTCCTCGTGTAGATATCGAAGGACGTTTGTATACTCCGCAGGAAATCTCAGCGATGATCCTGCAGAAAATGAAAAAGACAGCTGAGGATTATTTGGGACAGGAAGTAACGGAAGCCGTTATCACAGTACCTGCTTACTTTAGTGACGCTCAACGTCAGGCTACGAAAGAGGCTGGTGAGATCGCAGGTTTAACCGTACGCCGTATCGTAAACGAACCGACTGCCGCTTCTTTAGCTTATGGTTTGGATAAGACGAACAAAGACATGAAGATCGCCGTATTCGACTTAGGTGGTGGTACATTCGATATCTCCATCCTTGAGTTAGGTGACGGCGTATTCGAGGTAAAATCAACAAACGGTGATACTCACCTAGGTGGTGATGACTTCGACCACGTAATCATCGACTGGTTGGCTGAAGAATTCGAACGAGAGGAAGGCGTAGACTTACGTAAAGACCCGATGGCTTTACAACGTTTAAAAGAAGCTGCCGAGAAAGCGAAGATCGAGTTGTCAAGTACGACTAGCACGGAGATCAACTTGCCGTATATCATGCCGGTAAACGGTATTCCAAAGCACTTGGTTAAGACTTTGACTCGTGCTAAATTCGAACAATTGGCTGACGGTCTGATCCAAGCATGTATCGAACCGTGCCGTCAATCCTTGAAAGACGCAGGTTTATCAACTTCTGATATCGACGAAGTGATCTTGGTAGGTGGTTCTACTCGTATCCCGGCTGTACAGGCTATCGTTGAGAAATTCTTCGGTAAAGCTCCGTCTAAGGGCGTTAACCCGGATGAAGTAGTAGCCGTAGGCGCAGCGATCCAAGGTGGTGTATTGACAGGTGAGGTTAAAGACGTATTGCTGTTGGATGTTACTCCGCTGTCTTTAGGTATTGAGACAATGGGTGGTGTAATGACTAAATTGATCGAGTCTAACACGACCATCCCGACCAAGAAGTCCGAGACATTTACGACTGCCGTAGACAATCAGCCTTCTGTTGAGATCCACATCTTGCAAGGTGAGCGTTCTTTGGCTAAAGACAACAAGTCTATCGGCCGTTTCCACCTAGATGGAATACCTGCCGCACAACGTGGTGTCCCTCAGATCGAGGTTACATTCGATATCGACGCCAATGGTATCTTGAACGTATCCGCCAAGGATAAAGGAACCGGTAAAGTACAAAGTATCCGTATCGAGGCTTCCAGCGGTTTGAGCGATGATGAGGTTAAGCGTATGAAAGAAGAGGCTGCCGCAAACGCAGAGGCCGATAAGAAAGAGAAAGAGCGTATCGATAAATTGAATCAAGCGGATAGCATGATCTTCCAGACCGAGAAACAATTGAAAGATCTTGGCGACAAGCTTCCGGCAGACAAGAAAGCTCCGATCGAAGGTGCCTTGAACAAATTGAAAGAAGCTCATAAGGCTCAGGATATCGCAGGTATCGATGCTGCTATGGCAGAATTGAACAGCGTATTCCAAGCAGCTAGCCAAGAAATGTACAACGCTCAAGGCGGCCCGCAAGCAGATCCTAACTTCGGTGGTCAACAAGCTGGCGGTAACGCAGGTAGCAGCAACAACAGCAAAGACGGTAACGTTACGGACGTTGACTTTGAGGAAGTAAAATAAAAAGAAGCGGTTTTAATCGCTCCTTTACTCCACATAAGATAGAAAAACGGCTATCGGGTCCTTCGGGATCTGATAGCCGTTTTTTATTTTAGCCCTATATATTCAATAAAAAAAGCCATTGATATCCAATAATTATTAATAAGTTTGCACTCGCATAAAAACACTCATTTTAAATTACGATTAAGGGCAACGTACTAATTTTCGACTTATGCTAGCGATATCTATACAGAAATATTACATATTTGTTCTACTTTTTCTGCTAGCCATTCTACAGTCCTCTTGTCAACAGTCGGGAAATAAATATCGTATATTAGTAGTGCATTCCTATGAAAGCGATTATGTAGCTTATAAAGACTGCGATCGGTTGATCCGGGAATCCCTCGAGAAAAAGGGGATTAATCCGTCGATCCAAACATTCTATTTGAACTGCGAGCAATATGCGGCACCCGCCGAAGAAAAACGGATGTACCTGTATCTAGATTCGATCTCTACTTGGAAACCCGATCTGATATTGGTCTACGAGGATCAAGCGACTTACACGTTAATGCAATGCCATCATCCGCTAATCTCTACAGTCCCCATTGTATTTGGCGGCGTAAATTTCCCCAATAAGGCACTATTAGCGCAATATTCGAATGTTTCCGGATTCTGGGACGAGCCCGACTACGTCACGAACATCCGCTTGATAGAACATCTGTTGGGCAAGTCTACGATTTATATGTTGCACGATAGTACGTATATAGATAGGCACATTAAGGCTACGTTACATGAGCAATGTGCTCAAGCAGACATTCGGGTCGATAATAATCGCATCATGTATATACCGGTAGAGATCGCTACTTTGGACAGGGTCAATCAAAGCTTAAAACGACCGGATAGTACGACCGTCAACGTCGTGCCCGTACAAGGAGACAAGCTATCAGCTGTTTCTTGGTACATGAGTAAACACGTCCCTTACATCTACTATCTACAGGCCAAACGGGATTACCGGGTATTGAACACCAGCCGTTTTTCCAGTAAACCCTCTTTTACGGCGATCAACGAGGATCTAGGATATTCGAATAAACTTGTAGGTGGCTATATCACCTCCTTGGAAACCCAAATAGAAGAATCTACCGATAGAGCCGCGGAAATATTAAAAGGCTCCCCTAGCGAATCATTCCCACAGATAACAAAGAGCAAGAAGAATTATGTATTTGATTTCAATGAAGTCAAATATTGGAATATCGATAAAAGGCTTCTTCCGAAGGATGCTATACTTTTGAACTTTCCTTTTAAGGACCAATATCCAAGATTATTCTGGAGCTTGATAATCGTAGTCAGCACGATGTGCTGCTTTGTCTTCAGTAGCTTCATCATCATGTATACCCAAGAATCCAAGGCAAAACGACAAGCGCAAAAAGCCCTATTACATGAAAAGGAATCATTAGCGGAAGCCTTGGAGAAAGCCAATGAGTCCGACCGGATGAAATCCGTATTCTTGGCTAACATGAGTCATGAGATACGTACCCCTCTAAATGCGATCATCGGCTTTTCAAGCCTAATCGCCGAACTGGATCTGACAGCGGAAGAGAAGGAGCAATACGCTAATATCATCACGACCAATAACGAGTTATTACTAAAGTTAGTCAATGACATATTGGATTTGGCAAGGATTGAATCCGGAGGTATCGTCTTTCATAAAGAATCCTGCAATTTAACGGATTTAGTGAAAACCCTTTATAAACAACATCTTTCCGATGTCCCCGAAGGTATCGAATTCAAGAAGAAATGCCCCGATACGCCGATCTGCTTATATTCGGATAAGGAGCGACTTTACCAAGCGCTCGAGAACATACTGAAAAATGCTATAAAATTTACTTCCGCAGGCTTTATAGAGATCGGTTACGAGTATTCCACCAATGCACAAGACGTCCGACTTTATGTGCAGGATACAGGCATCGGGATCTCTCCCGAGGACCAAGAAGCGATATTCGAGCGTTTCAAGAAGCTGGATGATTTCGTGCAAGGGACAGGTCTTGGATTATCGATCTGCCAAGCTATCGTAAAACAATTAAACGGGCGTATCTTGCTCAAGTCCGAAAAGAATAAGGGGTGCCGCATCTCCTTGGTTTTCGAATTATAAACCAACCTCAGAAGCCAAGAAAATAGACATTTGTCTCTTTGATATCCAATTACTTTTTATACATTTGTACCTATTATATTGAAGCTATACACATGGCGAACACTTCTTATCGTTATCTTTTTTTATTGTTGCTTCCATTATTTCTATTGGTCGCAAATTCTTGCGAACGCTCAACCACGGAAAAGCGTATCTTGATAGTCCAATCTTATGAGCCGGACTTTCAAGCCTATAAAGATATAGAAGAGGCTTTTAAAAAAGGATTCCAGAAGGAAGGCATTCCTGCTAGTATCTTCACGTTCTATCTTAATTGCGAAGCTTATCAATCGCTAGAAGAGAAACAAAGAATATATACGGAACTCAATACGTTATCTTTATGGAAGCCTGATATCATAATCGTAAACGATGATCAAGCGACCTATTCCTTATTGGCTTGCGAACATCCTTTATTAGATAGCGTACCTATCGTTTTTACCGGAGTCAACTACCCAAACATACCCTTAATTCAAAAGTATCCTAACGTATCCGGATTTTGGGATAAGCCGGACTATCGGAAAAACGTCGAACTTATCGAGCGAATCATGGGAAAATGCGTAATTGTACGTGTCTCTGATAGTACAGCTCTTGACAAAAAGATCCTGAAAGATATGGATGAGCAAATAAAAGGGCTATGCTCCAAGGCTAGACCCGATTACCTTAAATATCCCCAGTATTCATCCCCATCCGATAAAAAGAGATCCTCTTCTTTAGTGCGGTTCCCAAAAGTACCGTTCGATTCCCTTTATATACAAACCATTCAACCCCGCACCAGTTCCAACTTGATCTGGGGGTTAGGTACAAGTACTTACAACAAGGCCTACCTTGCTACCAAAAGAGATTATACCTCGATAGCCTTAGGTAGGTTCTGCTCATTTCCCAGCTTCTCGGCGATCAACGAATCCGTAGGATATGACGGAGACTTCATCGGAGGATATATGACCCCGGTAGAGAGCCAAACCCAAGAAGCCTTACGACGAGCTGCCAGCATACTCAAGGGCACACCGGCCAATAGCTTCCCACAAATAACGGAAAGCGCCAAAAACTATCTGTTCGATTACCCGACTTTAAATAAATGGGGTATCGATTGGAAAGAACTGCCTCAAAACAGCATCTTCTTGAATATGCCCTTTGTGGTTCGTTATCAAACATATATTATTCTATGCGGGATTCTTCTAACCCTATTTATCCTATGGACGCTTTTCTATCAAAGAGTACAATACCGTCGCGAAGCCTCTCACAAGAAACAGGCTCAAGAAAGTTTACGGAAAGAGAAAGAATTCCTCTCGTTGGCTTTAGAGAGCGGTGATATTTTCGCATTCCGATACAGCAACGGCGTATTCGAGTTCGACCATGATTTCTATAAGTCGTTGGATATGCCGATAAAGCCGATCACCTCCACGCAATTCCAAGAGTCTATCCACCCTGAAGACCGGGAAGATTTCATCCAACATAAGCACCTGCTTGATACAGGATTCCCTTCCCGTAAGATCACCCGCCGCCGATATAATTTCAACGGCAAAGGGCATATATGGTGGGAATTCAGATATGCGCAAGCGAAGAATGGACAAGACTCCACCCGCAATAATGTCGGAGTAAACGGGCTCTGCTTAAATATCCAACAAAGTAAGGAAGTAGAGGAATATCTTATCAAAGCCCGTATAAGGGCCGAGGAAGCGGACCAAATGAAATCAGCGTTCCTCGCCAATATGAGCCATGAGATACGTACCCCGCTTAACGCCATCGTTGGATTTTCGGAACTGCTAACAAGCGATATGGAAATAAGCCCGAACGAGAGGGATGAGTTCATGCAAGTTATCAGTAAGAACAGCGACCTCTTATTGAAATTGATCAATGACATTCTCGATCTATCCCGCATCGAGTCCGGTAAGATGTCGTTTACCCTCACGAATTGTGACTTAAACGAATTACTATCCCATATCTACCGCACCCATCAATTGTTGATGCCCCAAGGCGTAGCGCTTAAAATACAACTGCCGGTCCTCCCGGCCATTATCCAAGCGGACCTACATCGATTAACCCAAGTGATTACCAACCTTATAAACAACGCCGCAAAATTCACGACGCAAGGATACATCTTGATTAAATACGATTATACGCAAGATAAACGTTGGATCCAGATCTCCGTGACCGATACGGGCAAAGGCATTCCCGCAGATAAGCAAGCCCAAGTATTCGAACGGTTCAACAAACTGGACGAGTTTGCGCAAGGGACAGGCCTCGGACTGGCGATCTGCCAAATTATCATCGAGCACTTCGGAGGATATATCACCCTAGAATCCAAAGAAGGGGAAGGTAGCACATTCATCGTGACCCTTCCCTACACTCCCGGATTATCGGTATAAGATTATTTTTTCTTGAAACGCAAGAACGGCAATACAATAAATAAAGGTATGCAACAGATCATTACCCAGATAAAGAAATGTTGGTAACCGATCTGCTCCTGTATCCATCCCGATGCCATTCCCGGTAGCATCATACCTAACGCCATGAAACCGGTACTGATCGCATAATGCGAAGTCTTATATTCCCCCTCGGCGAAAAGCATCAGATACATCGTATAAGCCGTAAAGCCAAACCCGTAGCCGAATTGCTCGACAGCGACACAAGCGTTTACGACAACAATACTCTCCGGCATCGTATAGGCCATATACAAATAGACCAGATTCGGCAAGGAGATAGCCAATGCCATAGGCCATAACCAAGTCTTCAAGCCACTCCGGGATATAGCCAGGCCTCCTAAAACCCCTCCGAGCAATAAGGAGATCACTCCCACCGTACCATAAGCGAACCCGACCTCACCGGTACTGAGCGCCAGCCCGCCAACTTCCCGCCCATCCAGCAGGAAAGGAGAAGCCAACTTTACCAATTGGGATTCCCCCAAACGATACGTCAGCATAAAAAGCAAAGCCGGGACAATCCCTTTCTTGTTGAAAAAACTCACGAAAGTATTGCCAAACTCCACCAAGATGGTATGAGGGGTGATATTCGTACGTTGCGCGTCACTCGCCGGACGGGGTAAGATATACTTATGCCACAAGGCCAAGGCGATAAAGGTACCGGCCAATACGAAAAACACCAGGCTCCAAGCAAAGGAAATCCGCCCGGTACTCTCCTCCAAAAGTCCCGCCAGCATAACCAGCAGACCTTGTCCGGTTAGCATCGCCACCCTGTAGAACGTATTTCGGATACCGATGAAGAACGCCTGTTGCTCCTCCGTCAAGCCCAGCATATAGAACCCATCTGCGGCGATATCGTGCGTAGCGGAACTAAACGCCATCAACCAAAAGAAAGCCAAGGTAAACCGCAGAAAGAAATCCCCGGGAAGGACGAACGCCACACCTGCCATTCCACCACCAATCAATAACTGCATGCCATAAATCCACCAACGCTTCGTTTTTATCAAGTCTACGAACGGGCTCCAGATGGGCTTGATCACCCAAGGAAAATAAAGCCAACTGGTAAACAAGGCGATATCCGTATTCGAGACGCCCAAACGTTTATACATGATCACAGAAAGCGTCATGACTACCACGTAGGGCAAGCCTTCGGCGAAATAAAGAGACGGGATCCAAGCCCAAGGACTACGTTTTTCCATAATCAGCAGGAATCAGATGATTAGAAGTCAATACTAAATCCATCCGCATCCTTCCACGCCGGGAACTTAGCCCGGAACTCATCCAGCTCGCTCTTCTTCAAGGTACATGTCCGGGTGATTTCCTCCCGTTTTCCGGCATCAGCCAATTTCTTTCCTTTTGCGTTATAAATCATGGAATCCCCTCTGAAAAGAAAACCTTTCCCATCTACCCCCACACGGTTCACGCCACAGACATAAGCCATGTTCTCAATGGCACGGGCATGCAGCAATGCCTTCCACGCCTTCTTCCGGGCCTCGGGCCAATTGGCCACATAAATCAAAAGATCATATTCGTTATTTACGTTGCGGCTCCAAACCGGGAAACGCAGGTCATAACAAACCTGCAAACAGATATTCCAGCCTTTATAGGGCACGATCAGCCGTTTGTCGCCCGCCGAGAAATGCTTGTCCTCTTCCGCCATACGGAACAAATGACGCTTATCGTAATAATACTCCTCTCCTTCCGGAGTGATGAAAAAAGCCCGGTTGTAGAACTTTCCGTTATCTTTCGCGATAAAACTCCCGGCCACGGCCAGTTTATATTTCTTAGCCCATTCCTTTATAGTCGGTACGGTCTGGCTCTCCATCGTATCGGCTTGTTTCTCCACGTCCATGGAAAATCCCGTGGTAAACGTCTCCGGCAATACGGCTAAATCGGTTCTTCCACTAACACGGCGCAACAGTTCGCCGTAATAACCCAAGTTCTCTTCACGGTCTTCCCAAATGATATGGGATTGTATCATGCTGATACGTAAGTCTTCAGTCATAGAATAAAGATATTAAGGTAATAAAAAGACATATTGTGACAAGGAAACAGTTTCATGGTGAAGAAACAGTAGTTTCTTCATAGCAAAACTTTTGTTTCTCTTAGGGAAAACTTTTGTTTTCCTATAGTAAAACTCTTATTTCTTCACCATAAAACTCCTATACCTGTACGAAATTCTCAGGATGGCAAGCGGTAACTCCCCGATACATCTCACGTATCGTATGGATATCTTTATCCACATCACCTGTCGGATAAAAAACACCCTTCGTACCCACCTCTTTCTTTCCATAATCAAAATAAGCCACCACGATCGGCACGTTCGCTTTCAAAGCGATAAAATAGAATCCTTTTTTCCAGTCCTTGGCCCGCTTCCGGGTACCTTCCGGTGTGACGGCCAATTGAAACCGCTCACTGGTCTTGAAACGTTCCACCATCTGATCGGTCACCGACGTACGTTTACCACGATCCACCGGAACACCTCCCAGCCAGTTAAACAGCAAATTAAAAGGGAAAAAGAACCACTCTTTCTTAATAAGGAAACCGGCGTTACACCCGATCGAGGTATAAAAAAGTTTCCCTACGATAAAATCCCAGTTACTGGTATGCGGAGCCACACATACGATACATTTCGGCAAATCCACGCCATCCACCGGGCCCAGCTTCCACCCCGCCATACGGAGTATCGCCTTACTAATTGCCTTCTTCATGCCTATTTGTCCTTGCTCAACTCTCCTATCTCGTCGGCGATAGCGTTAACCTCGTTTTGCAAGTCCTCTCTTAATTTGCGATAATAATTCCGTACGAGAGCCTTGTTATCCTTGCCGTCGGGGTGTCCGGCACGAACGATATAACTATCTTGCATATCTAGGATACGAGCCATCAAAGCATCCGCTTTCTCTTGATTTACTCCGGGTATATACAATTTGCAAACCAGCGCTTCCGTGAACAATTCACCAGCCACGTAGCTGATCTCTTTCTTTAAAATTCTTCTTTTAGCCATAATTATTTCATATTTAATTATCCACAAATATAGAACATATGTTATTAAATACCGAGGAAAGGCCAAGAAAAAACATAAAATGAATTATCTTTGCAGCGGTGAAATCATTGATTATAAACAAATCAAATATGAACGAAATGATAAAGACGCCAGAGTTTCTCTTTGAAAGCAGCTGGGAAGTCTGTAATAAAGTGGGAGGTATTTATACCGTACTATCGACTAAAGCTCATACGCTTCAACAAATTTTTAACGACAAAGTAATATTCATCGGTCCGGATGTGTGGGCAAACACAACCGCTCCCGATTTTACGGAAGACGCATCTTTGTTTGAGGATTGGAGAAAGCACGCCGAGGCAGTAGATCACTTGAAAGTTAAGGTTGGTCGCTGGAACGTACCGGGTATCCCCCCTGTTATACTGGTAGATTTCAAATCCTACTTCAGTGAACGAGACGCCTTTTTCTATTCTATGTGGGAAAATTTCCGAGTTGACTCCATCCACGCCTACGGCGATTACGATGAGTCTTGTATCTTCGCATATGCGGTCGGTAAGGTAATAGAGAGTTTCTATCACTTTTACAAACTGGAAAACAAGAAAGTCGCCGCCCTATTCAACGAATGGATGTTGGCGATGGGAGCGCTTTACATTCAAAAGCAAATCCCTGCCATAGCGACACTTTTCACGACGCATGCCACATCGATCGGACGCTCTATCGCCGGTAACAACAAAGCGTTATACGCTTATATGGACGGTTACAACGGCGATCAGATGGCTAAGGAGCTAAACATGGAGGCCAAGCATTCCGTAGAGAAGCAGGCCGCCCATTACGTGGATTGCTTCACGACCGTAAGCGATATCACGGCCCGTGAATGTAAACAGTTATTGGATAAGGCACCGGATATCGTTACCCCGAACGGCTTTGAGCCCAACTTCGTACCCGAGGGTAAGGAATACGCTAAAAAGCGGAAGGAGGCACGTCGTACATTAATTAATGTAGCAGAGAAATTATTGGGCTGCTCTATCGACCCGAACGCTTTGCTGGTTTCCACCAGTGGCCGCTATGAATACAGAAATAAAGGTATCGATGTCTTCATCGAGGCGATGAACCGTGTACGTACGTCCGGACGCCTGCAGCGTGAGGTCGTCGCCTTTATCATGGTACCGGCTTGGGTACGTGCTGCCCGTGCGGATTTAAAAGAGGCGATCGAGCAGGACATAAAGACGACCTCTCCGCTTCAAATCCCTTTCATTACGCACTGGTTGCATAATATGCCAGAAGATAAGGTCTTGAATTATATCAACCACGCCGGCTTCACGAACGCAGCATCCGAAAAACTAAAAATCATATTCGTTCCTTGTTATTTGGACGGTAAAGGAGGTATTTTCAATAAGAACTATTATGATATGCTGATAGGGATGGACGCTACCGTATATCCTTCCTACTACGAGCCGTGGGGATATACCCCGCTGGAAAGTATCGCTTTCGGTATACCGACGATCACGACCAATCTGGCCGGTTTCGGTATGTGGGCGAAGAAAACGGTATCCGGAGATAACCTTAGCGAAGGCGTAGAGGTTATTAATCGTACGGATTTCAATTATTTTGAGGTAGCGGACGCTATCATGAACTCCATCCTGGCTCTCAGCCAAAAGGATGCTACGGACATCGAGGAAATCAAACAGCGTTGTTTCGATCTCGCTCGAAAAGCTGAATGGAGCAAGTTTATCGACTATTATCTGACCGCATTCGATATCGCCATGAGGCATGCCGAGGAAAGAAATAGTTAAATATTGCTCATAATTAATAAGATAATGCTATCTTTGCACTCGTTTTTAGACAAACACTTTAAACTTCACGATAATGAAAATTAAGGCGAATAACGCAAACAGTCCTATTTGGAAGGACGTCTACTCACATTCCAAGCTTCCACAACAGTTGGAACCACTTAATGAGATCGCTACGAATCTTTGGTGGGTATGGAATCATGAAGGCGCTAAACTATTTGGCAAGATCGACAAACAACTTTGGAAATCCACAGAAGGTAACCCTGTACAGCTATTACAAAGCCTTTCACACAAACGTATGGAAGAGATCTTAGCAGATAAGGAGTTAATGGCTGAAATCCAAAAGGTATACGCTGATTTCAAAGCTTATATCAATGTAAAACCCGACAAGACACAACCGTCTGTAGCCTACTTCAGCATGGAGTACGGTTTGACCAATGTATTAAAGATTTACTCAGGTGGTCTGGGAGTATTAGCCGGTGACTACTTGAAAGAGGCCAGCGATAGCAATATCGATTTATGTGCCGTAGGTTTCTTGTATCGTTACGGATATTTCACACAGACTTTGTCCATGGACGGTCAGCAGATCGCCAATTACGAGCCGCAAAATTTCAACGCCCTGCCGTTGACTCAGGTATTGCAGTCGAACGGAGAGCCAATGGTATTGGAAGTTCCTTATCCGGGCAGAACCGTTTACGCTCATATCTGGAAAGTTAGCGTAGGTCGTGTACCTTTGTACTTAATGGATACGGATATTCCTCAGAACAGCGAATGGGATCGTTCCATCACGCACCAATTATATGGTGGCGACTGGGAGAACCGTATGAAACAAGAGTATTTGTTGGGTATCGGTGGTATCATGATGCTGAACAAGTTAGGTATCAAGAAACAAATTTATCACTGCAACGAGGGACACGCCGCTTTGATCAACGCTCAGCGTTTGGTAGACTATATCCAGAACGACGGCCTTTCATTCAACCAAGCGTTGGAGGTAGTTCGTGCTTCCGCCCTTTATACGGTACACACTCCGGTTCCTGCAGGTCACGATTACTTTGACGAGGGTTTGTTCGGACGTTATATGGGTGAGTTCCCCGGCAAGTTAGGTATTAGCTGGCAAGACTTCATCGATATGGGACGTGAGAACCCGGGCTCTAACGAGAAATTCTCCATGAGCGTATTCGCCTTGAACACTTGCCAAGAGGCTAACGGCGTAAGCTGGTTGCACGGTAAGGTTTCTCAGCGTATGTTCGCCCCGGTTTGGAAAGGTTACTTCCCGGATGAACTGCACGTTGGTTATGTAACGAACGGTGTACACATGCCGACTTGGGCCGCTACGGAGATGAAGAAATTCTATGCGGATAAATTAGGCACGAAGCTTTTCGAGGATCAATCAAATCGCAAATGTTGGGAAGGAATCCAGAATGTATCCGACGAGGAAATCTGGAATCTCCGTATGACCTTGAAGAATAAATTGATTGATTACATCCGTGTTCAATATAAAGATAGCTGGTTGAAGAACCAAGGTGATCCTTCTAAGGTAGTTTCCATCCTTGAGAAGATCAATCCGAATGCCTTGTTGATTGGTTTCGGTCGTCGTTTCGCTACTTACAAGCGTGCGCACTTGTTGTTCACGGACTTAGACCGTTTGGCTAAGATCGTTAACAATGAGAAATTCCCGATTCAGTTCGTATTCACCGGTAAGGCTCACCCAGCTGATGGTGGTGGTCAAGGTTTGATCAAACACATCGTAGAGATCTCTCGCCGTCCGGAGTTCTTAGGAAAGATCATCTTCTTGGAGAACTACGATATGCGTTTGGCCCGTCGTTTGATTTCTGGTGTAGACGTATGGTTGAACACGCCGACTCGTCCGTTAGAGGCTTCCGGTACTTCCGGTGAGAAAGCCGAGATGAACGGTGTATTGAACTTCTCCGTTCTTGACGGTTGGTGGTATGAGGGTTACGTAGAAGGCGCAGGTTGGGCATTGACCGACAAGCGTACTTATGAGAACCAGCAATACCAAGACCAATTGGATGCGGCTACGATCTACCATTGCTTGGAAACTGAGATCATCCCGACTTACTACGCTAAGAACAGCAAGGGTTACTCTCCGGACTGGATCCAATATATCAAGAACTCTATCGCCAAGATCGCTCCGGATTATACGATGAAACGTATGTTGGACGATTATGAGGATCGTTTCTATCACAAATTGGCTACTCGTTCCGCTCATATTTCCGCTAACAACTACGAGATCGCTAAGCAATTAGCTGCTTGGAAAGAGGAAGTTGCGCAACATTGGGATAGCTTCCAAGTGGAATCTTTCACTTGCGACCAAGATTTGACGGTGAATGGCCCGGTTGTAGGAAAAGAATACAACTTCAATTTGGTAATCGACCGTCATGAACTACAAGGTATGTTAGGTGCTGAAATGGTTGTCATGAAGGAAGATCCGGAGAAACACACGCTGTCGCCAATCAATACCGCTCAGTTCGAGTTGATGAAGGAAGAAGGCTCCAAGTTATTCTTCAAGTTAACGACCACTCCTTCCGAGGCTGGTAACCATAAGATGGGCTTCCGTGTATATCCTGTAAACAAGGAGTTGCCTCACCGTATGGACTTCGCTTATGTACGTTGGATTCAGTTATAATCGGCAACAAGTAAAACAAATAATCAAGAAAGAGGGTGCGTCATGCACCCTCTTTTTTTATGCCATACCCAGCTATGCTTTACAGCGACTAAAACCTATGGTTATGAGCCGTAAAGCATAGGTTCATATAGTCCGTGAATACCCATGAATCAAAAAAAGGAAGCCGCACGACAGCAGCTTCCTTTTTCAATAGGATACGAATATTTTCAAGCTTAGAAAGCGTAGTCCAAACTTAATCCGAACACCTTGTTGGTGCGGCTATACACATTCTGCCCAGGAAGTCCCGTGCCGCAGTAGTTATCCATCTTCTTGGTATAATCGTGGTAAGTTGTCCACATATATCCCACGTTCAAAGCCATTTTTTCGCTCAACATCACTTTAGCACCAAAGCCCAGCGAATAAGAATCGCAGGAGAAACTAACATCACTTTGGAAATTATCAGACAAACCATAATCTGTAATTTGAGCGCCACCGCTAATGGTCAATCTCTTGACAACATCCCACTCTATACCAAACAGATACTCATTCGTACCTCTTTCCAGTTCCTTCTGCTTTCCACCGGCCATTCCCGCCTTCTTGTCATCGAAGAAGTGATACTCAACAGAAGCCTTCAACATGGGCAAAAACCGATAAGAAGCTGCCACCGAAAGCATGGAAGGAATATCGTTCGGCGTATTTACACCATGCTTATAAGGGCCAACCAAATCTTCCGCACTGTCGGGATAATCCAACTTCTTGGTATTGTTTTCGATGTTCAAGTTCGTCTTAAACTCATATTTAGCTCCGAAATTGAATTTACCATATTTGACATCGACACCCAAAACCGGTGTCAACCCCCAACCTGTCTGGTCGCAATCCAAAGCCAGGTTCATTAAATCCGCTCCACCAAAATTCTGTTTTAATTTTGCATCCAGATACCCGTCATAGTTTCCTGAGAAATAGTTCATCCGGCCACCGGCAAAGGCAGAAAGCCAATCCGTGATCTTGTATGATAGGCCAAGTTGTAGGGAATAAATATACTGTTTTCCGTCCATCGCACTGTTAATAGTATACATATCCGGCGTGACGATGGGACTTTGACCGCCAGTCTTTATATATTTCGCTACACTTTCCTTGAAGATACCGGCCATAGCAGCCGATTCGAACATTGGCAGGCCATCGTCAAACGAAGCCTTACCACCTCCACCCGTAATGGCAAAGAAACCGGAGATCGTCCAATCACCTTTTTTGTAAGCCGCAAAAACACTCGGAATCACGGGAGCGGCTGCCTTTCCTTTGTAATACTTTTTATAGGGAACGTCGCTCACTGTCGGCACCTTATTCACTGGGTCGAAACCATTGTATGTACTGAAAGAGGCATCGATATCCCGGGTCTGGAAAGCACTTTGGATACTCACACCAATGCGGAAACCGTCTGTCGGCAAAAAAGAAAGACCCGCCGGGTTTGACAAAGCGCCGTCTATATCAATTGCAGCACCTCGCGAAAGTGACCTTAAAAAGGCTGCATGCTGATTCGTATTCGTCAAATATCCTCCAGCGAAAGAAACCAAAGGCATCATCATCAATGCCGCACCTAATACTACTTTTTTCTTCATGTTTTACTTTTCTTGATTACAAAACGGTCGCAAAGATAAATACTTTTTTCAAACACTGCACACTTTTAATAAAAATGTGCCGCACAAAACAGCAAATACTGTGCAAACACATAAGACTAATTAACAATAGAAGAGCCGCAAAGGTAGTAACGTGAAATCAGGTATTAGTTATAATCAAAAAGAATCATCCTAATCAGAAAAGGATATATACAGCAAGTACTAAAGAAGATATACTTACTTTACCCAAAAAGATATACTACAAGTGCCAAGTAAGTATAACTTCTATTTTTCCGAAATAAATCGTATATTTGTCTCTATAACTTAATTCTTTAAACCGTATAGATAAAATGAAAAGACTAGCATTACTCGCGGCTCTCTTACTGCCTCTATCCATGGCTTTCGCCCAACAGAACGTAGGATTCAAGACCGATAAGGTAGAACCTCTCGTGATCAACCCAGACAATAGCGTCACTTTCTATGTAGAAGCCCCAAAGGCGAAGTCCGTGTCCGTAAAAGGAGACTGGGAAGCCAACGAGGGCAATGGCCAGATGACGAAAGGGAAAAACGGAATATGGAGCTATACGACTCCCCCACTGTCATCCGAAATGTACACCTATCGTTTAAATATTGATGGTATTTATAACATCGCCCCAAACAACCCATTCTCTTGCCGTGACGTAGGCACCTTGTTCAGCCTGTTCTATATCAACGGGGGAAATGGGGATTATTATCAAGTACGTGACGTACCTCATGGCAATGTTACAACCACTTGGTATCACTCGGACATCCTCGGGAGCGAACGAAGACTTAGCGTTTATACGCCTCCTTTTTACGATAAGAACATCCAGTCTTATCCCGTTCTGTACCTGTTACATGGCAGTGGCGGCGACGAGAACGCTTGGCTGGAGCTTGGCCGTACCGCCCGTATCATGGATAACTTGATTGCCGAAGGCAAGATACAGCCAATGCTTGTCGTTATGCCAAACGGTAATCCCAGCAAGCAGGCCGCTCCCGGCGAAACGCCCGATAACCTGAATTACAAGCCGGCCATGAGCAACAGCTTCACCGGTTATAAGGATGGCTCGTATGAGAAGAGTTTCACCGAGATCATTCATTTCATCGATAACCGTTATCGTACGATCCCGGATAAGCGACACCGGGCCATAGCCGGACTTTCGATGGGTGGTTTCCATACATTATATATATCATTGAATTATCCGGACTATTTTAACTATATAGGACTTTTCTCCGCCGGACTCAGCGCCAATGGTGTAGACCCGAATAGCCCGATGTACACGAATCTCGACGAGAAATTAGGGAACCTCAAGAGATCCGGTTATCAATTGTTCTGGATCGGTATCGGAAAGACCGATTTCTTATACGACGCAAACCAGCAATTCCGCCAGCGAATGGATAGCCTAGGTATGAAATACCAGTACGTAGAATCCACCCGAGGACATATCTGGGCCAATTGGCGGGCTTATCTCCTCCAATTCGCTCCCATGCTTTTCAAATAAAAGACATGAGCAGATGAATCATAATATACCGCAATACGACTTCTATAAACACAAATACGGCGATGAGCTACTTATCGACGTCGTTCCCTTGAACACGATCAAGAAGTATCTCAAGGAACAACCCGTACATATATTGACGTATTACGATATAACATTGATTACTAGCGGGGAGGGAGAATTCCTTATCGATCATCAAGCGAACCGGGTAAAGCCTCAAGATATTATCTTTACCCGGCCCGGCGAAATACGCAAATGGGACGATAAAACGATACAAGACGGATTCGCTCTTATCTTTGAGGAAGAGTTCCTGCTCTCTTTTTTCAATGATCCGGCATTTCTCCGGAACCTCTCTTATTTCCATACGGAAAGACGGTCTTCCAAGCTCAGTCTCGACAAGAAAGCCTATGGCCGCATCTCCGAGTTGATCTCGGAGATCGATAAAGAGATCAAGGACTATCAGTCGAAAGACAAACACTTGCTCCGGGCCTTGTTGTACGAGACATTAATGTTGCTCAACAGGTTATATTCTAACTCGAACGCTTTACCCCCAGACACAAACGCCCGATCTAAAAGCATCTATGTAGACCGATTTATCGAGTTAGTAAACCATTCCTTCAAGCAAGATCATTCCATCCGGAGCTATGCCGATCAGCTTTGCATCACCCCGAACTACCTGAATGAGATCGTGAAAAACGCTACGGGTATCAACGCAAAACAATATATCTTAAATAAAATACTGATCGAGAGTAAACGGCTATTGACTTATACAGACTTGCCTATATCCGCCATAACGGAAGCTCTAGGTTACGAGGATCCATCCTATTTCATCCGTCTATTTCGTTCCCAAACAAACATGACCCCGCTAAACTATCGCAGGAATACAAAACCGTAAAAAGTACTATTTCCTCCTTTATACGTATTATACGAACTCCATTCGGTATGTCTAATTTTGCCTCTATCAATAAATAAAGCATCATGAGACAATACAAATCATGGATAGCGGCTCTCATATTAGGAAGCACGTTATCCGCTAACGCACAACAAAAGAATATGGAGAACAAAACATTAAACGAGAACATCCCGGAGATAATCATCTCCCTTGAAAAAGAGGCCCTAGCCTCAACCGACCCGATGGCATTCGTAGAGCTTTCAGACACCGACGTGATTTACTTCGATCCTTCCCTAGAGACGAAAATAGAGGGATTGGAACAACTGCGCACTTATTATAAAGGCATGCAACTTCCTCCGGCGGATCATTTCGACATGATCCGCCCGGTCGTACAAGTCACGCAAAACATAGCGGTCCTCACCTTCAACCTTGATAGCTACTTATACGACAAGGTAATAAAATGGAACTGCACCGAGGTTTACAGACGCAACCCCGACAACCAGTGGAAGATCATACAAACCCACTGGTCTTACGTGAAACCGCTAGATTAAGGTTAAAACATTTGCCGCTTTCTGAACCAAAACGGTTCGCAAAATGTATTATATAGACTATTCACTAAACACAAATTATATGATACGGAATTTACTGAAAGCGGCAAATGCGCTTACATTTAGCACGATGTTCCTGTTACTCCTCGCCGGATGCAACAAGAACACGATTATTTTTGAGGATGGAACAACCCCGAACGGCTCTTCGGGAAACGAGGACCCGGGAAACAGTACGTTGGTGACCTTCAACGCCTCCGTGGAGGGCCGGAACCTATTACGTTCCATGTCTCCCATGAATAAAGGGATACAAAGCAGGGTTTATGTCTTCGACAGCAGCGCAGGAACCAAGGGAAGCCCCGAGGCGTCAGGCCTTTACATAACCTCATCTCCCGGGGTGTTAACAGGAAGTGACGGATATAAAATGTTTCTCTCCAATGGCACTTATAATTTCTACGCCGTATCCGACAATTTCTCCACGATCCCCCCGACATTCACAAGTGGCGTATCCGAACCCCTCTTCAACGGTATCGATTATCTTTGGTGGAGCGCCATACAACAGGATGTTAATAGCTCCCAAATCAATATACCGATTGTTTATGGGCATGTGGCTACCCAAGTCGTAGTAGAATTAACCGGCGGTGAAGGCATCACGATCAACCAACTGGTCTCCGCCATGATCACTCCTCCCGTGGTTGGGGCTACCATGGATCTGGGTACAGGTGTCATCACTCCTGCTACCGCTTTCGGGAAAGCGGATAAGATGGGGATAAACGGATTAACCGCCCAATATATCATGTTGCCGATAAGACATACGGCTCCCATGACTCTCACGTTGGAAATATCCGCCGACAATGAAAACAGCACCCGTACCTACACCACCCAAGTGCCCCTTCCGGATGGCGAGTTGAAAGCGGGAAACTCTTATTTATTTAAAGCGGTAATCAACGGTAATTCGGTCACTTTGGCCAGTGTCAACGTAAAAGACTGGACAGATGTGGACGAGACAGGAAAGCCCCTTTATCCGACCCAGAATTAAAGTCCGGTTCCTATTTTCCGTATCAATGAATATTGGTACGGAAAATATGCCTATATTTACCCCGTCACCTCTAAAAACAATACGAATATGATTGAGATTCCCGAATCCGCCACCATTGGCAAACAGGCTAGCGAAACGCTAAAGGGTAAACGGATAGCGCATGTTATCGAGTCGAACAGTCCTCACCGTTTCACGTTCTATAATGGCGATCCGGCGGAATACTCCAATAGGCTGGTAGGACGAACGGTCCTAGGCGCCCAAGGCTATGGCGCATTCGTGGACATCCTTATGGACGCGGATACCCACCTCTTAATCGGAGACGGAACCAATATGCGTTATTATACCTCCGCGGAAAAGGCCCCGAAGAAATATCAGCTTATGATCGTATTCGAGGACGATTCGTTCCTAGCTTTCACGGTTTCGATGTATGGTTCCATCTACGCTTTCAAAGGCGAGTTTGACAATCCCTATTACCAAGGTAGCATCCATAAGCTATGTCCGTTGGACGAGAGATTCGATAAAGCCTATTTTATCAGTCTCATCCGGAATCTCAAGAAAGATATATCCGCAAAGGCGTTACTCGCCACCGAGCAACGTATTCCGGGTCTGGGGAACGGAGTCTGCCAAGATATCTTGTTCAATGCCCGGATCTCCCCCAAACGAAAAATATCGACTTTATCAGAAGAGGATACAGACCGCCTCTTCAACACCGTGAAATCCACGCTGGAAGAGATGACTTGCCGAGGAGGCCGGGATACGGAGAAGGATCTATACGGCGCCTTAGGCAATTACCGCACGATCCTATCGAAGAACACCTACCATGACCCTTGCCCCGTCTGTGGCGAACGGATACAGAAAGAGGCTTACCTCGGAGGCAGCATTTACTATTGCCCGCATTGCCAGCCTAGTGCGGTAAATTAATAATAGATCCGCATAAGCAGGGATCGGAATACGTCCTATCGCAATGATACATAATATATTTATCTCCACCAGATAAAATATTACTCTATCAAACAAGCATCACCCAAATTAAATTCATACTTTTGTCTAATTGAATATTATATACTAATTAAGCAATGCAAACGACAGCGAAGAAATGTAACCATGGGGCTAATATACGCCGGTGGAGAGAATGGCGTAATGTAAATCAAGACGTTCTTGCGGAAGAAATAGGAGTATCGCAGGCGACCCTCTCTGGCTATGAGAAAAAAGAGACGCTGGAACAGGAGATCTTGGATAAGATCGCCGTAGCCTTGAACATTCCGGTGGAAGCCATTACGGAACTTGATAACGCTGCGTCTATTAATATTGTCTCTAGCACCTTATATGATAAAGCAGGTTCAATATTTAATAATCCGACATTCAATCCGATCGATAAAGTTATCGAACTATACAACGAGAAAAACGCCTTATATGAGCGAATGCTAAAAGAGAAAGACAGCGTAATCGAATTACTGAAGGAAATAGTAAAGGACAAGATGTAAGATTTGTCCCAGCAAATCGCAGCTAATATATATAATTTGTCGCCTTGTTGTAGAGACGTAGCGTGCTGCGTCTCATCCCCTCGAAATGGAAACTTTTAGATTCTATCAGGATAGTGGGATATATAGCATATGTCTCTACAACGGTAGGGACTCAAAAGATAAGTAATACGCTCAAATTGACAATATGACAATATGTAATCTGAAGCCCCGGAGAATCGTTTTTTCCGGGCAAAGGTACATGCTGTTACCAAATACGAGAAAAAATATCAGCAATCAATTGTATTATAGCACTTTGCTTAAATATACCCTTTCATTCTAGCGAGATTAATTCATCCTATCTCCTATTTATGCAGGAGAAAGGTGCTTTTCATACGGATGCGTCGCCCATTTCTATAGGTTGCGTACCCTATTCCTACCGTATGTATCGCCAAACACATACGGTAGCGTTGCCTAACACTGGCTTTCGCGTTACCTAATCCCATTACTTCCGTCTCCTAATAGAGATATTCATACAAAAAAACAGGATAAAATGGATAATTTGACCATAAAACACTCCCTATTTCTTCTATTCGCAAAAAGGCCCCGTCATCATAATCCCGAATTTTCAAACAAAACGTCAAGGTTATCGCATTTTCGCTTACAACATCATTGAAGCCTACCGCAAAACAGATTGCCGCCCCCTGCTTTTGCGAGTGTTTTACAAACATAGAGTTTTGCAGGTGAGCCGTCATTCTTGATAAGTGAGGAAAAAGAAAAAGCCCTGTAATCTTTAAATTACAGAGCTTTACTTTATTTTGCTTTCTTTGAAAGCGGTCCGGACGGGACTAACGGATTTTAAAATCACTTTTTATATTCAATAAGTTATAAAATATTCTCAAAAAAAGCACCCAATTTCGCACCTATATAGCTTCTATGTTTTTCCAATAGGAATTTAGCTTGTTCCAACAATACAAAGATAGGTGTTTTGAATAATACAACCATAAACCATGTAAAATATTTAACAATATATCTCAGAGAACATTCTGGATTTATCATTTAATTCTAATTTTATTGAAAATTGTATCATTTAAGTATATCATGACTCGGAAAGTTTTCCCATCTATCATTTATATCTCCATCATCCATTGTATGCGTCCTTCCATCTGTGTGGCAGCATTTGTAACAGCTCCTCATAAGTTACCTTCTGCATATATGACATTCTTACTACGTCATTCAGGTGTCTACATAAGGTTACTTTATGCGCTTATGCACGTAGTCAATAACGAACAGATGCACTCATGTTAACCGTCGCCTAATAATAACTGTAGAGCAGGTAGTACTTTCTGCCCAATGTGAGGGGGATGACATTTTCTGCTAGATTATTATCAATACGTATGTCCATCCTGTAGGTACCTCATCATGTTCTCTCAGCGGGTATAAGCATAGAACTACCGCCTTTCCTGTCAGATAGTTCGGACTGACAATAATGTTATTATTATTAAATTATGCTCATGGAAGGTTTTGTTTTAAAGCCCTTCCCTTATGGAGACACTGAAAAAACAGGATTTGTTCATCAACTCCACGCTGGCGCAACTTGGATGAAACATCCTTTGGAAGATGTTTCGCAACGGTGTGATAGAACACCACAGATTGTTCCTGAATTTGGAAACGATGAAAATAGATTCGATAAATATATAAAATCTATTTTTTCGGAAAAACATATAATACACTATGTATGTAATATCTATTGATTACCAGATTTTTGCAGATAATGCGATAGAAAAGTCCTGTGCATTTGACTGAAGAGACTAAAAAAGTGAAGATTTAAGGATTTTAACCTTTATTTTTGGAGTGTGGGGCGTTTTGAGTAATATCAGAACGGCTTGCTTCCATATATTGTATCATTCCATTGCTCTTTTATTCCTTCGCTCTATTCTTCAACCGATATTCCTTTGGCGGGACACCCACGTGTAGCTTGAAGAACTTGCGAAAGGTGAACTGTTCGGGAAAATTTAGTTCCGCTGCAATTTCTTTGATGCTCATGCCGGATTGCTCCAACATCAATTTGGCATTGATTATAGTCATATCCGCAATCCACTCGGAAGGAGTCTTGCTCGTCTTGTCCTTTACTATCCGTGTGAAGTGGCTGGACGAAAGATTTGCTTCATTTGCATAGAAACTGACGCTGCGTTCCGTTTTTACATGGAGGTGAAGGGAATAGATGAACTTGTAGGCTATGGCTTCGTTCTTTTCCATTGGTTCCGGTTCCACGATGCAGTTCTGATAATATAAATGGATAAATTCTAACATGGTTTCCTGTTCAAGCAGGTGGATGATGCTTTGTACTAGTTGATGTTCCTCCTTGTTCTGTATACCTTCCAGATACTGCCTTTTGTGGTCAATCCTGCTTTTCCTTTCTAGAAAAAAACGCACATGATTTGCGTTAAGCAGCAAACAGGGATTGTTGCGCAACCGGAAGCTCAATATCATGTCGAACATGAGCTTGATGGCCTGATAGAACACTTCGGGACTGTCATAGATAGCTATTTCATTGTAATCCTCGCTTCGAGACAGTTCATAGATGGATATGATGGGTGACGAGAAGCAGAGCATATCTTTCTTGATACGGTACAGTTGCCCGTTAATCAGTACTTCGCGGCTTCCGGCAGTGCAGAGCGACATGCCCGCATTGTTTTCCATTCCGTAATTAGTTATTCTTTCCATACCTACAAAAGTAGGAAAATACCCTTTTATGGCAAACAAAAGCAGCAATAAATTGCTTAAAAGTCGAATTTGCTCAATCAGCGCAGAATCCTGACATTGATTTAGGGGTACTATCCACCGTAACTTTGCAGCAGTAATCAAGACGATTACAAACGTAGTATCAATTTAATAAAAAAAGTAACATGAAACAGAACCGATTTAGAACGATGTGGGTTGCGGTAGGAATGGTACTCCTTTCGCTTCCCGTCGGGGCACAGGGGTTGAGTCTGGAAGAATGCCAACGGCTGGCTTGGACGAACTACCCGCTCTTGAAGAAGTACAACCTGATTGAGCAGACCACCAGTTATTCTATCAAGAACATCAACCGGGGGTATCTACCGCAGTTGTCTTTCAACGGTCAGGCTTCTTACCAGTCTGATGCGGCAAACCTGCCGGACGTGTTGAGTGACATGCTGGAATCCAACGGCTATGACTACAAGGGATTGGGCAAAGACCAATACAAACTGGCTCTTGACCTGAACCAAGTCATTTGGGACGGCGGCAACATGGAAGCCCAAAAGAAAGTTACCAAACTGGAGGGCAAGGTTCAGACTGCACAAACTGACGTGGACATGTATACCATACGCGAACGTGTGAACGAACTTTTCTTCGGCATCCTGTTCATTGAGGACAAAATAAAGCTGAACCAAGAGTTGCAAACTCTCTTGCAAGACAACTGCCGCAAACTCGAAAACCGTTTGGCACACGGAACTGCCATGAAAGCCGACGTGAACGTGATGCGGGCCGAATACCTGAAAGCCAAGCAAGACATGACAGCGCTTGCCTCAATGAAAACAAGCTATCAGCAGATGCTCGCCATTTTCACAGGCAAGGAAGCATCGGACATCACCAATTTGCAGAAGCCGGAGGCTTCCATGCCCGCTTCGCATGAAAACCAACGCCCCGAACTGAACCTGTTCGCCGCACAAATGGCGAAGACGGACGCACAGAAGAAACAGCTCAATGCTGGTATCTGTCCGAAACTAAGCCTGTTTGCGCAAGGATATTACGGCTATCCCGGATTTGACATGTTCGGTGACATGTTCGACCACAATCTCTCACTGAACGGCATCGTCGGTGTCAAGTTTTCGTGGAATATCGGCAGGCTCTATACGCATAAGAACGACAAGCGCAAGCTGGACTTGGCGCGCAGACAGATAGAAACTGCACAAGAAGCATTCTTGTTCAACAACAGTCTGGAATCAACGCAGGAAATGCAGGCCATCCGCCAATACCGGCAGATGATGGAGGAGGACAAGGACATCATTACCTTGCGCACATCCATCCGTCAGGCGGCGGAATCAAAGCTGGAACACGGTGTGATAAACGTGAACGATCTGCTTCAAGAGATTACCCGCGAGAATCAGGCGCGCATCGACCATTCCACGCACGAGGTGGAAATGCTGAAGAACATTTACGAATTAAAGAATACAATAAACCAATAAAATGACAGGAATATGAAGACTTATCAATTAGTAGCAGGAATCGTGACAGCCGCCTTATTGACGGCCTGTGGAAACAACAGTGGTGATTATGATGCATCCGGCGTATTCGAAACGACAGAAGTCATCGTGTCAGCCAGAGGAACGGGGGAAATCAAGTACCTTAACGTGGAAGAAGGACAAACAGTGAAAGCGGACCAGCCTCTCGGAGAACTTGACATGACACAGCTCGTGTTGAAAAAACAACAACTCCACGCTGGGAAAGATGCCGCTACAAGCCGCAAACTGAACACTACCCAGCAGGTAGCCTCTCTACGCCAGCAGATAGCCAACCTCCGGTCGGAACAAGCACGTTTCAAGGCTTTGCTCAAAGACGGTGCGGCTACTCAGAAGCAAGTCGATGATATAGGTTATCAGATTGCCACTCTGCAGAAGCAGCTTGCAGCTACAAACGAGCAGGTAGTCACCGCCAACCAGAGCATTGACGGGCAGTCTGCCGGTTTTGACGCACAGATAGGGCAAGTGGACGACATGATGCGGCAGGCTGTGATAACATTGCCCATCAATGGTGTCATTCTGTCTAAATATGCCGAGGCAGGCGAATTTGCCGTACCGGGACGTGCCTTGTTCAAGGTTGCAGACGTGTCGGACATGAAACTTAGGGCGTATGTAACCGCAGACCTGTTGACCGGACTGAAAATCGGACAGAAAGTGAAAGTTTATGCCGACCAGGGAGCAGACGGGCGCAAAGAGTATGAGGGTACGGTTTCATGGATAAGCAGTGAGGCCGAGTTTACGCCCAAGACAATCCAGACTCGTGATGAACGCTCGAACCTCGTCTATGCCATAAAGATAACAGTTCGGAACGACGGACTTATCAAACGGGGAATGTACGGAGATGTAAAACTATAAATCTATGCGGTTATGGCAATAGTAAGTGTAGAAAACCTTAAAATGTCCTACGACAAAGGAAGGGTTAAAGCTCTGAAAGGAGTGACCTTCGATGTCGAAGAAGGTGAAATATTCGGGCTGATAGGCCCTGACGGAGCCGGCAAGACCTCCCTGTTCCGTATTCTCACAACCCTGCTCCTTGCAGATTCCGGCAAAGCTGTGGTCGATGGCATGGACGTGGTGAATGATTATAAGAAGATACGACAACACATCGGTTATATGCCGGGGCGGTTTTCCCTGTATCAGGATTTGACAGTAGAGGAAAACCTGTCGTTCTTTGCCACCGTGTTCAACACCACAATAGAAGAAAACTATCATCTGGTAGAGGACATATACCGTCAGATAGAGCCGTTCAAAAAGCGTAAGGCGGGCAAACTTTCAGGTGGTATGAAACAGAAACTCGCTTTGTCGTGCGCCCTTATACACGCTCCCCACGTGCTTTTCCTTGATGAGCCGACAACCGGTGTCGATCCTGTGAGCCGAAAGGAATTCTGGGAGATGTTGCAGAAACTGAAAAAGAACTTCAAACTGAGCATTGTGGTATCGACCCCTTATATGGACGAGGCTTTGCAATGCGACCGTATCGCTCTCATACAAGACGGGCAGTTTCTTACCATTGACACGCCTGAAAACATCATCCGGACGTATACACAGACGCTGTGGTCTCTCCGTTCCGATAAGATGCACAAGCTGCTCACTGACCTTCGCGGTATCGATGGAGTAAAGACTGCTTTCGCTTTCGGCGAGAACCACCATGCCACCATTGACACCTCGGTACTTACAGTTGATTCGCTTCGCAACCGACTTGTCAGTTTGGGACATCGGAATATCGTCATAGAGGTTGTTGAACCAACCATCGAAGATTGTTTTATGAACCTTCAAAAATAGGAATCCATGACAGATGAAATTGTAATCAAAGCGGAAAGCCTTACAAAAAGGTTCGGTAATTTCACAGCTACCGATCATGTGACTTTTGAAGTGCGCAAAGGAGAGATTTTCGGTTTCCTCGGTGCAAACGGTGCAGGGAAGACAACAGCCATGCGTATGCTGTGCGGACTTTCACAACCAAGTGAAGGAAAAGCCACTGTAGCCGGTTACGATGTGGCTACTGAATACGAGCAGGTAAAACGCCATATCGGATATATGTCGCAGAAGTTTTCCTTATATGACGACCTGACGGTGGAAGAAAACCTTGTGCTTTTCGGCGGCATATATGGAATGCCCCGAAAAAAAGTACGGGATAAGATAACGGAACTGTTACAGGAACTCGGTTTTGAAACCGAGCGCAAGACGATGGTAAAAAGCCTGCCATTAGGATGGAAACAGAAACTTGCCTTCTCTCTTGCCATCTTTCACGAGCCGAGTATCGTTTTTCTTGACGAGCCTACGGGCGGTGTCGATCCTGTGACGCGCCGCCAGTTTTGGGAACTTATATACAGGGCTGCCGACAACGGCATCACCGTGTTTGTAACAACGCACTATATGGATGAAGCCGAATATTGCGACCGGGTCAGCATCATGGTTGACGGACGCATTGACGCTCTCGGATCACCCGCGCAGTTGAAACGACAGTTTAACGGCAATTCCATGTACGATGTATTCTATGCGCTGGCACGAACAGCCAAGCGTGGAGATTAAAAACTAAATAAGATAAGAGATATGAAACAGTTTCTAAGTTTCGTCCGCAAGGAATTTATACATATCCTGCGCGACCCACGTTCGCTGTTGATACTTCTGGTCATGCCGCAGATTATGGTATTGTTGCCGGGCTATGTCATTAAGAATGAGGTCAAGGATATCCGTGTCGCAGTGCTTGACCAAAGCCGCGACATTTACACCGAACAACTGACCCAGAGGCTCTATGCCAATGACTATTTCATAGGAAAAGGGGAAGTCAAGACAGAAGAAGCAGCAGCAGAACTTTTCAAAAAGGGAGAAATAGACCTTGTTGTTGTTTTCGGGCCTGAGTTTGCCAACCGCATCATGCACTCGCAGGATGCCTCGATACAGCTCCTGTCTGACGGCAGTGAACCGAATCAGGCAAGTGTCCGCGTGGCATACGCCCAGCAGGTGGTGGCCGGATTTCAAAAAGAACTCGCCCAACAGATGGCTGGAACCGGAAAGGGTGGTCAGCAATTCAATATACGGGTAAATTCAAGAATGCTGTATAACCCGCAACAGCGTTCGGAAGTCAATTTTGTTCCGGGTGTTGTCGGTATGGTAATCTTGCTGATTTGCTGCATGATGACTTCTATTGCCATTGTACGGGAACGGGAAATGGGAACAATGGAGATTCTGCTTGCATCGCCATTGCCTTCCATTGACATAGTTCTGGCAAAACTTGTCCCGTACATGATTATATCCCTCATAGACATGGCTACAATTCTATGCCTGTCCTATTTCGTGATGCACGTTCCGATGGCCGGTTCCCTTCTGGTATATGTCATTACCGCTGTCATTTATATATTTACATCGCTGATGCTCGGGCTGCTCATATCAACGGTTGTAAATACCCAGCTTGCGGCAATGCTTATTTCGCTGTTGCTGATAGTTCCTACCATCTATCTTTCGGGAATGGTGTTCGCCATTGAGTCAATGCCAGTTGCCGCACAGGTGGTATCCAATATCGTTCCGGCCAAATGGTTCATATCCGCTTCGCGTAAAATCATGGTCGAAGGTGTAGGCATAGAATATGTGGCTACAGAAATACGCGCCCTCGCTATAGAAGGACTTGTATTCATGTTGCTTGCATGGAGATTTTTCAAAACGAGACTTGCCTAATACATAAAACATATTGTATATGAAAGCATTACCATATCTTCTTACAAAAGAATACAAGCAGATGTTCCGCAACTGGCTGTTGCCTGTTGTGTTCATTCTTCTGCCAATCGCCATGATGAATGTTGTGCCGCGCATAGCGACACAGGAAGTCAAGAATCTTAATATCGCCGTGATTGACTGCGACCACTCGACGCTTTCAAGCCGTCTGACACAGAAATTGCAGGCTTCGGATTTTTTCAATCTCTATGCTACCTGTCCGAATTATCAGACAGCATACGATTTGCTTCAGGAAGGCAGCGTGGATTTCATCGTCACTATCGAAAATGAATTTGAGCATAACCTGTATCGTACCGGTGGAGCGGATGTCATGGTGACTGTCAATGCTGTAAACGGCATGAAAGGTGGTCTTGGCAATTCCTATCTGACCCAGATTGTCATGCAGTATGCTCAGGAACTGGGGTATGAAAACGGAGCAATCGCACACCGTCCTGTCACGGTTGAACCCCGGTATCTGTTTAATGCCGCTCTCGACTATAAGCCCTATATGGTTCCGGCTCTGATGGCTATGACCCTTATATTGCTTGTCGGCTTCCTGCCGGCACTGAATGTTGTCGGCGAGAAAGAACGTGGTACAATAGAGCAAATAAATGTCACTCCGGTTTCGCGTATCGAGTTCATTCTCTCCAAGATGATCCCTTACTGGACTGTCGGTCTGTTCATTGTCGGTTTCTCCATGTTGCTTGCATGGAAGATTCACGGTGTGACACCTGCGGGATTCATAGGCTTGGTGTTTTTGTTCAATATAGTGTATATTTTCACTATATCCTCCCTCGGACTGACCATTTCCAATTATAGCGACAATATGCGTCAGGCGGCGATTGTGATGTTTTTCTTCATCGTGATATTCATTCTAACCAGCGGACTTATATCACCCATAGCTTCGATGCCACACTGGGCGCAAGAGGCTACACGCCTGAATCCGTTGCGCTATATCATAACGGCGATGAGAGAGATATACCTCAAGGGTAGCACGTTTGCCCAGCTTCTTCCTCAATTCGTACCTCTTTGCATCTATGGCGCATTGGCAAGTACATGGGCAATAGTCAGTTTCCGAAAAAACGGCTAAAAAGATGTGTAGATTACCCATGCAAGAGTATTGAAAACAGATATAAAAGACGAATCCCACAACTCATAAATATGATATATGGAAGATAAAAACTCTGCAACAACCATCGTGTTGGCCGCTATCGAAAGGAATGGTGGTAACCTTTCCTTCAATGAATTGGAGAAATCCACTGGACTAAGCTTCGTGGAACTTTCCAACATTATCGGGCAGTTGATGAAAGAAAACCGCCTGCTGGCGCGCGTTAATCATTTCGCCGGAAGTGCCTGTCTCTATAAGTCCTCGCAAGATGCCCTATACGCAAGATTCATGGACTTGCTGTTCGTGCATCACCGTTGGGAGAGAAGCGTAGCATTCTACGCTTCCAAGATGTGCATTACCTCCAAATACCTAACAGCCGTGGTAAAGGCTGCCAGTGGTAAAACCCCTACCAAGTGGATACAGGAGGAAACCATCAAGGAAATCGAGCGGATGCTATGTCATACGAGGATGCCTATCAAGGAGATTGTCTATCGGCTCAATTTTCCGAACGCCTCCTTCTTCGGTAAGTATTTCAAGGCGCAGAAAGGCATGTCCCCTAAGCATTATAGAGAAACTTATATTAACAACTCTCAATTTTTGAACGCATGAACAAAGAACGGATAGGAGAAAACGCCGGCATCGTCTGGCGTGTGTTGCACAATAATAGGTGTTCATGGGAAGAACTCGTGAAAGCTACTGAATTGAATCCGTTAGAACTGGCCGCTGCTATCGGCTGGCTGGCGAGGGAAGACAAGATTCGCTTCTCACCGGAACGGGGCATCATGTACTTCGAGGTGTATCATGAATGTTATTATTGACAGTGCGCCCCCGAAATACACGATTCGGGGGCGACGTTCAAATATGTTAAAGTGTATAAATGGACTATCGCCGTAGTGTTGATTTCTTCTTCTCTCTCCACGGCAAGTTCGACTGCGAACCACCGTCACCAGTTTCAACATGAACCTGTGCGGGATCACCGCTTGCCAGCATGAATGCCGTACCGAGCAACTGGGCTTGTATTTCGTTCACCTGTTCCTGAGGCTCAAATATGGTATTGACAAATTCCTCGTCCGTAAGTTCCCCACGGAAATGCCGCTTGGCAATTTCGTCAGGTATGTCATATTTTTAATGTTTTCAAAACATTCATCCCCGACTTTCGTCCAGATATGCAGGGACAGATTGAGATAGTTTGGTATGAAAATATGGTCAAGCACTGCTCCAGACGAAAGGTGGTAACGCTGCGGATAAGCAGATTATGACTTGCTGCTATCCGACATTCAAATGCCGGGAACCAATGGCTTCGATTTGCTGACTTTATTGCGAAACTCAAATATCGGGAACTCTCGTACCATACCCGTTATGGTCATGACGGCACGCGGTGTCAGGGACAAGGAGGCATTTCTCCATACCGGATATTTCGACATGGTGAAAGGCGGCACGGCTACTGAAAATAAATCCTGCAACACTATACCGAAAGATGAAAAAATACGGTTTGCGGTAGATTGGAAACACGAATAAAATCCATTCCCTTTTTCAACAGTGACCGTTTTCAGAGAGGCAGTCTGTATATAAAAAGCTGTCCATTTATTCATTTTTGCTCCTGTTTTTTTGCTTTCGGGCGCAACGACTTCGGAGTGAAGCCCCTCCCGAGCCTTCAGGCGAGCGGCAAGTTGTTTTGGGGTGCCGGAAATAATTTCTGGCAGCCGAAAACACAACTTGCCATGTTCGCTTGAACATGAATTTTTCTGTCGAAAAATCAAAATATGGCGTTCCATCCACTTCCCGCCTATAAAATCCTTCCGCCGCTATCCTTATCACTTTTTGAATACCCAAAACCGGAGTCACCGGGGCACTTGGGCGGTGTAACAGGATGACATACAGTGTCACAGACCGTCAGCAGACCGCCATGATAGTGCCAATCCGGAAAATTTATCGTTATTTTGCCGCATGTCAGCATGTGTTCGGCAGTTCAATCATCCAAGTGTGCGTCAGGTACATGGTGTATGGTTGCCTTAAACCGTCCGGTAACGGGTGAACGGGGATATGTAAGAACATAATAAGGCAACCGTTCCTCCATGTGTGAATGCGTGACCGGCTTAATGTCAGACTGGACACGTGGGGGATTGGATACATGACCGGCTTGCCGGTCGGATGCACATACCCGTCAAATAATGAAAGCATGTAATAAGGGTGGTATTCTTACATTCACAACGTGATGAAAATGCAGGACTGCCGGAAAAGAATTGTTCAACTATCAAAAATATGGAATTATGGTAAAGAGAAAGGAAGTTAAAATCGACGAGGAGCAGATACGCCGCGTAATGGCCGGGGATATTCCCGCCTCCGTCCTGGAAAATCGTTATGGGAGCAATGCTGCCGACTCCCAAAAAGAAGATGACAAGAAACCGGAAACGGAAAACCGGTCCGGGATTCCTGCCAAATCCGACAAGGTGGAAGTTCCCGGTTCCGGTGTGTCCGGCGGTGAGGAAGAAACGCCGTCTCCGGTTCTCCGGGAGAAAACACACCGGAAAAAGAACAGTCTTCAGGAGTATCCCGAACATCTGTTCGGCAACAACGTTGTGAAAGAGCGCCGGCAGACCTATGTCAGCAGCGAGAACTATGAACGGGTGCGCACCCTGCTTTCCGTGATAGCGCCGACTGTCAGCATTTCCTGCTACATCGACAATATCCTCTCTGCCCATCTGGAACAGTACCGTGACGAGCTGAACGCCATCTACAGCAGCCGTATCAACCTGAAACCGTTGTGATCTGCCTGTGGCCGCATGAAAAAAGGGACACCCGGAGGTCGGATCTTTTTCCTTCCTTCGGATATCCCCTGCTTTTTCTTTCGGATATCGGGCTTATCTCGTACCGGTGGCTCTTACTCCCTTCGGTATCGAGTTGTCGAGTATTATCCGGTAGCATAGCCTGCCGTCCACATTCACCGGCTCTTTCGCCACCATGAAACCGGCGCATTTCTCGACCTTCGCAGCATCGAGTATCATGCCGGCGATGAAGCTGTTCGAGAAGCGGGCGCAACGCAGATCGTTCCATATCGTGAAGCCGTTCTCGCCATCCGAGACGAACATGTACCAGTCCTTGGGCCTGTCTTCGTCCCTTGCGATACACAGCCTGTTTCCTGCGTGCAGGCTCAGTTCCCTGCTCAATATCCGGCTCAGGTACATGCTGCCGTCACGGCATACCGTGATGATCCGTTTGCCCTTGTAGGTCAGTGCCGGATGGGAATTGCTCTTGTCATAAACTGTCAGTTTCATAATCGATTATGTTTTGAGTGATACATTTATTGTCTTTTATGCCGCCTCGCCGGCCATGATCAATCTTCTTTGGGCGATGAACTTCCGGTTTGCCCGGATGGATTCCATCATCGCCTGTGCCCTGCGTGTCACCACCGAGGTCTTCTCGCCCATGTGCCTGGCTATGGTGCGGAATGAGCTTCCGGTCTCGTAGAACCGCAGCATGAATATCCTGTAATCCTCATAGGAGAAATGCCGCCTGAGGAACTTCTGTATGTCCCTTACCAGCCTGTCGCATCCGGTAAGCATCTCTTCCCGTTCCTCTGTCTCTTCTGCGCAGTCCGTCTCACCCAGTCTTGCGAAATACTCGTCTCCGGGGCTGTCGTAACGGCTTTCATCCCTTGCGCCCGACTGCAGGATTCTCCGGTAGCATCCGAAGAAATAGGACTCCGGATCTTCTATCCCGACACTTGAGAACATTATCTGCTTCCTGACAGCCAGATATGCGTCAAGGAACACATCTTCGTCGATTTTTCCATAGATGGAGAGTCTCTCCTTCAATCTCGCGTATGAACGGTTAAACCATCCGTTGAATTCTTTCACGTCTTTTGTTGCCATATCCTTTTGCTTTTATCTGTTAGACATCCGGCCCGTGGTACGGGCACTCTTGTTTCTTTGTATGCCTTACAGCCGTTCTCCCACCGGAAAGGCGTCAAGGCTCGGCAGGAAAAAATACCGGAGCGCGGAGCGTGAGGATGATTTTTTCCCCGCCGACCCGCAGGGCCCGGCCTTGCGCTCCGGTGGGGAACGGCTACCTTTGCTTCAAAGAAATAAGTGTGTCCTTTTCCGCTTCTTACCATCCGTAATTATCCCCTGGCGGTGAAAAGGGATGTCTGCCGGTGACACCTCTCGTCCGGTTTGCAGCCCGTCTTGATTTTTTTATTTTCTTCGCTTCCGGAACGCTTTTACGGACACCGGAAACCCTTTCCGGTATCATCTGTCCGCCGTTCCGGCTATAGTAAAAAACAAATGTCAAACTTAAAATTTAGGAATTATGGAAGTAGTGGTCATAGGGAAGGCAACTTTTGAGAGGATGCTTTCGGGGTTCGAGATTTTTGCGGAAAAGGTGGAACGCCTCTGCCGGGAACATGGGGACTTGGGAGAAAAGGAATGGCTTGACAGCGATGACGTTTGCAGGCTGCTTTGCGTCAGCCCGAGAACCTTGCAGACGATGCGGGAGAACGGAACATTGGCATACACCAAGATAAGCCACAAGGTGTACTACAGGCCGGAGGATGTGAAGGTCGTCTTTCCCGTGGCGGAAATGAAACGGTGTATAACAGCCGGCAAGGAAAGAAAATGCAATGTAACCAACAAACGAACAAACCAACAAACAGATATCTGACTTATGAATGACAATGGCAATATCCGGCTGCTGACACCGGAAAACGACATACGCGTGAGAGCCTTTCTCTCATCGCTGGAAGACCTTTCGGAAAAGGTGGAGAAAATACGTGATGCCAACAAACCGTCGCTGGACGGGGAACGCTATTACACTGACAAGGAACTGGCCGTTAAACTGAAGGTCAGCCGCAGGAGCCTTCAGGATTACCGTAACAACGGCATACTGCCCTATATCCAGATAGGCGGCAGGATTCTGTACAGGGCTTCCGACATTGAACGCACTTTGATGGATGGCTACAAGGAAGCGTACCGTCTGAATAGATGAACTTGAGTCTAACCCCATAAAGTTGCTTTTATTCCGTGAAACTACCTTCCGGGTATAGAACTTACGAGTGAAAGCAACTTGCTTTATGGTATGATGTCAAAAAAGAAAGTAGCTTGTTGCAAGATTTTTTTGTTTCTTTAATCTTGATTCTGTGATATTGGCCGTTTTAACTTGACCCATAAACACAACATAGGTATATCTTTGAATTTAGTCAAACACACATCAGCATCATTTAACATTAGGATTCTATTCCAATTATTAGCATTTAATTGAGGAACTTCCACTGCTTCATCGAATAAAGTAAAAGCAGCTCCCATACCATTAAATACTCTAACAATTCGATTAACTATAATCTCTATTTCTCTCATCAGAATAGGTCGTTTCAGGTCATTATTCTTATGAAGTATAATAACAGTTTCATCTTTTGATTTTCTTTCTATCATACAATTGAAATATCCGAAGTACTTATTGAAAGTATTCAAATAAGTTAGAAATTGTCCAGGTTTTGTTTCGACTCTAATCACTTGCCTTTTAGTATAATCGCAAAGGATTTCATCAAAATATTCACGCGCAGATTTTTTATTGTTATTTATTGCTTCATCAAATTTTTCTATAAACTCATTTATTGAATATATTTTAGTACCGAAATTGAAAAGTTTGTATAATGTTTTGCTCTTTAGGCGCATCCCTTCGTCATCACTAACTATACAATCGCAGTATGAGCCGAAGAAACTATGACAACAATCAGCTTGCATATTTTTAAACTTAACCTTCTTTCGAGTTTCTTTATTTACTCCCAATAGGTCAAGAATCATATAGGACACATAATATTCCGTTGCAAAATCAGTAGATGATAACCCAATTTGAGTTAAAGTGGCTTTAATTATATCTAGGAAGGATAATCCTAATGGGGACGAAGCTAACTGTTCGTTAAAAACATTTTCACTTTCCGCTGTAATTAATGTAGGATTATATCTAGCAATAGTATTGTTTCTTATAATTTTGTATGACTCCTTATTCTCATAAAAATTGTGGGATACAAATTTTATTAATGATGTGAAAAATTGAGGATCTATTTGGAGTTCATTAGCTGAAACCGGAACTCTTTTTGTTAGCCAATCAAAATCCAATTCTCCTTTTAAATCCTTAATGCTAATATCAACAATATTGTTGATAGCATTCCGCTGTTCCTCTGTTATTTGTGAGAAATTAAAATTTTCAAGCCAAGAGAAATCACCTACTTTGCCTATAGTCTCAAAAGCCTTGCGTGGGGATTGCTTCAGAACTTCCAGTTTATTGCTTTCATATATTAAACGATTTTCGCCAACTATCGATTGCATAAATTCCATTTCCGCATATTTAATATCTGTTTTATCATCTTGCAAATCAAATAAATGGGCATTTGAATAGAGAAAAATAAACTCATCCTTGTGAGATAATATCTTTTCACGCAAGAGGGAGTATTTCTCTTCCCTTACATTGAATAGATAACTGAATACTTGCTTATCCAAATATATTGTAACCATAAATAATAAAACATGTATAAAACAACAACGATTTATTTATCTGCATACAATACTAAAACTTTTTTGTTTTAATTCTAAAAGAACTTTCAAATCTCCTTTGCCTTAGGAGGTTTGAAAGAAGGCATAAAAAGAGAGTAACGAATTAATAACAATTCTTTTTCTCAAATGTATGCCACTATCTTTCAAATGTTTGCAAATCCATCTTAAGGGAATAGGCAATGGATTTGTAACGTGCTATCTTCTTTATCTTGCTTCAAATAAAAGTGTAATGACTAGCAGATGATAAAGATATGGAAAATAATGGATTCTCTCTCTATTATTTTCTGACTTTTATCAAAATCAGTAATTCCATTATTGCCATCAACTCCATCTAGCAACTTACTAGCAAGTTAGGTTTTGTATATAAATGCTTATAAATCAATAATATAGATATTTATACTGCTAAAATAGCAAGTTACCAGCAAGTTAAATAAACCCCATATTGGAATGTCTTTCATATAACGAGGGACAGTATTAGGATCTACAGGTTTTATTAATTTACTATTTAAAACGTCTTTTATCAATCGTGAGATACTACCTGATGAAGATTCCGCAACACCGAATCGTTTCCTTAAAGAGTTATTTTTCAATGCATTTCCATCTATATATCTAACACAAGCATGCAGGTATATTGCCCATGCTTTATCTTTTATTCGTATATTTGTAAAATCCAAATGAGAAAACAATGAAACTTTTCAGGACTATCGTGATGAATGGAGGATATCTTACATCAAGTTGGGAGGTAAGGTGCTTTACCGGCGTTCCGATGTGAAAAAGTTGCTGGAGGATGGGGCTTGAGGGACATTCTGACATATACGGAATGCGTATGGGAAATAACTTTTTGAAGCGTTTTTATATTCCATTTTCATTCATTTTATGTGTGTAATTCTGTTGTTTTTCGTTCATTTTATGTGTATATTTGCAGTGTATTTCATTCATTAAATGTGAATAAATAGTTTAACCATGGATAGATATGCTATAAATGAACTGGTTAAGTGGAAAGATGCCCGTAGACGCAAACCACTTATAATAGAAGGAGCAAGGCAGGTTGGAAAGACTTGGCTCGTCAAGGACTTTGCCTGTAAGCACTATGATAATATTGCGTATATAAATTTTGAGGAGCAAATATATTTACGCAACCTATTTGAAACGGACTTTGACGTGACAAGGATAATTTCTGCCATAGGAGCCGCCGCCCATCAGAACTGCATACCTGGCAAGACATTGATTTTTCTTGATGAAATTCAAGAGGCTCCGAATGGCGTTACTGCATTGAAGTATTTTTATGAAAATGCCTCTGATTATCATATCATTGCTGCCGGCTCTCTCTTGGGGTTGGAACTGCACAGGCAGGCCTCTTTCCCTGTGGGAAAGGTACAGTTCATGACACTTCACCCCATGAGTTTTCTTGAGTTTCTTGATGCAGTCGGGGAACAGGCATTGACTGGATTTATCGCAAAGCGTGATTGGGAGAACATCAAGCTTTTCGGACCTAAACTGAAAGACCTGCTCAAACATTATTATTATGTCGGGGGTATGCCGGAAGCTGTTCTGGCATTCAGCGAGACACGTGACTGGCTTGAAGTCAGGGATATTCAGAATGAAATACTTGAAAGCTATGACAGGGATTTTTCAAAGCATGCCCCAGAAGAAATTGTCCCGCGTATAAGACAGCTATGGAATTCTTTGCCAGCTCAACTCAGTAAGGAGAACCGTAAGTTTCTGTACGGAGTTGTCAGGGAAGGTGCCCGGGCACGGGAATACGAGATCGCCCTTCAGTGGCTTTTCGACGGTGGCCTGATTCATCGTGTCAATAATGTGTCCGCACCCCGCCTGCCATTAAAGAGCTACGAGGACAAATCTTCTTTTAAGATTTTTGCCGTAGATATAGGTTTGCTGGGAGCCATGTGCGATCTGGACTCGGATACTATAGTCAGAGGTAACAATATTTTCACAGAATTCAAAGGAGCGTTGACGGAGCAATATGTCTTGCAGCAGCTTAAATTGAAACATGAGCCATTCTACTGGTCTAAACCGAATGCCCGTCAGGAAATAGACTTTTTAATACAGACTAATGGTGGTATAGTTCCGATTGAAGTAAAGGCGGAAGAAAATCTCAAGGCTAAAAGCCTCAAACAGTTTGTTTTGGACAATCATCCCGATACGGCATATCGGACTTCCATGTCCGATTACAGACAAGAAGAATGGATGACTAATATGCCATTATATTGTGTTCCTGTTATATAGTCGAATATCTTTTAGAAAAGAACATTTAATTACCTTTATGTAATATGGAGAGTCATAATATACTAGAATATGGCGAATTTATAAGTTCTGTACGACAGAACCGGGATTCTAAATTCGGTTTCTTACTTGGAGCTGGAACCTCATTGTCTTCAGGCGTACAATCTGCATCAGATTGCATCTGGGATTGGAAAAGAGAAATATACTGTCGATATAATGAAAGTCACCGTATAAATTTCCCGGATGCACGTTCCAAATTTGCGAAAACACAAATCCAAAAATGGTTGGATGCGCAAGGAGGCTATCCTACATTGGGAGCAGAAGATGAGTATGTCTTTTATGCAGAAAAAGCCCATCCAATCGCTTCAGACAGGGTGCGTTATTTTAATAGTTTAATTCACGACAAAGTACCCTATGTCGGTTATCGGTTATTATGTCTATTAAATAAGTATTCGATAGTAGAATCTGTCTGGACAACTAATTTCGATGGTATGACAGAGAGAGCGGCACATCAAATGAATATTACACCTAAAGTCATAACATTGGATAATCAACAAGATATCTATAGAACCATATCTAGTACAGAGTTAATGTGTATCTCGTTACACGGAGACTACAAATACTCAACATTAAAAAATACTTCTTCTGAACTTGATAACCAGTCTGAAGTTTTCTGTCAGGTTATGACTTATTATTTCACAACAAGGCATTTGGTTGTATTAGGTTATAGTGGTCGGGATAATTCATTGATGTCCGCTTTGAAAAATACATTTACCGCTTCCGGGGCTGGCAGATTATATTGGTGTGGAATAGAGGAGTTTCCTTCTCCTAAAGTTTTGTCTTTGATACAAGATATTAGAAATTCTGGTCGCGAAGCTTTTTATATTCAGGTAGAGAGCTTTGATAAAACGATGATATCATTATCGTTAGCGTTGTCTGATGGTAATAGAGAGATGTATGATGTCGTGATGTCTGAAATGGCGAAATACCGGGAGAGCGTTAAACTTGAACCATTTAAAGTGAAAGGACATTGTGCCCGTTATCTGCTCCGTGACAATCTATATCCAATAAAACTACCGGATTCCTTATTGAAAGTAGATCTTAAATCTGGAGCCAATATCGTTGATATCCGAAAAGTTGTCAAAAATAAGCCTATTTTCATCGCCGAGCAAAAAGAAACCCTCTATGCCATAGCTTCATATTCAGACTTGGAATCTGAATTGAAAGAATACTTTACAGGTGACATTGTAAGAACCCCTATTTCATTGAAGGACATAAGTGCCAATGGTGCTTTCAAATCAATATTTTTAAAGGCTATTTTATATGGATTGAGCAAATTGACATGTTTCAATTGTTCTTTCGGGAAAAGGTTAATATGGGGTGACAAAGTCTTTAAGAATGTGAATGGGATGCCGGTTTTGTATGCTTTGTCTATTGGATTAAATTTTATCGAAGGTAAAGAGTATGCAGCCCTGTCTCTGCGTCCTGAACTTTTCTTTACCGATAAGAATATGCCTAAAGAACAACGACAGGAGATTTCTCGCCAGTATTTTTCTAAACTATGGAATAAAAAATATGACGAAACACTTAAGGAGTGGGAAAGTATCATATTTAAGAACAATCATTTGAGGTTCTGCATTCCTAAAGGTAACGAAAGATTTCAATTCCAAATAAGCAATAACAGTTCACTGTCCCTTCTATTGGGAAAAGATCAAGATCTTGCAATCGTCATCCCACAGCAGCTTAGTAGCAGGATACTTTTTAGAGGTGGAGTTATACCGGAACCTCTGCTCTGTTTTCCATCTATTAATGCAGAAAAGGATAATTTTGATTGGAATCAAATGCGTGGATTGGTTAGGAACAAGCCTACAGATTATTGGAAAGATGAAAAGTTCTCTATCGGGGTATCATTAAGTGTGATAGCTCCTATAGAAAAGTCAAATAGGTTTGCCGGTTTTATTTCTAATCTATCGAGAAACTTGTCACCAGTAAAAAAAGACCACGATTATCTTGTAGACTATCCCGGATTTAATAGCGCATACCATACCCAATTATTTATTCCTTCTCCGGGAACGGATAAATGGCAGTTTTCAAAATTAGATTATACTTCTGCATATGAGATTGCTACCGACATAACACAAAAGATTAATAGACTGGCTATTAATGGACAGTCAGTCATACTTATTTTTATACCAAAGGAATGGGAGAAATTCAAGACATTGAATCATAAGGGCGAAAAGATAGATCTTCATAATTATATTAAAGCTTATTGTGCTTCACGTGGCATTACAACTCAATTAATTGAAGAAAAAACTCTTACTGATATAATGCTATGTGAGAAAATATGGTGGTTGTCTTTAGCTATATATGTTAAATCTTTACGGACTCCATGGACATTGGCATCTTTAGATGAGAACACCGCTTATGCAGGTATTGGATACAGCATATTATCTAAGGTGGATGATGAGCGACATGTAGTAATGGGATGTAGTCATATTTATAATCACTTTGGGGAAGGTCTAAAATACAAATTGCAAAAAGTTAATAATCCTATTTTTGACAGAAAGAATAACCCTTACATGTCTTATGAAGAAGCTTATAAATTCGGTACGATGATTCAAAATTTATTCCTTGAATCCATGGACAAACTTCCAGGTAGGGTTGTAATTCATAAAAGAACACACTTTAGAAATGACGAAATTAATGGAATAAAGGATTCATTGAAAGCCGCTGGTATAAAAACTGTGGAATTATTAACCATCGAATTTGAAAGCGAACGGAAAGAGTTACCGTATGATATAAACCGTTATGGAGTGAGCATTCATAATTACCCTATCAAACGTGGAGCATATATCGTAATATCTGATAATACTTTTTTGCTGTGGACCCATGGAGTTGTGTCATCTATAAGAAATGAGAGTTTGTCGTACTATCCCGGTGGAATTGGAATACCTGCTCCGCTAAAAATAACCCGATATTCAGGCAGTAGCACAGTGCAAACAATTGCTACTGAAATATTGGGATTCACTAAGATGAATTGGAATTCATTTAATTTATATACTAAATTGCCGGCAACTATCGATACATCCAATACATTGGCACAAGTGAGCCACTTGTTGCGCCATAAATCTGAACAGACATTTGATTATCGGCTGTTCATTTAAAATGATGAAATCAATGAAAAGAACATATTGAAAACGGATAGGAAGAAACGTGCGCCAGCCCTGACTGTTTCTTGGAGGTGAGGGAGTTTGCCGTCTGGAAAAAAGAAATGCCGACGGGGGCTTTGGTATAAAGCCGCCCTTCCCCAGCATTTTTCCGTTATATCTTGATGTTATCTTTCTGACTGTTCCCGTCGGATCGGTCGTTTCCGCTGTACCCGTTATTTTGCCCGGGCTTCCGATGTGGCGCAAGGTTCACGTGGCAAATACACTCGGCAACGCCGAGGAAGATTTGTCACGTGACGGCAAGGCCGCTTGACCTTGCACACTCTCGGGGTTCGGGCTATATTGAATTACAGCGGAATACGGCCGGGACAGGCTGTCATTGTTCAACCGGGATGTTATCACCCATCGCGTTCCGCCGTTCCATCAGTCGGTCCATATCTTCCGAGATTTTATCATCGGTCACTTTGGCATAGCCTTGTGTGGTCCTGATATTCGTGTGTCCCATCATTTTGCTGATGCTTTCAATCGGCACACCTGCCGAAAGCGTCAAGGTCCCGAACGAATGCCTGCTCGCGTGGTAGCTGAGGTTCTCTTTCACACCTGCCAATATGCCTATCTCGTGGATACAGTACCAAAGCCTGTTCCGGTTGGGAAGAGGGAATATCGGTCGGCCGTCATCGGTTGTATTGTACAGGGATAGAATCTGTTCGGCTACGGGGTGTAACGGTATAAAAGACTCGACATCGGTCTTCTTTCTGTTGATACGAATGAAGCGTCTTCCGTCCGCGGTTGTTCCGATATGCGAGGGATAAAGCCGTTTTACATCGACATATGACAGGCCCGTGAAGGCTGAAAAGATGAACGCCCTCCGGGTAAGCTCCTGCAACCTCTCCGGCATGGGCTGTTCCATAATCCGTTGCAGTTCCGCCCTGCTGATATGCTTCAGCTTATAGTCGGGTTTCTTTTCGTATGGGACATCCGCAAGCGGGTTGAAGCGGATAACCTCCCTGTCCACGGCAATATAGACAAGCCTGTTCAGCCATGTAAGGCAGTGGTTGATATGTCCCGCCCCGCAATCTTTGGATTTCAGGTAGAGTTTATAGCCCCAGCCGAAGTCTTCGGTAATATCTTCAAAAGCGATGTCCCGCATACCCAGCGACAGCAGATACTCGTGCAGGTATGCCTGTGAGGATTTGGACTGGCGGTAAGAGGAAGTGGAATTTATCACTTCGGAACGGATTCTCAACTTTTCCCGTTCCTCTTCCCCGGCTTTCAGCAGCGTGACCGGAACGGTAGCCAGGCAGGTAATCTCGTTCTTCAACATTTCTGCCGTGACCATGCCCGCATCCTTCAACAGATTGTCATATGAGGTCTCTATTCTGGAGCGGAGTGCTTCAAGGAGGTTGTTCGTCCTTGCGTCCCTGACCTCTCCGGTCTTGGCTTTCCAGTCTTTGGGATTGCAGTAATAACCCGTGGCAAACACGCTGTTCTTGCTGTCAATGGTGATACGGCACATAATAGCGGTAGTTCCGTCCGCCTTGACCTTGCCACGGTTGATGTAGTATAGAATTTTGAATGTACTTCGCATGATTGAATCGTTTTTAAAGGTTAGAGAACAAGTTTCAGATCCTTTGTCGCCTCAATGTATTTGTCCATGTCCTCGAAAAGTTTCTTAGAGGTTACACGGGCATACACCTGGGTGGTCCTTATATCCGCGTGACCTAACATCTTGCTGACCGTCTCGATAGGTACGCCGTTTTCAAGGGTCATGAGGGTCGAGAACGAGTGCCGTCCCATGTGGTAGGACAAACGTCCCTTGATACCGACTTTCATTTTGATGCTCGTCAGGCACCATTTCAGGGCTTGGTATGGAATTACGGGAAACAATGTAGCCCGTGTATCGTCACGGTATTTCTCAATAAGGGTTATTGCTTCGGGCAGCAGTTTCACCCGGCTCAGCTGTCCGTTCTTGCCCCTACGGTATTTCAGCCACAATGCCCCATTATCGTCCCTTGACAGGTTGTCGGGAGTGATAGCCACCACATCCACATATGAGGTTCCGGCATAACAGGCGAAAAGGAACATGTCCCTGACAATGGAGTGTTCCGGGCGGCATCCGGTAAGCTCTATATCCCGTATCTTCTCGAAATCCTCCTTGCTTAACGCTCTTGGAGCTGTTTCCTTTTGCTTGGGTAATTTGTAGTGTTCAAAATAATATTTGTCTGAATATCCCTCCTTGAAGGCTATGCGGCAGATCTTCTTCAGGATAGCCAGGTAATGGCGCACTGTCTGGACGCCCAGACCTTTCTCTATCACGACAAACTCCTGAAATTCCCGGATGAACTGCTCGTTGAGCTGGCAGAAAGCAAGGTCGGATACCTTGAACCTGCTGCTGACGAAATCTGCGAGACGGTTGCGGGTATAAAGGTAGTTTGGCAAAGTACGGTGAGACACATCGATGCCCACACGTGTCCTGACTTCCTCAATATGCCTGTCGAAGAGTTTGAACAGTGTCATCTGCGTGTCCTTGCTGCCTTGAAAGGCTTCCTTGACTGCTGTCGCATCGAAATCGGTCTTTCGTTCCAGAAGGGAGTCGAATGCAGAGTTTACAGCCAACAGCAGCTTGTCGATTTTTGCGTTGACTTCCACCGCCTCCTTGCTCTTGCCGTTCAGACGGCTTTCCCGGGGATTCCACAGCTCGGGAGTGCAGGAGAGCTTGCAGCTGAACTGCGCCATCGTTCGGTTAACGGTGATGCGCCCCATTATCGGGGCTTTGCCCGACTTGTCCAGTCCACTCTTTTTGAGGTAGAGCAATACCTTGAATTTTTCTACTTTCATACGCTTATATTTTTAGTGGCAAATTTACCTGTTTTATAAGCGTTCTTTGACATGCAAAGCTATGACAATCAGTGTAATATATCGCTATTTTAAATTATTTGATCCACTCTTCGTTACCTTATCCCAACCGGTAACAGCCCTGCTAACGATTTGGTAACCGAACATCTTCAATAATCCCCACTTTCTTGCTTTTTTTTCAAGTGGAATAATATAGAGAAATGGCTAATTACCAATTAATTACGTTTCAATTTCTTTTCGTTTCCATTATTCATATTACTTCTTTCTTTCCACGTTGCCAGGCACACTTTCGGGACCACCGTCACGCTCGCCAACAATGTACCCTTGCAGGACGTGTCCGTCATGCTCGGACATGCTTCCACACGCATGACGCAGCATTATGCGCGGGTCATGAACAGCAGCCTGAAAGAGGCGATGAACAATGTGAAGGAACGTCTGGAATGGTAAATATGCAACCGGCCCGTCATTGAAGGTATCTGAAAAGGATACCTTCTTTTTGTTATACTGTCTGTTATCCATTTTCTCTGGAAAACATCTTTGGTCTTCATAATCATCCTGTACTGGCGAAATAATTCATCATGGACACTACATATCCAAGTAACGGTATCAGTACACCGATTACATATACCATAGCGTACCCCAAAAGGACGAGAGGTAATATTTTACGGTAAAGACCGGCGATGACAAGAAATATAAATAAAAAGCAAGAACCATAAACTCCTATTTGAAAACCGGGTATCAATTCATAAACGGGTACGGGCTCGGGGTTAAGCATGGCTCCGGCCACAATGGAATAAAGACTTGCCAACAATATAAACAATGTATACAGGCAGCTCTTAAAAATCCCGGGATCGTTTCTTTTACAATAGAGAATTGTTTGGATATCACTCCTAAGAAACTCAATACCCAGCAAGAAAGCTACCATGACACCCGTATCAAAAGCAGAGAATATATTCATTTCAATCAATCACCTTTGACGCGAAGATATGTATTTATTCCGGAATGCCATGCCTTCGCTTGTTTTACGATATGATATTGATATCCGATAGTTTGGAAAATATTTGAAAAACCTTCGTTGTATGCTTTTAAATTTGCTCATTACACTTATTACATGTTGTATCCGACAAATTGAAAATCCCAGCCATTCTTTCAATTTCTTACCTGCAAATATAGCCCTTTGCCGGGTTGATTGCGCAAGGCGGCCCCTTTCAGGGGCTGGTTGGCTAAAAGAAAATCATCCTCGCTTCGCTGCGGTATTTTCTTTTGCCAAGCCTTGCGCAATCCCCGGCAAAGGACAGTCCGGCAAGTAAGAAACCGAAAAACCGGCTCCACGGAGCCGATCATGTCAAACAAACTAAAAAAAATGAAGGTATGAACAGAGAGACGACAGGCAAAGTCCACAAAGGACAGCAGGGTGCCAATTCGAAAATGAGAATGTTGGTTTATCGGGAAAGGAGCTATCCCGCACGGGAGGTGCAAGGCAGGGACGGAAGCTATACGGTTGCCGCAGACAGCCTGGTGCCGGAACTGCTGGACGGCATCGGAAGCCTTGACCCGGCAGCTTTCAAGCTGGACGAGGAAATCGCCTGCTATTGCTCGGACGAGGAAATCCAAAAACTGGCGGACGAAGAACTGGTAGAAATAATTTATGAATGGCAACGGTTATGACTGAAACAACAACAGCAAAGGTCCGGGAAGAACAAGTAACGGGCCTTACCGCAGAGAATGCACACCGGGTCACGATGATCCGGGAAAAGGGTACGGACCATCCTCCCGTACCGTTCCATTTCAGAAAGGAGCATCATGGAACGGGCAACTACGTACACCTGTACGGAAATCCGGAAGATCGCAATGAATTGCATTCCATGGACTTCAAAGACTGGGAAGCCGTAGCGTTCAAACATCCGGGCTATCTGGAGGATATGTGGAAACAGGCTTGCGACGCATACGCATGGAGTTCCTTCGACCCGGAGATTCGTGGCGAGACGGACATCATGATTTACGGGGAGGAGCTGCACAACGACCTGCAACTCATGCAGGAAGAGGAACGGGATACATACATCGCCGCCTACCGGCAAAAGCTGTCCGCCCAGCTCTCGGCCCTCTCACGCTGCGCCAACCCGATGGTGACGGGACGGGGCGGATTCGATTACCACAGGCAGGAGAATACGGACAGAAGCTACCGGAACCGCTACGAGGAGTTCCGCAATTGGCGGCAAAAGGTTCTTGAAGCCGTCAGACGGAAAAAGGAAGCCGCACGACCGGAGGAAGAAAAACTGGAAAAGGCATGGCAGACGCTCAAACGCGACATCAGGAGCAGCGCCGACACCATCCACGGGATTGATACCGGACAATGCCGGGGTTATAGCCGTGCCCTGTTCGTCAGCAGCATCCTGAACAAGGTATCCACCTTCGCCAATCACGGGGAAGTGGAAATCGTCCGCAGGGCCGTGGACTTCATTTCCGAATATAACGCAAGGGTAAGGAAACCCGTCATCACTCCGAGAAACAAATTCTTCCAATTGCCGGAACTTGCGGAACGGATGCGCGAAAGGCTGAAAGCGGTGCAAAGCCGGGAAAACAAGGAAGTGCCGTTCGAGGGCGGGACACTTGTATGGAACTATGGGGAAGACCGCCTTCAGATCCTGTTTGACAGGATTCCCGAAGACAACAGACGCAAGGAACTGAAATCCTCCGGATTCCGCTGGTCACCCAGAAACAAGGCATGGCAACGGCAGCTCACCTCCAATGCCCTCAGTGCCGCCAAGAGAGTGTTGAACCTTCAAAACATCTGAACCATGAACAACGACAAACTGAAATTTGTAGTCGATTCACGCAGTTTTGACGGCAGCTGCGTGACCACCATGTCTGACGGAATACACGGCGACTACCATCATGAGACACTGGAGGAACTGAGGGACAGGGAAAAGAACCCGTACCTCACAGCCGTGTCCGGAAATACCGTCCGCAAGATGATACGCATCCACCTGCAATCCCTCTGCGCCCCGTTCAGTGAGATTACGGAAGAAAGATATTTCGACTACATGGATGTCTTGCCCCCCATCCGCCATATCCGGAATTTCTTTTTCCTGGGAGAGCCTTATCATGCGGACATCTACCGGTTCTGCTTCCGGGCGGGCGGACGCTACTTCACGGGACTCCGCTCCGTTACCACGCCAAGAAAGGAACTGGAACGGCAGATGGACAACCATTACCGGAACATTACCTTCAAAGGAGACATCCTGAAAGAAAAGCCGATGGTCATCTCTGACCACGCACGGCATGCCTCTATAATTATAGTTCCTTATCTGTTTCTTGACATAAATGGCGAGAAGAAGTTCATCTGCAACCTGATGAGAGGAACGGACGAATCGTCAGGCAGGGATGTAAGGCTGGAAACCGCCAAAATCCTGCGAAGCCTGCGCCGTCATCATTTCCTCTACTTCTCCGGCTATGAGGGAAACGACGATATGGACAAGTTCCTAGGCGAAGTGATGAAGAAAAAGCACACCCTGCTGGCAAACGGCAACTTCCTCCAATATCCCGTGAACCGGGAGTCCGTGTCTTTTACCGGAACGGTCAGGGAAACAGGCGAGCCGTTCTTCTTCCGGATTTACGACAGGGAGCTGTTCCTGCACCTGTTGTACGTCCTGAGAGGCATCAAAAGGGAAAAAGCTAAAATATAACGTGACACATAACGACGGTATGGTGACTGTCTTTCCGACCCGTCACCATACTAAAAAAACAATGAAATCATGAGAACTGTGACCGAAGAATCGTTGCGACGCAGGCTGGCCCGTCTGGAGTCGGCCCTGGAAAGCGAAAAGGCACGCCTGAGAAAAGTATGCGGCGGCATCCCCTGGGGAGCCGGGATGAGGCGTACCAAATGTACCCCCTCATTCCGAAGGGAGGACGAACTGACCGGGAAAATCAAGGCGGTGAGACAGCAACTCTTCCAAATGTCCGCAGGCGGTGACAATCAAACGTTTAAGAAAACAGGCAGGTGAATGCCGGCCAATTAACTTGCAAGTCAATAATTTTAAAACCAGTTACGAATATGAACACCCGATTGGCTATAATCCGTTCAGAGGGAAAAGAACATCTCTGCTACCGGGAAGAGGAATGTTTTGTCGATGTATCCTATCCGATGGTGACATTTACCAAAGGGGAGGATGATTTTGAAATTGTCAAATGCGACCATCCGTCCATGGAAGAGACTTTCCTGTATCAGGAAAGCCGTCTCTCAATCGTGATTGAAATGTACCATAACGGCTGGCCGGCATTGTCTCTGAAAGATCCCGTGACCCATGAGATATACACGGTCCTGACGGTCAACTTAGAAGATAAGGCGGCATTCTCACTGCCTGACAGGGCATTCGTGGACATCAACAACAATCCTGATGCCATGGAGTTCCTTCTGTCTAACAAATTGGCTGAGGATACAGGTTATAGACGTCAGAGCGGCTGGGTAAGCTACCCGATGGTCACACTTAACCTTCCGACGTTTTACAGGCTTGACCCACATGTCTTTAGCGCAATATTGAATATCCGGTAATCCTTCCGGGCAATGAATCTGGCATCAACAATCAATCAAATGAAAAGAATCATGAAATATCAAGCGGAAAATACCGTCTCCAGTTTCTTCTACTACATGTGGAACGCCTGGAGCGAGGAGGAATGCAAAGCCGTGTATGGCGGCATGTACCCGCATTTCTGGGAAAAATGGTGCGTGGCGACAGGCAAGGGCACATTCGGCGCGGCGGAACGGTTCTACCTGGAACTCTCGGAAGACAACCGCAGGATTCTGGTGGAACGGGCCGTCTCGATATATGACGGACGACGCTTCAGAAAAAGGAACAGTAACCCCAAAAATCAAACAGTATGCGAGGAAACATTATCAGTCTGATCAGCAGCTCATGCGGTTGCAGTCAAACGGAAGCACGGGAGTACCTGGACTCCGAAATCCGGTATCTGCGCGAATTGCAGGAGGCAGATGATTTGAGGGAAGATGACATGGAAACGGCCTGTCTCAACCTCGGTCTTGACCTTGACTACCGGGAATATTTTATCAACCGCCTCGCAGGGGCATAAAAAACTCATGGCTATGACTTATTTTCAGAACATACACTCTCTGGCGGACTTGAAGAAAGAATACCGCCGGCTGGCATTGGAGCACCACCCGGACAAGGGTGGCGACACTGCGATCATGCAACAGGTGAACACCGAGTTTGGAAGGCTTTTTGAGGCTTGGAAAGACAAACCGGATATTCCCGCGACTTCAACCGGATATGAATATGACTATTCGGGAGCCACGGCAAAGGAATACACCGAGTATGTGTATAACGAATACCGCTGGAAAGGCCGCAATTACAAGGGGCAGCATGCGCCGGAAATCGTGGCACTGGTACGGGCATGGCTCAAGGAGACCTATCCGGGATACAAGTTCTCTGTCAGACGGGAGAATTGCCACTCCATCCATATCCGGTTGATGAAAGCGGATTTCGAGGCGTTCACCAAAGAGTCCGGAAAAGTTCAAGGCGATGTCAACCACTATCATATCGCTTCAGACAAATCCTTGACGGACAGGGCAAAAGATGTAATGATGAATATCTGCGATTTCATCATGTCGTACAATTTCGACGACAGCGACCCCATGACGGACTATTTTCACACCAACTTTTACCTGACACTTGGAATCGGAAGTTACAAACAGCCGTACAAGGTGGAACCGCCCAGACTCGACAGCAAAGACAAACCGGAGGTATTCAAGCATCCGGAAGGTCCGGCACACAAGGCAATGCGCCGGGCATTGGGCAAAGCGCGTTTCGGCTTCATCGAAAGCCGGAAGTATGCCGGGGAAATAATTCTGGGGGAAGACTGTTTCGGCTCACGGGGCGAACTCTATTTTTGGCCGAAGGAATATTCAAGCGCAAAAATGGCCCAAAAACGCATCGACAAACTGGAGGGAGCCGGAATAAGGTGCGAACTCACCGGTTATAACGGAGGATACATCCGCCTGCTCGGGTACACCCCGGAGATGAGAGATTCCCTGGAGCGGGAACGTCAGGAGTATGCCGCCGCATATCAGGCATGGTACTCAAAACTGAATTTGAAAACAATCTGATTCAGAAATTATGGATACAAACAATTTGGACAAGTGGTGGTACGGACTTCCGGAAAACACCAGACAGGCTATAGGAAACGATGAGATATGGGAAAAACTGGATATGCCATCCCGTTCGGCGCTACACCGGTATTCCCTGCTTAGAATTTACGGAACGGCAAAAGACAGGGATGAGGAACGCACGCTACTCAATGAAATCGCGTGTGGACTGGGCGACCTTGCCCTTGTCCGTAAAAACGGCATCGCGTTGGAGGAAATGTGCAACGGGAACGGGGAATTTTACGATGAATACCAGGAACAGTTCAACATATTATATGACAATTACGGACACACAATAGAAAATATAAGCTGGCCGGACTGGATCGGACATACAATTCCGACAAACAGGGAACTGATCCGGTTATTGGAACATCACGGTTACAAGCGTATGGAAATCGATACCGACAGAAGAATCCCGAAAACTTTCTATGTTTTCCGTCGTGGGTTGCACATCAACGCAAGCGAGGACTTGTCTTACCACATCGTACCGCAACAGGACAGTTTCGGACTGGGGCGTTTTGCGGTATGCGCTACCAAAGAGGGTGAAAGCTCCCAGCTGGGAACTGACTGTGCCCGGCTCTTTTTGAGGCGCTTCCTTGCCTTCCTGAAGGGTGAAAGAAGCGGAAAAGAGATTATAGATGTAATATGCAACAACCAACAAACTGAACGATAGTATGAAAGCAAAAGTATTCAAGTACAAGTTTGACGGGAATACCGTCGTGGCTCCTTATATGGAACTGGAGCCGTACGCGGAGAATGTATATCTCTCCCTGTCGAGAAAGAACGAATATGGGAATGAGGACGATGACTGTTTCCATGTGGTCTGCCGGATTGAAAACGTTTATTTTTCCAGCGGGCAGTATTCACACCGGTTCCTCAAAGGAGAAGGCCGCAGGGAGGAAGCCGCCGCCTATTGCAGGAACTGGATCGCGGATACGCTTCAGGGCGCGGAAAGAGGAGCCTTTGTCAGATTGATCTCCATCCGTGTGTTCAATGCCCTCGGACTCGACACCGCACCCTTGCTGCAAGCCCGTGAGGCATACAAAAGGAAGCAGGAACAGAAACGCAGGGAGCGGGAAGAGAAAGAGGCGGAAGAGCGCAGAGCGCGGGAAGAGCAACATCAGCTGCTGCTCAATGAACAGAAACAGAAATTCCTGGACGGGGAACGGATCACGGGAGGAATGTTCCTTGAAATCACCGGAAGGGATGGTTTTGACATCCATATCAGAACCAAAGGGACATTCAACAGGCATGTAAGAGGCATTGACAGGAACGGAACCATCAGTTTCCGGAAAATCAAGGGCCGCCGGACACCGGACTTTACCGGATGCCATAAGGCCGTGCCCGCCTATCTTGCGTTCATAACAGAAAAAGAGGGCAAACAATAAAATCCGGGACGGTAACGGCTTGTTCCATGCGGCTGTTACCGCTACCATCTTCCGACCTCACAACTCACGGTTCAGCGCCATTGCCAGCGGAAACATCAACCGGTTATAGGCTTTAAGCTTTTGTAGGTTCAGCACATATCCGGCATAAGGGTTGGTCAAATCGGTGTAAAAGAATACATCGGTAAATCCTGCATGTTCTTCCACAATTTCACCCTCCAACGGAATTTCCTCCACATTGAACCGCTCCAGAGGCAGCTCTTCCAGACGGGCATGCTCCACATTGCCCAATACGTTTAGGTTGCGGTTAAACAGCACGAACCCTTTCTTCCTGTAATCCACACGCATACCATACGGACGCTCCACAAGGAAAGCATCCGCCGCTTTCTTTAGATAGTTTTCATAATCCTGAAATTAGAAATTGCAAAAATACAGCATTTGTCCGGCAATGGCGAACAAATCAGGAAGATTATCTAAGGAATCCACACAAAATCCCACAACAAAAAACAACCGTATATTTTATTTCCCACCCTGCAAAGATAGTCCCGCGTCCTGTGTACCCGTACAAGGTCAGGCCCCTTCGGGGTTGGCTGAAAGAAAATCATCCTCGCTTCGCTGCGGTATTTTCTTTCGCCAAACCTTGCGGGTACGGCCACGGGACTGTCAGGCAGGCGAGAAATAAAAATACCGGCTCCCGGAGCCGGACGTGTTTAACAGATAAAAATACAATGAATCATGAAAATCCTGAATGAAGAACATTTCGAGGATGTAAAGCGCTATGCCGAATCCATCGGTGACACCTCACTTCAAAAGTGCTTGGAACGGTTGAAGAGTTGGGAGGGGAATCCTGACTATCCCAGTGAGATTTCACTCTACTATGACCATGCCCCATACTCGTTCGGCTTTACCCAGCATTATGCTGATGGAAGAATAGGTATCGTAGGAGGTCTGCTCTATCATGGAATACCTGACAGATCGTTTGCCGTAACATTGCAGCCGTTCCACGGATGGCAGATACATACCTGAAAAACATGAAACTTGACAATGGACGAAAAGCAGACTTCAGAACAGAGAATCCGAGGTCTGCTTTTTCATTTCTTGCTGTAAAGATAGCCGTTTTCCGGGCTGATTGTGCAAGGCAGCCCCTTTCAGGGGCTGGGTTGGCTGAAAGAAAATCATCCTCGCTTCGCTGCGGTATTTTCTTTCGCCAAGCCTTGCCGCAATCCCCGGAAAACAGACTGAAAAGACATCAAGAAATAAAAATGCCTACCCATGTAGGCCGATGTTTTACTTAAAAAAGAACAGATATGGAAACACTGGATTATAACCGGCTGCTGCTTGTCTCTCTCTGGCAATACAACCACCATGGGGATGAAGGGCTGACTCACGCACTTTTCGAGGAAACGTTCGGAAAGATCTATGGAAGTCACTGTTACGAAAAATGGACCGGCTGCTTCAAGCAGAATCTCTGGGACATGATTGCCTATTTCAGAAGTGAGAAGGAGAACGGACAGAAGTTCTGCGACATGGTTGCCCGTCAGGTCAAATTGTACCAACAAAAACGATCTCAATATGAAGTACGCTAATTTTTATGACCTGGAAAGTCTGACTCTGCTCAACAGGCATGAAGGGTGTGCCTGCTCCATAAAGGAGTGTGATGTGGAGAAGGTGAACCGGCTGATTTCAAGGATGCGGCAGGACAGGGAAAGAGTCAGTTTACCGACCGCAGGAGATGTTGTCACTTATATCACCCGTGGCGGTGACTATTATCCGCAGGCACACATTGAAAGGGGCGATGACCGGGAAGTCCATATTTGCCTTCTCCCACAGACACCTTTCTGCCATGAAAATGAAAAGTGTACCGGTTACAATACGGAAGGAGGCCCTTGGGTTATAACCGGTCCGGAATTGCTGCTTCCCGATGGCATACGCAGCAAACAGTTCCGGATGTGGGGGCATACCGGAAGGCACAAGAACGGTGCCGTCCTCTTCCACACATTCGTCAGGGCTTGGAAATACACGGAACCCGATCCTCTGTACGGAAAGTACACCACAAAAGAATGGACGAGATACATCATCGAGTGTCAGCCGGATATTGAACCGGCTGATGCCTTTGTCTATCGGAATGAGGCATTCACCCTTTACTCGAAGGAAGAACTGGAGCGGCTGGTCGGGATTCTGCACGGAAAGCTTTTCAACGGATTCCGTCCCGGTCTGTTCATACTCTGGGCATACCGTATGGAATGGAAGGAACTTCCCGCATGGGAATGGAACATGCTGAAAGCGGACACCCAGCTCTCTTTCCTTGGCATTTCTCCCGTCAGGATACAGACTGACCATAAAAGACATATAGTAACAATCTATAAAAAATCAGAGTAATATGGCACCATACAACACACCGCAGGCGATACGTCCGCTTGAGAAAACGATCTGTGATTTCGCCTATTCGAACGGCTACGATCCGATATCCGTTTTCAACGATTTCCTGCGTTATGTCATTCACGGGTTCTCTCCCGGCGCACCGCCTCTTATGGATTGGAAATACAAACGGCAGCAGAACAGGCATTTTATGGAGATGCTTACCGGATGGATACGGCTCATGCAGCGGGAATTGCAATCCGGCGGATGGTTTGATGCGTTCGGTGACCTCTTCATGGCAATATCTTCCAAAATCGGTCGTCAGGTGAACGGACAGTTCTTTACCCCACCGGATATCTGCGACCTGATGGTCTTATGTACCGATTCGGGGGAGACAGCGACAGGAAAACGTATCTGTGACCCGACATGCGGAAGCGGAAGGCTACTGCTGGCATATCATGTACGCCACCTGGGTAATTATCTGGTTGCAGAAGATGTCAACCGTACCTGTTGCCTGATGACCGTTTGCAACATGCTCGTACATGGCTGCATAGGTGAGGTCATCCACCATGACAGCCTCTTCCCCGAAAACTTCATGGACGGCTGGATGGTAAACCATACACTGACTCAGACGGGCATTCCTTCCATTCGCCGGATGAGCGAGGAGGAATATCGGACAAGCAGGAACATGTCCGTTGACCTGCTCAGAAAGCGGAAAGAGAAATTGTGCCAAATGCAGCCGGACAAGAAACAATTGCCATATAAACATGGCAGAATTTATAAACAATAAACCGAATGATGTATGAAACTGAATGTTAGCAATGAATTGAAATCCCGCCTGATGCATGCGGCGGAAAACGGAAGTGTGATAGCCAAAGACATCCTTTTGGAAGTAAAAAAGAACGTACCGGTGGAAGAGATCATACGCGGTACCTACAACTGCTTCTCCACCAAGCGCAAGCGGACGGAAGCGGGTACATTCAAGAAAATCCGGATCGTGTTCACGGCCTGCAGCAAGGATCTGGCCCATCCCAGTTTCCCGGACCGGAACAACCCGCAGGCACCCTGGTTCCCGGAGAACCGGACAGTCCTGGAACCCTCCACGTTTGTTGAACTGTTCAAGAACCTGCCCAAGTACTCACCCTACGAAATCAATTATTTCTGTAGCGCCCTCTCATTGGACAGCAAAGTCACGGTCAGGCTGCATGAAAGCATGAACGACTTCATGGAAGCCTATCTGGAAAGCAACTACAGCCCCATCGCCGACAGTGACACATCCAGCCTGCACAGTTCCTGTATGAGGTATGAGGACAAGGCACGCAACGCCGCTGACTTCTATACCAACTTCGCCGGCGCTAAAATCCTTGTGGCAAGGGACGAGAGCAACAACATACTCGGACGGGCTGTCGTATGGAACGAGGTAATATTGTGGAAATCAATAAACACACCGATTGCCGCCTCCCTGCTGGACCGCATCTATTCCTCACACGCATTCGTCGCCGAACTGATCCGCAAGCAGGCGCAGGAGGCAGGCATCCTGTTGCGACGCAGATACAACGATTATACACATACAACGGATTTCACCGTACTGAATCCCATTGAGGGGCAGGAATGGGCGGTCGGAGACAATATACAGGTTTCATTGACGGTGAAAGTGCCTGCCTGCAGGTGGCACAAGAAAGGGGTGCCTTACCTCGACACGTTCTACAGTCTTCATCTGACGGAAGGCAATCTGGAACTTAGAAATACGGAGGGCGACACGAGCATAGCTTCCTGCCGGAGCACGGAAGGGTGCGCAAACAGGAGAAAATATGTATGTCCCAAATGCGGAAAGATACATCCCTTTCCGGATATGGCATTCTGCAAGAATTGTCAGGACATGTTCTATATATCCACCGTATTCGGAAAAGTATTGAAAGGCACGTCGGTGGAATACAAGGGAAAGAAATATCCGTCCTTCCTCTTCAAGAAGGGACGTCCCGTACCGGAGTTCAGACGGTACCTGCAAATCGAAAAGTTGTTCATCTCCTAAAAAGTCAGTATCATGGAAAAATTAATGGCTCTTTACAACATCTCCTCCCCCTCCGGTAAGGAGGGGAAGATAGCCGGGTTCATCATCGGGGAACTCAGGCGGATGGGGATTCCTTTCCGGCAAGACCGGCACGGAAACATCTATGCGGTCAAAGGCAACCGGGAAAGCTACCCCTGTGTCGTGGCGCACATGGACGAGGTACACCGGCGCAAGACAGGCTCCTATGCGGCCCATCTTGTGGCGGACTCGATGATTGTGGGTTATGATCACAAGCGTAAACGGATGACCGGAATCGGCGCGGATGACAAGAACGGCATCTGGATCTGCCTGAAATGCCTGGAGGATTTCAAGGCGGTGAAATGCGCCTTCTTCGTACAGGAGGAGGTAGGATGCATAGGCAGCGGCCATGCCGATATGTCCTTCTTTTCCGATTGCCGTTTCGTCATCCAGTGTGACCGGAAAGGGAACGGGGATATGGTAACACAAATCAACGGAATGAAGCTCTGCTCCAATGACTTCATTTCAGCTATAGATTTCCGGAGGTACGGTTACAAGCCTGCACAGGGGCTGGCTACGGATGTGGCGGCATTGAAAAGGAACGGGCTGGAAGTATCCTGCGTCAATCTCTCCTGCGGATATTATGAACCGCATACGGACAACGAGTACACTGTCCTGGCGGATCTTTGCAAGTGCTACAGGTTTGTCCGGCACATCATCTGTTGCCATAAGGAAACCAGCACGCATATACCGGAAACGGAAAGAAAACCCTTCCCCGGATATTATGAACTGTTCGGACCGGCCGGATATAGTGAAAAGGATTATATCCGTCTGTCAGAAGAGTATAGATCTGAATTTACTAAAACAAGCAAGACAAGCCATAAGAACAAATTGTAATTTATCAACTTTAAAAACAAAAAATATGGAAGCAACAGTCATGCCGGCCACTGCACCGGTACAGAAACAGCAGGGACTCAACCAGGTAGTCATCAACAAGGTACGGCAAATGATAGAAGGCAGGCAGAGGAATGTCATGGACACCATCAACCGTCTGCTCAGTGAGGGACGGATCGCGCAGGATTTTATCGCTCCCATCGGGGTAAGCCAACGTAGCAAGGAACGCCCCGTTATCTCTTTCAAAGCGGAAGGAAGGGTACAGATGGCAATGCCCGAAGGGAACTTCAACCTGCACGGCAACGCCATAAGCCAGATTTCGGAGAAGATGGGCATTCCCGCCAAATACCTGCGCGAGCTTTCCGCCGGGGATGTTTGGCAGAAACAGTTGTGCGCCACCATCCTGAACGAGCATTCGGGATGGACCGAGCGTACACGGGTACTGATACGGGCGGTAGGAATGGAAGTCCGGGGCGTATTGTCGGACTCCTACCGTCGGCTGAACTCAGTGGATATCCTGACCGCTTTCATCCGTGAGGCGGGAGGACAGGGAGCGGTCGTGTCCGATGCCTATATGAACGACACGAAAGTATGGTGTGAGACAATCCTGCCCACTCCGATAGAGATACCCACCCGTAAGAACGGAACGGTCATCATCTTCGCAGGAGCACGCTTCTCCACATCCGACTATGGCAACGGATCGGTCGATATGCGGTCGTTCCTGCTCAACGGGGCGTGCCTGAACGGGATGGTCAGGGAGTCCGTCATGCGGCAAATACACCTTGGAGGCCGACTGCCGGAATCCCTGTCCCTCTCCCAAAAGACCTACGAACTGGACACGCAGACCACCGTATCGGCTGTTTCCGACCTGACCAAAGGGCTGTACAGCAAAGACACCATCATGCAGAAGGCCATCGAAATTCAAGGAGCATCGGAAATAGACGTGGATTTCGACAAGGAACTGAAGAATCTGGTGCAGAAAGGTGCCTTGTTGAAAAACGAGGGACGTGAGGTCGAGAAACTGCTAATGAACAACAATCCTGACGACGGAGTTACAGGCGGGGCCACGCTATGGAAACTGACACAGGGAATCACCGCCTTTGCAAGGGAACAGCAGCCGGAACGCTGCCGGGAACTGCATGAAATTTCGGGACAGCTGATGAACCGGGTAAAGATAAATTAAGAGTGGCTAAGACTAAAGCCGTGAACGACGATGGCCAGCATCCGTTCACGGCTTTGCATAATTTCAATCTAAGGTATATAGAACAGTTCAAACTCCTCTTTTCTTCTCCTCTCTATGCTTGGAATGACTTTCCCCTGATAACAGCGGAACGATATATATTCCCTGTAAATATCCCGGTCGCCACTTTCCAGTTTTTGAATCAGTCTGCTTTTGGGTATCTTCCCGTTTCCAATCAGACGGTAACAGCCCACATTAAAACCTAACAGACTTAAAAGAAGCGAGTCTTTTCCATATTTACGGAATACCTTCAGGCACCGTTCAAGGTCGCATCTCAAAAGTGAGTCCGCCTGCGCCTCGCTCAGGTTCTCGGTCAGCTTCTCATGGGGGAGCAGGCGGTGTCCAAAACCGATGTAAGGCATTTTCCCCCAATGCCAGCCTTCCCACCGTTTGATGTTGGAAACCGCCTTTTCCAGCATGGAGGGCGGATCTTCGGCACGAACATTCAAAGTGAACGGCAGTACCATCAGAATAAACAAAAGTTTCCTCATTCCGTTCAATTCCTTACCTCCACATCCAACGTGCAATACGTATGTCCATCCCCGTAGCTCCACCTTCTTCCCGTTACGGTCACCACACTTTCCGCCAGGTATTCCGCGAGGGACTGCCGTTCCGTTTCCGCATTCTTTTCAAAGCAGTGACAGGCCGGTGTCGTTTCCAACAGGTTGCGGGAGGACTTGTCGAGCCGTACCGCATCAATTTCGAGCCGGTCCCCCATATTGGGAATCCGGTCGGCCGATTCCGACAGCTGTACCTCATGGGCCATTCCCGGTATGTACAAATACAGGTATGTCATGGTTGTACCTCCTTTCCATGCGTATCATCCTTTTCAGCCGGAGGGGTGTCATCCGCGTTGAAGTCATAACTCAACCTCTGCAAATTCCCCCAGTTATCCTCAAAATAAAGGTCGATGGTCTGTGACGCATCCGCACTTTGCGAGGTATAGTACAACCGGAACCTCAGTTCATTTAACAGGTAGCGGTCATTGGGTTTCAACACCGTACCGTCCTCCATCTTTAAGCTGCCTTTACCGTCCGGTTGGAAATATCTCAATGTATAGACTGTTCCGGAGAAATTTCCCTCCGCTTTAATTTCCAGACGGATTTCCACCGTCTCACCATCAGCGATCTTACCGACTACCGGCATCGACTCCACCGTAAACGGGTATTCCTGCTGAACGTCCAGTTCGCTGTCACAAGAAGCAAGAGAAAGACAGGAAACTGCCAGGCAGCATATAAACGTCATAAAGTCAACGATTTTTCTTTTCATGGGTATATGGGTTTAAAAATTAGAGAATGTATTTGATACCGATTCCATACTGGAAGTGGGCATGCGTGGAAGCGCTGCCCCAAAGGATACGTTCACGAAGCCGGAGCAGCAGCACTAAACGGTCAGACTGGTAGGTCTCTGCCTCCAACGTTATCGCACCACCATAGATAAAGGATTCGCATTGTCCCAGCGTGGCACCGTCATACAGCAGTCTTTTCCCCCCGTTCACCGATTCATAGCCCAGCATCGCCGAACCGCCAATGCTTAAGAATACCGTTTTATTAGGGGAGGAAAAGATATTATAATAATATCCGCCTTCACCGGTATATTGCACTAAAGGGATAGAACCGTCACGATAAGGCGTATTGCGCTTCAGTACCTCGCCGCCCAGCACCCACTGGTTTCTCTTTTTTGCATAAGTGGAAACCGCCAGCCCGAAAGAGAAACCGGCATCCGGCTTATTCGCCTTGCAGTAAAAGCCGTCCGTCATTCCTGCCGTGAGACTGACGCCCTTCATTTTTGGAAGACGGCGTTGTGCTCCCGCCTGCCCTGCCAGAAGTACCAGCAGCGCAAAGGTGATATATAAATACCTCTTCATCGCACTTGCAGCTCATTGATAGTTTCCGCACGCACCAGATCCTCGTTGTCCACCTCAAAGATCTGATGACGGCCGCCTTGTTTCTCATACATTTCCACTACCAGTTTCTTATCGTCGGGAATGGTGAACTTGGGCAGGGCAAACACGGTACGCTCGTCCTTCTTTCCCTCCACACGAATGACATAGTTGAACGCACGCAGCGGATAAATCACCTGTTCCTGCATGGCGGTACGCCTCACTATCTTCTTGTCCACTATCTTGAAAGTCACGAAATCCACGTCAAACGGCACATGGGTGGCATTTCTCACCTCGGTATGGAAATAGAGCAGGTCTCCATGCGTATAAAGTCCTTTGAGCAGGAACCGTACCCCGAAGCGCTTGCAGCCGATGTGTTTGATCCAGTGCTTGTCCTGCTTGTGTACGGATTTCATGATCAGACGTACCAGACGCGGTGACTCACTGCCCAGCTCCTGCAAATAAATTTCCATCGCGTTGTTCGGGCGGTTCACCGTCTCCCCGTCATGAATAAAATCACACATCTCCACATTAAGCAGCAACGGTTCATCGGCATACTTGACATTGAAGGTGTAAAAATTTCCGTCTTCCGTGATCACGCTCATATTCGTCTCATTACGAAAATGCTTTCTGGCCGCTTTCACACGGATCACATTTTCCGCGCCGTCCGCCTTGCCGGCAATCAGGTTGGTGGAACCGAGGTCCACATACTTGATGGGAGAGGGGAAAATCACGTGTACGGTCTTGTCGTAAGTGATTTCCAGACCATGCGGAGGTATCATCCGGCTGAAGCCTATCTTGCGGCTCAGCCCCTCGAAATAATCTCCGCCACTCTGCTGCGCGTACGCAGCCATGAAGCCCGTCAGTAGGGCAAACATCATCAGAATCTTTCTCATGTCCGATTATTGTTGGTTGTTTGTTGAATAATTGGTTTCTGTTTTCTCGTCTGTATACCGTTTCATTGTTTCGGAGAGTGAAGCAGCAGCCTGTGTCCGGCTTTCAGCGTGACCTTGACCGTGCGCATCTTCTTGGTGATGTACTGTGACACGCCCTGTATGACGCCTTTACCCAGATCCGAGGCTATCTGCGCTCCCGCGTCGGTGGAGATGCTGATGCTGCTTCCCATCGAACCGCCCATGCCCGCCGCTATTTCACGCACGGCATCATACTCCAGTGAGTTGGGTATCAATATTCCTTGCTGACCGTCCGCATCATACACTTCCAGTTCCACCGGAATGACGGTTCCTTGATATTCCACATTGGTGATGACAATATCCATGCGTTCTCCCTGGATCCGTGTTCCGCCTGTCAATACCGTTCCTTTGGGTATGAGGCGGTCGTCCACTGCCATCGCTTCCAGCAGGCGGACACGCAGGGCTTGTCCGTCCGATACGGTCTGCGTGCCGTGCACACAGGCGGCAATGGTATTACGGTCCGATACCGGTGTCCTGCCCACCGGCGTATGGAAACCGGTGTTCCTTTCTTCGGACACTCCGGCTATGAAGTCCCCGTCATTCACCGGTTGCGCCAGGGAAGATACCACTTCTTGTCGTATCCGCTTGACCGGCTTGACCGATGTCCTGTCTTTCCGGTCATCCGTAGGGATAACGGACGGTGTCTGTTTGCCGTTGTACCGGGCCGCCAGTTCGTATGACTTTTCCATCAGGGCCATTTTTTCCTCCAATGACTGTTCCTTGGACGGTTCCATGTTCTGTCTTTTTTCCAGTTCCTCGATACGCCGGAGCAGTTCCTCCTCCCGGGAGGTTTCCCGTGGCGTGTAAATGGTCGTAAGCGAGCGGTTCATGTCATGGTAGGCAGAGGTGGAGGAACGTACCGGATTATGCGTCTGTACGGTTTCCGGTACGGACGGCAGTTCAAGGTTCACTCCGCTGTCCACTGACGGTACGGTGTCTTTCCGGTCCTTGTTCCGGTTGAACAGTTCCGACATTTCCAGGAAAGTGTCTTTCCGTCCTCTCTCTTTCTTCGACAAGGCTTCCCGCTCGTAGGCGCTGACCTTGTTGCCTTCCATACGGCTCTCTTCGGGAGACGGGATCTCGGTATTGAATCCCCTCTCTTTCTCCGCCTCCGCTTTTTCCTTTTCGGTCGGACTGTATATCAACAGGACAATCCCCGCGAATATCAGGAAGAAGAGCGGATAGACGGCGAACTTCATATACCGGCGCTTCTCTTGGAGAGTCAACGGCCGGTCGCTTGGGAATCCCAGCTGTTTTTTAATCTTCTGGATATCTATTTTCATCGGATGGGGTGTTTAAATTGATTGTACTTTTTTCCGGTCGCAAGTCAAGCGGCCGGACATATTCTATTTTCATCTTTCCCCCAAGCTCTCCCAAGCCGGATAGCGAGGCGAGGATGGCATGGAGGCAGGCCGTCAGAAACAAGAGGAATGCCGTGGTTGTCACGATCTTCCGTTGTTTCCTTGTCAGGCGGTGGCAGAACAGCCGGATACAGCAGTCCATACGTCTCAGGTGTTTTTTTTCTTTTCTCATCGTTCCGTGCTTCTGATATCCCTGTTCTCTAGAATGGTAAACTGTTCGATGATGAACCCATTCGGATTGTCGTCCGAACGTCCCGTATTCTGAAGTGAGCAGGTGGTGACCAAACTGCGCTCGGTCACGTTGCTCTCACGAATTATCATCTGACGGGCATACGTCCTCGCCTTGTAAGGGTAACGGGCAAAATCACACACCACGCTGTCCACATGCACCACCTGATTGATGTTGCCCGATATCAGGCGGTTGTAATATCCCTTCTCGGCAAAATCCACATAATAGTGGTAGGCGCTCTTGTCCGCCAGTTGCAGGGCACGGTCGATGTTGTGGCTGATGGCCTCTTTCTGTGGAGAGAGCGAGAAGAACAGCTCGTGAAAGCGTCTTACGTGTTCCCTCGCCTCGGCAGGACGGTTTTGCGAAAGATCCTGCGAAAGGGCCATCATCAGCGACTTACCCCCGTCCAGTACATAGATTTTCTCACGCTGCCTTTCGGCGAAGCGGTACGAGCTCCAAAGCGCGTAGCCGGTGACAAGAGTGCAGCAGCAGATAAAAACGGCCGCCATCATACGGATGCGGCGGAAGCTGCTCTCAATGTTGGTCAAAGACTTGAATTCCATTTCTCGAATGATTGGTTTGAATGAATAAACAAATATTTCCGGAAGGCTTATTTGCCTCTCAACCGTCCTCCGATATTTCCCAATACGGCACCGCCCACTCCTACCGCAAAGCTGCCGGTTTTCGTGGCGGTACGGTTCAGGTTGCGGCTGAAATTCCCGGCTCCTCCCGCCTGCACGATCCAGCCCGCCACCGTCGGAACGGTAAAATACCCGATAATCCCGATAAGCATAAAGATGATATAGACACTGTTCGAGTTGTCTATCGAGTAGTCAGGATTGTTCTGCAATTCCTGGATGTCGTTCTGGAGCATCAGCACCTGGAGTTTGGCGAGCAGGGTGCTGAACAGATCGCTGACCGGAAGCCACAGATAGACGGAGATATACCTCGTGAACCACTGTCCGAGTGTGGACTGGAAACCGTCCCATACGCTGAAGGCGAACGCTACCGGTCCCAGAATGGAGAGCACGACCAGAAAAAAGGTCCTCACGGTATCTATCAGCAGCGACGCCGCGGCGAATATCAGTTCCAGCAGGCTGCGGAACGTGTCACGGATCTTCTTCTCCAGGTTATACATGCCCACCTCCACGTACATACCCAGCCGGGAGGCGGTATCCACGGTTGACCAGCCTAACTCGTCTAGCTGCCGGTCGAACTCCTCGTCACTCACCAGATAGGCGGTTTCAGGATTCCGCAGCATGGCCTCCTTTTCCAGCTCCTCCTTCTGCGCCCTGTATCGCTCCATGTCCAGCGTCTGCCCCTCAAGCATCTTGTGCGTACCCTGCACAATAGGACTGAGCACGGTGTTCAGCGTGCCAAGTACCAGTGTGGGAAAAAGCAGGATACAGATGCCGATAGCGAAGGGGCGCAGCAGGGGATACACGTCTATCGGCTCGGCACGTGCCATCGACTGCCATATGCGTACGGCGACATAAAAGAGGGCGCCCAGCCCGGCAAGCCCCTTGCCCACGTCCATCATGTCCTTGCAGAGGGGGAGCATATCTTCATACAGGGTTCCCAGTATGGTATGCAGGTTGGCAAAATCTATCGTCAAAGGTACCATGGGCTACCAGTATTTGGAGGTTTCATTTCCATAGAGCCGCATCACACGTTCCATATCGTTCTTTTTCCTGGCACGGAGATAGCTCACGGCTATGTTCTTGTTAGTATAATAGCTCACCAGGTTGCGGTAACGGCGCATTTCGTAATAACAGTTGTCCACCACATCCATACGGTCCTTGTCGGTCATGGAGAGCGTGCTCACGTTGATGACCTGTTTGAGGTCCTGCAACACGCCGTTGCTCTCCTCCAGCAGGCGGGTGTAACCGAAGGCGATGGCGTCCAGCTCGCGGGACGAGAAGTTGTCGTCGTTCATCATCTTTTTGAAGTTCGTCACATAGATGTCGGACACATCGCCTACCATCAGGATGATGTCACGCACCTTGCGGGCGTCCTGTATCAGGTTGTTCACCGCCTTTAACTGGTCGTAGTACTTCTTGGCCTGCTCGTAGATCTTTACCGTCTCCGCAAAATTGTCGGCCGTATTGACCGCCGTCTTGGAGGTATGGGCGATGTTGTCCGACATGTTGATGATACTTTGGGCCAGATTTCCGGGATCGGTCACCACCCATTGCGCCCGGGCCATGTTCCCGCCCAGCACAAGCATTATCCCGATCAGGAATGTCCTCGCTCTCATGGGCGTTCCTCCTTCCGTACATAATCCCCGTTGGGTGAGAAAGTCAGGATATCCGTCTCCTCGTTGTAGGATACATCGATACGGTACCCCGTATTGATAAAGAGGTTGCCGTTCTCTTCCACCAACAGGTAGGTCTGCGGCCTGAGGCGGCGTGTCTTGCCACTACGGACGAATACCGTCACCTTGTAGGCCTCTCCTTCCTTATATACCAACACGTCCGGTTTGCCGTCCACACTGGTCCACGATCCGCAGAGTCTGTCACGGTCGGTACCACCGTCCGCACAACTTTGCAATACCAGGGCGGCCATGCCGATCAGGCATACCGCCAGTCTCATAAGGGGTTTGTTTCTCATAATCGTTTTCATTTTAGGGTTGATCTTTGTCCTTGTTCCTCTCGCATTTTCTCTGCCAGATGGCGGACGGCAAGTTCCAGGTTGCCATCCAATCTTTCTGCCAGCCGCTGTACTTCCATCTTTTCGGACTCCTCGGTCGTGAACGTGTAATATTCCTCCCCGCTCACTTCCGTGGCATATACTGCCGAGTGGGTTCCGCCAAGCCCGATCCACACTTCCCGGTAGAACCGCCCGGGATGGTTCGCCTGGTTGATGGAGAGTATCTGCCCTTTTTCTTTCTCTGTCAGGCCGAGAAGCCGCTGGATGTGCTCGAACTTGTTCATGTACTTCCGTTGGTCAAGCAGGATTTTACAGTCGGAATTGTTGATGATGGCCTCCTTCACGATAGGGGAACTGATGATGTCATCCACCTCCTGGGTTACCACTACGGCCTCGCCGAAATACTTTCTGACCGTCTTGAAAAGGTATTTGATGTACTCACTCATATTGGCGGACATCAGGGCCTTCCAACATTCCTCTATTAAAATCATCTTGCGGATCCCCTTGAGCCTGCGCATCTTGGCGATGAAGGTTTCCATGATGATCAGCGTCACCACGGGAAGCAGTACCTTGTTGCCACTGATGTTGTCCAGCTCGAACACGATGAACCGTTTGCCTGTCAGGTCCAGCTCCTTGTCGGAATTCAGCAGGAAGTCATAGTCTCCGCCCTTGTAAAAAGGTGCCAGCACGTTCAGGAAACCGTCGATGTCAAAATCCTTCTCACGCACCTTTTTCTCCTCAATCATTCTCCTGTAGTCATCGGCGACAAACTCGTAGAAACCGTTGAAATCCGGTTTGATACCCCGGTTCTCCGAAATCATCCGGATATAGGCGTTCACCGCCCCGGAAAGGGCCACCTCCTCCGAACGTTTCGGTGCCTCGTCCTCCCGTTTCCACAAGGTCAGGATCAATGTCTTGATGCTTTCCCGTTTCTCCACGTCAAACAGTCCGCAATCCGTATAGAACGGATTGAAGGCTATCGGGTTGTCCTCCTCGTACGTAATGTAGATCCCGTCTTCCCCACGGGTGCGGTCGTGAATCATGCGGCACAATCCCTGATAGCTGTTGCCCGTATCTACCAGCAGGATATGTGTGCCCTGCTCGTAATATTGCCGGACCAGATGGTTGGTGAAGAAGGACTTCCCGCTGCCTGAAGGACCGAGGATGAACTTGTTCCTGTTCGTGATGATTCCCCGTTTCATGGGAAGGTCGGAAATGTCCACATGTACCGGAATCCCGTTCTGACGGTCCGCCATACGGATACCGAAAGGACTGGGTGAGTTTCTGTAATTGGTCTCTCCGGAAAAGAGGCATACCGCCTGTTCCAGGAAGGTGTAAAACGACTCCTCGGCTGGAAAATCACCCGCGTTGCCGGGAATACCCGCCCAATAGAGGACCGGCATGTCGATAGTGTTATACCTTGGCGTGCATTCCATCATGGCCAGCTGGCTGCCCGTGTCGTTCCTGACGCGACGGAACTCATCCGCGTCCTCGGCCCAGGCGATGACGTTGCAATGGCATCTGACGGGAAGCAGCCCTTTGGTATGTGCCTCGTCCAGATACATTTCCGTCCATTCTTGGTTTACGGCGTTGCTCCGGCTGTATCTTGACAGCGAGAGCATGTTACGTGAGTTCTTCTCCATCATCTGCAGGATTTCCTGTGCGTTGTCAATGAACACGTACTGTGAATAGATGTGGTTGCACGGCAGCAGCAGTCCCACCGGCGCTGCGAAGGAGAGGCGGCAGTCGCTGCGGTCCGTGGACATCCTCTCGTAACGCATGTCGGTGGAGAGCTTGCCGGGCAGGTCCTCCGTATCCGAGAGGGTATGCAGGCAAAGCCGCTTGTCTCCGATACGCATCCGTCCGGGCTTGAGGCAGATGTCTTGCAATACGGCACTCTCATCCTCCAGCGAGAGCGAGAGGTATTTCTCCACCAGTCCGGGACGTTCCTTCGTGCCAGTAATCTCGTCCGTTTCCAGACGCCGCAGCCTTATATGCCCGGAATCGTTCATGATGCGTTCGAACTGTTCCACCGACTCCAGAAAACGGGCAGCCGTGTCTTTGTCGGTTATCTCCCTGGGCAGCAGGAATCCCCGGCAGAGGGTGCTGAAATCGCTCCGTTGGCGGCTACGCTCTCGGGTCGTCTTTGTCAGGAACAGGTAGCATCTGTGGTTTAGGTACGGTCTTTCATTGAAATGCAGTTCATAGCTGCGTGTAAGAAAGCTTTGTTCCTCACCATCACTTTTAGAACGGTATGTTTCTTGGATGAACCAATCCTGCTTACAGACGATGCTATGCTCCGGCAGCACCTTCATGGCCTTTATCCAGGAAGAGTGCATAGTCTCATACTCGTCCTCCGTCACCGTGTACAACTCGGGCAGCTCCACCTCGAAAGCCACGGTCAGGTCGGCGTCCTTGCTCACGATGCAGCCGTTCTCTACTGAGAGAAGGGGGAATCTGCGTTCCAGCGTTTCCGCCTTTAAAACATTTCTCATGATTTTTGTTTTTTTCTTTTCGTGAATAATCTGAAGACTCTCTTGCGGTGAATCAGGTAGCGCGGATGGCGTTTTTCGGCCAGCAGCTTCATCAGTCCGTGTTCACCGTAGCGGGCGTTTAACCGAAAAGTCACCCATACCAGTAGGCCGCCGGATATGCTCCCAAAGGGGATGCATATCCATTGGTCCACACCCGCCAGATAGAGGATGACCACCGCAAGGAGCACCATCGCAAGCCCACCAGCGAAAACGAACAGGTATTGAGACTTGAGCCCCTTGAACTCGACGGGATTGCCCGCGCCTTTGTTTACCGGATACCTCATGCCTCTAGAGGAAGAAGGAACGCAGGATGGTGGCGGCCACGATCAGGAAGATACATGCGAAGAACCAGCTGGCGGCTGTCTTCGAGGTATCAGGATCGCCACTGGAGAACTTGCCGTAGGTCTTGATACCGCCCACCAGCCCCAGGACGGCCCCGATGGCGTAGCACAACTTTGTGGCGGGATCGAAATACGAGGTCATGAGACTGGTCGCCGCATTGATACCGGCAAGGCCCTGACCTTGGCCCTGCGCAAAAACACTGGCGGCAATAACCGCACACATCACAGAAAAAAGGATTCTTCTTTTCATTGTCGAATCATTTAGGTGAGACATAAATTTGAATTCGACAGCGAATGTAAAATGGAATAACGTACTGTAATTCAGTGTTGTCATCAGATGTCATCAAATGTCATCAGATGTCCTAAATGACCATAATAATCTAGTTTTGCTATAATTTTTAGACAAAAATTGCTTTTTGTCTTTTTTATACCTATGTTTGCGAATATAACCGTATTTATCAACAAAAAGCTTTGTAAAAATATGAGACAATTTAAAGTTTTGCTATTGTTCATAGCCATTTCTTGTTCCATGTTTGCGCAAGATCGGCTATCATTGTTTATTGGCAGGGCAAATAAATATGCCTCTGTGGAACTTTCGGATTACCGAAAACGTTTGTGTATAGAATATAATACCCCCAACAACTTATTGGATGATTATTATAGGCAATGTGGAAGAGATTGGGGGAATGTAGGTTTGGCCCTTGAAATAGCCAAAACATCTGGCAGGCACATGCGTGATGTATGTGATTATTATAAACGTTACCATAGGCACGGCTGGGATCGTGTTTTGATAGAGATAGGTATAAGGCCGGGATCGGTATATTACAATCCTTTCTATGACAGGGTAAATTATCATAGTAATTGTTGGCATGAACATTATTGTTCATACTGTGACCATCACCGAAAACATCATCACAAACATTATAAAAAACACAAGAAGCATAAACACAACAAACATTATAGGTGGGATGATGATGACGATGATGATTGGGATGACGATGATGATTGGGATGACGATGATGATTGGGATGACGATTAACACTTATAGGTATAAAAGTATATTGAAATGAGAAAGATTTTAATTTTTTTAGGATTGTTGTTTGTTATGTTGAGTGGCGTTTATGCTCAAAAAGGTAGACAAGCTATTGGATTCGGACTGAGTTATGGGACGGAAATTGAGAGTATTGGCCTTGGGTTGAAATATCAATACAATATAACCAACCCCATACGTCTTGAGCCGTCTTTGAATTACTTTATAGAAAACGACAATGTTAGTATGTTGGACATAAATATGAATCTCCATTATTTATGTCCCGTAGGCAGAAGCGTAAAGTTATATCCCCTATTCGGTTTTACATTTTCTAATTGGATGTTTGACCTAGGAGATGGTTTTGATATTGATGTGGACGGAGACCATATTCATATAGACAAAGATGATGACAATCATAACGAATGCAGGGTAGGAGTGAATATCGGTGGTGGAGCCGACTTCGCATTGACAAGTAGTTGGATTATGAATTTCGAGTTACGCTACCAACTGGTCAGTGATTTTGATCAGGCTGTATTCAATTTGGGATTCGCTTATCGTTTTTAATTTATTCTATAATAAAACAATATCAGCCCTTTACTGAAAATTGCTTCAGTAAAGGGCTGATATATAGAATTGAGCAAGAAGCGTATTGGAGTTTTAGAAATGAGTGCTTACAACCACATTTTTGTCTAAGAAGAATACAAAAAGAGTGTTCTTTTTTGTATTTCTGAAAAGGATAGTGTGACAATTAAGTAAAACAGATCCATGCGTATAAAGAGATATTCTATCGTAATCTTGTTTCTATTCGTCTCTTTGTATATAAAGGCGACGGGACAGTCTTGTGATGTCATTTACATCAATGGTGAGCAATGGTGGCTGATGGCCAGACCAATAGACAAGGATTCCGCCCTATATACACGGTTAAGGGACTTTCTTCCGGAAAATCATTGTATGTCAACCGCCAACTGGGATGGTTATACGGCCTTTTGGAAAATAGAGGACAGCTGTCTTTACCTGCAACGTATGGAAATATGCGTATATGACAAGGCAAGTCGGAAAGATTCCACTTTGATTTACCACACAGACGCTCTGAAAACACTTTTTGCCTCTTATTATGAGAACGGAAGGATTCCTGCCCGCTGGTTCAGCGGTGAACTACGGGCCGGCAAAGGTGATTTGGTACATTATGTCCACTCCGGTTTCGACCGTAATATGGAAGCCGAACAGGTAATTCTACTCAGGCAAGGCAGGATACAAAGTGTACGGACATACCATAATTTCAAACAACCTGGAATAAAGATTTTAGAATCACAAGATGAAATCATCCGGCGGTTCCCCTGGCATCGTTTTCCGAAGTACAAAGGACAGCGGCTGATATTCAGTATACGTAATATCCAATGTACCCCGGATGGCCATCTCCTGGACTTTGATGTCCGAACTTTGTTCATACGTCCCAAAGGAGAAAACATTGAAGACCGGAACCACCCATTAGTGAAAGCTTTCAAAGAGACACTGAAAAGTATTTATCCATGGGAGAGACTATTCATCAACGGGAAATATACCATGGAACCTCTAAACTGCGTATTAGGTATTTGGGAGAAAAATGATTTACCATCCAAAGCAGATAACGATACAACCGGATATTCCATTATAGGTAAAGTTTATGGGGAAGAAGTGCGACAGATTCCGCCCTATGATGTTATAAAAAGGCCGTTGACCGGTTCCAATCTGAGAGTAGAGGGATTGCCTTTTCAAGGTTGGCTGACTGATTCTACAGGAACTTTCAGAATAAAACATTTAAAAAAAGGACAATGTCTTTTGCGGGCAGAATTTATTGGCTTGAATCCTTGTGACACACTCGTCACCGTGTCCGGAACAACATGCACGGACACCTTACAACTGGTATTGACATTGCCTTATGACTATATCGAAGAATATGTATGTTCACCGAAATTGTCACGTGAATATATCAATAAAGGGCACCCGAATCTAAAACTGGTCATACCCATTGAACAAGACAAAAAAGTACGGGAACATATCTTTTGGAAAAAGTATGGAGTCAAATATTATAGCTATTATCCCCTGAAAGAAAACGGAAAGATGGATTGCTATTTAAACACGCCCAATCGTCTGTTGACAGCCTACAACCGGGAAGTGTTCCGCTATCTGGATAAAAAATACGGGAAAACATGGCGCGAGGAAGTACCTCCCGGCATCTTCGGACTGGATAAATCATTGGATGAGCTACGGGATGAAAGCTGGCTTATCAAGACATTGAGCCGACGATGTAAATACCCGATAGTCTGGCAGAAGAAGAACAAAGGCTGTGTCTTGCGAGTTGCTTACGAAGTGAATCAGGATGGTTACATCACCACGGCCACTATTCTTGGTAAAACGCCCCGTTCATTTCGAAAATCAGTACTGGATGTTTTACAATCGTTTAGAAATGAACCTACTGTCTTATGCCCTGGAAAGGATACGCTATGCATTCAATACAGACTGGATACCATGCCACTCCTTCCGAAGGCGGATGTGGTTATTACCGGTTATTCCACCTGCGACCAACCCGTCTTGATGAGATATGATGCCACCTTGATTGCCCATACCCCTGAACCTCGTTTGGAAGCGGGTGTTCCGGTCTGTTATCTAAATGAGCGTGGAGATACCATTGTGCCATACGGCAGATATAAATTCTGTCAAACCGATACCATCAAAGGTATAGGCTTTGTATACGAAGACAAGCCAAGAGATGCCAGGATAGTCTGCATTAACGATGCAGGCAAGAAACTTTTTTATGTAGTCGAATGTGATAACGGACCTGATTATGTCAAGGAAGGGTTGTTCCGAATCATGGATGAGAAAGGCCTGATGGGTTTTGCCGATTCGTCGGGACACATAATCATTACTCCCCAATTCAAGTTTGCATACCCTTTTGAGGGAGGAAAGGCTAAGGTTACATTTACGGGAAAACAAAAAGTCGTATCCGGGTCTGACGGCGAAAAACATTATTGGGATAGTGAAGAATGGAGATATATAAACAGAAGATGTAAGTTTGTACAACCTTAAAGTCAAAACGTATGAAAAAAATAGCGTACTTGTTATCAGTTTATTTATTCTGCTTGTTACCCAAATTGCAAGCGCAGGATATCGATTTTCCGCTGTCACTGTCGGAAATAGAAAAGTATGAGAGCCGCATCCGCATACAAAGGCTTCCCGCTGTCACCATCACCCATGCGGACGCCTACAAAATCAGGACACGACAACCAGTATATTCTCCTCGGACAAAAGAGATTGTGCTTGATATAATCAATATGGATGGCCCTACAGCCGAGCTTGAATATCATAATCTCAAACAGATGGTAAATGGCAAATGGCTCGGTTTCCCCTTTATAGACAATCTTGTATTCGCCATTGGAGGAAGAGATTTATCCAAAGGCGATACGCTACCCGAACATATCCGTATGTCCGAGTTTAAATATCCGTTAAAGCCCAACAGGTACCAGGCTAATTTTTATGTGTTTGCCAACATCCATACCTATTGCAATCTGACAGGTAAAAGTATTGTTTCCATAAAGGAGACGGAAATGGACGGTGCCTTTGCTTTCAAGGTATTACCATCCAATAATGATTCCATACGTATTTTATTTGAAAACCATACAAACCTGGAGGTACAACCGGTCTTTTTCCCTAGTATAAGTACAGACGAGCGATATATGGTACATCCCTTTGCCCGTTCCGGTTGGATAGGAGAAGCGAATTATATGAAAAGCCGTGCCCGTTTGAAAGGTGGAGAAGCGATACTGTTTACCATTCCTGTCTCATGGGATGTCAACCGGATAACAGACAGAAACGACAAGAAACGATTCCAAGCAGGCAGGTTACTTTCAGGAAAATACCGAATAGGACTGCAACTCGAAATTTATATGGATACGGAATTTGAAGTAAAATAAATACAACCGCTTATGATAACAAGACTATTATTATTGGCAATGCTCCTGCCGCTAGCCGGCCTGTCACAGGTGCAGGCGCAGGCAGACGGACGCTACATTGAAGTGACCGGGACATCCGAGATTGAGATCGTGCCGGACAGGATTCACTACATTATCGAAATCCGTGAATACTTCGAGGAGGAGTTTGATGGCAGGTCCAAACCGGAGGAATATCGTACAAAGATCTCTTTGGACCGGATCGAACAGGGACTGCGGGAAGTGCTGCATGACGCGGGTATCTCTCCGAATGCCGTCCGTACGCAGGAGATCGGTGATTATTGGCGTAAGCAAGGGCAGGACTTTCTGGTGGCCAAGACCTTCGATATTACGTTACTGGATTTCAAACAGATTGATGAAATCCTCAAACGTATGGATACCAAAGGTATCCATACCATGCGCATCGGTGAACTGGAAAACAAGGACATGTTGTCCTACCATCAAAAAGGAAAAATCGCGGCCTTGAAAGCGGCGCAGAGGAAAGCGTCCTATCTGGTGGAGGCATTGGGTAAAAAATTGGGACCGGTAATACGTATTGTAGAAGACGAAGCAGGTAGCAGCCTTCCTTTCTCACAGAGTAACGTGCTGTCCTCCAATGTCGTTTCATTTGATAGTTTCCGTACAATTAAAAAGAAATACTCTATGCTTGTGCGGTTTGAGATTGCGGATTGAAAGGAATCGTAACTGCCTGAATATAAGGAATAATGTCGTATACTGCCATTGCCTTCAATAACTTGGTATGAAATTCGAGGAGGATCTTGAATCTAAATTCCAATGTTCTACCATATCGGATATTCATAAATAAACAAGCCAACCTATTCTACCACATAAAGTAACAAGTTGGCTTGTTCTAAATTAATAACATAAATAAAGCCAAGGCATTATTGTCATCATTAACAGCATCAATAACAAAACATAAAGCAATATCCGTAGTGTATGGTTCGGGCATTTCTTTGTAACAAAAGCCGATACCATCTTTATGTGTAACAAGATATGAATGGCAAGCAGAGTGACCAATACAACTCCCGCCCACAAATGAATATTACCCCAATCATGCCTTCCCAAGCCCAGCAAATGTGAACACCATGGGGTAGCGTCTTGGAATCTTACAGCATGGCGGGAAGGAATTACTATTTCCAATATGAAGCCACTTATACTTACCAAAGCCATTGCCATCAGCATGACAAAGTCTATGATAATATTAAGCGGCATCTTATTCTTTCCGGACATCATTCTTTATGGCTATGTCCATGACATTCATGATGATGTTCATGGGATGAACAGCCCACTCCCGAATCTGTAAGTTTCCCGCTTAAATAATCAGCGGCAACTTCCAATAGATTACCCGAACAGCCTCTTATGACTTTGATATGGTGGGACGTAAGTACATTCAAGGCACCTTGCCCCATATTTCCTGCCAGCATAACGCTGACTCCCATGTTTTCCAATTCTCCTGCGATATTGGATTTACATCCGCATCCTTGCGGAGAAGGAATAGTCTCGCTACTTAGAATCTGGTTGTCTTGTCCTACTGTCAGGATTGTGTAATACTCACAATGACCGAAATGGTTATCGACTACATTGTCTCTGGTCGGAATAGCAATTTTCATCATAATCTCATTTTTATTAATGTTAATATTACTTGCGCTTAAGTCATCGGAGTGGCATACCGGACATTCCATCTTGCGGATTTTAAGCGTGGGATTGATATTGTTGAATAAGAAACCGCATGCTCCGCAACGGAACCATTCACTGTCAGTGTACGCTGCTCCGCCTTCTATCATTATGGTAACACCACGAACCAATGCCTTGGCAATCTTTCGCCTTGCGCTGACATATATCCGACTTAGTGTCGGACGTGATACTCCCATTGAAACAGACGCTTCCTGTTGGGTTTTCATTTCATAATCGCATAACCGTATCGCCTCATACTCTTCAAAATGCAAGAATATGGTATTCTTACAACAACCGTTCAGACCTATCGGCTTGAATCCTGCGGTAACGGGCATGTCATTAACTTTACGGATGTTCTTGGGACGTGGTGACATTATATATATTGTTTTTGCTTGCAAATATAATGAGCAAATGCTCAAAATAAAAATAATAGTTTCTCTTTTTTATAGAATAAATCTCTTCCGAAATAAAGCCACATGCCGAACGACATATAAATGGAAGCCGCCTTTCTGTAAAATATAGAATTCCGCCTATGTTCGCAGGCGGAATCCCATTCCCCGGAAGTGTTCTCTCTTACACCAACTCTCGCCAGTCAACTCCGCCATTGTTCCTTTTCCCTTCTTTTTTCAAAGGTCGCGGGTTTCCATCTTCATCCAGGTTCTCTTCCAGCAGTTTATTCACGGCTTCCTCATTCCCTACCTGGGAAATGAAAAGATCGAACAGACTGGTATTGCGGATAGCGAACAGCGTCCGTGCGGCACTGCTCCTTTTGTCCGCATCCTGGTCCGCCCCGTTCACCCTCATCAGCACATCCCCGACAAGGCTGAACTCCTCCAGTGTAACCGCCTGCGTAATCACTTCCGTTTCCGGTAATGCGTTGTCCAGTTCTTCCTGCTCCTTTCGAAGGAGTTCCATCTCCTCCAGCGGAAGCAGACATTCCACATCCTCTTCCCGGATTTCCTCATCCTCACCGATATAGTCCGTCCCCTGTTCCAGCGGCTGGCTCATATAGGGGGCCGCCGTCTTCCCGGCGTTCTCGTCAAGATAGACAAAGCGTGTCTTCCCTATCACTTCTTTCTCATCCGCCGGCTCCGGTGACATCGATATCATTTGCTCTTTTTTCACCGGCGTGTACAGCAGGTCACACAGCTCATGTACTTTTTTCTTTTGTCCCCATACCTTATATAACAGGTAAGCAGCACAGCCGACCCTCACCGACAGATAGACGAGTCCTTCCATACCATCATTTCTTTAAATTTTCGATGACACGTCTCATCAATGATATCCCGGTACTTCTCCATATGCTCCGCCAACACATTGTTCACGAACGTGGGTACAGATATTCCCGGCGCAATGACAGGAAGAATCCCGGTCAATGTCTCATACAAGGATTCATCAATATAGGTTTGTCTCCTGGCTCCGGTCATTTTCCGGGTCAGGAACATTTCTCTGTAAACACTCGCATTTTCCATGCCTTTCAATAAATCTTTGTTTTCCATATCTTCTTCTTGCTTGAATTGTTTCAAAACCGGACCGGCTTGCAGACCGGTCGTTTCCTCTACAGAAGTCTCGATAGCGTCCGGTTCCGGAATCCCGTTATTGGACAAGGCTTCAATCAGGATCTCCCCTAAATTTTCCGGAATATCCATCTTTGCGAAATCAGGAAAGAAATCCGCATCGTCAGGGTGTTCTTTGAATTCTGCCGGAAATACGGTTTCCATATAAGTCGTATCACGGACTGACTTCCTCATATCCGTTTGCATCGGGGGGAGAGCCCCGCCTTTCCTCAACCAGTTCCTGCCTGCTTTCATTTTGAGAACCTTGTACAGCAAATATGTTACAAACAGCAGGACTGGATAAATAAACAGATGTTCCATAATCTAATGCGAATTTTGGGTACTCAAGCGAACCATTTCATCCAGTTCTTTTTCATACACTTCCAAATGATGGTCAAGCACGTTGTCCAGAAAAGCGGGAACAGTCATGCCGTCACTGAGCAACGGCAGAATCCGTGCAAGCCTACGGTAGGTGTCATAACAGATATAAGTCTGCTTTCGATGGACGGCAATCTTACGGTTGAGAAAATTTTTTCGGTACTCTTGTATCTTCTCCGGAAGTGAGGTTCCGCTTCCGGCCGGTTCGCAGGAAACAGGAAGCGGTTTGTCCGCATCTTCCCGTACGGACGGGAAAATATCGGTTTCCCTTGTGGTCTTTTCTTCCGCAAAAGGAGTCTTAGGAGTGCCCTCGGCATCCGTACCGTTGGCCATGAACTCTTTCAACCGTTCCTCATTGACATTGAATATGCCCCTTTTTTTCATGTCTTGTCGGATTTAAGATGGATAATCCGTTCGATCTCCCCGGCCAGTACATCCATATTGCTCCCTTTCAACAACTTTTCCGAAGGTGGAAAGTAGGTGCTTCTGAAAAATGTCTGCCCGCCGGAGGAGGTCTCTTTGTTATAACGTTCCATGTCCGGCATGACCGTCGAGAGCGTCTTCAGACCGATCTTCTCAAAAATCTCGTTATAGTGACGGTAAACCTCTCTGGAGACACGTCCGTCAATCTTGTTCCAGAACAGTAGGATCTCTTTTAACGGTGCTTCAGGATATTGCCGGATGAAATCCCGGAGCGTCGCCACGAAAGACAGGCTGCTCTGCATGACCATCCGGTCCTGCACGACTGGCGTAAACACATAGTCCATGTTGATGATGGCCTCAAGGATTCCCGGAGTATTCACCGTTCCGGGCAAATCAAAGAAAAGGATATCACTGTTCCCCGACAACCGGTCTGCTGTTTCCAGTACCTTGCCGGGCCCGGAGGTAAGGACCGGATAGGCTTTCTTCCCCGTCCGTTCATACTGCCTGCACAACAACTGTTGGAGGAACTCGCTTCTCTCGACGTTTTTCATGTCACGGGAACGTAGCGCCTGGATGCTGAACTGGGGATAGTCGCAATCTATAACCGCGACATTCTTTCCCTTCACATAGTGGAAATAACTGGCAAGCAGCACCGTCATGGTGGACTTGCCCACACCGCCCTTCTGGTTGCTCAAGGCGATGAATGTGCATCGTTTGCTCATAAGCTTTCGAATTGTGGGTTAATAATCGTTTTAATGTTCTCGCTGTTTCTTCTTTTCAACGGCTTGTCGGGTTCATGGGACATGGCACGGTACGGATGGCATATTCCGGCCTTGTTATCACTACAGAATAACATCCTCATAAGATATGAGGGGCTTGTCTCCCTACCGGATGATGGCACAATATTACCGTCATACTTGAAAAACGGAAGATTGTCATATAGGTACAGGCTGTCATGCCTGTACCCTCCCGGCATATTGTCGCCAAATGGCCGTATCATTGTATTTTCTCTTTTCATGGTTATCATTCCGTTTTTTTCTCTTGACACAATAACATAATATTTTAAAAACATGCCGTGGACAGAGGATGACCTGCCGGTAACACGGGTATATTTTATCAGCACATCGGAAGATAGTTTCCCTGTCACAATCCAAAAGTAATGGCTATTTCCAAGACTTCCGCCAATATTGCCTAGCTCTGACATCAGATGTCGTCAGATGTCATCAAATGTCATACTGGGGTCTGTTTTACAGCTTGTTGCATCCCTCTATTTTTGCAAAGTCAGAATCACGCAATGAAGGAAGAAGGAGTTCACGGACCACGGCACGCCGCAAGCGTCGCGCTGCAATCCGACCATAGGAGGATTCTCTGTTCAAACGAACAGAGCAAGTTGTGTCCTTGTCCGACAAAAAGTCTTTTGTCCGACAAGAACCAACTTGCCCGCCCAGAGGGGCGGGGGAATCCGCTCCAAAGTCGCGGATTCTGGAAGAGAAAAAAGTACAAACCAAAAATCTCATGTGTATGGAGAAAACAACAGGGACAAGGACGGGCAGAAAGCCTAAAAATGATCCGACGGACCACAAGTACAGTTTCCGCCTGAACGCCGAGGAGAACACAAGATTTGAACAGTTGCTGGCGGATTCAGGAGCCGGCAACCTCACGCTGTTCATCAAGAAATCCATCTTCTCGGGACAGATAAAGGTCGTGAAAATAGACAAGGCGACGATGGACTATTACATCAGGCTGACAGAATTCCACAAACAGTTCCAGGCTGTAGGCAACAACTACAACCAGGTGGTACGTGCCTTGAAGAACAATTTCGGGGAGAAACGGGCGAGAGCGTTGCTCTATAAACTGGAAAGATTGAGTCTTGAGCTGATGCTCGTCTGTAAAAAGGTCATGGCGCTAACCCAGGAATACGAGCGGAAATGGTTGCAAAAATAAGTCATGGCATGAGTCTTTACGGAGCACTTGCATATAACTATGAGAAGGTAGCGGCTGGTACGGCTGAGATCCTTTCCGGTAACCGTATGATTTCCGACCGGCTCGGATTGCCAAGCGAGGATATACGCCTGGCATTGCTCTCTTTTGAGAATTACCTGCTGGCAAACCGCAATACGGAGAAGCCCGTCCTGCACATTTCCCTTTCCCCAGCACCGGAAGACCAGCTGACCGACGGGCGGCTGGCAGAACTGGCGGAACGTTATATGCAGAAGATGGGGTATGGGAACCAGCCTTACATCACCTACAAACATACCGATACCCACAATACCCATATCCATATTGTCAGTGTCTGTGTGGATGAACAGGGGAAAAAGATCAGCGATGCCTACGAGCATCGGCGTTCCATGACCGCCTGTCGGGAACTGGAAGTGGATTTCGGTCTGCGAAACGGAGCGGATGCGGAAAGGCGGAATCCAAAAGCGGAACTAAGAAAGGTGGACGCCCCCTTGGGAGATGTCCGCCATCAGGTAGGCAATACCCTTAAAGCCGTATTGGAAAGCTATCGTTTCCAAACCTTCGGGGAATACAATGCGCTGCTTTCCACGCTCAACATCGAGGCGAAACAGATCAGGGGAGAATACAACGGTACACCATATACCGGTATTGTCTATTCGGTCACGGATGATACCGGCAAGGTGGTCAGCCCACCGTTCAAGAGTTCCCGATTTGGGAAACGCTTCGGAAATGAACAGTTGGAAAAGCGGATGCTGATGAATCTGAAAGCTCTCAAAGACGAGAAATGGGCCCCCTCCATACAGGCGGACATCGTTCGTGCCTTGCGGCAGGCGGATTCACGGAAACGGTTTGTGGAACTGCTCAGGCAAAGGCGTATTGATGTGGTCTTCCGCGAGAATGAGCGGGGACGTATCTATGGTGTCACCTTTATTGATCACAACCATCGGGAGGTATTCAACGGCTCACGCATGGGCAAGGAGTTTTCTGCCAATGTGTTCAACGACTATTTCAAATGGTTGGAAAACATACCTGAAAAGGAACGGGGCGGACATTCCGCTACAGAACTTTGGCAGCATCACCGTCACGAATCCTCTAGCACGCTCGAACTGGCGGTAGGCATTCTCTCCTTGGAAACCAATCCGCGGGATTACGAGGAGGAAGCCTTTGCACGCCGCATGAAGAAAAAAAAGAAGACCGGACGCAAGCGTGGCATTTAGACAAAACAAGTATCAACCCGTTTATTCACAATTTTTATGCAACAGGAAGACGATTTGAGGGCTCTCGCCAAGATAATGGAGTTCGGCAGGGCCGTGAGTATTTTTCTTTTGGTGGTACACGTTTATGTGTACTGCTATCCAAGTATCACCGCATGGCATCTGAACCTTGAGGTGATAGACCGGATTCTGATAAACTTCAACAACACGACCGGAATTTTCAACTGTATTCTCTGGAGCAAACTGTCGGCTGTGCTTCTGTTGGCCGTTTCCTGTCTGGGTACGCACGGGGTCAAAGGTGAAAAGATAACCTGGCCTAAAATTTATGCGGCATTGGTGGCAGGATGCGCATTGTTTTTTCTGAACTGGTGGCTTCTTGAACTGCCATTGCCACACATGGCAAATACCGCATTCTATATTTTTACTCTTACGGCAGGCTATCTCGCCCTGTTGATGTCGGGGTTATGGATGAGTCGCATTTACAGGCACAACCTCATGGAAGATGTGTTCAATATGGAAAATGAGAGTTTCATGCAGGAAACCCGACTGATGGAGAATGAATATTCGGTAAACCTCCCGACGAGATTCTATTATAAAAAACGCTGGAATAACGGATTTGTCAATATTGTCAATATTTTCCGTGCCTGCATGGTTATCGGGACACCGGGCAGCGGCAAATCCTATGCGATAGTCAACAGTTACATACGTCAGCTTATAGCCAAAGGCTTTGCGATTTACATCTACGATTACAAGTTTGATGACCTGTCCACCATCGCCTATAATTCTTTGTTGAAAAATATGGACAAGTACGAGATCAAGCCCCGGTTCTATGTCATCAATTTTGACGATCCGCGCAGGTCTCACCGGTGCAATCCCATCAATCCGGAATTCATGACGGACATTTCCGATGCGTACGAGGCGAGCTATACGATAATGCTCAACCTCAATCGCACCTGGATCGAAAAACAGGGGGACTTCTTCGTGGAGTCCCCTATTATTCTGCTTGCGGCAATAATCTGGTATTTAAAGATTTACAAGAGCGGTATTTACTGTACGTTTCCCCATGCGGTGGAACTGCTCAACAAACCCTACTCAGACCTGTTCACCATCCTGACCTCTTATCCGGAGCTGGAAAACTACCTTTCCCCCTTCATGGACGCATGGAAGGGAAATGCCCAGGACCAGCTCCAAGGCCAGATAGCCTCGGCTAAAATACCCCTTACGCGCATGATCTCCCCACAACTCTACTGGGTGATGACCGGTAATGATTTTTCATTGGATATCAACAATCCGAAAGAACCCAAACTGCTCTGCGTGGGCAACAATCCGGACAGGCAGAACATTTATTCGGCAGCGCTCGGATTATATAATTCCCGTATCGTCAAGCTTATCAACAAGAAAAAACAGCTTAAATGCGCCGTTATCATTGACGAGCTTCCCACCATCTATTTCCGTGGGCTTGACAACCTGATCGCGACGGCGAGAAGCAACAAGGTGGGCGTGCTTCTGGGTTTTCAGGATTTCAGTCAATTGACACGTGACTACGGAGAAAAAGAATCCAAGGTCATCCAGAACACGGTGGGGAATATTTTCAGCGGACAGGTGGTCGGTGAAACCGCAAAAACGCTTTCAGAGCGCTTCGGCAAGGTGCTTCAGCAACGTCAGTCCGTATCCATCAACCGTCAGGATGTATCCACATCCATCAACACGCAGCTAGACTCGCTCATTCCCGCATCAAAGATCGCCAACCTCTCACAAGGCACGTTTGTCGGGGCTGTGGCGGATAATTTTGATGAGAGGATAGAGCAAAAAATATTTCATGCCGAAATTGTCGTGGACCATACCAAGATCAGCGCGGAAGAAAAGGCTTATCAGAAAATCCCGGTCATCAACGACTTCAAGGACAGGAACGGTAACGACATCATGATGCAACAGATACAACGCAATTACGACCAGATCAAGGCGGATGCTCAGGTTATTATCAATGAGGAGATGCGGCGTATCAAAAATGACCCTGAACTCCGTAAACGACTAGGTCTGGAAGATGAAAAAGGAAAGGACCCCGACAAATCATGACAAGTGGAGGGGTAATTGAAGAATTTATACCCCGCCTGATCGGATTATTGAAAAAGATGCCGTATATTTGAAACTTGAAATAGAGAAATAAGGCCGGTCTCGACAATTGGGACCGCCATTATTATACATAAGTCGCAAGACGTCTCGAACAGGAATCTGGAAAATTCAAAAACACAGAGGCTATTGCGTGAGGCTTATGCTATACCTTATAGCATGAGCCCATGCGGGTTTCTGTGTTGGGCTTTGTCAGAGCCTCTGTTCGAAATAAGCATGGGTTTCATGCTTGAACCAGTATGTATTTTGTAATTATCTGTAAATCAAAAGAAACTTTACGGCATCAAGCGTAAATGATACCATAAAGTTCCCATTGTATGCAAGATTTCAGTTTTGTATTGTTTTTATAGAAACGTGAAGAGTTATATACAAATCAGTAATTAATATTTGTTAACTTGAATTTTTACTGTTTATCCCCACTTCCTTTGTAAAAAGTAGAGATACTGCCATCTGCATTTACAACAACATTATAATAATCCCCATTATAATAGTAAGCCATTGCTCCTTTACGAAAAAATCTTCCATTAGGATTCTGTTCTTTATACAATTGATACTCATCATTTAAAGAACGCATAACATGCCCCATTACGTCCATAACATTTTCTTCTTTTAGCTGAAACTTGTCCCTATCTCCAAATTGGTTGTCTACTTTTAATTCTTTGACATGTCTTAAATAAACATGCAAGAATGTATCGAAATTACAATAAAGCAAATGCTTTCCTGATACATTGTATCTTATTTCGTGAAAGTGTGCAATTTTATCAAATAGTAAAGAAAATTTTTGTGGATATTTTTCTCCTATTTTTCGAAGACTTAGCCCCATTTTCTTTAATTCTTCTTCTGTTTGATTTAAACGTTTTATAAGCTGATTGGATATTATTTCCCCTAAAATGTTTTTTTCTTTATTATTTAATCCTTTGGTTTGTTTCCTCCACATTAAATAATAGTATGCAACCATAGGAGATTTTATAGCATTGGTTTCATCAAAAATAGCATTATGTTCTTCTTTGGTAACGTTATCAAAGTCAAGAATTATCTTATATGCAAGATATTCGAATTCCTCATCTGGTGTGATAGCAATATTTTCGTTTCTCATTTTCTGTAGAAAACCAAATATCCATCCAATATCTCCTCCGTTTGAAGAAGACGATATAGGAATATTCATAATATAAGGTTCTCTAAGTTCTTTACTCTGATATGTATTACATTCTTTATTTAAAGGTAGCACTAAAAGCTCTATAATATCTTTAATATTTACACCTGTTTCTTTTACTTCTTTAGATAATTTATCATTAAGTTTATTCAGTAATTCTACTACTTTTACATGAAAATCATTATCTAAAGCGTAGATGTCATTTTCCAAGAGTTTACGCTCTTTCAATGTATATATAAAATTGACGGTTAATGATTGTCCATATTTTTGTGCCGAATCTGAATCTGGGGCAAATGTTATAGTTGAAACATAATCTTTGGCTCCTGCCAATTCGTATATTTGATGTTGTGTAAATCCTTTCTTTTCCACATACAATTCCATTCCAAATAATTTAACTATGTTTTGATTGATTTTTATTTGTTCATCTTCTACTGCCTGCAATAGTTCTGATTTTGTAGCATTATCAATGTTGCTCATTTCGCTCATTGTTTATTTCCATTTCTGCAATCTTTATCGCATTTAAATTTAATTCATCTTCATCCTCCAAAGCATCCAATATCTTATCAGCAAGCCAAAGGGTGAGCATTTCCTTTTCATCCACTTTGAAGTATGTTGCCATTTGAATTACTTGACTTCTCTTTGCTCGCCTATCCCCACGTTCAATCTTGCTGAACATTGGAGTGTCTATTTCTAAGTATGCAGCTACTTGACGCTGCAATATTCCTTGTTCGTCTCTAAGAGATCTTATCTTGTTTCCTAATAACATATCCTTTGCATTTTAAGTTCAACTAAATCAGTTGGATTCAATACAATCCGCTATAATCATTTGCTTTCGCTATAGTTCTCTTTATTTTTGACGGATTCAAAACGATTCCCCACTATAATAATGACGATATCGCTATAATTCCGTAAAAAGTTGCTATAATATATCCTCTTATGATTGAGGCATGGTATACCAAGTTCGCCCTTCCGCTTTTATTAAACACTCTTTACTCATGTTTTTCAGCAAATCTCCGAGCATACGAAGTTGTTGCTCTTCCGTCTTATTGGCTGGAAGCACATCTTTGAGATATTCGTATATACTATCTCACTTGGCACCTTCGTCTCCTGCATTGCTGAGATATTGTAGAATCATTTGGCGTAACCTCTCCTTATCCAATCCTTTTGTTTTTGTGTAAGAAGGAAGTTGATGCGTGTTTTTGGCAATGCTAAGAGAGATGCTGTAATGGGGAGCACCACCTTCAATAAGTCCGCGTTTGAGCAAGTCTTGCGCTATATCATCATGAATTGTTCTGCCTTTTTGTACTGCGTCAAGCGAGATGCAATCCCAGAGAGAAAGAGCATCCGTTATAAATTCCTCAATACTTAGACCTTCGGATGATAGATAAGTACATTGTTCTGTGAGTTTGAACGTTGCCGACTGCGTGTTAGCATGTTGCCCATTAAAGGTAAGCCTTGAAATGTCAGTTTCGACAATTTCGAGTGCCTTATCCTTAACTCCAAGCACAAGATATCCTCCCTCCATGTTTGCAATAGGCGACACGTAGGATATGACATCATTTTTCTCGTCCCCACAGAACGAGTTCTTCAAATTCTTATATTCCTTCCATTCGCAGCGAGCATTCTCTTGTGGATACTCACGGAGGAGGTATTGTTGTAGGTCAAGTTCAAGCATTTCTGAGATTTCTATTAAAATGAGACTTTTACCCTCATGCTCAGGAGGTCCTCATTAGAGAATCATTATTAGCCCATTAAGGCTAGTAACCATACAAGGTCTGCAGAAGCCTTTCCGTGTTGTATCTAAAACGATTTCGAAAAAGAGTTGACTGATAAGAATTAAGTTAAATAAAACCAATGGGACCACTTCAAAAAGAAGGCTCCTAATATCAAAGAATATCTTTTGCCTTTTCTCTAATAAAGTTAGATCCAGCAGCATAGCTAGTATCTATTTCGCCATTTGTAACAGCATCTGATAACATTTTTTTGAGTATGCCAACAGTTCTTGATGGTTTCAAGTTAAGCATCTCCATAATGTCATTACCGGAAAACTCGGATTCTCGATGAAGTTCAAGGATTATGCGTCGATTATCTTTGTCAGAATTTATAACCTTCGTCTGAATCTCTAAACCTTTTTTTAATTTATATCCATGAAGCGATTCTTTTAATATAATACCAGTAAGTCCATCATTGAAATTTACGAAATACACTTTTGCAAGTTCTCCAGAGACACAGCCCTTATGAATACTTTTGGGTACATAGGCACTCATAGGATCTTGATACATTTGACGTAAACTAGCTGTTGCAGGCTTTCCAGACTGAGCGTTTGCTATAATTTTCACTTTTAATTTTCCATTACGGTCCACATAGTCATTCAAATCGTATTTTTTAACCCATGAAATTTCCGTTTTAGGTAAGAAAATCGAAATACCTTTGTTTGTCAACAGATATAATCCATCTTCTGTTTTATAATCTATTGTACAATTTACGCTTTTCCCAACAGGAATAAAGTTTATAGGTTTTCCTTGTACTTGCTTTAATGAAAGTAATATTTTTTGCTTTTTTGTATCTAAAGATAGTACTTTTACCTTCAGCTTATCGCCAACGCCAAACTTTGTTGTAAGGTCAGGTTCGGGATCATCCCATGCAATCTCTCTAGTAGGCAACATACCTTGACAACCATTTTCTAAAGATACAATAACGCCATGTTCAATAACTCTTGACACCGTAACACCTATTATGGCATTCTTGTAATACACGTTACTATCAATGGTTGTCCATGGAGATGGAATACATTCTTTGTGACTAAAACTAATTTTGTGAGACTCTTCATCAATTTTGATGACCTTTACTTTAATTGTATCATTGATGCTAACTATTTGACTAATATCATTTACATACTGCCAAGACAATTCGTTTGAAGGAATAAGTCCATCGATTTTGTTGTTTATTGTGGCGAATACGCCATATGAAACGATATTTTTAACAACTGCGTCATAAATATCGCCTACATGAATGTCTTTCATTGCCTCAATGTAGGCGTCCTTCTTCTCTTGTTCAAAAATCTCTGTTCTTGAAACCACAATATTATTAGCAAATGCATTTATCTTTATTAATTTGAAATTAATATCGTTATTTACAATCCCCTCCCCTTTTTCTTTTAGGCTTTGAGGAACTTGAGATCCCGGAAGGAAACCTTCTGTTCCAAAGACATTGACTATAAATCCTCCTGGTACTTTTTTAAGGATTTTACCCATGATAATTTCTTGGGTATTGTATTTGTCAAAGATTTCTAACCAACTTATCGTACTCATATTTCAATTGTTTTGATTGAATATATCGTTATCACTATCTATGTCAGAGTTTCTACCTAATATAAGAGCAGGTATTGGCTCTTCACTTTCTATGGCCTCTTCATTAGGCTTTAAGCTTGCTAGTCGAGCCTTTCTGTCCTTCGCTTTTGCTCGGAGTTGTTTGATCTCATTGCACATAGTTTGAACAAGAGGTACTACCTGTTTTGCAGATTCAAGCAAATGTCTTTCCTCGATTTGGCGGCAATCCGGATTCTCTACGTAAGCGATAAACATCGCTTCTTTCACAGTTTCCTCGATTTCCGCTCCATTGAATCCTCTTGTATTATTAACAAGTTCATCAAGATTTTTTATTCCATTTTGATGGAACTTAGCAAGATGAATCCTAAATATGTTATATCTCTCTTCTGGAGTTGGAAGATCAATAAAGAAAATCTCGTCAAATCTGCCTTTACGTAAGAGCTCAGGTGCAAGGCTTTCAATTTTATTTGCTGTTGCAACTACAAAAACAGGTTTTTTCCTTTCTTGCATCCATGTCAATATTGTTGAGAAAACTCGAGAGTTTGTTCCGCCATCACGTTCTCCTCTGGCTGTACTCAATCCTTTCTCTATTTCATCAATCCATAAAACGCAAGGTGCAATCGCTTCTGCAGTTGATAGAGCTTGACGGATATTGTTCTCACTACTACCGACTTCAGCTTGAAAGACTTTACCGATATCTAGTTTTAATAATGGCTGCTTCCATTCTGAAGCAATACATTTTGCTGTAAGACTCTTTCCACAACCAGGTACACCCAACAATAAGATGCCTTTAGGCTCTGGAAGCCCGAACTCTTTTGCTTTAAGTTCAAAAGCTTTACTTCTTAACGTAAGCCATTTTTTGAGATTCTCCAATCCTCCAACGGTATCGTTTAGTGACATATTCACAGGTATGTAATCCAAAATGCCACTTTTTTTAATAATTTGTTCTTTCTCGTTTGCTATTATTTGTACACACTCAGGACTATTGAGACCAACCTTCTCTTTAGCTAAACGAAATGCAAGGTCAGCCTCGGTATCAGTAAGTCCAAGTGCGGAGTCTATGATGAACTTTTCAAGATCAGGGTTTATCTCATAGTCTTTTCCTGCAACATAACGAAGTCGTATACGAAGATCATCTCTGTCAGGAAGGTCAATGTTTACGATTGTTATGTATTTTTCGATTTCAACAGGAAGCTTTGTGTAAGGACCTACGAAAACAATATGCTTATTGAAGTATTTCAATTCAGCAGCCAGCTTTCTCAAAAGTTCAGGATATTTCTTCTCAGAAAAACTTGGATGGCAATCTTCGAGCATGAAAACCTCAGGAGTGTTATCTTTACGCTCCTCGATGAGCTCTCGATGAATCCATTCCAAAAGAGAATATGAATCTTTAGTTCCTTCCCAAGCTTCATGAAGTTCCGGCTCCACCAATCTGTTGTTTGCATCTTTACCATGAACCATGAGACCATCCACAGCATCCCATACGTTGAACTTAATGTCCTGTTTGAAGCATAACGTTCTCAACTTCTGGGTAGCTCTGCCGTATTCAATAGTTGTCAAGTAGATAAGAGGGAAATTTGCCCTCATCATACTTTTTATTTCGTCAAAAACATCTGTCATAATTATGATTTTACTGTTGTAGTTGTTGAATTTACACGCTTATGAGTACGCATAAAAATATCATATTCTGGTTTCTTTGTCATTACACGATCATTGCCGAATAGCTTCTGCAAATCATCCATTGACTTATGGGCTAGTGCATTGACATCATCGGGCAAATAGTTAGAATCTGTGACAACAGAACCATCTTTGAAGATTGAGAACACGATTTCATAGCGTTTTTCAGTTTCTGCAGGATCCTTAGTATAACCTACCATTGCGAAACGTTCTACCTCATTTTCTTTCTTAACATATCGCCATATACGTTGAAATGTGAATCCGTTACTTGAAAAAGCATCAACAACAGATTTCTTTGCGTATTCTACATTCAATGGAAAAAATGTTTCCTGTAGTTCTTCTATCAGCTGCTGACCATTGTCAAGGTAGTAACTGTTATAGGTAACAGTGTCACCCGCAACCTTCAGCACGTATTCACCATACATTTCTGAAGACTGCTTGGCATCTGTTACATATAGAACATTATTTTCTAACTTGTATTTCCAACCAAGTGTATCGCAAGCCTGCTTCAAGGCATCCTGATTCATTGTTTTTGGATCCTTGATAAATTTTGAACTTTCATATCTTGACATAGCGGATTATTTTTTCTTATGGTTATACTTGTTCTTTCCTTTATTATTATAGACTTTTTTTGTCTTAACCACATCGCCATTTTCAACTTCTTGCCCTTTGGCTTTCTCTGCGTCTTTTGCTTTCAACATGTCGTTGAATTCCTCTATGTTTTTTGTAGGAATATCACAAATTTGAGCTTTTACTTGTAAGCCATTATCTGAAGTTAAAAGGCAAGGATTCTTTTCCTTATACATCAATGCAACACACAAGATACGATTATCAGCTGAACGATCTGTAAAATCTGCAGGCAAGAATCGTGTATCAGCAATAGCCTTCACAACGGTGCCCTTATTCTTTTTCAAAGCATTGTTTATATTTCTCAACGCCTTAGACGCTTTCTCGTGAATATCAGACTCTTCTTTTGTTCGTATCTTGAATTTATCTAATTCATCGGTGACTTTAGCACAGATAACAGCCTTATTAGGCATCTTGATTTTTGACAGAATTTCTGGGTCGTAAATAAAGATGTTCGTATCAATAATGTACGTTTTTGCAAGCAGTATATCACGTATGAAGTTCTCTCTTTCTTTAAGAGCTGCTTTGAAAGAACTAATCATGTCACGAAGTTCTGCATAATCATCATAGCTACGCTTCTCTACAGAAGATAATTTCTCTTCAACGAACTTTACCTCATTTAATTTTTTAATGTTTTCAAGTACTGTTTCACCCATGAGTTTGAGCAATTCGTTTTTGAGCGATTCTGCGTGTTCGACTTTAAGATCATGCATTTTCTGATTTCTCAGACTTATTGTCTCGTTATAACTGTCTATAAGATTGAGCTCTACAATGTAAGGCATGAAACCTTTCAATTTTTCATCGATTGATGCCAATTGCTCAATTCCCGTATCACCAGTCTGTTCCCTACTTATTAACTGACGGAAATCTGACAGATAGTTTGGAACCCAAGTACGAACAAAAATATCGAATATATTCTTGCTATCAATCTCGGATTCGACACGTATTACAACGTCCCTTTGATATGTGCGACCTTGGTACGAATACACATATTTACCACAATAGAACATTGCCTTATCATCAATCGTACATAACACACTGTTTACTAGTGGCATCTTGCATAAATACAGATTATCTGACTCTAAAATCTTAACCTCATCATCTTTTTGCCCAAAAGCGAGGAAAAATTTAGTTGAAGAATTCTTTTCTGCCATTCTCTTAATCGATTTAATAATCTCTATGTTGAGAGTATCGACGCAGAAACAGATTTTTTTAGGCATAGAGGAAATAGTAAAAGACTCCACATCATTCCAGAACTCTTCTGGAACAATCATCTCTTCTGACTCTTGGTATGCTATTCTATCCAAAGATGCATCTTGCTCTAGATATTCTTTGTATTCTATATGCCTTTGAGTGTCAATTGCATTATCTTCAAACTGAGACTGAAGTTCTGTTGTCATTTCCGAAGAGTCTTCTTGTTCATTAAGGAAACACTGTATAATTTTCTCCTTCAACTGATCATCCTGATTAATTGCTTCAGTGTACAAGTTACATTGTCCCATAGGATTGTAGCAAACCAGACGATATTCCTTCTTTAAGAAGTCATAGACTACGCCAAAATGGACTGAAGTTACATATTCTCTTACATCATTAAGTCTGAGATTTGAAAAAGAATTGCCTTCTTCAGGATTGTAAATACCTACTATTTGGTGATTTGAAAATGATTTGATTTTCTCCTCATCTTCATAGTTGTAGGGCGTTGTTATCTCTGACTCTTTACGAACTGCATCCATAAAAGCTATGCGTGCGAGCATATTCTGTCCTCCAGTGAGGTCATAGAATAAAGGAAAATCGTAATCCGAAAGCATCCTAAATTTTCTTCCGACCGCTACTGATTCCTTTCCAATACGTGTCAAGGAATAGGTACCATTTGAAGATACCACCAAACCGAATTCAATCAGTTGTTTTATCTTCTCTGATAATATCTCATATTCAGCAAGATCACGATATTTTCCCTTGGGCACATTTTCTTCAATATTCATGCCAAGGATATTGCCCAACTGGACTATGGTCATGGTTCCGTCGAGTTCTAATAATCGACAAATCACTTTGTCAAAGACATCGAAAGGTATGCCCTCTGTGCGATCAACAGAATAATCTGCTAATGCGTAATGCCACGGAAAGATAACATGACCGAGATATATCTCTGTCAAGCCCTTTGTTGGCTTTATCTGTTTGTATATTTCAATATCTAAATTATTCATTGCTTGTGTACATTTTGAGGTCATCAAATTCAATAATGCGTCCCGTCTTTCTTATCTCATTTATAGCGTTGAGATAAAGGGGCTTTCCTTCTCGATCCTTGATTCCGCTGAAGAACTCAATGTTTCCGATTACAATAAGTAATCTTCTTGCACGTGAAAGTGCAACATTGAGACGTTCTGGAGATTTAGCAAATCCCGGATCTCCATTTTTACGGTTTGTTCCATCTGCCTTTAAAGCCCTATCGCTTCGAACAGTAGAAACAATAATGATATTCCGTTCCATGCCCTGGAATTTATCTACGGTGTTCAACTTTACAGGAATGCCTAACTTCTGAGCAAATGGCTTAACATTTAATTTGATGTTATTTACCTGTTTGCCATAGAAACTAATGAGACCAATCTCCTTTTCCTGACGACGTTTAGTGTCTGACTTAAGTGTGTCCCAGTGTTTCATATACTCGTTGAAACCATGACTGTGTTTAAGATATGCTATAACCCTCTTCATGGCTTCTACTTCAGTAAGATTAACCTTAGATGATCCATCAGAACTTTCAGGAGCATTGACATTTACCCATATAGTGTGTACTCTGTCATTTATAAATCCTTCATGAGAGAAACCATGATAACGGCTTTCTGGATTATCCAAGTCAGAACTATCCATATACTCTGATGACAGGCCACATTCAAGTCCACCAGATTCGTCGTCTTCATAGAACTGCTTAATAACATCGTTGATGTCTTTATGCATACGATATTGCGTATTAAATGTGGATTTAATCGTAGGCGACACCTTAGGATTAAGAATGAGACGTTTGAATTGAGATGTTTCTGTAAAGTCCTTATCTATCAATTCAGAAAGGTCTGCAGACTTTTTATCACCAAGTGACAGCAGGGCTTCCTTAAAATCCTTGTCATAGAGCATAGGTGGAAGCTGACGATGATCTCCTATAATGATAGACTTTCTACCAAAGCACAGCGGCATGAGAAGTTCTGGCGGTGTTGCTTTACTTGCCTCATCCATGATAACTGTATCAAATCTTATTGTAAGCAAATTGTTTATAGCCTCTTTAAGATTCTTGAAATTGTCAGCAGCTGGTGTTTCTACATAATCCAATCCTGCCGATTCAATCAAGCGTGAAATCTTCGGAGAACTAGGTCTGTTATCCATCAAGAACTGTATTTCCTTAATATCCTTGAGAATCTCGTAAGTTATATTGCTATTGAAAATACGATTGTATTCTTTAGCAAAACTACCGCTACCTGTAGAACTACATGTGCTGCCAATTACATTTGCATACTTGAAGAATTTATCTGTAAAGTATTGTCTTGTCTCATTTGATGGCATAGAAAGTTCAACAACCCAATCTTTCAGTATATCACTATATCTATCATTATTAGCATGTGAACAATCAGCAATTCTGTTCATCCAATACTGTACAACATTATCATTTACACTGTTAGGTATGAGTTCTTCCTCTTCTGCATCATCTTCATTTTCACCAAGCATAGGCTCATCTTCGTAGCTTACATTCTCATCGACCTTGCCCAACCATTCCATGATTCTTTCAATAGAATATCGCTTGCCTTCCTCCTCAAACTTCGCAGACTTACCAAATCGCAAAGGTTTGATCAAGGTCAGATACCTAGCCATGTCTGGATTTGCATTTTTTCCATTCATCAATTTTTCGAGGGCATTGTCAACAGCAAGGTTAGTCTCGGATGTTAGAAGAATTCGAGAGTTTTGCATTGTACGAATATGTTGCCAGATCAACTCAGCAATTACTGTTGTCTTACCTGTTCCCGGAGGACCTTGAAGCATACACAAATCTCGAGCATTCAATGCTCTCAACACAGATTTTTTCTGTGAATCATTCAAAGAGAGGATTGAAGTTTTATCGAAGTTGATAAACTCCTCACATTTCTCAATATCATAAAACTCGTATCTACTGGTAGGTGTAGCTTTTGACGAATCAAAGATAAATTCCTTGATTTTATCATTTACGGGTTTGCCGTTTGGCTCATTAGAAGGATTATTATCAGACAATTTATGCATTGCGTCTTTTAGCCATTTGGCTTTAGCACGATCACCTGCCAGATTAGCAGAAACTTCGCGTATATTAGGGCGCATATTGATAAACTTCAGAAAAGATTCAGCAATTTTCTTGTCTGAATCGTAGAAACATGGTAGTCTAAATACCAATTGTGACATGGTAGAGTCTTTTTCTACGAGTTTTCCAATTGTAACATATTCGTAATCACCAACCTTCACAGAGAAATCAACGCCATTAAGTTTCCTTAGATTCTCTCTGAAGATTTCCTTCTGTGACTTTTGGGCAAGCAGATTAGTCTTGACCTTAAATTTAAAGTCACTATCAAGGGGTGATTTAATAACACAGAACTTATTTGTATCAGAGATGCTCTGATACATAGTTTCGAGTTCTTCAAGTGTCTCAAATTCAAAGTATAGAGTTCTTGTGTTGCCACTTCCTTCACCATAAGTTATGTCGAAATCAAGGGCGTACAAATCGCGATATATATCGTTCCAGTTTTCTGTAGAAAAGGCATTGTTGAATATATTATTATCCTCTGAAGAGAATGCATATAAAATCTTTCTACTTACATTTTCTTTGCCATAAATACAAGCAAGTATATTCTGGAGCATTGTATGCTGCTCACTGATCTCTTTGCTTAAATCAACACGTACACGGAAGGTCGTTTGATTTACAGGTTCTGGCAAAATCAATTCCTGCTGATTAGAGTCTTTATCCGCAGCTCTTCCAAATGAAATCTTATACCTATCAACATGTTCTGAGGTGAAGAGGTTATCCACATTTTTTATATGAATTTCAAGATAGTCTCTGTTAGTGCGGATAAGATTAAAATCTTTTGCAAGAGAGTTGGAAAATTCATCAATATCGCTATCAATTCCAGAAACAAGAAGGAAACGACCATTTTGTTCTACACGAAATTTGTGTTCTGGATACATCATTGTTATCCGTTCTTCGAGGTTAAAAGGCCTAATACTTAAGATACAACCAATCTTCTTCTCTCTTTCAAGAAGAGACAAGAACTTCTTTCGTATGATAGAATCTAGCCCCCTATTAATCTCGTCATAAGTGAGTTGTACGCAACCGTCTCCATCAAAGCTGGCTTCGATGTTAAGCTGACTTTTCAACTCGTCCTCAAAATCGGAATATTCAGTTCTTTTATTGGTATTCAGTTCTACCTTGAAGCGTATTTGCCTCTTGGTCTCCCCATCCTCGAAATATGAAATTTCAGGATCATAATAAGTTTTACAACTATAAGGCTTTTGTAAGGTTGATATGATAAGATTTTGAGCCTCAATGTATTTAGTCCAAATTTCCTTTTGGTTTTCAATCTGTGTAACAGGAGCGACTTCGAGTTTTAAAGCCTTCTTTGCCAGTTCCTCGTTAGTAAACAAGTCACGAAGAGAAACACAATCTTTTTCAGTGTCTTCTACAAAATGGATTGTACACAATTGGTCAAAAGCATATTGTAAATCTGGAATAACAACATTGCTATTGAATCGTGATTTTTTACGACTTTTTGCTTTAATCTCGAGGAAGAAATTGGAGTATGTAACAACAAATTCGACCTGCCCTCCCATGTCCTCCATAGGAACGATTACAAAGATTTCATCATCAGTTTTCTTTGAAAAAAAACAATGCAGTTCTTTGTTATTCAAACGCTCCTTTATCTCGAGGAACTTGAGAGCATTATTGTTTTGAGGTTTATCGAAATTATCGACAGTATAACTACCATATATCAAATATATGTCCTTTGTGGTAGCCGCCTCATTATAAATGTCTTCTACAAACATGTTGATTACTGCTTATGATTAAACATGAACCTTTACCAAGGAACAAAAAAACTATGCTGTCTAAACTTGTGTAAGTATCAAATTAATCCACTATAATTATATATAGTATTTTAATATTTTTGTCGTTTTCTCAATAATTAAATTAGATTATAGGTAGCTTATGCCCGCAAATTACTTTAAATAGACAATACTTACATGTCTGTCAAACATGTTTAATTGCGCTCGAACAATACTATTGTCCTCGATCATAATAACTAAACCATAATTTGCAAATGATGCTGCTTCCATAGGAGCTCCAATTGCTAAAGCATTTTCGTCATAACCATAACCTCTGAATTCAATAATGTTCTCTTGCTTATTTACGATTTTCATTCGTTTTGGGGACATTTGAATATTGTTCTGCCATAATGGATGCATACCATCCATATTGTACATTGTTACAGTGTATCCTTCGGCACCTTCAATATTCTTTTCAATTGTTATTCTACGATGACAATTGTAGTTATGTCCGGAGACATTTTGCCCATTTTGGAAGCGGACATGGTCTGATGAATCGAAAACAATTTTCCCACAAGGAGGATTATTGTCTCCTTTTATTATGCTGGATAAAAAATCTAATTCCATATAACTAATATTTTTATTTATGTATTGTTAATCATTGATTATCTTTATAGCATCTTTGGGTATATAAGCGGTTGCGACCAAATAGCCCTCAAATAACTCCACGACAACTCTTTGCTGCCCAGTAATCCTTGCTACTCTGCCATGAATACCCTTGAATTTACCTTCCGTCACAACTACGTTATCACCCAGTTTAAACTGGATGTTGTCGGAAGTGATTGGGATGATGTGAGGATTCTTGATAGAAGTGAGGCGGATAAAGTTGTTCATGGCTTCATTTTGGATTGTGAGCGGTGGATTGTAATAAGGATTGTCTTGACGATGGATTGTGTGGTCAAAGTAGTAGCTGAGCAAGGCTCTACTTTCATTTGTCACAACTTTATTGTCGTGAATCAAAGTTTCTACTTGTTCTGCTGTGACGTGAACAAATAGAAATGAGGGAAGAAGTGGTTCTGTAATGATTCGTTTCTTGTCATGTTTCTTCACTTCTTTGTATCGCATAGGAACATAACATTCAAATCCTTTTGCTTCTACAAATGCTTTTGCCTTGATAATACGTCCATACAAAACTCGCAGAACAAACCATTGCCTGTTTGCGTCAGGCACATTCTCCACCGACACCCCACCTCTGTTATTTAAGATGGAGGGCGTACAAGAGGTAAGTCTTGCACTTGGACACGATGAGCCTGTGTCGGTAGGCTGCCCATTATACAATGAAGCGTCAGCCGTTAAAGGCTGTTTGGTGTTATCTTCCAATGTTATTGCTCAGAGGTTAGATTAAACCAATAGACTTTCTTTTGACAGAATTGTCAATTATTGACCACAAAAGTAGGAAATCTTATTCAGACGAAAGAATAAATAATTGGAAATCTTTACTTCTGGCATCACATTTCTGTGATTCGAGGTGATTTGTAGTACTGATTGCTACAAATCGCCTCTCATTGTCATTATCTGGATAAGCCTTGTGGCTTCTTTTTTGGTGATGCTCCCAACCCCAACTTCTGTGTTCCGTCCCAATTAGTGAGTTGGTCAGCACAACCATTGGAGCCGCCAAGAGAAACGTATGTATCTGCGCTGCACGACATGTGGTTAATGAACGAAAGGAAGTTCTGAATGATGGGTTCGGTATAAACAACCTCATCGGTAGCAAAGAGTTTTGTCCAGTGTGCGACACATTCTCTCCGATAGTTGCCACAACCATTCCAATCCATACTCGCGAGAAATCTTTCAACGGCAAATTTGGCTCCTTGTGGAGAACAAAGCGTAATGTTGGATTTTGTGGCAGTAGCCATAATACCATAATAGATTGCTTTGGCTTCTTTTTCCTCGAAATCTATTCTGCTTGATTGCGAAAATGCTTTGAGCTGTTCGTGACCTTCACTAATGAATCGGTCAAGTACACCTTGGTATCTGTCTTGTCTTGCCTGTTCCTCATGTTTTGCCTCCGCCTCTTGCTCCTTGCGTTCTTCCACACGTTTAACAGCTTCAATTATTTCAGGCTGCTTTGTCAAGTCGTTCCATTGAATAACCAAGATTTTGTATTTCTCCCATAAAGTATTGTAATCAGTCTTGAGTCTTGTAATGTCCTCGTTTTTTGAGACTAAATGGGTATTGAGACTTTCAATAACTGCATCCTTTTGAGCGGTTACTCGTCTGACTGCGTTCTCGTCAAGTTGCGATATGCGTTGTTTCACCTCCGTATTTTCGGCCTTTAATGTATCATTCTCATTCTGCAATGCCTTATTCTCAATAATCAGTTTGTTGAGTTGCTGCATATAATAAGTGTAAGTTTTGTTAACAGATGCTCGTATACCATAATTCTGCTTATCACGTTCAACATTGATGGCGGTTACAAGAGCCTTGATAGCATCATTGATGTTTGTTGTCCGTTCCTCTCGCCAAGTCTTTTGTCCGATAAGTGCAGGAATAGGAATGGCAAGTTCTTGCTTAACGGCATCCATTGCCTCTTGAACCGGTGTCTTGATGTTAAGAAGAGGGAATGTAAGCTCTTGCTTGTCAATAGTGGCAAGAACAGCGTATTTCTCCACCTTGTCAAGAGCAGCTTTCGCCTGTCGCTCGGCTTCAAGAACGACTTTGTTCTTATGCCTTCGTCCTCGCTTTTCCTCCTCGGACAATTCATTGTAAGGGATGCCGCGTGCAAGACCATACTTGCAGCCAACCTCATTGTGATAGTCTGTATGAAGTTGCGAGAGATATTCCGATTTTGCTTTTCTCGTCTCTCCCCACACCTCGGCATAAGACACACACTCAACATAATCCTTTGAGGCAGTCTGCTTGGTGTAGTTGTCTCGCTCCTCTTTGGGTAATGCTCTCCATTCTTTAGTTGAAAGCACTATGTCAGGATTGTTCTTGTTGACATACTTGCTACCGATGCGTCCACGTTTCTTGACTTTCTCCACAGGAATAGTCTGCACATGGGCATGGATGCTTGTTTCGTCACAATGGACTGCGAAACTGATAATATTATCCTCACCCCATTTGCAACAGGCAAAGTCGTAGGTGTCCTTTGCCCATTTATAAATGCCTTGTTGCAATACGATGTGGCTATGATCTGCATCAGGATTGGCAGTGTCTATCCTTTGGTTGCCAAAAGCGAGGTTGTACAGCATGTCGTGGTCGCCACTGAATATCATGCCGACAGTGCAGTTCGGACTGTTCTTTGATACTTGGTCTGGATGCCTGGCATCCATGTATGGCTTGAATCCCAATTCATCAAGGCGCATCTGAATGCGCTCATGGAGTGGAATGGGATTGGAACCAAGAGGGACAATCTTTCCATCCTTGACTATCTCGAAGTTGAGATTCTTGCGAGAGAAGTTGTAATGATTGTTCTTCTCCTTGTCGGCATTCTTCAGACGATAAACATTCTCGTCCCAGCCTCTGCGCTCGGCTTCGTTGCCCACTTGGGCGGAGAATGATTTCTTGTCTTTGCCGACATGGATAGCGGCACGTGGTATGTTGCTTTGCATATTGTATTTCTGTCTTGTTGTACATTGTAAAAGGCGTAACTCGGTATAATGGCAGCAGGTCTCGGGCGAAGCCTGAGCATAATAGAAGGACTTTTTAAGTGAACAGCGTCAGCAGGTGAATCTAAAAGTCCCTATTATGTTCATGGACTTTTGCAAAAAGTCGGCTCCCTCACGAAAGGCTGCCTCTATCCTTGACTGTCCGCCATCTGTGCGTTTTCCGTCCGGTAGGTTGGATTACGAAAGACCACCTTTGTCATCATCTCGTTGAGTCGGTCGGCAATTCGGTCACCATATCGCTGACGGATTTCCTTGGGCTCAAGGTTTGTGGTGAAGACCGTGAACAGTTGTGCGTCATACCGCATAGCCAAGAGTTCCTTGATGGGATAAATGAAATTGCCGTAGTCCTGCACTTCAGCAGGTTCTGTACCAATATCGTCTATACCTAATATATCAGCTTCCGCCAATTTGCAAAACTTATTATAGTCCGTCTTGCGGATTTGCACAATCTGCATGGCATTGACAATGGTAAAACTATAGTAGTTATCAGAACTATGTCCAGCATTAGGCGATAGGTTCGGTTTGAGGATTTCCAATCGTCTGACAAGGTTCTGCAATGCCTTGAGCATAGTGGTCTTGCCGTTGCCGCATCCGCCACATAGAACGATTCCGAACTTTGCAGTGTTTGCAGTCAGGCAATTGGCTACCTGTTTGAGTTGCTCTTCAACAAAACCATTATAGATAAACCTGCGATAGCGGAGCTGTACTTCCATGATATATGCTGCCAGAAGATATTCGTATGCCTGCTCCTCCAACATAGGCAGTCTAAAACGCCCCGTCATAGTCTGTCCCTTCCGCAGGAACTGGACAAAGTCCTGCGATTTTCTTTTCGTTTGCTATTTCCATATACACCTCCGTTTTTACTGTCAAAAATCTCACACCTTCCCTTTATAAAAGAATCTTTGCTTTGGTGTTTGTCTTTATCTTTAATATGTGTCAAGTCCTGTGTCAAACCATGCGTCAAGTTATCCGTCAAGCCTACTGTCAAGTTATCTGTCCATTCAAGCAGTGTGTAATTGGACGGTAGATGGCGGGATTTGCCTTCTGTAAAAGCGATAAGTTTGCGCTCGGATAGGTGCTTCCGTGCCGTGATGACAGTTTGCCTTGAAAGGCGCAAGTCTTCACATATTCTTGTTGTGGAGCACGCAAACGGCATTTTCCAATACCGCTTGTTGATCTCGTTCACAAGGTAGGCAAACAAGGCTATCTCACTCGCTGGCATTGGCGACAACAAAGCAGAACGCCAAAGCTGGTTCATGTGTTCGATATACGTCATACGCTCTCTTTACTATCGTTGTCGTAAGCATTAGGCAAGTTCTTGTCCACTTTACTCTTCCGTTTGCAATAGCCTACAACTGTTTCGTTCATGGAGCGAGCGTGTGTAATGGCTTTGACTGCCGAGGCAGGGTACATGTTCTTGTTGCCAAACTTGATGTGTTGCAAGTAGCCTGTGCGATGCCACTGCCATAGGGTAGCAGGACATACATTGAAAATTTTACAAACGTCCTCTGTTGTAAGAAAGGTTTCCTCAGATTCTTCCTTGCGAACAGACGCAGCTTGTTCCTCCCATTCCTTGCGTGACTGCGCCAAGAGAGCATTTGCAAAATGGTGAAGGTCTTCAGGAGTAACGGTTAGTGCAACCTGTCCTCCCATCTTTGTCAATGACATGATGTCAACCATATTTTTTCTTTTGATATTCGTTATACATACGCTGTCTTGCTCGTAAACCAGGATGCTCTTTCTCGCAGCGTGATAAAAAAGAAACACCGCCAATCCGCTGGTTTGTCGGATTGACGGTGCAAAGGTATATGGCTTTTGACGGCTCTCGATGAGATTTGAATAGGCATTAGGATGCGACTACTATTGACTACTCTTTGTTAATGGAATTAACGTGACAATATCAAAAATCCTTAGCCAAATGCTGTTTTACGTTTGACTAAGGATTGTAAATGGTAGCAGATTGTCAGAAACGAAATATGCTGCGACAATATGCAATAATCATAGAAAGGAAGTTCTTGCGTCCTAATTTGCGGTCGTAGAACTGCACCTTATTTTCATTGGTGACATTGTAGCCTATGGCATTTCGTAAAGACCTTCTGTGATACTTGATTTTCTCCTCAACCTGTTTCTTGACGGCATCGGACTCGTATTTCAAGTTTATATGATACTTGCTGAAATACTTGTCGAAACTACTTTTCTTCAGGTTGAACTCATCGACCAGCAGACTGCGAGGAATTGTTGGAAACAATATGCCGTCCTCTATTGCACAATGGATAATGACGGCTGCATCATCTGGATGTTCACCTCTGATAAGCTGGTGAAGTCCGTACTGGATAGCATAGTATTGGGCTGCGAATGGAGTATATTCAATAAGTTTGGTCGGACGTTCTTCATTCGACACCTCACGAATAATCTTCAAGAACCCTAATACCATCTTTTGGGTAATGCCATCAAAGTGCTTCCGTATCAGTTCCTTGGTCAATGCCTCCATCTCGTCATAATGGTCGTTTCCTCTAATGGCAATATATTTGAGTGTCTTGCGGATTGAAGGTTTCTTTGCCAATTCTTCCCAAGGTGTAGTTTGGTATGACATAACAGCAAGAATGGTCATGCCGAAGGCTTCAAGACTTGGCTTTTCGACATTCTCGTTCACTTTCGTTCCATCGAACTCTTCCTTTATGAGCGAAAGCATGAACCTAACGTTCTCTTCTGTTATGTTGCGAGGCTTGCCGAACTGCTGTTCAAGATCCTCGCCGAGTTCGTTTATGTTCATGCCTTTCGGTAATTTAACTGTCTAATTTGCTCGTTGAGCATTGACAACTTGCTTATCAGTTCATCAAAAGAAGGCACCTGTCCGAAAATCATGTGCTCACACATGAACTTATAGTCATCTTGCCATAGTCTTGCAATATCCTCGTTGGGCACGATACATAATGTGGCAGGATATAGCTCATCATAGTTGAAGCCCTTAAGTCCGATGAACTTTCTGCGATGTTCAAGTACCGCCTTATACAGGGCTTCGTTGTGGATTGCACGGTCAGCAATTTTGTTTTCAGAATCCATCATCATTGCCAAATCATATATATGGCGAGACATACGCTCCACTCTGACCTCGTTCTTCCTGAACTCTTCATGCAGCAGGAAAACCTTTTCAAGGAATGTACGCTCTGGAATGACAGCGTTCACCTCGAATGGCTTTTCTGCAAATGGTGCTTTGCTGAAATGGGCGTCAATAGCAGCGTTTATAGCTTTTTTCTCAATAGGCTCCATCATCGATCTGCCGCTGATTTCTATCTTTACCGTATTCTTGATATATGGTGATGCTTCATACAAACTATGATAGGTTATAGTTATCACCTCTGGGTCAGTTGTCGTAACTGGTGTGATTATAACATCCACAGAAAAAGCATCTGTTCGTATGCCCAAATCCACTAAAGCCTTCCTTACATCATACTGCATCTTCTCTCTTACGAAAGAACAGGCGGCGCGACGTAGTCTGTCGCTGATTTGATTTTTCGATAATTCACCGCTAAAGCCAAGGAATTCTCGGCTGAGTGCAATATCCACGTCTTCGGAGAATCGGGCAATCAAGTTCCAGCATTTGCTGAGACTTGTACCTCCTTTGAAAGCAATATGTTCTGCATATGGCAAAGTATGAAGGGCTTTCAACACCTGCGTTACCCACCAGTCCTTTTCGATACTTGACGGCGGTAATCCGGTCTGCAATGCCACGGTATTGATAGCTTCACGTTGTCTATCTTTTGGTATGTCTATGAATTTCATCGTACAATTAGTATTTTGCGCACCCATGCAGGGGCAAGTTTTATATCATGATTGAAATCGTTGTCGTTTACATTCTTTGCGTGCTCAACAAGCACGTTGCGTTCCTCGTCGGTTATTTTGTTCTCGCCTATGGCGCGCATGGCTGTTACAACAAGCATCATCAGCTCTGATTTATAGGCAAAGTTCTTGCCCGAAGAAGAATGCTTGAATAGGATGCCGCGTCCGTTTCCTATCTTTATCCGACGTGGCGCACCGTTGGTTAGGAACACAACATTCATGGGCATCTGCGTAGACAATCCGAGACGGTTCAAGGCATATGCTCCCATAGGTACAATCTTCGCCTTGTCTCGTTTGGCTATAGCCTGGGCAATGTCTTCAACAGACGGATAGATAATGCCAAGTCCATATTCCTTGTCCTCTTTGGGGTAATAATAGATACCATGAGCCAGCCGTACCAACATTCCGTCAGTGTACATCCGATGGAATGTTGACTTCACGGCTGATGGTGTTCCGCAATCTGCATAGTCTTGTTGAAAGACTATCGAACCACGTCCTTTCCCTCTAAGCCTCATTTCTATCTTGTTTACAGTGCTTTGACTTGATGTCTGTACCATATTTTTGAAACCTTTTTATTATATTTTTGGTTCTTGTTCGTCTGCAAAGGTATAGTATTTTCTTCTAAACGCCAACGTTTTTTATTGAATATCCGTTTTTGAAACGCAATTTTGGCAAACTCGCAATAGGTCAGTCTATCAATTTCACCAGCTCGCGTTTCATCTCGTTGTCGATTTCTCTGTAACGTGCAAAGGCTCGACTGCCATCTGTGTGTCCCGAAAGAGATGCAACAAGATTTGGATCTTTCACCTTCTTGTATAGGTTGCCGATGAACGTCTTTCTTGCAGTGTGGCTTGTCGCAATATCGCAGATTGGTTTCTGTATAGGCTCACGAGTCTTGTTGTCAATAACAGTCACCATGCGGTCAATGCCGAGCTGTTTCAGAATTTTCTTAATCTGACGGTTGTATATGTTCTGATTTATCTTTGGCAACAACCTCGTTTCAAGGTCTGCATATTTAGCGAGAATCGCTTTCGCCTTTTCATTGAGCGGTACTCGGATGGTGCGTGGTTTGTGGTTCTTTGTCTTTTCTGCAATGTATTCCACAGCACCATCAACGATGTTGGCACGTGTCATCTTTTCAAGGTCTCCCACACGGCAGCCGATGAGACAATGAAACATGAATATGTCACGATATACTTGTGTGGATGGCGTTTCGTTACTGAGGTCGGCATAGTAGACTTTGTCACGCTCTTCAAGTGTCAGATAAAATGGAGGACTGTCCAGCACCTTAGGCATCTCAAAGGTTGCGAAAGGGTCGTTTGTCGTGATATTATGCTTCAAACACCAGTTCACGACCGTGCGTATTCTTCTGAATATAGTATTGATGGAGTTTTCCGTTAGTTGGTGTGGTTTGAAACGCTCCTCTATGTCATCGAAGATTTGAGGATAATGCTCATAATATCCAGCCTCGTTTACCAGATATTTATGAAACTCACGCAAGTCATCGGCTGTTATGGCATCAAGTCGCATGGTGTAACCTCGTCTACGCATGATTTCCCTTTGGAAACGCTCGAAGTGCTGCAGCTTACGTACGTTATGCTCATGATGCCTTATGGATTCCTTTTCCATCGGATGGTTCTCGGCATACTGCTGGCATTGATACACAAGACTGTATTCGTCACCTTTTCTGCCTTGGCGGATGTTGATGTTAGAATGATGAAACTCCTCAATAACACCTTTTAGCCAACGGCTGTCCGCTCCATGATAATATTGTGCGGATATAAGTGCCGTCAAGTCCTGCACGGCTTTGTCGAATGCCGTGCGCTTTGCCTCCGCTACAAGAGCCACACGTGTCTTGTAGCCCTGCCGTTCCGCGCTCCAATGATTAGGATTGATGGATAACTCGCTGACAGCCTTGATGTCAGTCTTGCCGTCACGCACACGGAAATAAACGTGCGCCTGGTCGGTTATGTTGTTCTTTGCCGAGGTTTCTCGGATGAATGCTGTTACTTTCATGCTACTCTATATATAATGAAGTATAACTGGTAGATTGTATAAATGTTAGTTGATGAGGTTGACAAGATTTACTTTCGTTTCCTCATCAATCTCTCTGTATCTGGCGAAAGCTCTGCTTCCGTTTACATGTCCTGTCATGGAACTCACAAGCTCGGGGTCTTTCACTTTCTTGTATAGGTTGCCGATAAAGTTGCGTCTTGCCATGTGGCTTGTAGCGACATCACATATTGGCTTCTGAACCTCCTTTCCTGTGACGGTGTCAAGGATAGTAACCATTCTGTTGATGCCACATTCTCGAAGTACGGCACGGATGCCCTCGTTGTATTGATACACTTGCTTTGTCGGCAGAAGCTTTTCTTGCTTGCCATCGTAACGTTTCAGTATCTCCATGGCCTTTGTGGTAAGGGGAACGCTCACGGTCTGCGACCGTTTGCGCATGGTCTTGTGTGGAAGATACTGCAATATGTCACCGACTATATTGTCTTTGGTAAAAGAAAACAGGTCTCCGACTCTACAACCCACCATTGATTGGAAGATGAACAAGTCACGATACACTTCTAACTCTGGCTTGTTGTGTAGGTTTGCATTGTAAACCTTGTCACGTTCTTCTATCGTCAGATAAAAAGGTGTGCCTTGCACGGATGCAGGGATAGTGAATGCATCGCATGAGCGGTTTGTTGTAAACCCCATCTTGATGCACCAATGCCCAACAATACGCAGATGATGCATGATACCTATAATCTGTGTGCTTGACATCTGCTTGGGAGGGTGCATGCCAAGGTTAAACTGTTCGTAAAACTCAGGGTAGTCATTGTAATGAATATATTCGTTTATGACATACTCTCTAAAATCAATGTAGTCTTCGGGACGGATAGTCTCGCAATAGAGCGTGAAGCCTTCCTCTCCTTCTACTTCCCTCTTGTAGGCTTCATAGCGTTGAAGCTTCTTGATTGTTGGTTTATAAACGAGTGCTGATTTCGGACTCATGGGATGTTCCGCAATGTATTGTTCCATTCTCGAAACAACTGTAGTCAATGTCTCTGTTGACTTTGAAGTTGGATTGACACATTCATCAATCACATTCTTCATCCATGCAACATCAGCAGTCGCAGAGTTATACTGCTCGCTAAGAGCCGTTGTAATGGTCTGCACCAAAACCTTGACTTTCTTCTGCTCGTCAGATGGTAATTTCTTTGTCCTTCGATAGGAAAGTGTATCATTGTCCCAATAGTCAAGCATAACATCAATGTCGGAACGGACTTTGAGGTCAACATCCTTATCTCGGAGTCGAAAACAAAGATTGGCTTTTGCAGGAGCGTCTTTGTCTTTGGTCTTGCATTCCTTTGTGATGATGGTAATCTTCATGTCCCTATGTTTTTTATTTCAGTCACAAAGGTAATACCTTTCCCGTAAATGTTCCCACATATCCCCAATAAACTATGATTCGTTTAAATCTATTTATGATTTGGTTTTTGCACTTTCTTTCCTTATTATCAGTTATTTGCAGGTGTTATCGTCAAAATTCATCAAGTCGAATCATTGTTGTTTTAGTATATACAGTTTCCACGCTTTTTTAACAAGAGGTATGGCAAAAATTCAAGTTATCATGGCACTCACTCTGGACGGGTTCCTTCCGCATGAAGACGAGATGCTTATGCGATGGGTGAGGGAAAACAAACGGTATGGTTTCCCACGCTGGCAGCGACAGGCCACATTCCACATCTACCCCCATTACGGTTTGATGGACTTGCTGAATGTAAAGGAAAAGCATGACAAGGATTGTATTTATCTGGCAGGAGTGGGAGATGGAGGGAGTGCGGAATATGCCGATGGACTTTTTCGGTATAATCTGGTGGATGAGACAGAACTTTTTCTGCTGCCCCTTTCTTATGGTGGTGGAATCCCCTTGACGGGAGAATTCCGGTCTGCCCGCTGGAAACTTCTTGGCTGCAAAACTTTCTCCAACGGAATCTGCCGGCTTATGTATAAACGAAACGGATGAAGATGCTATCTCAACCCATACCTTTCCATTTTCTTGTATAGCGTCGGACGGCTCATTCCCAACATTCTCGCCACACGACTGATCTTACCTCCACATTCTTCCAGAATCTTCCTTATTAGTTCTTTCTCTTCTGCTTCTTCCATCAAGCCTTTTTTACATTTTTCGCCTGTCCTACAGATGGTCGCATTAAGATTCAGATCTTTATGGGTTAACAATGGAGATACCGCCAACAGGACAGCACGTCTTATCCGGTTGTCAAGTTCACGCACATTGCCCGGCCATGAGTGGGAAAGCATGGAGATTTTGGCTTGTTCGGTAAAACCGGAGGTCTCCACACGTATCTCTTCTGAATGTTGCTCACGAAAGAAGTCAGCCAGTGGTAATATATCTTCCGGGCATTCGGAGAGAGAGGGCTGGCGTATCTCAAACTCGGCGAGACGGTAGTACAGGTCCTCCCGGAAACGTCCCTCCCGTATGGCACGCTCCATATCCTCGTTGGTGGCCGACAATATCCGTACATCGGCTTCAAGTTCTTTGCGGCTGCCTACTGGACAATACACTCTTTCCTGTAATACCCTGAGCAGCAGTGTCTGCATTTCGGGAGGCATGTTTCCGATCTCGTCAAGGAAGAGCGTACCGCCCTTGGCCGTCTCAAAATAGCCGGCAGTATCCTTTTTCGCATCGGTAAATGCCCCCTGCACGTGGCCGAAGAACTCAGATGCGGCAAGTTCCCCCCGGATACAACCACAGTTCACCGCCACAAAAGGCTTGTCCTTACGCCCGCTATGCTGTTGGATCAGCTGTGCGACAGATTCTTTTCCGCTACCGTTCGGTCCAAGGATCATGACGGAACAATTCAAAGGAGCCACACGACAAGCTATCCGCTCGGTCTCCCGGACCGCCCCGCTAAGCCTTTTCATTAATGATTTCTTCGGGGGAACGGAAACTGGCAGGCCGATCAATCCCCGTAACAGTTCCATCAGTAACTCCTCGTGGACAGGCTTGGGCAAGTAGTCCTTTGCACCCAATTTGACGGCACGCACCGCATCTGCAATGGAGGCATGTTCGGTCATCACCACAAAAGGGATATGTAACCCTTGGGAGATGCTCCATTCCAGTAAGCTGATGCCATCCCCTTCGGGAAGGCGAACATCTGTCAGTACCAGCGCCACGTTATTCCCCTTGATTTTCCGGCGTGCCGAAGGCTCATCTATGGCCGTCAATACCCCGTAACCGGCTTTCTGTAGCCATCTCTCAAGAATATCGCAAAGAATCAGGTTGTCCTCCACGATCAATAAAGTTTTTTTCATCCCCATCATTTTTCTTTCTTAATTCATTATTTACTTCGTCTATCAGTAACCGTATCTGTTTCATAATTCTCATCGTGTACTCTCTGACCGTCTCGTCGCTCGAGATCCTGTCATGCAGGAGCATCCGATAACCGGACAGCACATCGTTGGCCCCTAACAACTCCCAGACCGGAGCCATCCGGTGTACGATCCTCCGCATGGCTTCCCGGTCGGTTTTTCTCAAAGCCTCCTCCAGTTCGGCAAGATCCTTTTCCGACTCTTTTGCGACAAGACCGAACATATGACGACGGTCGTCCGTACTTTCCATCAGACGGGAATAGTCGAACGGGGACATGCCGGCGCTTCTACCCTCCGTAACGGAGGAGATAAAGGCCAGTAGTCCTTTTGAAGAGAAAGGCTTGTGTATGCAACCGCAAAAACCGGACTTCATATACACGCCCGAGTCCCCGTCCCCCCGTGCCGTCATGACAGCGACCGGAACGGTACGGGAATTTCCGATATCCGAGTTACGCAGTAATCTCAACAAGCCGAAACCATCGGTCACGGGCATCTGTATATCTGTCAATACCAAATCATAATCCAAGCGGTTGAGTGCTAGAATGGCTTCTTTTGCATTTTGACAGGTCGTGCATTCCACCCCGTTGCGCCCGAGCATGTCTTCCGTTATTTTCAGAAGGATGCTGTCATCGTCCACTACCAGTACATGTTTGGGAAGTATCGTCGCAGATTGTACCGGAAGCTCCTCTGTTTCCGGTTCTTCTGTCGTTTCCGAAAGGGGAAACGACAGGCGGAATGTTGTACCTTTACCTGGTCGGCTCTCTACTTCAATGCTTCCGTCCAGTACCTTTACAAGAGCTTTCGTGATAAAAAGCCCAAGACCGAAACCTTCCGAGTTTATCTCCTGCGCCGCACGCTCGAACGGACGGAAGACACGTTCCAATGTCTCCTCATCCATACCAATACCGGTATCACCGACCTCCACATATAATCTTCCCGCCATATACTCGGTATGGAAACGGATCGTACCCGACAGGGTGAACTTGATGGCGTTTGTCAGCAGATTGTCCAATATTTGTTCCAATTTGTCCGCATCTCCTCTCACTGTAATATCGCCGACATTCTTATGCCGGTGCTCGAACAGCAAGGCCCGGCCACCCGCCTTGCGGGCATATTCCTTCGATATGTTGTCAAGCAAGTTGTTTAGACGGAAAGGAACCTCGTTACGGGTATCCTTGGTCTCATTGATCTTATAAACATCCATCAGGTTGTTCACCAGATTCAGTATATGGCGGCAGGAATGGCGGATGTTCTCCAGATAGCCTCCCCGTTTTTTCTTTTCACGGGTTTCCGAGGCCAGCTCCACGCAGTTGTTGATATTACCCAATGGTCCCCGTATATCGTGAGAGATGGTCAGGATGATCTGTTTACGCATACCGAGCAGTTCCTCGTTCTCACGGTTTATCCTTTGGAGCTGTGCCCGCCCTTCCCTTTCTTTCCTGATGTCATGCCGTATGATCAGGAACGAGATGAATAGCAAGGAGGAAGCGGAGACGATTACCAAGACAAACAGCTTGAAAGAAAAATCTCCGGCTTCCGTGATTTTTTCCTCACGACTGATGAACGCCGCCTGCGCTTGTCCGTCAAGATGGGTGATGAGTATTTGCAACTTCCGGTTCAAGGCCTTATTCTGTATGCGCAGACTGTCGGTATAAATGTCTATCCGGCGTTCACGTTCCTCTTGCATGGCGATCAGCTTCTCATTCAAATCTTGCAGTCCTTTCGATGGCTCGAAGACCTGTACGCTCCTTTTTCCACCGAACCAACCGGCAATCCCTTTTTTCTTTTGAGTGACTGTCCGGGTACGAACCGCTTCCCTGATAACAACAGGCAGACGATTTGCGAGTAGACTGTCCGCTTCCCCCTGTCTGGTAATGGTCTCCATAATGCGGAGCAGGTGTACCTCCTTGGCTTCCAATAAATGGCATAGGGAGTCTATCTGCTTTGGCAGGACGAACGTGCCACAACTCACTTTCAATATTTGTAACAAGCTGTCCGTTTGCAAGCGTTTTCTGCGATACTCACGAAAATCGGTATCCTCCCAGACTATGACGGACTCTCCATAGGTGGCAAGCTCCGTGATATAGCGATGCGCCGTACTGATGTCATGGCGTATCCTGCGTATCTCCGATGTTTCCGTTTTTATTTCACGCATGCGGCTCCGTTCGTATAACAAGATGGAAACCATACCGCAAACAGCCATGATCAATATCATATACCCTAAAAGAACCTTATGCTGTAATGAAGCTTTCCTTGCTACCATAAATAGATTTTTATTTTTTTTAATACGCAAATAGATTTTATCAGTTTTTAATATTCACAAGATCATTCGTCACAAAAAATAAAGGCAACGTCTACTTTCCCAAGCAGGCCGTTGCCTCGTAAATTCCCTATCTTTTGATAGAAAATTTACTTATGACCTGATTTTACGTGTACATAAAAGTTCAGATCATGTATAGGGTCATTCTTCATCTCTTAAAGCCTCTCAATTTTTTCGCTTGGAAATATATCAATTACTATCATCACTCTTATCCAAGGGTAAATAAACATCACCATCCCAATTGGGATTGACGGTTACCTGAAGTACGTACTCCATTGTTGTCAATTTTTCATAATCGCCAAGTATCTTATAGTACTGATTCCGCTTAAAACAGATTTGAAACGGGTTCTTGCCCGAGTCCGGATTTTCGGGATCCACTGGTGTCTCCTCACCTCCCGGGATAATCCCGGTCCCATTCCCGGCATCACCCGGGATGGAGCGTAATTGAGCGTTTGCACTGCCTCCTGTACCTCCATTCTCGTCTGTGTCAACATCGCCATCTTCCTTTTTCTCTCTTACTTGTAAACGGCAAACGACTTGTTCCTCTTTTCCATCCTTGTCTATCGTTATGCGCAAACTAAGGGAGGTGCATACCGCCAATAGATTCGAGCCTATTATTTGTATATTATTATTCTTCACATCCGCGATATTCCTTTCCCATGAACCGATTACAAAATGTTCAAAACGTCCATTCCTTTTCATATCATAAGCCGAACGGAAATCATCGTACAGCCGTGCCTTTACCCGGGTATTAATGGAATCAGCAAGCAGATCAATTCGTTTGACTTCAGGCGCTACATTCTCTAAGTTCAGTTCTATCCCGGCAACCCCTCGATACAACCAACCGGTCAATTTCTTTGGGTTCTTGCTATCATAACGAAAGACGGTATCCGTATCCTGATAAACAACATTACCAAAAAACAGTTCCGGGGTTTTATATTCATCTTTGTCTAGCAACGTTATTTCCGCATGATTAAAATAGGAGTCGTTCAACTCAAACAACCGCTTTTCTCCTTGTTCTTCCGAATAAGCCACGGCCGTCATTCTGTATTCATACTCACTCTCCAAGGGAATTTTTCCTGTCGCCGTGAAACGAGGTTGTCCATCAGCGCCTGCATTCCCGGTCCGATGGGCAGGTAATACCAACTCATTGGCTCTTAAAAAGCCCTCCCTGTCAGTCTCGTATGTTTGGTCGGCCGGACGCTGATAAATATATACTTTTACTCGATCCACGTAAATCGGGCGGGTATTGGTTTCACCGGGGTTCCCCGGCCCTACCGGATTCGTTCGGGTGGTCAGTTCGTTACCACTGGAAGTAAAGTTAAACTCCACCGGCACCTCAACGGTTCTCTTTTCCTCCTCCCCCGGTTGTTCTTCCGAATCGCAACCTGTACTTAACAAGCCTAAACATAAAAGACTTATCATATATAATATCCGCTTCATCGTATCTTAATTTTACTGGTTCAAAATACCTTTACAACAGCACTGGTTCCATCCCGCAAATAGACCTTTACCACATAAGCCCCTTTAGCGATCGGCAGACGGTATTCGGCTGACTCCGATTGTACCCGGCCGGACATCCTTCCATCAATCGTAAAAACATCACAGCGCCGCATAAGCCCCTCGGTCGAACGCACAATAACCTGACCGCCGCTTTCATCCCGATAACAGAATACTTTTGGTTGTGTCGCGGCAATTACTCCGTTACTTGTCGCGATCGATTCTCCTTTCAAACAAAAACGCCCTATGTTGGTTGTCAGCCGTCCCAGCTCAATCTTATTTTCTTTTCCGGCAAGCAAGGGATGAATCCGGTTGTTGTCCAAATCTTTCAAGATCCAACCGGAATAGCTCTCGGGAATCGTTATCGACAAGTTGACATCCGCTGGCTTGGCTAAATATATACCGAGAGGTATCTCTCCGCCATTCGCACGTTGCTGAATATCCAGCGCACGTTGCTCTGCTATGGTAAACAAGGCGATTGTCGGGTTTATCTCATTTTCCAACAGGACTTCCGCGTCCTCGTTCTCCCGGTAATGATCATTCGCTTTTTGGGAAAAATACACCAAAGCGCCGGATTGGCAGTTATCGGCTGATGCCATCAAGCGTACCGACCGGCTTGCCACGGAAGCGCTTTGTTTCCTCGACAACCGATTTGCCTGTTGCAGTTCCGGTTGTGTCTCTAACATGTCTTCAGTAAAGGTAATGGTACACGACTCCACCATCCGCTCTTCGCAAGTCACAAAAAAAGACTGCGTCGGGGCGATAGCCCGTAAGCCATCACCACCATTACCCGGCCTTGCTTCCAAGATACCATCACCATCCAAGTTATGGATCAGCGAGTTGGCTGTTCCATTTTGTCCATCATATATTTTAACGGAAGCAATATGCTCATTCCGCTCCAAGAATTTCTTTACATCGATATGAGTCATGAACGGATTGCCGACCAAGAACGTATTGTTATTAAAAGAGCCATTCTTAAATCGCATGACAACCGGGAAGGTGGCTTTCCCGTCTTCCTGCTCATAGATAAAACGTCCGGAATTATTCCTGTCATTTATCCGCACGCCTACGCTTAATTGAGTTCCCTTCTCATCATAATAATGATATTCCGTATGCTCCTTCGGGAAACGGAAAGTATACGTTTGGCCGTTATCACCTTCTTCCTTCTCGGATGGCTTCAACGGATGTACCCACACCGACAAGGCATTGAAATCAAATTCTTGCCCATCCAACGTATTCTTGTCATAGGGTGTAGCCAGCCAATTGAAAGGTTTTGTCCAGCCGGTCACGGCTATATCTACTTTATCTCCCGGTTTTACAAACGGGCGATTGCTTGAATTGATCAACTGCTCCATGTAAGCCGCATCCCAGATACGTTGATAAATAGTAGGCGTGACCCGGTTTTCTGGATAGTTATTCGCAGTCAACGAGGTGAATGTGTCCGGCAGTTGTATTCCATTGGCAGCGACAAACCAGTCTCCCGAATAGATTCTTTTCAACGGAGCTGCCACCATATAATATCGGTTGGGAGACAGTTCAATATCCACCCATGCCTTTTTATAATCCAGATGATGTGTGTTTTTCACCTCAGCGTTCGGTTCAAAATGAATATAGTTACAGCCGTTTGACGCATCCGCTTCCAGAATCGGATAAGCTTGCGCGGATTCAGGAATAATCACATTGGTACATGTCCAAGGCGAGCCCTTCGACCAATTTTCCCAGGCATTCCAGTCAGTGCCAGTCACATTTTCTAACCAAGTTGTTTCAAGCGGATGGACAGTAAAGTACAATTCAGACAATACGAACTCTGCATTTTCATCATCCTTGTCATAAATGATTAGTTTATACTCTCCGGCCTCTGTTGCCTCCCATATTTCTTGTTGGAAAATCCCTTTATGGATGGTAAAAGTTTTAGAAAATACCGGTTCTGCCGTATGAATATCATCCGCTTTCTTAAAGATGGACATCTTATAGTCCTTTTCCTCTTCTTCCTCAAATTTCGCTTGCCCATACAGCACGACCTTTTCCCCTTCGCAAATATGCGGAGTCGTTCGCAAATTCGCCAAACCACCCGCGCAACTTTCCGGATCCATACAATCAGGCAGCCCGTCGCCATCTATGTCGCTACGGAAAAAGAGGCCGTACAGATTATACCCTTCCAATGCGCTTACAACGGCCGCAAAAGCAATACGTACCTCATCATAAGGCAATGTCGGTTGCGAGATAAGATATCGCCTGTCACCATAGCCTATCACGTCCAACCCGACAGTATTCCAGTCCGAGAACTTCTCCCCGGTCTCTTGGCCGTTCAGATAAGTCGAAACCGTTATCCAGGAACCGACACCGGCTCCAAGCACAAACGTCTTGCTATCCAAGGCAAGCCCCAGTTGCTGGGTCTTATCCATGGTACGTCCTAATTTCACGCATAAGACAAGACCTGTCCCTACACCAACGGCAGGCGTATAGGTCAACGCAGTATTCATATCACCATCCAACAAAAGATCACCATTGACCAATGTCCCGGCAACGGAAACAGTTTGAAACGGTATTTGTAAAGACAGGGAAGCATTCGTCTCCTCCGTAGAAACGGCCAGGGCACAACCATTCTTTAGCGGGTCCGAACAATCATCATCGGCCGATTCCATAAAGCCATAATAAATACGCAACGTGTTCAAGCCCAAATTCAACACGCCGGAAGTCCACAATTGGAATTCATCAAAATCCACATTCGCGGGAACCTTTACGCTATACCGTATCTTTTGAGATTGCTCGCTGCCTATCAAGCCAACCCCGACCACGTTGGACTCGTCGATTACATTCTCATACACGACCTCGCCATTCCTGAATAGCCGTATTCGCAAGAACTGCAAGACATCGGCATCCAAAAAAGTAGAGGCATTCTCTACGATAAAACCGACACGTTTATCACCCTCAATTCCTAAATCGAACGATTCTCCACCTACCGTCTTTATACCTATGATACCCAAGTTGCTTGCCACGCTCAAACCACTCACATAGGATGCGTAATTATCAAAATTCCCATCCAATATATTGGTCTTATCCTTGATATCGCTAATACTGATCAGGCCTCCGGTTACACCATACGTACTTGTCGAAAGCTCATATTTCTCATTTCCATCCGCGTTAAAAACAGGGGTTCCACAAGACGAACTAGGCGGACGGACTCCTTTTGTCAAAGTGACAGTTTCCGAACATGGGGGTTCAGCGGTACAATCTACCGCCGTAGCCTTGAATGTGTACACGCCCTCGACGGTTAATCCCGTTACTTTGGTAACGCCATTTGCCGTTTCTCCGATCTGAACGTTATTCATCACCGCTTGAGGATCGCGCGGATCTTCTCCTGAGAAAAACTCAAAATTCGTCAATTCCCACTTCACCTGCACATTCGGGTTGCTCCTCAATTCGTAAGTCGTTACGTTATCGCAAACCGTAGCGCTCAGACTGGGCTGGATCGGGCAGTGATGGTCTATTTCCGGTTTCTCTCTGACAAAACCATAATAGATACCCACCCCGCCTAGGTTCACACTTAACGCACCGGCTCCAACAGTCAGCCGGGCAGAATAAAAAGGAACCTTGGATGTGATGGCTGATGTGATCTCTCCCGTAGTGACAACTCCTAACTTCAATATGCCGGCCGATAAAGTTTCCGTTTGAACCTCTTTGTTGTTCTTATCATATAATGTAATGGTAACAAAACTTCCGAGTGACAAATCCAGGAGTCCTTTATTAAAATATTTAAACCCCACTTCCGTACCGGCAGGAAACTCGTAAGTTGTACCAATCTGCGCATGAAACCATTCTCCAATAGCCAACCCTCCTGTCCCCAAATAGTTGGTTGTATCTGAATCGAACAGTTTGTCATGAAAAGTATCCTTCCTTAGGGGTTTGTCTTTTACCGGCCAAGGCATGCCGTCGCACTTGTCATAGTCGATTTGTATGCCTTTTTCACCTAACCCTAATTCTATCCCGTATGTTTCTACTCCATCATAAGTCAAAAGCACTTCTTTCGGATCCCCGACAAACGCATACCTGATGCTTAGCTGATTAATAGCCTCTACATGTAAGCCTCCTTGCATCAAATAAATCTCATCAAAGTCTTTCGTCGTTTTTACACAGACATCTACAGAGACAGCATCAGAACCCGGAATCTTTATCAAGTCCAAACCGACCCCACCGGAAGACGCTCCTCCCACCGCTATGGTCTCCTGTTCTTTGCCATTTAAATAAGTCGTAATAGAAAACAACTGGATCACCTCCAGCGACAAAAGTCCTCCACTCTCAGTCGACGCCAAGCTGAAACCGGCAGTCGTTCCCCCCTTGTATGTGTTTTTCGTATCCTTAACACTCAAAACAGGCGATAGCAGCGCATCGACCTTAATACCGGTTATCGAAGCATAGTTGTTCAAGTCCGAATCGGTTATATACTCCAAATGACTATAGTTGGTCGCCACATTGGCTACTGACGAGATTCGGTTCACCATGCAATAAGGGCCTACCAACGCCCTACGCTTGGTAACCTTAACCGGTTGATTTCCGGTTTGCCCTTGTATATTCACAAACGATACCAACAGGAAAAGCAGGAAAACACCTCTTTTTATATATCGACTAATCGTGCGCATAGACTTTTTATTATTTACTTATTTCCCATATCTCTTTAATCTCCAACACCTCGCTTTTGGATATATCCGGATAAGTTATTACCAAAGACATCTCTTTCAGCGAACCGGAATAGTCTTTTATTTTGTCTTCAGACAAAAGTTTTTTAATATCGGTAATCAGTTCCACATCTTCTTCCTTAAAAGGCAATGCCTTTTCCAAATCACAGACGATTGTTGTCGTTTTAACTTGCTTCTCCCAATCGGTTTTCAAATTCAGTTCGTTCATCGGGCGATAGAACACGGAATATTTCTCATTCACTCCCTGTCCGGTCGAAATAGACGGGTTAAGGGTAAGCGAGAAGTCCGAATTCGTAGCTTCAGCCGTAGGATACCAACTGACCCCGGAAATCTTATTCTTTTCCGGATCCGCCAATCCGACCCAATTGAAAGCAAGATAAGAAACGCTCTTCCGCATCACGGTCGTATCCGCTTTCATACGCAGGCTTTCTGTCAGACCTGCCTCCGGAGCCTTTCCTGACAAATAATATTTATCCACTCCGGATTGTCCCTCGTAAACAATCGTTGCCCATGTTCCCGATTTTCTTTTTGCAGATTGGTCAAACAGACTACGGACGGTTGTATTATGTTCAAGTTTATTCAACAGCGTATTAACCAAATGGGTTTGGAAGTTTGATAAAACACCGCCTTCAGCCATGTCCGAATTGATTTGATCTAAAAAGTCGGATTTGCCTTCGCCCTGAATTTGCCCTTCTATTTCAGATAAACGCCCAATATATTTTGTGTATTTATCTTTCAAATCCGGATTCAGAATCTGTTCGGAAAAATACCGCTTCAAAGCATCCAAAAAGTCAACCGTCTTATCAACCACCGGCTGGCTTAACTCATCTTTATATTTCGACAAGACAAAAGCATAGAAATCCGATTGAAAATAGTTCTTTATATCTTCCGGTAACAAGCAGGTAGCCGGATAACCGGATATTTCCGTATCCCCCCCCTCTGTCTTTTCTTCCCAATCAGGAAGTTTCTCAAACCAGAAGTCGGTACGGGTCACCGCACGCCGCAACACGACCGGACAATTGTAAGGATTCTCCCGATCGGCACCTTGATCCGTCGACAAGATGTCCCGCGTGAAAACATAAAACATATTCCGGTCATTGAACGGCTGGAAGGGCATTTGCAAATAAACCGTCTCGTACGTCCCGGTCTCTCGCAGGGGAGACCACGGCTGACCGTCCGCACCTGTCCACCCGCAAACGGCGGAATCGATATTGGCCACAAAGACCGCATGATAGGTCTCACCCTGCGACAAGGTGTCTTTCAAAGCCTCCCGTTGCTCCCACGACATATTCTCGCGTCTCAACGGCCAACTCTCCCCGTCGGTATCCAACCCGGGGATTTCCCTCCGCTTCTCCAACGTCCCCTCCTCACTATACAGCAGGTAAGTAAGCGAGTTGATACGTACCCCTTTCGGCTGGTTTTCATGGATCACACGCGTGGCGGCACCAGCCGCGGTCGTGTAATCCACCACGAACTTACCAGCCGAAACCACCGATGCCGTAGGCTCCGGTATCTCATTTTCGCATCCGGCACAAAGGCATAAGCCGGCTAACAACCCCACAACCTTTTTCATATATACGATTCCATTCATTATTCACATTCATACTCCATCCCATGCGTCATCGTCGACATCCACCGTCGCATCGTTTCCATCGGCAAAACCGGCGTAACGCACCTCGAACGTTTCTTTATCCTTACCGTTAAACAAGACAATCGTCCGTGTATTCTTCTTGATTTCGATAGCATCCATCGGTACATCTTCTTCGGCACGTCCACGCAAGGCGTATTCTACCGAGGTATCATTCGCAAAAGAGACCGTCACCTTGGCGTCTGACAGTTCCCCCGGAAGCAGGGCGATCGGTAAGAGCTGTTCTTCCAACTGTCCTTCCACGCTTACGGTCCAATGAAATTTCCGCTGTTCACGCTCGATAACAAGCACCGAGTCACACGACTCGTCGCGGATATAGCAATTCCGGGCCGTTTTCATGCTGACCGTAATATCCGTCACCGCCCCATTCGTTGCCGTATCGAACTGGTCGGCCGGCTTTCCCATATTCAGGACGAGTTGCCCGGTGACGCGTCTCATCAGCACTCTTTCGTTGGTCGGCATGTCGGTATCGACCCAGCGGTCGATGATTTTACGGTAAATCGCCAAGTCTTCCTTGCTCGCCTCATTCAACGCGACTTGATAGTCCAATACCGGTCGGTAGTCGATCGCGAAATCGTAAAGGTCCTTATATGTCAAAAACGTATTTTGAGTCGGAAACATCCCGCTTCCCATCCCTTGGCTTATATCCGGCACGCACACGAAAGCAAACTTATGCCAAACTCCGGGCAAATTCTCGACATGATAGGTTTGTCCCTCCAGGTCATAATATTTGTCGCAATACAAGACCACATTATACCGATCCCAATATTGATCCGAAGGATCGGTAGCCTCGGGTTTCCCGCTTTCCGGCCTGCGTTCCGCCACATAGAGCCGTACAAACTGCTGATCTGTTATCTCCCTCTCGGCGGTATTGTCCGCGGCGCGTGTAGCCACATGGAATGAGGCGACCGCCGTTTGCCCTTCTTGCGGAACCTCATTCGAGCATCCGGCAAGGCAAACCACCGCCCAGGCGCATATATATTTTCCTATCGTCTTATTCATCGCGTCTAATCCTTTTTTTCCACTATTTTTTATCCATGATCTCTTCCTCGTCCTCATTCCAGTCCTCGTCCGTATCGATCTCGCCGTCTACCGTTCCCGTATCGGGCCCTCGCCAACCGTTATAGCGGCGGGCGCAAATCACGTTGTAGAAACGCGAGCGCATCTCGACCCTCGCCTTGCCGTTCTTTTGCGCATTGGGCGAAAACTGCACGGCCCAACTGAACCCGGCAGTAATTCCGGCCGCATCGCTAGACGAGGGCGTGGAGGAAAAGAAGGAATAAGGTTCCATCTTCCAGTCTACATCCACAGTACGTGAGTATTCCCCGGGATAAGACCTCGACCCTCCGCTGATATGCCCGGCTATCGCCTGCAATTCGGTGTAAGCCGGCAAATACCACAAAATCTCGTTATAGTCGATCTTCCCGTTGCCGTTACGGTCGCGGTTCTTGCCCAAGGCATATCCCAACGCGATGTTCGATGGAATATTGCCGTCCGGATAAGCCGGATCGATGCCCCATTTGTCGCCGTTCAAAGCGATGTCATACAACACACGGGTATTGGTCAACCCATTCTTTTTCGAGTTTAGGTCGTCTGCCAGGATCTCATCCATCTTCAGACACCAATAATGCTGGAATCCCCATTGCATATTTTTCTTTTCCAAGATACGTTCCACGTAGAGCGTATCCAGTACCTTCTTCGCGAGATCCGTGGCAAACCTCTCGCGTATCACCATCTGGGCCGCGTACTGCTTGATCTCTACCTCTTTCACGTTTCCCGCCTGGTTCGAGAACAGGAGCTTGCCTGTACGGGGGGCTTTGAAGTAACGATCGTTACCGTGCGGATCCTTGATTGGCGGGATATACTCGTCCGTATGGATATAGAAGTAGTGCAACCCCGCCTCTCCGTCCAGACGGAAAGCGGCTTGATCGCGGCTAGCCTCCGCTCCCAGCTTACGGGGCTTATAGGATGGCGAGGCGGAAACCTCCAGCCAGGGGGTCTGGTCCGGATCGGCCACCCGCACCGTCCAGTTACTGGGCGAGTAGAGAAGTACCTGCGTCACGTTGGGATGGGCATCCAGCACGTCCTCGAAGTTCCCGTAGATAGTCAGCCCGCCGATCGGATTGGCATCCACGCGGGTGTCGGTCTTGTCCGCGTCGAAGATACGGATCCGGTAGTTATAGACATGGTTACGGCAGACGTTGAAGTCTTTGTAATTGTCCGAACCGAGGTAGATATAGTAGGTCACGTTGCTCGGATCCTCGCCCCCCACCGGATTCTTCTTGGTGTAGACACCGCGGATCATCAGGTAGGTGGCATACTTGAAGCCTCGCTCTTTCGCATTGACCGTATACTTACCGTCATTTATGTCTTCGTTTCTTTTGAATATCTTTTCGGCATCATCCGGATTCCGGCTTGTCCCGGCAAGCCCCCGCTTGTTGATTTGCTGATAATAGCGATACAAATCCCCATAACCATACTTTCCGGCAGTCTCGGGATCTTTTCCGATCAATCCTTTCAGGTTCTCCCAGTTCTCCTCATGGTCGTACACCCTTCCTTGCCGGTTCTCGAACATCTTGAAAGAGGCAGTATAGGTATCATTCGTTCCAACCGCTCCTTTTACGATCTCGAAGTCCAATCTTTTTCCCTCTTGGTAAAATTGTGCCGAACGGTCTGTCTCGGCAGCATTACCGGCCACGACATACGAATAATCGCCTGCGCAAATATCCAGCGAATCCGACAACGCGTCGTTGGGATGACGATATCCCCAACTACCCGCGTCGTCGACCGACCCGCCGCCATCCAGCAGCATGCTGCCCATCGGGATATTGTAAAGGAACATTTCCCCGACCGCGAATTTATCTTCCGGATCGTACGGTTCGAAAGAGACATTAAAATTGACTTGCGCCGTCAGACGTTTAACCGGGATGGTGTATTCCTTTTTCAACTGGCCGGTCGCGGTCAGTTCCAACGGGAGGGAGCCGGTCATGATGTGTTTGCCGCCATAAGCTCCTTCCGGAGTTCGGATCGTGGTATATTTCGCCTTCAACTTAGTCAAAGTGACCGGAGAGTTGTCAATCAAATCTTCCGTCTCGTCTCCTTCCGGCAAATTGCACAGGGCATAGATGGATTGATCCGCCACGGCGGTCAGGTAGATATTGACCGAATGGTTATCGACCGTCAATTGCTGGTAAGCTTTATTGACCAATTTCCCATCTTTGTCAAACACCATGACCAACACATTCTCCAAAGACTCCTGCTGCCCGGCCTCACCGGCCCGGGTAACGATCACCGGCGCCTCCTCGGTAGAAAAGCGGAAAGTGATCATCCCTTCCGTTACCCCCTCGCCCGGGTTTGAGCCGCCCCTGTCGAAGTCGTCTTCGCAACCGGACAACAAGGCGATCAGCATGATCCATATCCAAGTATATCGTTTCATATCGCTATATTTATTGTGCGTGACAGGCTTGACGGGCATAATACGCATTTTCCTTATTTTCTCTATAATAATTATCATCAACATTGCCTGAACGGTCAATCTTTGTCGCTAATGCGTTTTTATAAGAACCAGCAGAATTAGAACTCCAATAAAATTTTCCTTGTTCTATATTCGCATCCGCGTTATCCTTATATTGCTTCAAGAAACATCTCAATGCGACTATCGATGGCAAGAACCAAAAAGGATCTTCAGACTTCGCTTCTTCATAATCTATCTCAAGTTCTTTTCCCGCTTCTCCCAGTGCACAAACCTGTATGGCAGAGCCTTTAAAATCATCTATCCATGTTTTATTTATAAATTCCCGATAATTGGCCTTACCATCTGTCCAATGCTCTGTCACAACAAGAGATCTCCAATATCCCCATCCGAGTGTCTGTCCGGCAGCCACGATATCCCCTGTAACCGCGTTTCGTTTCGTCCCAAAATCGAAACGACTGAAGCCACGATATCCGTCACTATCATCTTCCATTTTCACAATCAACGCATTGTATTGCTCCACGTACAAATCAGAGGAGGCACCGCCCACCACAGAACCGTTTTCATCAAGGGCCTCCAGTTGTAATCGGATCGTCCGTGTCTCTCGCTTATTTTCCCAATCCGGGACACTCGCGTAATCAGCCATCCGAATGTAAATATCCTTTCCTCCAGTACCAGTCAATTCAGTGACATAATCTCTTGCCGTTTCGTCCCAAAACCGAATCCAAGGCGTATTCGAAGCATCATCGACCGGTACCGCTGTCAGTTTCCAATTCTTATAAAGAATCGATGCGCTTATCTCCAAATGGTTCGTTCGCGAACCGATGCAGTCGAAAATATAATATTTCTCGCCGGCCTCTTCCGGCTCAACCTTATACTTATTGCCATCCTTGTCCCGCAGAGACATCAAGGGAACAATAGGCACACTGGGAAATTCCACCGGAATATCCACTTCCTGCCAAGGTCCGGCCTCCACGGTCACCTTGGTTCCCGCCAGGCTTTCCGGATAGTCGCCTTCCTTATTATCCCCTTCCAGCTTATGCCCGATATGGTAAATCATATTCGGATGCAGGGAGTAGATCTCCGGGGTACTCTCCTTGCCTTCGTAAATGGCAGGGAAAGATTTGATCCGGGTCAATTCGCTTCCCGCAACAATCTGATCATCACTACCCGGCGTATCATCATATTTGTACCCCCACAGTTCTACGTTCAGCGTGGCATCGGGGGTATTATTTTGAATGGGCAGTGCGTACGCCCCCATCAAGATGGTATTCTCCAGTTGTTTCCGTCCTTCCAGATGACCGGTCGGTATACTGTACAAAAGATCACCGCTTCCGGTTTGCTCCGGTCGCGGTTTGAAAATCATCAGATCGAACTTACAAAGCGTTTGGCAAACCGGTTTCCCGTCAACCGGTCCACCGAAATCCTGTAGGGACGGCTTGCCCTCCTGCGTCATCTCCCGTGTCAGGCCGATCCGCGCGTTTTGCTCCTGAAAGAGGTTCAGGCGTACCTCTGTTACCCGATAGGGGGTATTACCCATATTCAGTTTATAAGGGATGTCCGAGAGGTAGCAAAGCACTCCGGCCACGCGGCGGCGCAGTTCCACCTCCACGACATTCAAATTGTCGGGCATGAAGTCGAACGCCTGCCAACCGGCGAAAAGCTCCGAATGCGCTATGTCGGGATGGCCGTAAGCGATTAATTCTTTATCTTGTTTTTTGTCAATCTCAACGGTTGCCGGGTCTTCCTCATAAGGCATAGGTTCGCTTGGGGCTTCTTTCGCGAGAACCGCTTGTGCTTCTGACAGTTTAGCTCCCGGTTTGGCGAACTCCGGCTGTTTATTGGCGGCATCAGCACCATAGGTCAGACCATACGTATCGCCCGAGGCGTCGTCTAAGCCGACACATAATATCATATATTTGCCGGGGACCATGGCGATCTGGTCTTGCGGCAACAGAAGTTCAAACGTTTCGGTTTGCGGCTGTCCTTGCCCATAGCCCTCCTCTTTCGAGGGATCCCAAGGAGCGCCGTCTTTCATCAGTAGCTGGGAAGCTACGACCACCTTGGTTTTTTCCGTGTCAATATCGTCTGCGGTCATATCACCGCAATAATAAAGGATGGCGTAGATTCGAGTCACGTGATGCAAGCTAGCCTGGCTGTACAGGTGTGTCTTGGTATCCAACTGCCCGGTAGTCAACTTAACGACGATACCCTTCTCGGGAAGACCCTCCGGAGAATCTATCGGTTCGTCAGCGCAACCCGCGAAGAGACAGGCCAGGAATATCAGGATTAAGATGCTCACATGTTTCATCATATCAGAAACCTTTCTTAAATTACTCGTTCTTGTTTTGTATAAATAGACATTATAACCGGCCCGTGTGCTTCCTTACATATAAAAAGGGGTGCTTGCCGGGGTGCTTATAGTTTCCTGCCTAGGAAACTGAATAGAGGAGCCGTGCCTTGTCGGCACAGCTCCCGTATAAAAGTGATTGTCCCTTATCAATCGGGAAGTCCGATGCGGGCGGACATTAGTCGATCTCCAGGTCGTGGATGAATTCCCACTGGTCGTTGATCTTGATTACCAACTCTTGGGATTTATCCAGCGGCTGTGGTTTATCCGGGTCAACGCCTGGTTTGTCGGGATCGTCGCCACCGCCACGCTTACCGATTTGGTACAGGTGGTTACGGTAGATGCTGTAATGATATTCCGTATCTTTCAGGGTAGCGTCGATAGAGGCGTCATCCAACTTAACAGACCAGGTCTGAAGGATGTATTCTTTGTCATCGTTAGTATCGAAGCTAGTGTCTACTCCTTTCTTCTTACCCATCAACTGAAGCTCGAAAGTATTCAAGGTCTCATCCTTGTCGAACGGGATGACGAACTCACCGGCCAATACGGCGCCATCGGCTACGGTTACGGCGGCGTTGGTACCCTCATACGGGTTCTTCCATCCGGAAGTCTTGCCGAGGTATTTCTTGTTACCATCCTCCGTATCCTCTATGACATCTTCCCAACCACCAGTTTCATCCATGGTAAACCAGTCTTCCAAATTGATCTCATAAACGGTGTAGGCGTTATTAGTGGTCGAACCTTTGAATGCTGCGTCTTCATCCAAATCCTTGCTTTGGAAACCATTGACAATATTCTCCTTGCCTACTTCGGTAGCGTCGTCGTTCTGCTTGTTCAGCTGGATGGTCATATCCAGACGGTCGTTACGATTGGAAGCGACCAAACGCAATTTGGTAGACCAACATGCTGTTGTACCATCAACTAAAGCATTTCCATCCGCCGGGATATTCGAGAAGTAACCCAGCACACCGGCAACCTGACGCTTCAGCAACACGGTCCAAGAGACACTTTCCTTCGGTTCTAATGTCACCGGTTTGGATTGACCGGAGAATACCTCACCGACAGCTCTGCTGGCGAATTTCGTATCTTTAGCATACTCAACAGGCTTTGTTAACAGGTAAGGGAAGCCGGAACCCGGAGTGGTGGCGAAGTTGTGGGTGACGTTGCTAGGATTTGTGATTAAAAGCCCCGGGATATTTTTCCAGTCATCATCACCCGGAGTAGTTGGCGCACCTTGGAACTTGAACGGAGCCGGATTGCCTTCCACCTCTGTCTCGTTCTGGCCTACGGCGTAGATCGTATAAGTCGAACCAGCCTCCAACTTATCCTTACCTTCCAGCTTAATGGTTCTCTTACGGCCATATTTATATTCCTCGCAAGTATTGTCCCAGTTGTCCACATGGATGGTCTTAATCAACTCCTGTGTTCCAGTCTCCTCTTTGAAGATATACAGCATCACGTCCGTCACATCCTCGGATCCCCTGTTGTCCGTACTATACAAGGGACGAGACTTCGTGCTGAGCACGTCCGTATCTTGCATATCCAACACGATTACCTGTTCACCGGTGGCAACCTCGTTATCTGGTCCGTCCAAGATAGGATCGTCATCGTTGCCACAAGAAGTGAACGCTAACAGACCGCACAAAGCGGCCGCGCCAAAGAAATAATTCTTTTTCATTTGCTTCTTCTTTTAAATGTTAAACTTCGGTTTTATCTATAAATAACGTTATTCCACATCCATGATATGCAGGGTCTCCCAGTTGTCGTTTATCAAGATGAAGATCTTGAAACGGCAGCAGCAGGGGTCGTACTCGTAGCGCAAGATGGTCAGCTCGTTGCGGCTCATCGTCACGCAGACCGGCTCCGGGGCGATCCAGTTGCCGCCCTCCGAGGGCCTGTCGCCCACGTGGTAACGCAGATCTACCTGCGACGCACCCCGTTTCCGGGAGGGGGCCAACAGGCTCTTCGCCACCATGGCCGGCCCCTCGCGCTCCCAGCTACGGTCGAAGGCCAACGTCGTCGGCTCGCGATAGCCCCCCTCGGCACTGAAACGGCTCATGATATCCGATACCTTCCACTCGCTGAAGGCATACGCCTCGGGCATCCTCTCGGTAGCCAGGATCAGCTTGCCCTTCAAGCGCCTCATGCCGCACGAGAAACGCTCGCTATCCAAGGCATATACCAGCGTATCGCGGGTGAAATAGGCGTCGCTACCCTCCGCGCCGCCGGGATGCAGCCCCAGCGAAGTGAGATCGCTGTCGAAAGCCGCGGTATCGCCCAGGTTGCCCCAGGCCGTCAACACGTAAGAGCCGTAGGGAAGGTCGGCCGGCAGGGGTACCTCCACGCTTCCCGCGTCGCCTTCCACGGGTGACAGCGCGCGCTCGGCCACGACACGGCCCGTCTCCAAATCGCTCACCCGATAGGCCAAGTCCGACACATACTCCCTGAAGGGAAGATCCTCCGGACGCTCCTCCTCGTAACCCAGGCGAGCCGCCGCCGCGCTGTTGACATAATTCTTATCCGCCACCTCCAGCGAGAGACGCAACGGCGGACAAGGCTCCAGTTCGTCGCGGATACAGCCGCACAGCAGCGCCACAGCCAATCCACCCAACAGGGTTATTCCATGCAAATGTTTTCTTTCCATCATTTTACGCCTCCTTTCCGGCTGTTCGTCATCTGCCATTCATGCTCGAGCACAGCCAAGTTGTTCTTCCCGACCTCCGAAGCCGGATAATAAGCAAGCAACTTACGGTACGCCTCGATCTTTTCGGCCAACGAAGGCATCAGTTCCGCCACGCGGAAAAACTCCTCCTCGCTGAACGCGTCCGGCCGGGTGGCATACATCCGCAACAGTTCCTCGTCGGAAGTGAAACTCTTCAGCGTGTAGGTGTAACGGTACTCCACCTTGCGGTCGCGTTGCAGATAGTTCGTGCGGATACGTTCCCAGCAGGACAGACGACGGATCTCGCGCTCCTGCACATCATCGTTGTTACCGTCGGCGGGATAACGCTCCAGGATAGCCTCCACATCGGCTGCATCCGGGTCACCGGCTTGCCGCATGGCTTCCAACACCGGCTCCCAACCTTCGGGACGGACATCGGCAAGGATACGCTCCTTCATCTCCGGGGCTATCGCCATCCTGTCTTGCAGCCAGCGACCGGCGGCCACCGCCCGTTGGTACGCAAGGTTCGTGTTGAACCCGAACGGGCCATCGGCAGATGCCATCCCGATGATGTGTATGGAGTGTACGCTCGCCAACGAATCTTCCAAAATCGGGAGTAACGTCTTCGCCATTTTCTCCAGTTCCGCCCGGTTGTCACCCAGCGAGCCGTCTATGTCCGAACGATTGATGGTAAACTGCAAGACGGCGATCCCTTTTCCCTCCATCACTTTCGGGCGCTTCGCCAGCGTGGGGCGGATCCATTGGAGCGAGAAGGTATCCACAGGCTCCGATTGCCGAAGCTTAGCCACAAACAAGGTATCTATAATTCCGCATGACGCACATCCCTCGACGGAGACCAACGCGTCTATATAGGCATCATCCCAGCCTTCAGGAACCGCGACCCGCGTCTCGTAAGGTATCTCCATCAACTCAGACCAACGGTCGGCACGGACAACCTGCCCGGGCAGGGAGTCAACATACCCTTCCAGCACCTTTTTCCTATATATTTTCTTCGCATAAATCGGCGCGTCAACGGCTACCGGCTCATACATATCCGCCACCTTGCCATCGGGTGCCACCAAACGGGGCGTAATAAGCAAACGTCCCCTTTTCGACAAATAATCCACCGGCACCTGAAACTTCATTTTCACCGTTCCCTTGCTTGAGGGATCAAGCATCACCTCACCCAACCTCGGAGACACGGAGACACCAACGGGTGTCTTGACCGGCGAGCAACTCTCGAATATCCCCAAGGAAAAAAGAGCGACCAACAATTTTTGTGAATGAAATCTCATACCGTTAGAATATATAAATCAATGACAGGGCAGCTTTGGTAGGCCCGAAATAGTTCTTATGTTTGTCTTCTCCGCACTTCTCGCAATAGACGCGGGGGCTCTCCTCATACCACAGGCGGGCATAGCCGATACCGATGGCGGCCTCCAGGTTCCAATGCGGCGAGAGAATCCAGTCGTACCCGTAAGTGAAACCTCCTCCGGCCAGATAGCCATCGTAGCGTTTCTTCTTGAATCCCCCGAAGTACTGCGCCCCATGCAAGTGCATACCGACAAAGTGCCCCTCGGACTTCTCGCAGAACCAATATTTCAACTCAGGTTGTACCAGCCAGAAACGCATCTTCTTGTCGTCCTTGAATGTCCAAGGATTGTAGGAGCCGGACAGTTCCAGCGTATATCTCGGGCTAAGAGCTACTTCCAATCCTAGATTCGGCGTAGTGGTCGCCCACATCAAGGTATTGGTCTTCAATGCCACGTCTTGCGACTTGGCTGTTTGCGCAACCCACAAAACCAATAGAAAAAATAATAAAACCTTATATCTCATCATTTATTATTTGTTTTTTGTCCGCCTTCCGGCACATGACACTCTTTCGCTATCAGGCGACTGACATATCGGCAGTGGCATACAGAACAACGCTTCTTCGTTCTTACGAAATGCGGCCTCCCGCCGTATCTGTGCATACTTCTCTTTTCCGGTTACCCTTTCAGAGCCTTCCTTCTAGCCATACACAAAAAAACTTAAAAGTTCTTCCTCTTACAAAGAGGGGGAACGTTTTATAAAGAACTTTTATTTCGACCGCAAAAGTAGATATAATTGAAATATAGGCGGCAACAAAAGTAGTCCTTAAAACTACAAAAATAGACCATGATAAGATGAGTGGTAGTGATGGATGTGAAGATACATGAAAATCTTGTCCCTCTACATATAATAAAGAGACAGTACTATAGTGTATAGGCTATAAAAAGGTTTACTTCTTGTGTTCCAAGCGCAGCTCTGTCGGTGATTTGCCAAAACGTTTCCGACAAAACGTGGTCATATAGTTGGCCGTAAATTTGTATTTTTCAGCGAGTTCTGCTACGGATATATTGGTCATCAAAATGTCCCTGATTAATTTTTGTTCTTTTTTACGAATTAGCCATTGGCGAGCCGATATACCGAAAGTCTCCCGGAATTTTCGTTTGAATGCACTAGGAGACATATTTAACCTGTCAATCAATTCCTGAGCGGTTTCTACCTGTGGATATATTTGTAATACATTTTCCTTGAAATCATTATCCGTGCCCAGGATTGGTGCGAAGAATCTAGCCAAATCCTCTTTCTGATAAAATCCGCACAATTCAATAAATAACATCTCTTTTTTGATGCGCTGATAATGAATGCATGACATTCCTGTTCGCATGATCTCCCGTGTCACTTCAAGTTCCTTGAATAACAATTCATGGATGGGAAGTAAGGTAATCCCGCATTTTTCTTGTTGGAAACCTAGCGGGATATATTTTTGTAACTGTTCAATGGAGAAACGATTGCATAAGGACATATCTCTAGTGAACGAACAACGCATCAGGGAGATATCCGTAATCGCTCTTCCATGAAAATTGTCACCGGCAGCTATGAGAAACATCTGTTTTTCACCCACCCGTTGGCATACAGATCCGGCAGTCGATATATCCATCTCCCCGGAAAGAATAAATCCAAGCGTGAAACGTTCCACTTCTTCCCGTATCAGATATTCGCCGCCCTTTACCTCTATAGGCTCCAAGATGGATCGTTCATCAGAAATATAATTTTCACAGACAAAGTGCTCTTTTGTATACTTCAGATCATTGGATATGTTCCGTCTCGATTTCATTGTTTTTCTTTAATTATAATTATTGACTAAAAAATAGAACAGGGATCGCTTTTTTATCATTGGAACTGATGAGCGTATTATTATAATACACTATATATCAATAACAAAGTTCGTTTTTCAACAAAAGTTCCTCCTCTTTGTAAGAGGAAGCACTTTTATTCGAGACAAAAATATAATTTCCCAACGAATTACTCAAATCAGAAATCCTAAAATATCCAATTTTCATGGCTTCCCATCAGGGGATACGCTTTCTGAACAGCGAGGTTATCACCCGTTGATTGGCCATGGCAACCATACCGATATCCAACGAGGCTAGGTAGATAGTTGTCACCCCTACGTGACTATGCCCCATCGCCTCGCTGATTACCGTATCACTTGTCCCGCATTGTCGGGCAAGCGAGGCCCAAGTATGGCGGGCCACGTACGATGTTAACGGCTCGTCCAGTTCCAACAAGGAGGAAAGGCTGTCCAGACGCTTGTTATAGACACGCAAGGCACTCGAATACTCCCGTTCTGTCTTTTTTTCCGGATCATACAGGATAGGGAACAAATAGGGGCAGCCCGGATCGGATACCATGTACCGATCTATGATAATCTGCGCCTGCGGGTGTATCTTGACCCTCAACTGACGATTGGTTTTCCTGCGCTGGTAAGTGATACATCCGTTCCTTACTTGTTCCTTTTTGAGATAAGCCATGTCAATAAAGGGCATTCCCTGCATATAGATACTGAACAAAAACAGGTCTCGGGCAAATCCGAGCATCTCCTTGTCAATAAGGGAGAGAATCGCCAGACGTTTGACAACCCCGCCGTCAACGGCTCGCTTGCGAGTTTTTTCCTGCCCGGTGAACGATTTGCGGAAAGGACGCTTGTCCATCTGTATGATCTCCTCGTCTAACGCATAATTGTAAACGGCCCGGAGTTCCCTGTTGTACAGCGAAATAGTATTCATCCTCAGTCCCTCGCCGATTAAATATGATTGGAAATCCTTCATCTGTCCGACAGTCAGATCTTCAATAGCGATGTCCTGATCCCCCCTGAACCGTTTGAAATGCTTAAAGGCGCAAATGTAATTACTCGCCGTCTTCTTCTTGTCCAGCCTTTCGAAATACAAGATTCTTTGTTCAATAAGGTTGAAAAAGCTTAACTTCTTCTCTTTTCTTTGTTGTTTTCCTTTTTTTCTCTCCATACTTTACGTTTTTAATTTAACCAAACATCATATAATACCGTCAACAGCGAGAACGGTAATTCTTTGATTACATAAAATAGGATATTTTCTGGAAATTTCATGGAGAACAGACGGATACCAGTGAGTTCCCTATAATCAAAGATAAATCAAAACCGTATTGTCACGGGCGTTCCGGCTTCGCTTTCCATGAGTATTTTCCTTGCGACAAGTCGCGGAAAATACACATGGAAACAAACGCCCGGACAAAGGTTTTGATTTCGGGAAGGATTATAGGGACTCACTGCGACCGACGCGACGCATGACCGTGTCATTGATGAAAAAAGGAGGGCCTCCTTTATATCCCTAATAAATCCGGCAGGAAGTACGGGATATATGGGCAGACCTGGCAATGTCTTATGAAAAAACACCGCCCCATGAGAAGACAGGGACTTCAGCTCCCTCTGCTCTGCATAATCCTCCCTTTGCGCCCGTGCCGGTTTCTTCGCCCTTCCTCCGCATACCATATCCTTGTTTTCACGGCATGTTTCTCTCACGGAAAACCAGTCTTTCGGACATTTGACGACATCTGATGACATCTGATGACAGCTTTTTGAAAATCAGTGTTTTATTCGGATTTAGCCCATATTTTTGAAGTGTCAAAGCAATTTATTAACCCCAAAAAGAAAAGGTATGACACAAGAAAAGAGCCCGAACGGGAAGCCTAGACGGACCCGGAAACCGAAGGTCACGAACGACGCCCCTTTGGTGGAACAGATCACCGAGCTGATGATGGTTCATAACAAGAGCGATCCGAAAGCCGGTGTACAAGTGGTCAGCGAGATCGACAAGGACGGGAAGGTCAAGACGGTTCCGGCGGACGAGAAGAATGAGAACTCATTCCTGAAATTCGACAAGAACTCGAGCATACTCGAAAACTTCATCAAGAATTTCTGGAGCCAGCTCAAGGAACCTACCCATTTCCGCCTGCTCCGCATGACCTTCCACGACTACAAGGTGAACAAGCAGGCGATCAAGGACCTGGCGGAAGGGAAAAAGACGGACGCGGTGAAGGAGTTCCTCAAACGCTACGAGATCCGTCCGAGAGAGAACAAGGAGGAACAAAACATGAATAAACAAGAGACAGCCATGGCAAAAAAAGAAACGCAACCGCAGGAACCCCTGCAACAGAGTGAGGTACAACAGGCATCCCAGCAACGGCAGCAACCGCAGGCACAGCAGGTGCCACAAGAGCCGCAAGGCCCGCGTTATCGTTACAATGAGAACATGATCGACTGGGAGGGATTGGACAAGATCGGTATCTCAAAGGCGACACTCGAACAGCAAGGACTTCTCGACTCCATGCTGAGAGGTTACAAGACCAACAAGCTGGTGCCGCTGACACTTAACATTCCCGGCGTGCTGACAGCCAAACTAGACGCAAGGCTCTCGCTCATACCACAAGAGAACGGGCAGGTGGGGCTGGCCGTTCACGGCATACGCAAGGAACCGCAACTGGAACGCCCTTATTTCGGATTTAACTTTAGCGAGGAGGACAAGAAGAACCTGCGTGAGACCGGCAACATGGGACGTGCGGTGGAACTCAACCTGCGTGGCAGCGAGTACACCCCCTGCCTGATCTCCATCGACAAGAACACCAACGAGCTGGTCGCCGTCCGGCAGGAACATGTCTACATCCCGCAGGAAGTGAGCGGGGTAAGACTTACGGACGAGGAGATCAGACTGCTGAAGGAGGGACAACCTGTCAAGGTGGAGGGGATGATCTCCAAGGCGGGGAAGGAATTTGACGCCACGCTCCAATACAGCGCCGAGCGCAGGGGACTGGAGTTCATCTTCCCGAAGAACCAGGTATTCAACGAGAAATCCATCGGGGGCGTACCGCTCTCACCTACCCAAATAAAGATGCTCAGCGAGGGACATACCATCCTAGTCGAGGACATGAAGTTCAAGAACAGGGACGGGGCTTTCTCCGCGTTTGTCACGATAGACCAGACGACTGGACGGCCAAATTATACCCGCCATAATCCGGAAACCGGAGAAATCTATATTCCCAAGGAGATATGCAGCGTACAACTGACCCCCGAGGATAAGGAGACCTTACGCAAGGGGCAGGCCGTCTATCTGGAAAACATGATCAACCGCAAGGGAGAGGAATTCTCCGCGTTTGTCAAGCTGGACATGAATACCGGCAGGACGATGTACTCACGCACGCCGGACGGGTTCAACGAGCAGCAGGCGCCACGTATCCCGGCGGAGGTTTACGGCCATGTGTTCACGGCGCAGGAAAAGGCGAACCTCCAGGACGGAAAGACCCTCCTTGTTGAAGGGTTGAAAAACAACGGGCAAACGTTCAGCTCCTACCTGAAAGTGAACCCTTATTCCGGGCAGTTGCAGTATTTCCAGGAGAACCCGGATATCCGCAGGGACACTTCCCGTCAGGCGACACAGGCGGATACCGCCCAAGGCCAGCAGCAGGAACAAAAGAAAGGGGCAAAACAAGCGGTATAACCCCGATCGGAAAGAGACAAAATCAGTTTTACAAACATCAAATCCCCAAACCGTATGAATACGAATCGGAACATCCCTTATATTTATAATGTAAAAGATATTGACTGGACCGCTCTGAAAGCCGTGGGTATCGGCAAGGAACAACTGGAAGCGGACGGCAGCCTCGACCTGTTGTTGCAAGGCAAGGAGTCGGAAATCATCCCGTTGAGACTTTGTACCCCGGTTATCAGCCTGACCATGGACGCCACACTCAAACTGGTACCCGGTGACAACAACAAGCCAATCATGGAAATCAACGGCCTCCGCCAGGAGGAACCTTCAAAGAAATAACAAAAAAATAAAACAAGTTTAACCTATCCCCCGTACCGCCCAATCCGGTACGGGACATCAAAAAAGAAGAATATGATCGCAATAGTGACTGACAGGCCCAACGTGGGCAGAGAGATAGCAAGAGTGTTGGGAGCCGACAGAAAGGAGAACGGCTATATGACCGGGAACGGCTACATGGTGACATGGACATATGGCAACATGCTTTCCCTGGCAATGCCGAAGGATTCAGGGACAGCCCGTGTGGAATGGAAAGACTTTCCCCTGCTGCCGCCTTCCTTCCTGACAGTAAGGCACGTGAAGACGGATACCGGATGGAATCCCGACATCAACGCGCTCCTCCAATTGAAGATAATAGCCAAGGTACTCAATGCGTGTGACACTATCATTGCGGCAACCGACGCTTCCCGGGAAGGAGAGATGCTGTTCCGTCATCTTTACGGCTTTCTGGAGTGCAAACAACCCTGCCTCCGCCTTTGGATCTCGTCTCTGACGGACGAGGCCATCACGGAAGGCATGGCGAGCCTCCTTCCATGTGACCGGTTCGACAACCTGTTCCAGGCGGCGGACAGCCGTAACCGGGCGGACTGGCTCCTGGGAGTCAATTCAAGCTATGCCATCTGTAAGGCGGTAGGCTTCGGGAACAATTCGCTGGGCAGGGTACAGACCCCCGTACTGGCGGAGATATGCAGACGGTACCGGGAGAGGGAGAATTTCCTGCCAGCCGACAGCTGGCAGGTATTCGTCAGTCTCTGCAAGGACCGACAAATCATAAAACTGCGCCACACGGAAGATTTTCAGGAGTACCGGTACGCGTCAGAACTGTACGGTGACTGCAAGGCGGTACGGAACGCACGTATCGCAGCGGTCAACCGCGAGAGCGAGGACATCCGGGCACCGGCTCCCTACAACCTGACCGAACTTCAGAAGGACGCGAACCGTTACCACAACCTGACAGCCATACAGGTACAGGATATCACCCAAGGCCTGTACGAAAAGAAACTGATCTCCTATCCGCGTACCGCCAGCCGCCTGCTGACAAGGGACGTATATGACACGTTGCCCGCTGTCATGGAAAAGATTCTTTCCCGCAAGGAATTCCGCCAATACGCCAAAATGACGGACTTTGCCGCGCCGCCAAGCGACATCAGCGCACAGGGGACGACAGATCACCACGCGATCATTGTCACCGGCATGCCCCCCGGAACATTGAACAAGGAGGAACAACTGGTCTATACGCTCATTCTCGGCAGGACACTCGAAGCCTTCATGCCATCCTGCCGGGTGGAATATACGACCATCGACGTAGTATGTGCCGCACGGAAGTTCAGCGTCCAAACGTACCGCGTCCTGAAAAAGGGGTGGCTCAGCATCTTCGGGCGGGAACATCTTATCGCAAGGGGGGGTATGCCCTGTTCCGCACTTCCGGATTTCTCCCCGGGAGAACCGGTACCGGTAAGCGGATGCAATATCGTCCGCAAGAGAACACTTCCGGTATCCCCCTATACGGATGAGGAGCTGGTCGGCTATATGGACCGGAGCGGATTAGGGACCGTCTCCACACGTACCAATATCATCCGCACACTGCTGGAGCGTAAATATATCCGCTATTCAGACAAATATGTCATCCCCACCCCAAAAGGGCTTTTCTTCTATGAAACGGTACGTGGGATGAAAGTGGCCGACACCTCCCTCACTTCCGGATGGGAAGCGGAACTGGCACGGATAGAACAGGGAAAACTCACGCAAGAGGAGTTCCTGGGAGGGGTACTGGAACAGGTGAAGGAGGTGACCGGTGAGATATTCCGGATCTATCAGGCTAAAAACAACCCGTAGGATATTACGCCACCGGCACGGGACGATTCTCAAAAGAGCAGGGAGTACAGGCTTTCAATGCCGTACTCCTTTTTTCATGGGAGATTGGATAGTTTTTCCGCTTTTAACCGGCAAAGGTCTTGGATTGCCTCGTTTTTGCCGCAAGGCGGCCCCCTTTGGGGGCTTGGTTGGTCAAAAGAAAATCATCCTCGCTACGCTGCGGTATTTTCTTTTGCCAAGCCTTGCGCAATCCCCGGCAAAGGACAGTCC